>Ga0208191_1000511_pt1 | contig 26655 bp, 17 predicted proteins | sample June2015DPH_13_5_FD_184709 | JGI IMG/M metagenome (GOLD analysis project Ga0208191, IMG submission 184709) | Peatland microbial communities from SPRUCE experiment site at the Marcell Experimental Forest, Minnesota, USA - June2015DPH_13_40... | ecosystem: Environmental > Terrestrial > Soil >... | reverse complement strand
CGTAACTATCTGGGTATACGAGGAAATAAGGAGGTAAGATTTTGATTCTGGAAGGACTGCGGTCGTCGGGACGGCTGGATCAATGCAAGCGGGCGGATTACCATCCACGCGAAGCGTTTAGTTCATGAAATGGATATGGGAAGTTTTTGGCTTCGTGATAAATTTCCAGTCATAGTAGATAATACTCATAAGGAGATTAGTGGAATTTTGAGCTGAAAGATCAAAAAAAAACAGCGGTGTTTAACGCACCGCTGTTCCGTAATTATCAAGGGGATTATTCCTTGTCATCTTTGGGAACTTCCTTTTCCTTCTTGCCGCGTTCGATCTCCTCGGGCGCGGCTTCCTCTGCAACCGGGGCCTCTGCGGTGATCTCCTCTTTCTTGGGGGCGGCAGCAATGGCGACGACCTCTTCCAGATCGGCCAGGATTTTCACCTTGTCTGAAAGGACGACATCGCGCACGTGTATGCCGTCGCCGAGTTCGGCCAGGCCGGAGATATCTACCACGATCCGCTCCGGCAGGTCCTGCGGCATGCATTCGACCTCTATCGCGGTCAGGCCGGTATGGATCACGGCGTTGAAGTTTTTGATCGCCGGGGCCGTGCCGGTCAGCTCAATGCCGACCTTGGCGCGCATTTTCTCAGTGAGCGATATGATCTGGAAGTCTACATGCACCAGGCGGTTCTTGATAAAATCGCGCTGCTTCTCTCGCACCTGCGCCAAGTATTGCTTCCCGTCCAGGTCGATCGTCAGCAGGCTGGACGAGGTCAGGTGGGACAGCGTCTGCGACCCCTCATAGGCATCCAGCATGATCGGAGTCGTCTCGATACGGTGCCCGTACAGCACGGCCGGGAGTTTCCCTTGGCGGCGCAAGGCCCCCACCTTCTTGCCGACCACGTCACGCTTGGTAGCTTTCAGAACAATTTTCTCCATCTTACTTAATGCCTCCTCGAGCGCCTCTCACCCAACGGACCTCGACAGACTCAATTAGTCGGATTACCTTCGCTCTTTTCTAAGTTTGTTTTGCAAAGACACCCTCTTGGGGCTGTCCAGGAAAGCATGATGGTATCCGGCAAAACAGGAAAATGGCATTAGGTTTGACTCCTTAACAGGAAAGGCGGCCCAGAAGCCGCCTCTTGACTACCGGGAAATCACGGGGCCACCAGTATAGGCTGCCCAGCTGCGGCCGCCTGAGCCCCGTTAATGCCGGTAACCGCCACCGCCAAATCCGCCTTTTGCTTGCGGCTTGGCCTCGTTGACTGTCAGAGGCCGCCCGTCTAAATCCCGGCCGTTGAGCATGGAAATGGCCTTCTCGCCTTCCAGCTTGGTTTCCATCTCCACAAAGCCGAAGCCCCGGGGCTGACCTGTGTGGCGGTCGGTGATGATCCTGGCCGAGGTCACTTCGCCGGCCTCGGAAAAGAGAGTGTTCAGCTGTGTTTCGGTCGTCTCGTTGGACAAATTGCCCACGTACAATCTTGTACTCATATCTTCTCCTTGTTGGTCTTACCGGGATGGACTTACCGGAGTCTTTATGCCGGCAGGTCTTTCCCATGTGTTGCGGCAAAAAATGCCGGAACTCCATGATCCAGAGACCACCGGAGTTCCGATCATCAAGGGTTTCTGCCTAAAGCTTTACTACGTTTTGGGCCTGAGGCCCCTTGGGACCCTGGGTTACTTCAAACTCCACCGCTTGTTCTTCCGCCAGGGAGTGAAAGCCCTGGCCCTGGATGGCGCTGTGATGCACGAAGACATCGGGGCCTTCTTCCCGGGAGATGAAGCCAAACCCCTTGGAGTCGTTAAACCATTTTACCGTACCAGTTTCCTTCATTGTGAAACCTCCTGCAGATACTGCAACGATATCCCGCCAAAAAAGCAGGGCGCACAGCAAGTCAGGTAAAAAAATCGGCCGGGAGACTTAGCACTCCCGTCCGATCATTGTCCAGGACTCGTGGCCCGGCTCTCAGTCTGACATGCTAAACTTTCTATATTTTACAAGAACATTTTTCAATGTCAAGCTAATTAAAATAAAATTTGATCTCTCATAAAATATAAAAATTTATGTTAGGATTAGCAAATGGAAATAAGGGAATGATAGTAGTGGATATCTTTATTTTTGTGGAAATAATAGCCAAGATCGCGAATAATTTGTATTTTACAAATAGCTAAATTTATTTGCCAGTTACAAAGATCTAGTAATAGCAATTATCCCCTACCTGAAATACCTTCTCTAATGACAAAATAATATTTTTGTGCTAAATTCCATTCCGGAGCAGAATAGGGGAAATGGATTTTGCCCGGTTGCTAAAGGTGTGACTCCGAGCGTCAGCGGCGACTGCCGCTAAGGCACAATCCTTCTGATTGCCGCGGCTCAATCGCCAAAACCTGCCCCCTGCACTCCACTGGACAGACATCCGACCTGGCCTTAAGGATGCTGTTCCGCCTTGCACCACAAATCAAGAGTCTTTCGTCAGATTTCGGTTAAGTCAGTCGAGTAGCCCATATAAAGGAGACCTCAAGAATGGCGGTGAGCAGAAAGACCATTCGTGAGCCCTTGCTCCGCCTGAGGTCCTACTTCCCGGGAGGCGGCTTGGGGCGAGGGTACGCCGGCGACGAGCCCCCGCTGCGATCGGAGTTGTTCAGCGCCGATCAGATGGAGCAGCACGGCAAGACCCTGGCGGGCTCGCACCAGTTGAGCCCGGGACGTCCTGAGGGCCGGCTGCTGAAGCGGCTGGCTGAAAATAGAGCCGTCCTCATCGGAGTCCGCAACCTGCTGACTGAGGCGGTCAAGGCAAACCGCCGAATTACCCCGGCCGGGGAATGGCTGCTCGACAACTTTTATCTGATCGAAGAGCAGATTCGCACCGCCAAGAGGCATTTGCCCAAGGGTTACAGCAGAGAACTACCCCGCTTGCTAACCGGCCCATCGGCCGGGCTCTCGCGGGTGTATGACCTGGCGCTGGAGACGATCTCCCATGGCGATGGCCGGGTGGATCCGGAAGCTCTCAGCAGTTTCATTGCCGCCTACCAGACCGTCACAGCCCTGAATTTAGGTGAATTGTGGGCCATCCCCATCATGCTCCGCCTTGCCCTGATCGAAAATCTCCGACGCGTTGCGGCCCGGATTGCCACCGACAGGATCAACCGAAACCTCGCCGACTATTGGGCGGACCAGATGACGGAGATCGCCGCGCAAGACCCGAAGACCCTGATTCTGGTGATCGCAGATATGGCGCGGTCGAATCCGCCGCTGGTGAGTTCCTTTGTGGCGGAACTAACGCGCCGGTTGCAGGGGCAGGGGCCCGAGCTGGCCTTGCCGCTCACCTGGATCGAGCAGCGACTTGCCGAATCTGGGTGGACGAGCAAGGAGTTGGTGCAGTCGGAGAACCAACAACAGGCCGCCGATCAGGTCTCCTTGAGCAACAGCATCGGCAGCCTCCGTTTCCTGGATGCGATGGATTGGCGCGCTTTCGTCGAGACGCAGAGCGTGGTCGAGCAGACCCTGCGTCAGGATCCTGGTGGCGTCTACAGCAAGATGGATTTTCCCACGCGTGACCGCTACCGCCATGTCGTCGAGAAGATCGCCAAGAGCAGCCGGCACTCCGAAAGCCAGGTGGCGCGCCAGGCGATCCAATTGGCCCGCGAGGGCGCGGCCAGGAAAGGCGGCGGCGACCGCACGGCACATGTCGGCTTTTACCTGATCGATAAGGGATTGGCGCAACTCGAGGGGACAGTAGAACTGCGCCGCTCCCCTTTTGAGGCGCTTCGCAGAGTAAGCCGCGGGTTTCCTTTGCTGCTGTATGTCGGCACGATCTTGCTGGTTGCGGCAATCACTACCGGTAGCTTCCTGGCGAAGGCGCACTCCGATGGGCTATCCGGTTGGCTACTCGGGCTGATCGGGATCCTCTCGCTCTTAGGCGCCAGTCATCTGGCGGTAGCCCTGGTAAACTGGCTGGCGACGTTGCTGGTGAGGCCGCAGCCGCTGCCGCGCCTGGACTTCTCCGAAGGAATTCCGCTGGAATCTAGCACCCTCGTGGTGGTCCCGACTATGCTCACGAGCCCTCAGAACATCGCGGCTCTGATCGAGGCGCTGGAAGTCCGGTTCCTGGCAAATCGGGACGCGAACCTGCACTTCGGCCTGCTCACTGATTTTCGGGATGCGCACCAAGAGACGCTGCCGGAGGACGAGCCGCTGGTGAATCTGGCCCGGCAGGGCATCGAAGAGTTGAATGAAAAGTACCGGAGCATCAAAGGCGATATTTTCTTCCTCTTTCATCGCCCGCGCCGATGGAATCCCATCGAGGGGATTTGGATGGGTTACGAGCGCAAGCGAGGCAAGCTCGCGGAACTGAATTCCTTTTTGCGCGGCGGCTCCAGGGATTGCTTCTCAGTCGTCGTCGGTGCGATTGCAGTCTTATCGGGCGTGAAGTACGTGATCACCCTGGACACCGATACGCAACTGCCCCGCGACTCGGCGTGGCAGTTGGTGGGAGCCATGGCGCACCCCTTGAACCGGGCGCGGTTCGACGAGGACAAGCAGCGTGTCTGTGAGGGGTACGGCATCCTGCAGCCACGCGTGGCCGTGAGCCTCCCCGGCACGAACCGGTCGCGGTATGCGCGACTCTGGGGGAGTGATCCGGGCATCGATCCGTATACGCGCGCCGTCTCCGATGTTTACCAGGATCTGTTCCATGAAGGCTCGTTCATCGGCAAGGGAATCTATGAGGTCGATGCGTTCCAGCAGGCGCTCAAGGGGCGCTTCCCCGAAAACCGGATTCTCAGCCACGATCTTCTGGAAGGGTGCTACGCCCGGGCGGGGCTGTTGAGTGATGTCCAGTTATACGAGGAATACCCGGCTCGTTATCGCGCCGACGTGAGCCGCCGATACCGTTGGATTCGCGGGGATTGGCACATTGCCCGGTGGCTGCTGCCAGGTGTTCCCGGCCCAGGCCCACACCTTCAAAAGAATCCGCTCTCGGGGCTATCCCGATGGAAGATCTTCGACAACCTGCGCCGTAGTCTCGTGTCCGCGGCGTTGACGCTCCTGTTGCTCCTGGGCTGGACGGTCTTGTCATCAGCCTGGTTTTGGACCTTGTCGGTGATCGGCATTATCCTTATTCCTCCTTTTTTTGCCTCTCTGCTGGAAATGTTCCAGAAGCATAGCGAGGTGCTTCTGGGCCAGCACCTCACTGCCATAAGGCACTCGGCTGATCGACACTTCGCTCAGGCTGCACTTGCGCTCGTGTGTCTCCCCTATGAGGCATTTTTCAGTCTGGATGCGATCATCCGCACGGGCGTCCGGATACTGATTACCCACAAGCGGCTTCTCGAATGGAATCCATCGGGCGATCGGGAGCGCCCTAAGCGCTCGGACCTCGTCGCCTCCTTTCAGGCGATGTGGATCGCCCCCCTTATCGCTTTAGCCGCGGCGATCTTCCTGGCGTTTTCGAAGCCAGCCGTGTTATCGGTGGCTGGGCCCATACTGGGCCTCTGGTTTGCCTCCCCGGCCATCGCCTGGTGGATCAGTCGACCGCTCACTCGCCGCGCCGCAAGATTGACGGCCGACCAGACCCTCTTTCTCCGGAAGATTTCCCGAAAGACCTGGGCGTTCTTCGAGACCTTCGTCGGCCCGGAAGATCATTGGCTACCGCCGGATTACTATCAGGAGCATCCCGTGGCCGGGGTCGCCCATCACACCTCGCCGACCAACATGGGACTGGCGCTCCTGGCGAATTTAGCCGCCTACGACTTCGGCTACATTCCAGCCGGACGACTCGTCGAACGCACCGCGAATGCACTCCAGACGATGGCAGCTTTGGAGCGGCACCGAGGCCACTTCTACAACTGGTACGACACGCAGTCTCTGCAGCCACTGCTGCCCATCTACATTTCGACAGTGGACAGTGGAAACCTGGCGGGCCATCTGCTGACCTTGCGGGCCGGTCTGCTCGCACTTCCCGATAAAAAGATCCTGGGCGAGCGCTGGTTTGACGGACTGAGTGACACCCTAAGGATTGTCGTGGACGCGGCGGGAGGAGTCACTCCGGCCCCGCTGGCGCAACTTCAGAAGGAGCTGGCGTCTGCAGGTGATTCCCGGCCAACCACGCTGGCGGCGGCGCGGCTGTGCCTCGACCGGCTGGCGACGTCCGCCGGGAATGTGGTCCGCAGCCTCGATCCCGACTCCGGGGGCCAGGTGAACTGGTGGGCAGGCGCCCTCGCCCGGCAGTGCCGGGATGCCCTCGATGAGCTGACGTTTCTCGCTCCCTGGACCTTATCGAAGGCTACCCTGGATAAACTCAGCGAGTTCCCGGATATCGCCGAAATCCCGACGCTGCGCCAATTGGCCAACCTTGAGGTGGATCTGCTGCCGGCCATCGAGACTAGGCTCGCTTTGGCGGTAACGCCCGGGGAGCACGCCTGGTTTGATAAGCTGCGACGGCTCATCACGAAGGCAAGCCGGCTGGCCGGAACCAGGATTGCAGCTATCGAACGGCTGGCCCTGCAATCAGGCGAACTCGCCCGGATGGAGTATGGTTTCCTGTTCGACAAGGCGCGTCACCTGTTGGCTATCGGCTACAACGTGGGCGAGCGTCGGCTGGACTCGAGTTACTACGATCTCCTGGCTTCGGAAGCGAGATTTTCCAGTTTCGTGGCGATTGCTCAAGGAGAGTTGCCGCAGGAGAGCTGGTTTGCCCTGGGACGTCTCCTCACTACCGTCGGGGGAGAATCGCTTCTCATTTCGTGGAGCGGGTCGATGTTCGAATACCTCATGCCGCTCCTGGTAATGCCGACCTACGAAAACACCTTGCTCGACCAGACTTGCAAGGCGGCGGTGGAGAAACAGATCGAGTATGGCAAGAAGCGCGGCGTGCCGTGGGGCATTTCAGAATCCGGTTACAATGCCATCGATATTCATCTCAACTACCAGTACCGGGCCTTCGGCGTGCCCGGCTTGGGATTCCAGCGCGGACTGGCCGAGGATTTGGTCATTGCCCCGTATGCCTCAGCGCTGGCGCTGACGTTGGCGCCCGAGAAGGCCTGCTTGAATCTCGAGCAACTGAGCGCTGCAGGGTTTGAGGGAAAATTCGGCTTCTATGAAGCAATCGACTATACTCCTTCGCGCCTGTTACGCGGACAATCGAGCGCCGTGGTTCGGTCCTTCATGAGCCATCACCAGGGCATGATCTTCCTCTCCCTGGCCTATCTGCTCCTGGACCGGCCGATGCAGAAGCGATTCGAGTCGGACCCTTTGTTCCAGGCGACCATGTTGTTGCTCCAGGAGCGCATCCCCAAAGCCACGACGTTCTATGTGCCTGCCGATGAGATCACCGGATCACAACCGACTTCCAGCGTTACGGAGACACCGGTGCGAGTTTTCCACAGCCCCGATACGCCGATACCAGAAGTGCAGTTGTTGTCGAACGGGAGATATCATGTGATGATCACCAACGCCGGCGGCGGTTACAGTCACTGGAAGGACCTCGCCGTCACCCGCTGGCGCGAAGACGGTACCTGCGACAACTGGGGCACCTTCTGTTACCTCCGCGACGTGACGAGCGGGGAGTTCTGGTCCACCGCATATCAGCCGACGCTCAAGCGATCCGGCAATTTTGAGGCGATTTTCACGGAAGGGCGAGCCGAGTTTCGCTGCCGCCAACAAGACTTTGACGCCTATACCGAGATCGTGGTGTCGCCCGAGGATGACATCGAGGTGCGCAGAATCACCATTACCAATCGCGCTCAGACACCGAGAGAGATCGACGTCACCAGTTACGCGGAAGTAGTCCTGGCCCCGCCTGCCGCGGACGCACTGCATCAGGCGTTCAGCAATCTCTTTGTGCAGACCGAGATCATCCGCCCGCGGCAGGCGATCCTCTGCACTCGCCGGCCCCGCTCGCGCGACGAGCAGGTGCCATGGATGTTTCACCTGATGGCGGTGCATGGGGCGGACATCGGAGAAGTCTCTTATGAGACTGACCGCATGAAGTTCATCGGCCGCGGCAGGACCGCCGCCGATCCACAAGCGATGCGCGGTCCAGCGGCGCTCTCGGGAAGCGAGGGCCCAGTGCTGGATCCGATTGTCGCCATCCGCTATCGGCTAGTGCTCGATCCGGAAAAATCGGTAACGGTCAATATTGTCTCCGGCATCGGCGAAACCCGCGAGTCATGCCTGGGTCTGGTGGAGAAATATCAGGATCGGCGTCTGGCGGACCGCGTCTTTGATCTGGCCTGGACGCATAGCCAGGTGGCCCTGCTGCAGATCAATGCCACAGCATCCGACGCGCAGCTCTACTGTCGCCTGGCGAGCTCGGTAATCTACGCCAATGCTTCGCTGCGAGCCGACCCGAGCGTCCTCATCAACAACCGCCGCGGGCAATCCGGTCTTTGGGGCTACTCCATCTCCGGCGATATACCCATTGTGCTGCTGCAGATTGAAGATCCGGCCAATATCGATCTGGCGCGCCAACTCATCCAGGCCCATGCCTATTGGCGCTTAAGAGGACTGGCGGTGGACCTGATGATCTGGAACGAAGATCACGCCGGTTACCGGCAACTTCTCCACGACCAGATCATGGGACTCATTGCCGCAAGGGGCGAAGCCAGCGAGATAGATCGGCCAGGCGGCATTTTCGTAAGAGCTGGGGACCAGATATCGGAGGAGGACCGCATTCTGTTCCAAACGGTGGCTCGCGCCATCATCACCGATAGCCGGGGAGCGCTGGAGGAGCAGCTCAACCGTCGGGGCCAGTTGGAAGTGACAGTACCGCTCCTGACGCCGACCCGAACCCACCGCCTTGAACCCCCGGGGACGGCCGAGTTGTCCCGCGGCGATCTGATGTTTTTCAACGGGCTGGGCGGATTCACCCCTGACGGACGCGAATATGTCATTACGACCACGGACCGGCAGGTGACTCCGGCCCCCTGGGTAAATGTGCTGGCCAACCCGCACTTCGGAACCGTCATCTCAGAGAGCGGCCTGGCCTATACCTGGAGCGAGAATGCCCACGAGTTCCGCCTCACTCCCTGGGGGAACGATCCCGTGAGCGATTCGAGCGGAGAAGCCTTTTACCTCCGTGATGAAGAGACCGGCCACTTCTGGTCCCCCATGCCGCTGCCCAGCCGTAGCGCGCTGCCTTACGCCAGCCGCCACGGATTCGGCTACAGCGTTTTCGAGCACACCGGGGACGGCATTAGCTCAGAGGTGTGGGTTTACGTGGCCCGGGATGCACCGATCAAGTTCACGGTGCTCAAAGTGCGGAACGTGTCAGGCCGGTCGCGCCGGCTCTCCGCCACGGGCTACTTAGAATGGATTATGGGAGATCTGCGGTCGAAATCCGCCATGCACGTGATCACCGAAGTTGACCCGCATAGCGGCGCGCTCTTGGCGCGCAACCCCTACAACACGGAGTTCAGCGATCGGGTTGCCTTCTTCAAGGTGGACGCGGCGATTCGGACCTTAAGCGGCGACCGGACTGAATTCCTGGGACGTAACGGCACGCTGCGCAGTCCTGCCGCTATGTCCCGGTTGCGGCTTTCTGGAAAGGTGGGAGCAGGTTTGGACCCCTGTGCCGCGCTTCAGGTTCCTTTCGAGTTGGCCGACGGGCAGGAGCGTGAGGTCGTTTTCACGCTCGGCGTAGGGCGGGACCTCGATGACGCCAGGAACCTCGCGCAGCGCTTTCGAGGCTCAACGGAGGCGCGTGGCGCCCTCGATGCCGTGTGGCATTACTGGAATCATACCCTCGGCGCCGTGCAAGTGGAAACACCCGACCAGTCCCTCAACGTGCTCACGAACGGCTGGCTTTTATACCAGACTGTGGCGTGCCGCCTTTGGGCGCGCAGCGGCTTCTACCAGTCGGGGGGCGCCTTCGGTTTCCGCGATCAGTTGCAGGACGTAATGGCGCTGATCTCCGTCGAGCCGCACCTGGTGCGCGAGCACCTGCTCCTTTGCGCCTCCCGCCAGTTCCCGGAAGGAGATGTCCAGCACTGGTGGCACCCCCCCTTGGACCGGGGCGTACGTACCCATTGCTCCGATGATTACCTCTGGCTGCCGTTGGCGACCTGCCGCTACGTCCTGAACACCGGGGATACCGGCGTGTTGGATGAGCCTATCCACTTCGTCCAGGGCCGTCCGGTAAACCCGGAGGAGGACTCGTATTACGATCTGCCCAATCGGTCTCCAGAAGCGGCCAGTTTGTATGACCACTGTGTGCGAGCCATCCTTTGGGGCCTCAGATTTGGTGAGCACGGCTTGCCCTTCATGGGCTCCGGGGACTGGAATGACGGCATGAACCTGGTGGGCGAACACGGCAAAGGGGAAAGCGTCTGGTTGGGCTTTTTCCTTTATGAAGTGCTCACGCGGTTCACCGAGGTGGCCCGTACGCATGGCGATGTGTCCTTCGCCGAGCGTTGCGCCAGGGAGGCGGCCGGGCTGCGCCGCAATATCGAGGAGCATGGCTGGGACGGCGAGTGGTATCGCCGCGCCTACTTCGACGACGGTTCACCGCTGGGATCGGCGCGCAACCCCGAGTGCCGGATCGATTCGCTTCCGCAGAGCTGGTCCGTGCTCTCCGGTGCAGGAAATGCGGCGCAGGCGCGCCTGGCCATGGAAGCAGTGGATCAGCGCCTCGTTCACCGGGAGCAGGCGCTCATCCAGCTCCTGGCTCCGCCGTTTGACAGGTCGGATTTGAATCCCGGCTACATCAAAGGGTACGTCCCCGGGGTGAGAGAGAACGGCGGACAATACACCCACGCCGCCATCTGGGTGGTGATGGCCTTCGCGGCCTTGGGCGACGGGGCGCGCGCCTGGGAACTACTGTCAATGATCAACCCGGTGAACCATGCCAGATCTCCCGAGGAGATCGCGGTTTACAAAGTAGAACCCTACGTCGTGGCGGCCGACGTCTATGCGCTCTCGCCTCATACCGGCCGCGGTGGCTGGACGTGGTACACGGGGTCTGCCGGCTGGATGTACCGGCTTATCGTGGAATCACTCCTGGGACTGAGCCTTGAGGTGGACAAGCTGCGGTTCACGCCGTGTCTGCCGTCGGATTGGCCGGGCTTCAAGATGCACTACCGGTATCGGGAGACGGTCTACCACATCGCCGTCCAGCGCCAGCCGGCCGGGAATGGCGAGACGCGTGTGACAGTTGATGGGGTGGACCAACACGATAAAACTATTCCCCTGGTTGACGACCATCAGGAACACTATGTCGAGGTGAGCATACCCGTGGTGGGCAGTCAAACGCAGAATTGACCACTAACAGAAAAGGGCCGCCCATAAATTTTTAGATGGAAAATACTCCCCGGTCGGCTGGGCACCTATCCTCGTAGGAATACCCCTCTCAAATGCAATACGCATTTTCTGAGAGGCGAAAAGGGGGAGGGTAAGGGGAAGGGGGGGAAGGGTGTAAGATGACACGTCCGGACGGGAAAGGTCTGACAGGACATATCAGACCTTTTGAGTTAAGATTACTTCCTCCCCTAACATATCTGTGATTTTGACCGCCACAGTGGTTTCCCCTTCCGGGGCGGGCAGTTCATAGGAGCCGGCTACCAGGTCGCTTTTCTTGGCGGGGATGTCGGAGAGGGCGATATTGAATACTTCGCCCTGGTAGTTCGGATCGATCATGACACTGTCCACCATGGCCCGCCAATCGTCAATTTGGGGGGAGAGCAATGGTCCGGCTTGCTGCTTGAGGCGTTCGATGATGGTGGGGGAGATGAAGTCGGCGATCACGACCTTGATTTTTCCGTCCTCACGGTTGATGTTCACCCTGGCGGTGGCGGGTTGGTGGATGAAGAATTTTCCGTAGCGCGGATCGGTTCGCAATTCAATCACTTCAATTTTGTTGGGAAAATCCTCTTGTTTACGTAACCGGTTATAATCCTCCAGCCAGGCGTCCACGGCCACTTCCTTGCCCAGACAGACGACACAGACATCCCGGTCCTCTTGTGGCCGGGCGGCGAGTTCCCGCTTAAGGTCTTCCAGGTCTATCGGGCTCAGGGGATGATTAAAAGGCGCGATCTTCACCAACTTCTTGCCCAGGACGCCCTCAAAGAAGGCGTCGGCCTTGGTGCGGGTGATGCCGATATGCTCACAGGCCAGGTTAACCGCCTCGTTGTGCTGGATCTGCAGATCGTAGTCGTTTACCCGGTAAACGGCAAAGGTCAGTTGGGCGGGGGCAGGAACATCCGGGTTTTCATCTCCGTCGACAACGAGCTTAGGTTGCCGACGTCCTTTGGTCTGCTCCATCCCCTGCTTCAAGATTATGCTTTGCAAGCGATTGCAGGTCGTCTGGATCGCCCCTTTATTAATGTCACAGCCGATCCAACGGCGGCCCAGCTTCTGAGCTACCGCGGCTGTGGTGCCGGAGCCGATGAAGCAGTCAAGGACAAGATCGGTAGGCTTGGAGGCCATGCCCAAGATAAGCCCAAGCATCATCTCTTTTTTCTCTGTGGGATAATCGGTAGTGAAAGCTGTCCCAGTAACATCGTCCCACAATGTATCACGCACGATATGTTCCGATGCCTCTATGCGGTACTCGGGCCATCCTGTGCTTGGATTCGGCCTCAAGTCCTGCTGAGCAATCATCTTTTTTGCTTCATCTGGGGACTTCATCCAGCATCTTCCGGGAGGTGGCCACTTCCCAAATAGTTCGTAAGTTAGATTTCGTCTAATATTTGGAGCATCAAAGGAATGCCATCTTAATTCTTTTGGGGCATGTTTTAATGGAGGGAATAACCTTGATGCAGGAGACTCGGAATAAAGCAATAGATAGTCGGCACCCTCATTCAAAGATGCAATTCCTGATTTCTCAGTATAGCTTTTCCTTATGCGCTTTATTAGTATTTCATTACGAAAATTTGAATCTCCAAATATTTCATCCATCATAACTTTGACATAATGAACTCGGCCAGAATTCATGTGCACGACAATAAAACCATCCTCGGCCAACATTTCTTTGATAAGCAATAGCCTCTCATACATAAATTGCAGGTAACTATCATTAGCCCAGATGTCGGTATATTGGATTTGCTCCCCCAGGGTGTATTCTTCTCCTTCGATCTTGGCGGTCCCTCTGACGCCCCGGAGGGTAACCTTGCGCACATAGTCAGCCCCGGAATCAAAGGGAGGGTCGATGTAGATGAGCTTGACCTTGCCCCGGAAGCCGTTGGCCAACAGGTGGGCCATGACCTCTTTGTTGTCGCCGTGAAAGAGAAGGCCGCCCTGGGGATAGGAAGCCGGCCAATCAGACCAATCCAAGCCGCAGGCTGCGGGCGGATTACCGGCGGGGATCAAGGTCTCCACCATCTGGGCCGGGAAGGCCGTTATCCGGCTGAGGGGCTGTTTGCTCACCCAGGTGAGCATGGGGCGCCCTTTGGCTGGCTTGATCTCGACTTTGACGCCTTCCGGCAAGGTCAACCTCCCATTAATCTACTTAATCTACCCAAGGTTCTTCCTGGAAAGGATAATACCGAAGTATAATTCTTTTCAGGACAATTATACTTTTAGGCTTAAAAGTATAATTCTTCCTGGAGCCTCCTACGTAATGGCCAGCAAGATATCCTCAGCCAGATAGGTCTTGCCGTAGGTAGATTCCCCCATCTGGCGCAAGATGCCCGCTTGCGCCAACTTCTCCACGTTCAACTTGGCGCTCCGGTAAGTCACTCCCAAAAAACTTTGGGCTTGGGAAATGCTCATCACGGGGGCGACAAACAGATTATCTACCAACCGGAAAAGCAACCCCGTGGAACGGGTCCGGGCCAAACGCCGGTGCCACTCCCCCTGCAAATCCTGAAGTTTTTTGGCTCGTGTCCCGGCGTCTCTCGCCTGCTCCGCCACTCCTTGAAGGAAGAACCTCAGCCATTCCAGCCAGGCCCCGCGGGCGCTGACGCCAAACAGGAGATCATAGTAGGCTTGCCGGTTAGCCTCAAAGAAGGCGCTGAGGTAGAGCAACGGCAGGGGCAGGAGGTTCCAGTTTACCATAAGGAGCGACACCAGGAGTCTGCCGATGCGACCGTTGCCGTCCACGAAGGGGTGCAGGGCTTCAAACTGGTAATGAATAAAAGCCAGGCGGATCAAAGGCGGGAAAGGATCATCCCGATGCAGATATTTCTCAAAGGTGCTGAGCCCCTCCTGCATTTCCGGCACTGGAGGAGGCACAAACTCCGCCTCGTTCAAGGTGCATCCCGGCGGGCCGATCCAATTCTGGCTATGCCTGAACTCTCCTGGAGTAGCGTGCGCACCGCGTACCCCGGCCATTAGCCGTTCATGCAATTCCCGAATCAACCGCAGGCTGACCGGCAGGGTTTTAACCCGTTCCAGGCCATATTCCATGGCCTTCACATAGTTGCCCACCTCACGTAAGTCGGCTTCGGGCGGGGGCGGCTTCACTTCGGGGAAGAGCGGAAGCTGCCCGGCTTCATAGGCATAAAGATCGGCCAGATCGGTCTGGGTCCCTTCGATCCGGGAGGAAAGCACCGCTTCCCGGCGGATAAAAGGGCCGATAAGTAAATGGGGGTTGGGCATGGTGCGGCCAAGGCCGGAGAGTTCTCCCAGGGCGCGGTCGGCCTCGGAGAGGAGGCGCACCATACCCGAATCCCAGGAGAAGGAAGGGGGCATAGGGTGGGGGACAAAGGCCCAATAAGCGGTTTCCCCTTGCCCAACCTTGATAAGGCGCCCAGACGTGGTCTTGGCAAAGCGCTCGAGATTCATTTGACAAACTCCCGAGTCCTTCTCATCTGGTCAAAGGGGATGGTTTCTTCGGGGGCAAAAATGAGTTCATATTGCAGGCGGTCTGGATTAAGCTCCTCATATTTCTTCAAAGCTACGGCCTTGCGGCCTTCGATGGAGACGGCGGCCTCGTTCCTTGTTGCCCTGGCAAGATCATCATTGGTAGTGGCCTCAAACTGGGCGCTTTTGATCTCAACGATCAGACAGCGCCCGTCTTTTCGGCGGATAATGAAGTCAGGGGTATATCGGTGCGGACGTCCATCTTCGCCTAGATATTCCACCCAAAATTCGGTTTTATCAGGAGTTGTGAGAGCGCCGGTGAAATACAGATCGTCGACCTGCCCGGGGTGGAGATCCAGATGCCGTAACAGGTCCTCAAAAAAGCTTTGTTCCGGCTTGGAGTCGAAATTGTAGGGGGTGTAGTGGAACCCCAAGTCACCATGGTTGGCCGCCTGCATCTCTTCCAGGGACATAAGCAGGTGTTGTTTCTCAATGGGGTAGGTGATCTCCGCGGTATAGACTTCGGTCCCGTCCTCGGCCAAAGTTTTCTGGAACCCTTGAGGCTTAACCAGCGCCAGGGCCTTCTCTACCATTTCCTCCCGCACTTCATAGGTCGCAATCCGGCGCTCTATCTGTTCTGCCAGAGGAGATATATGGCTCAGGGGGATTTCCGAAACCGTTCCATAAATCCGCCGGAGTTCATCCATGACGGCCCAAAGATCAAGGCGATAGACCGCAGCTAATTCTACCGCGGCATTGTAAAGATCAATGGTCTTCGGCAAGGTGACGATCTCCACCGCCGGCCCCACCTGCCTGAGCAAACCGGTTGTGGCCTTCTGTTCGGCCACGGTATAGGTGATTTTTTCCAGGGCAGGTGCATAAGTGATCTGAGGCGGCGTCAAAGAAAAGGCGGTGGGCACGGTGGGTTCTTTGCGGACCACGGTCCGAACCAATTGGCGGACAACCAAAGGGGGAATCTGCAACTTGCGGAGAAGAATAGTCTGGCGGCGGCTGCGACTCAAAGTCCGGTCCAGATCAGCGATAGTCTCGCCGTAGGTTTCCTGCAATTGGCGGTCCAGGATGGCCCGGTTATCATGGGAAAGGTAGATGCGCGCCTTCACCTGGTTACCGGGGACTTGCCGCAGACAGCGGGAGGTCGCCTGGAGCACAAAGTTGTTGCTGGTCTTAAGTTTACGGGCCAGGGCGCAGGCAAATAAGGCGGGCACATCCCAACCTTCAACCCCACGATCAACCAAAAGGGCCAGCCGATGGGGGGAATCTCTGAATTTGAACCGGTCGAAGCCAGCCTTATTTTCTCTCTTGGTATGATGTTCCAGAATCAGGGTGGGCGCCAGACCCAAACTGGCCAGCTTTGTTTCAATGACCGGGCGGAAGTCGGCCACGTCGTCGGTCTGAGGGAAGTACATGGCCATTTTCGCCGGGGTGCCGTCCGGTAAGGCCACGTGGCCATAGTCCCGGAAAAAATCCTCCACCACGTGGGCGATATAGTCCGCCACGTTGCTTTGGAAGGAAAACGCCTGGATGTTGCCCGCCACTTCTTTTAAGATGCCGTCGGAGATACCTTGAGAAAGACCGTACCAGATGACAACATCCCGGAGAAGCTGGCGCTTATAATAGGGGGTACCAGTGGTATTGACCACACATACAACGTTGGTGTTGGCGGCAAGATAATCTACAGTTTGGCGGACCTTCTTGAGGCCAGTTTCCAGAGGTTGCCCATAAGTATGGTGGGCTTCATCGGAAAAAACGGCCAAATGGGGTAAGTTGGCGATGGCCTGCAAACGTAGGTTGGCGATCTCGGCCCGAGCCTCGTCTTCTTTCTGGGCCGCCTTTAACAACCCTATATCCGATTTACGGATGGTTTCCTTTTGGATGCGGATTTTTTCGGTGTTGGTGACGATGACGTTGAACAGACTTCTGCCGATGACAGGGATGGTTTTTTCGCCGTCACGGGTGAAGGTGATCTTCACCGAGGCGGCAAAGGGTTTGTAAAAGCGTGGTGGCAGGATTCGATCATAGCGGGTTTCTGCCAGTTCCCGAAGACTTTCGATGATGGTCTTCCCTGGGGCAAAGACCAGGGCATTTTGCACGAAAGGCCCGTCGGGATAGTCCAGGGCCATGGCAAACTCTGTGGCATAGATCGCCCCAATCAGCACCGTCTTCCCGGCGCCCATGGCCAGGGCCAGGATGTAACTCGGATAAGTTAAGGTTAGGGTTTCACGTAGGGCCTCCAGGTGGAAACTGCGGACAAAACCGTCGTCAGGTTTAATAAGGTCCCAAAGGGCGTCTAAGTCATAATCAGCCTGCTGGAAGGCAATTTCAGGTATACCCAGGGCTGAGATTAGGTCGGCCTTTCGGGGAAAGAATCTTCGGTATAAATCGAAGATATGGGGGGTCCCTTCCATGAGGCGAAGATACCAATAGGTTTCAAGGGCGCGGACCTGTGGCGGGCGGAGCCGGAACCCTGAACCTTCGGGGTTTGCAGACCATTCTAAGATTTCTGCGATGACGGGATAGTCGGCATGAGGATAGCCTTCTTGGCGCCAAAGATCAACACGTTGGGCAAGTATTTGATATAATTGCATAGAAGGCTGCCGCCCATCAAAAGGTGTCCCATTATACTCCTTCTGGTTCCTTTTGGATATAAACAAGTCGGAGATGGGTGTGATGAAAATTTCAGGGCGCCGTCGGTAAATTTCTGAAATTGATCCTGAGTGAAGAAACGGTTATCGGGCAGGCCGGCGCCCACGTTCTGCAAGTTGATGATGCACTTCACTTTGGGCTTGAGGGTCTTGCCGATCTCGTTCAGCAGGTTGGCCAGGGGACCGTAATAGGAAGTCTCATTGACGGCCGCACCGGATGAGCGAATTTCGGATAATTCCTTGAGTTAGGTTTCCATGGGATTCATCGGGCCTCACCCAAGAGCATTATGCCACGGGTAAAAGAAAATTGGTTAGCACTTTCTTGGGGAGTGTGGGCCGGCCAATTTCATTTCCGGATGCACCTGGAGGGCTTATGGCGTCTTGCCAGGTCTCCAGCCGCGGCGTCGGGCTATCAAAAAAATTGTTTGATAAATGGGGAATTAATCGCAGCGGTAACTACTGCGGCCTGAAACTTGCATAGATTATGGGTGCGGATTTATTTCATGGAGGGCTTGTGGTGAAATTCCCGGATCGTACCGGGCAGCCAGAGCAGTATGTTGATCTCCAAGAAGCGAAATACGTCTTGGAAAATCTATTGGACAGCTCTGCCGACGCCATTGGCGTGGTGGACGCCAAAGGCCGATTCACCAGATGGAATGCGGCGTCAGAGGAGATTTTTGGCTACAGTATGGCAGAACTCAAAGAAAAGCATTTTTCTGAGCTCTACGCAGATCCGGCTGAGCTTGAGATAATGCTCACCCGGCTGCACCGGGATGGCTTCGTTAGAAGATATGGAATCAACATTAAGAAAAGGGATGGCACTATTACGCCATTTAATCTGTCCATCAATCTTTTATATGACAGGCAGCATAATCTCACCGGCAGCCTCTGCATAGCCCGGGATCAAAGCGATACCCGCAGGGCTCTGGACCAACTGCAGATGCTGAATGAGCGGCTGGAAAATGAAATCACCGGGCGGAAGAAGATGGAAGATGCCTTGCGCGAAAGCAAGGAAACTCTGAGAGCGCTTCTAAATGCCATTCCGGAGTCAATTTTCCTGATTGGTACGGACGGGGTCATCGTTGCGGCAAATGAAACCCTGGCAAAAAGATTAGGCAAAGGTCTTGATGAACTTATCGGAGCTAAGATGTCCGAGCTACTTCCATCCGAAGTAGCCAAAAGGAGAAAGGCTTACACTGACGAAGCCATAAGAACCGGCAGGGCGGTTCGTTTTGAAGATATGCGGGATGGAAGGTTCTTGGACAACTTAATCAGTCCCATCATTAATGCCGAAGGTAAAGTTTCCAAGCTTGCCATTTTTTCCCTGGAAATTACCAAGCGCAAAGGGATCGAGGCGGCGCTACGGGAAAGTGAAGAGAAATATCGGGGTTTGATAGAGACCACCAGCACAGGTTATGTAATCCTTGATACCGAAGGCAAAGTTCTCGATGCCAATCCGGAGTATTTGCGACTGACCGGACATAATGAATTAAAGGAAATATTAGGACGAAGGGTCATTGAGTGGACGGCGGAGCAGGATCGAAGGAAAAATGCTGCAGCCATAAAGCAATGTCTAAAGACTGGCCTCGTCAAGCATCTTGAGCTTGATTATGCCGGAGGAGATGGCCGCTCCCTAGCGGTGGAGGTAAATGCCACTGCCATCATGACCTCGGAGGGGATAAAAATTATAGCCCTGGTCAGAGATATCTCCGATCGCAAAAGGAGGGAAGAGGAGAGGGCCAAACTGGAGGCCCAGTTGGTACAAGCCCAAAAGATGGAAGCCATCGGGACTTTGGCCGGCGGTATTGCCCACGACTTCAACAACATCCTCACCGCCATACTTGGCAACATCGGCCTGGGCATGCTGGACCAAAACATGGGAGACCAGGGCCGGCAACGATTGGCTGCCGCGGAAAATGCCTGCCAGCAGGCCCAGAATCTGGTCCGGCAGTTGCTTACCTTCGCCAAGGGCGGCGCGCCGATTAAGGAACTGGTTTCCCTGGAAAACCTGGTAGCCGAAGCTGCATCTCTGCCCTGCCGGGGCTCCCATGTTCGCTGCGAACATGCCTTTGACAAAGATTTAAGGGCGATTGCCGGAGACCCGGGACAGATCCAGCAGGTCTTCCAGAATCTCATTATCAATGCCATCCAGGCCATGCCGCAGGGCGGCACCGTCGAGATTACAGGGGAAAATATTAAGGTCGGCAATCATGACCGCCTCCCCCTGGAGGCGGGCAATTATGTCAAAGTTTCCATTAAGGATAAAGGGATCGGCATACCGGAAAAATATCTCCAGAAGATCTTCGATCCCTATTTTACCACGAAGCAGCAGGGTAGCGGCCTGGGTTTGGCCACCGCCTATTCCATTGTTAACAATCATCACGGGCATATCTCGGCGGAGTCCAAGTTAGAAGAAGGAAGCACCTTCCATGTTTATCTTCCGGCCAGCGACCAGAAGATTGTGCAGCAACCCCAAGAGACCACGGAGCTGCTTTTCGGAAAAGGGAAGATCCTGGTAATGGATGATGAGGCGATGGTGCGGGAGGTGTTGGGTATGATGTTGCTCGCCCTGGGCTATGAGGCGGAGTTCGCCAAGGATGGGGTTGAAGCAATCGAATTGTTCAGCCAGGCGCAAGGATCGGCAGATTCATTTGCCGCGGTAATCCTTGATCTAACCGTTCCCGGCTGCATGGGGGGCAAAGAGGCTATGGAAAGACTTCTGCAGATCGATCCCCAGGTAAAGGGCATAGTCTCCAGCGGTTATTTCGATGATCCAATAATGGCGAATTTTCAAAAGTATGGGTTTGCTGGGGTTATTGCCAAGCCTTATAGGGTGGCAGAACTGGGTAAAGTATTAAATAAGGTCCTCACCAAAGGAAAATAAGCAATTTTCATCATTGGCAGCAGCAGCGGCAGACAAGATCATTGTTAGATGTTTGCTACTCCATATCACCGTCACTTCAAAGCCGGCTCTCTGCAATAGGCGGGTTTCCATCCAGGGACGAAAGGCCCCCGGCTCCTCGTCCTTGGCCGGGTGGTAACTATAAAATAGAACATGGGGAGCAGGCTCACCCCAGGCGGCTGGTCTGAACCGCTGCGATGATGAACTTTACTTGCTCTTCGCTCAAGCCATGGTGCACGGGAAGCGCTAAGATCTTCCTGGCCAGGTCTTCGGTATGCGGTAGGCGACTTTTCCCATAGAGCTTTTCAAAGATCGGCTGCTGATGCAAGCCGCGGGGATAGTGGACCGCAGTGGCAATGCCTTTTTCATCCAGACGCTGCGCCAGGCTATTCCGGTCGCAGCCGAAGGTTTCCGGTTCCACCACTACACAGTACTGGCGCCAGGCAGGTTCAGAGTTGGGGGTAATCCTCTGGAGGCCAATACCAGGAAGGCCAGCCAGACCTTCATTGAGTGAGCATTTTGCCGTTGCGCCGCCTGATGGCCAGCATGTCATCCAGTCGTTTAAGTTGCTCCCGGCCGATAGCCGCTTCCACATCGGTCATCCGGTAATTCAGTCCCAGCGAGGTGTGCAGGTATTGGCCGGTTTGCCGTGGGTGCGCAGATAGCGCAACTTGGGGGCATACTCGTCATTGTCAGTGCAGGTCATGCCCCCTTCCCCCACAAACATATTCTTCGAGGGATAAAAGGAGTAGGCGGCGAAATCCCCAAAGGAGCCGACGTCTTGGCCGCGGTATACCGCCCCGTGGGCCTGGGCTGCATCCCAGACGATGACCAGGTTGTGCTTCCTGGCAAAGGCCTGAACCGCGTCGATATCACAGGCATTGCCGAAAAGATGCACCGGCGAGATAGCCCGGGGCCGGAACCGCTGAAAAAAAACCATTGCCCGGGCTGCTTATTGGGGCTATATTTTCCAGAAAATAGCGCCATGGGAAACAAGCGAAGCCATCACGGCCGGGGCACGGCCCTGGCAGAAAGTCCCGGAGCGGACGGTTTCCAGATCAAAGGCCGCCTCTGGCTGGAAAAGGAGGGGGAGACCTACCTGAGCTGGGGCCGGGTAGTTCTCCTGGAGCGGATCCGGGAACACCACTCCATCGCCGCGGCGGCCCGTTCTCTGGACATGGCCTACAGCCACGCCTGGTCCCTGGTGGCCGCCTTGAACCGCCTGGCCGGACAGGACCTGGTGGGCCGCAGCTTCGGCGGTCGCCGGGGGGGCCGGGCCTGGCTCACTGCCGCCGGGGAGGAGGCCATCACCCGATTTTGGCTCCTGGTGGCAGACTTCCGGGATTGGCTGGCCAGCCGCCAATTTTGAGTCGCCCCGCCCTGTGCCTGCCAAAAAACCATATTTAGAGGTTCGCAAAGGACCCAAGTGGAAATTCTCGGGAAAAGGAGGACTGCCGGATGGGATACCATTTCTGGTTAAAGACCTGGATGGCTGGATTGATGCTGACCCTGATGCTGGCGGGGGTTAAGGCCGCGGCGGAGACTACTCACCTCCGCTGTGCCTCCACCACCTCCACCGAGAATTCCGGGTTGTTCAAATATCTCCTGCCGATCTTTGAGAAAAAGACCGGCATCCACGTGGATATGGTGGCGGTGGGCACCGGCGCCGCCATCGAGATCGGCAAGCGGGGCGACGCCGACATGCTCATGGTACACGCCAAAGCACAGGAATTGACCGCGGTCCGGGAAGGCTATTTCGTCAATCGGCACGATTTGATGTATAACGATTTTGTCATCATCGGCCCCGCGGGCGATCCTTTGCGGATCAAAGGACTGACCTCGGCGGTGGAGGCCTTCAAGAAGATCTACGCCGCGGGCGGCCCCTTCGTCTCCCGGGGAGATAAGTCGGGAACCAATGTGATGGAGCTGGCCTTGTGGAAGGCCGCCGGCCTGGACCCCAAGGGGAAGCCGTGGTACCTGGAGGTGGGCCAGGGCATGGAAAAGACCCAGCGGGTGGCCAATGAAAAACGGGCCTATACCCTCACCGACCGGGGCACCTGGCTGGCCACCAAGGATAAGGACAGGCTGGAGATGCAGATACTGTTGCAGGGCGATCCGTCCCTGTTCAACCAATACGGGGTGATGGCGGTGAATCCCGAAAAACATCCTCAGGTCAAATATCAAGAATCCATCACGTTCATCAACTGGCTGATATCCCCGGAAGGCCAGCAAACTATTGCCGCTTACCGGGATGCCCATGGCAACCAGCTTTTCATCCCCAATGCCAGGTGAGTCTTCCCGCAGGGTTGGCGCCGGAGCGCCTGGCCGGCCGCGGCCAGGATATCCGCAAGGTCCAGGTAGATCCGAGAGACCATGAGCGACCTTCTGCCTTTCCTGGGTGGCCTCGACTTGCGGGAACTGTGGGGCATCGTCTGGCTGTCCCTCTGGGTCTCCGGCGCCGCCCTCATGCTGGCGACGGTCATCGCCGTGCCCCTGGCCGCCCTCCTGGCCTTGCAGCGGTTTCCGGGGCGGGACGCGGTGATCAACACCCTGCACACCTGCATGGGGCTGCCGCCGGTGGTGGTGGGGCTGTTTCTCTATCTGCTCCTGTCCCGCCAGGGGCTGCTGGGTTTCCTGAGCCTGCTCTATACCCCGTCTGCCATGGTCCTGGCCCAAACCATCCTGGCCTGGCCCATCGTCGCCTCTCTGGCCCACGCCGCCATCGTCAACATCGACCCGGTGATTCGTCAGGCGGCGGTGACCCTGGGGGCCACCCCGCGGCAGCAGGCGGTCACCATCATCAAAGAAGCCCGCTATGGGATTATCTCCGCGATCATGGCCGGGTTCGGGCGGGCCAATGCCGAAGTGGGCGCGGTGCTCATCGTGGGCGGCAACATCGCCGGCTACACCCGAGTCATGACCACCACCATCGCCCTGGAGACCGACAAGGGTAACTTCGAGCTGGGCATTGTCCTGGGGATCATCCTGCTGGCCCTGGCCCTGCTGGCGAACCTGGCCCTGCGCCGCCTGCAACGGCGGGGGCGGGGCGCCGGGCTGGAGATGAGTTCATGGGCCTGAGACTGGAAGCGGCCAACCTCCGGAAAACTTACCATAGCAACCCGGTGTTGCGGGACTGTTCCTATGCCTTTGCCGCCGGCCGCACTTACGCCTTCCTGGGTCCCAACGGCAGCGGCAAATCCACCCTGTTCCGCATCCTGGCCCTCCTGGAGAAAGTCGACGCCGGCCAGGTAAATTATCTGGAAAATGGCGCAGCCCTTGCCCAAAACCTGGAATTGCGGCGCCGCTTCACCCTGGTGCTGCCCCGCCCCGGCATCTTTAATACCACGGTGTTCAACAATGTCGCCTATGGATTGAAGATCAGGGGGGTTAAATCCGGGGAGCTGGAGGACCGGGTGAGGAAAATCCTGGCCAGCGTAGGCCTGGCCCACAAGGGTGGGCAGCGGGCCCTGGACCTCTCCAGCGGCGAGACCAAGCGCCTGGGACTGGCCCGGGCCATGGTCCTGGCCCCCGAGATCCTCTTCCTGGACGAGCCCACCGCCAACATCGATCCGCGTAACACGGAAATCATCGAGGACATCATCCTGCGGATGAAGGCCGGCGGAGGGGCCACCATCCTGATGATCACCCACGACCCGGCCCAGGCGGACCGGCTGGGGGATGAACTCCTCTATCTGAAGGATGGCCGGCTGCTGGCCGGGTGAGGCCGCGGCCAGGGGAATGTTTCAGAAATACCTTTAAAAATATCTACATGTTCTGGTAGGCGCAGGCTTTAGCCTGCGCTCCGGGTTGCCTTGACAAGGGGGGTGCATTTGATAAAATTTTTTGGCGCGGGCGATTAGCTCAGGTGGATAGAGCGTTGGTCTCCGGAACCAAAGGCCGGGCGTTCGAGTCGCCCATCGCCCGCCAAATCATATCAATAAGTTAAGGCCCCCAAGAGGGCCTTTTCTTTTGGCCTCAGAATCCATTCTCCACATTATTCCCCACAAGGTCGGCCTGAATGGAGGTAAAAATGGGGAAGTTGTAATTTGTGCTCTGGCTGCCTGCAAGTGATGGAAATGAAGACCGCGGCCCCTGCCCCCTGGCGGGGGAATGCCGAAAGCTGCCCAGATGAGCATTGAGGCCGCACGGTAAACCCTGGCCTTCCCCTCTATCGGGCCGTGTAGGGCATCCTGGGGGGCCGTTTTGAGCGCCACGGTGTCAAAATCACCCGCCAGGGTCAAACTGCCTTCTGCCATGCCCCAAATTTGCCGAAAATCATGGCGCTATCCGGGCCATTTCAGCCGATCGTCTCAAGGTGAAAGGTAGGGGCCGGGGTCCGGGCCAGGGATTTTCAGCCTGGGGCATCCTGGCGGGTCCGTGGGGGAAAATCGGGGTCACCTCCATTAGAGAGACCCCGGCGCTCCCTGCCAGGCTCCTTCGCCCCTGATCCTCTCCCCAATTTCCCGACCGCCAGGCCCTATAGATTTTTCGGCCCTGGAAGGCAAACCCCGGGATGGGTCCCATGTCCCCCCTGTCTTAATATGGCCCGCCTGTAAATTTTTTCAAAAATTCATCGAGGGGGGAGAGCAGCAGCCCCCCTGGTATAGAGCCGGCCCAAAATTTTAGGATGATAAATTCTCCCTGGTCGACTGGGCACCTGTGCCGGTGGGAATACCCCCCTCAAATGCGTCACGCATTTTCTGAGAGGCGAAAAGGGGAAGGCAATGGTATTTTGGGAAGGGGGGGTAGGAAGGGGCCAAGGTTTCTTACCATGCCCGCAGGTGGTATGTGTATGTCGCCTCAGCTTTTCCTCTGGCTAACAATTACCGGGCGGTGCTGGGTTGGGCTGCTTAAGCTCCACAGCAGTGAAGTGTCTGGGGTTCTGAGGGTGTGGTGTGCCCAAAATTCAGGGAAAAATTACTTTTCAGCGAAAGTTGTGCTACCATGCAGTCGACGAGAAGATTCGGCTTCAAGAACAGAAACTTTGTGGGGGATTTTTCCGGGCAAGGAGTCCCAAAAACCTTTTTTGGATTGCGGTGGCCTAGGCTGCTGCATAATCTCGCTTTTTAGGATAGCGCATTCTCCTGCCCCAAGTCCATGGTTATCGAAGGCAAATACTAGGGAAACCCTGATTTACCTTTTCCCATCGATGAACCATATTACCATCAAAGCCCAAGAGGCATCGGTAAATCAATCAGGCAAAGAGAGAACCATGGAAAAGCTCAGAAATTTCTTCAAGGACGAATCCGGGGCCAGCGCCGTGGAGTATGGCCTGCTGGTGTCCCTGATCGCCGTAGTGATCATTACCTCTGTGAACACTCTGGGCACCAACCTGAGCAGCAAGTTCCACCAGGTCGCCACCGCCATCGGCTCTTAATGTGTGCCTCAAAGAGAATTTCTGTAATTGCAAAACCCAACTAAAAAAAGGGTGTTTCATGGAGCGGCGTCTATTCCCCCGGGTCTATAAATCCCTGCGAATGGTATGGTGCAGTCCTGTGTTTGGCCTGTTTGGTTGAATTTTTCGTAAGTTTTGTGATAGATCGGAAATATGAAAAACATTTTATGAAAAACTATTTTTGGGTAATATGGTATCCTTTGGTATATTGGATCATAATTACCTTTACTACAATCAAAGCTGTGTACAATGTTAGCATAAAAAGAAAGGCGCCTGCGACATGGCAGAGTCCGGACAGAGGGCTCCATACCCTAAAATCATAGACGTACGGGGCCTCAAAACCAAAAAGAGGGTTTTCTGGGAGACCGTGTTAACGCTCGGTTTATGGGGAGTTTTCTTATATTTAATTGGATTTATTGCTGCATTTATCCTATGGTTGCTTGGTCTTAGGTTATTGAGCAGGGAAATCTATGAAATGGGAAGTCCAGAAATAGTGCGGCTTTTCAAGAACGCCGTGTGGGTGACCGCAATTGTGGTTCTGCCCTTGCTATTGTGGAGCTACTACAATTATTTCCTTTTTAAGATAAGAGGGGAACGCCGGTGCAGTCGAGTCGGAATCTGTTTTGATAAATATCTGGCGGATTTTTTTAAGGTTGATCCCGAGATGTTGGAGAAGGTCAAAAACTATTCCCGCGTCAGCATTGTAATGGAAGGAGATACCATTATCATGCCCATTAAGGATACCGAGATGACCAGCCACAGTCCAAGTCCACTGCCGCTAACGCAAGATTCTCCATCCATCCCCAGCGCCACGATGCCTGTTCTTGACAAAGCGATTCAGGAATTCTCAGCAGCCTTTAACGAACTCCAGGGGATAATCAGAGAGTTGGGCAGCCAGGAAGAGCAGAAAACCGCTGCTGATCTTGAAAATAAAGCCCTGGAGCACTATTACCGGGAGCTTTTCAC
>Ga0208191_1000510_pt1 | contig 26671 bp, 15 predicted proteins | sample June2015DPH_13_5_FD_184709 | JGI IMG/M metagenome (GOLD analysis project Ga0208191, IMG submission 184709) | Peatland microbial communities from SPRUCE experiment site at the Marcell Experimental Forest, Minnesota, USA - June2015DPH_13_40... | ecosystem: Environmental > Terrestrial > Soil >... | reverse complement strand
CGAAAGATGACGATGGAACTCTCGATGGCCATCGCGCTTCTCTCGGCTCTGGCGATTGGAGAGTTCTTCACTGCTCTGGTCATCACCGGCTTCGTCCTCGCCGCCGAGGTGTTGGAGGGGCTCACGGTTGGACGAGGCCGACGGGCTATCCAGAGTCTCCTCGATTTTCTCCCCAGAACCGTTGCGGTCCGCCGCAATGACGAGGTGGTGGAAATAGCGTCCGACCAGGTTCAAGTTGGTGACACAGTCATCGTGAAACCGGGCGGACACATCCCGGTGGATGGCGTTGTGCTTGGCGGCCGATCGTTTGTGGAACAAGCGGCAATCACCGGCGAAGCCATGCCGGTTGAGAAGGCACCGGGAGATGTTGTCTACGCCGGAACCATCAATCAATCGGGGGCTCTGGAAATCGGTTCCCAGAAACTCGGTCGCGACACGACATTCGGAAGAATCGTTGAAGCTGTCGAACGCGCCGAGAAATCACGGGCTCCCATTCAGAAAACTGCGGATCGCCTGGCGGGTTACTTGGTCTATTTTGCCCTGGGGGCAGCAGTTCTGACTTTCATCATTACTCAAAACGTCAGGTCAACCATCTCGGTGGTAATCGTTGCCGGAGCGTGCGGTATCGCGGCTGGAACTCCCCTTGCAATCCTCGGAGCAATAGGCCGAGCGGCACATCAGGGAGCCATCATTAAAGGGGGCCTATACCTGGAAGCACTAGCTGCCGTGGACACCGTCCTTTTGGACAAGACCGGCACGCTAACTTTCGGGACTCCACAGATTCGGGAAGTCGTTTCCGCCAATGGCTTCGGAGAGCAACAGATCATAGCGGCTGCCAGTATTGCGGAACGCAAGTCCGAACATCCTCTCGCCAAGGCAGTTGTGGCACGGGCAACGGAACTCGACGTTCCGCTCGTTGAGCCTGATGAATTCTCGTACACGCCAGGAAGAGGAGTCAGGGTGAGTTATGAAGGCGAGGAGATTCTCGTGGGGAGTCTGGCGCTGCTCCTGGAGCACGGCATGACGAGGGGTTTGCCCGTCAGTAGTGATGGTGCGGGCGGGGCATCGGAAGTCTACGTCGCTCGCGCAGGGCAGGTTCTTGGGAGCATCCGAATAGCGGATGTTTTGCGTCCGGAAGCCAAGAGTGCGGTCGCCGCAATGCGACACATGGGTTTGAAGACTGTCCTGTTGAGTGGAGACACACAAGCGGCAACTTCATCGGTTGGCCGTGATCTCGGAGTAGATGAAGCAGTGGGAGGACTCCTGCCCGAGCAGAAAGCAAAGTGGGTGACTGAGTTGCGGAGCAAAGGGCGTAATGTCGCGATGGTCGGTGACGGGATAAACGACGCTCCTGCCCTCGTGGAGGCCAACGTCGGCATCGCCATGGGATCGGGAACTGATGTTGCTCGGGAGAGCGCAGATGTGATCTTGATCGGAAGCGATCTCTCCAAACTAGTCGAAACTTTGCGGCTTGCTCGACGCTGCCGCGGGATCATCATGCAGAATTTTGTGGGCACGCTGGTCGTGGATAGCATAGGAGTGGGAATGGCAGCCCTTGGCTTCCTGAATCCGCTGCTCGCCGCCTTTATTCACGTGACCTCAGAGTTGGCATTCATTCTCAATTCCACGAGATTGTTGCCCCGTGGTGCTGAATCCGGGCGATGAGTCGGGGGTTGGAGCGGATTTGAGTTGAGGGTATGCACTTTGCTCATGTGATCCAGAGTCGGAAAGTCAGAGCTTGGGCAATCCTAATCGCCCTGGCGATCTTGGTGATTTTGATTGCGGCAGTTTTCTTGCAGTCTCGCAGATCACCAAGACCGTTTGAAATGGACGACCTATATGGCTTGTTGGATTAAGTGGCTTCCAGAAGTCGGGACGGATCACCCGCTGTGAACGAGGATCGAGACTGTCCATTGAAAACGAAGCGCCTCGTGGTCGGACAGATCACGATCTGTCGAGGCTGCTGTTGCGGCAATGTCGAGCGTGGTTTGCCCGAAGTTCCGGTGGAATGGCTGAAGAGTGAATGGCGGAAACGGGGACTGCTGAAGCGAGTTCAGCTGACTATCAGCGGCTGTGTTGGACCATGCGATGTGCCGAACGTGGTCGTGATTACGAGCTCATCGGGCACGGAATGGTTGGGAAATATTATTACGTTCGACCAGTACCAAACCCTAGTTGAGTGGGCTGTCCGGTGTCGGGATGCGGGCGAGATGCTAGCCCTGCCGCGCGAATTTCAAGAATGCAGGATCAGTCCATTTCGCTTATAGCGATTTTGGGAAATGCGTGAGGGACTGTCGAACCGCCTTCCATACAAGGGAGTGGCCTGAACGTGCAGAGAGCAACGCAACAAACGCTGCGGCATCCACACAGATCAAGGCTTCCGTGGATTCGAGCGTTCCTGTTGGAGGCGCGACGCAGTGACCTCATGGTATCAATCTTCAAAAAGGGTCAAAGCCGGAATAAGAGAGCGGGTGATAGGAAGGGGATAATTCAGCTGCTATGGATCATTCTGGGGGCAATAGTCGTCGTTGTACTGGGTCTTTATGGAGGCCTCGCCTCGTCACACCACCACTAGCTCTGGCAGTCAGGAAACACGAAATATAAGCAGGCTGTGCGTACATACCTGGATAGGTATTCTCTCGTTGCGTTTATTTGGCGTTTTGGTATAGATTCAAATGAAGTTTTCGTGGGGTTAGCTTTCATGCGGTCGATATCGAAGCGGATAGCGTGTCTATGCGTGTTGCTGACCTTCTGGTCAGCGATTGCATTCGCCACGCATCAACATTTGAGCCCCACCGAGTCGTCGACGTGTACCGTCTGTATCGCCGCCCATTCAGCTTCTCCGCAAACCGCTACCGTCTTACCAACGGTGATGTTCGTTTCGGTCTCTACCTTTCGGCCGGAACCCGTCTCTGCCAAGCAACGCCTGACAGTCTTTGTTCTGTGTGTCCGCCCGCCTCCTAGCGTCTAAAGATCAGCTTTCTGCCGTTTACAGGCCCGGTTCGTTTTCCGTGTGCCTTTGGCTTGATCTTTTTCGATGAATCTTCAGGAGGAATCATGCTGGCTTCTTACAGGAGGTCGCTTCCCGCGACTTTTGTGGTGGTTTTCCTTTTGGCCCTCGCTTTTCAGGCTTACGCGCAGTCGGGTGGAAACTCAACCTCGGTAACAGGTACGGTCCTTGATCCGACCGGTGCAGTGGTCGCGTTCGCAGCCGTGGAGATTCACAACCCAGTCAGCCATTTTGATCGAGCCACGGCTACCGACAGTTCGGGCAAATTTACCATCCCGAATGTGCCGTTTAATCCGTATCACCTCGCTGTGCTGGGACGCGGGTTTGCTCCTTATTCGCAGGACATTGATGTTCGGTCTGTTGTTCCCGTGAACCTCAACATCGCCCTCAAGGTGAGCGGTGCGTCCGAGAGCGTGACGGTCGAGGCTCAGGCGGCCGATTTGCTGGAGAATGATCCGACCTTCCACTCCGATATTGACAAGAGCTTGTTCGACAAACTTCCTCTGGAAAGCACGACATCGTCACTGAGTTCGCTGGTTACTCTCTCCACTCCTGGGATCGCTGCCGATTCCAATGGCCTCTTTCACGGCATCGGCGACCACGCCTCGAATTCGTTCAGCATCGACGGCCAGCCGATTACTGACCAGCAAAGTAAAGTCTTCTCCAACCAGCTTCCCGTCGATGCGATCGAATCCATGGAAGTGATCTCGGGTGCGCCGCCGGCGGAATACGGAGGCAAGACCAGCGTTGTGATTGTAGCGACCACGCGTTCAGGCCAGGGTGTGACAACGCCTCACGGTAGTGTGAGCACTTCCTATGGGACGTTCGGAACATCCAACGTGGCAGCCGAGCTTGCGTACGGCGGCAAGAACTGGGGGAACTTCATCTCCGCAAATGGTCTGAACACTGGTCGATTCCTCGATCCGCCAGAATTCGCGGTGTTCCACGACAAGGGCAATGAAGAAAACCTGTTCGACCGCGTGGATTATCAAATCACACCCGGTGACTCGATTCACCTGAACTTCGGCTACAGCCGGAGCTGGTTTCAGACGCCGAATAACCTCGATGCCGAAAACGCGACACCCTGGAGTGGACTCTTTGGGATTGAGCCACAGATGGCAGCGGCTTTCGGTGCACCCGGCATAGGCCCGGACGGAAATCCGGTGGGACCAACGGACCAGGTTTCCAAGATTGGAACATTCAACATCGCGCCTTCGTGGACGCATGTGCTCAATACGAACGCCGTCTACACGTTGGGAGCGTTCGTGCGCCGCGACGACTACAACTACTATGGCAGCAAAGATCCGTTCGCGGACCTCGGGCCACCAAGTCTTCAGAGACAGTCGGTTGGTCAGGACCGTTCGCTCACTAACGCGGGACTGCGGACGGATCTCTCCTATGTCAAGGGCATTCACCAAATTAAGGCTGGAGCCACCTACCAACAAACGTTTCTCAACGAGAACGAGCCCATCGGGATCGTCGATCCTACCTACAACGCACCCTGCATCACGAATGTTTACGGCACGAGTTCGGTGAACATATATCCGTGGGTCGCAGCTCCCGGACTCACTCCCGCGGACTGCCCCGGCGTTACCGGCCCGTTGCAGGCGAACATCGCTTCCAATCCGAACGCGCCCGGCAATGCTCTTTATCCCTATTACAGTACGACCCTGGCTCCGTACGACTTGACCCGTGGCGGAGTCTCCTACGTTTTCAGTGGCCACACCGATATCAAGGAACTTGCCCTGTACGTGCGAGATAACATCACCGTAGATAACTGGTCTTTGAACCTCGGACTGCGCGGCGATCTCTACAATGGGATCACCAGCGGGAACCAAGTCGAGCCTCGGGTAGGGGTAGCTTACAACGTCAAAAAGACCAACACCATTCTGCGTGTTTCCTACGCGCGCACTCTGGAATCTCCCTTCAACGAGAACCTCATCCTCTCCAGCATCGGCTGCGGCATCGCTGTCCTAAACCCTCTGCTTCTCTGTTCTTCGTCGGCCACGAATCCTTTGAGCGTTGGCTTTCGCAACGAATTCCACGCTGGCCTGGAGCAGGCGTTCGGGAAGTACCTGGTCTTTTCCGGCGAGTGGATCTCGAAGTACACACACAACGGCTTCGACTTCAGTGTGCTCGGCAACACGCCGATCACTTACCCCATTGAGTGGCACAACTCGAAGATTCCGGGATATGCGGGCCGTGTGAGCGTGCCTGAAATCCACGGATTCTCGGCGCTGATGGTCTTCTCCAGCGTGGCGGCACGTTTCTTCCCGCCGCAGATTGCCGGCGCGGGCGCGACTGTGGGAGCGCCGGGCACTCCCTTCCGCATTGACCACGACGAACGTTTCAACCAGACGACCCACTTCCAATACCAGCCTTGGAAGCGCGGTCCCTGGATGGGCTTCAACTGGCGGTATGACACTGGACTGGTGGCAGGCGCAACTCCGTGCTACGGAATCGGCGCAAGCAACGATTGCCCACAATCAGTGTTAATCAACAACGTACCTAACGTGAGCATGATGGCTGCCAACGTGGGCCAGGTGCCGCTTTCAGCTGATCAAGAGGCTGAAGCCGGGTTCACTTGTAGTGGCGTCCGCGCAACCCCGACGAGTCCTCTACCTTACAACTGCCCCGCATCGGCGTTCGGCTCTGCGCTCATAAACGTACCTCCACCAGGTACTGAGAACGACGACCATAAGCCTCCGCGCATCGCACACCGGAGCCTCTTCGACATGTCGGTGGGCCATGACAACCTCTTTCACGGTGACAAGTACAAATGGAGCGCACAATTGACCGTCATCAACCTGGCGAACAACTATGCGCTCTACAACTTCCTTTCCACCTTCAGCGGCACGCACTATGTCACGCCGCGCTCGCTGACAGCTGAACTTGGGTTCCACTTTTGACTCATCGTGGGACAGGGCTCCGGTACACGCAGAACCGGAGTCCGCCACTGTTCGGTGTCAGAAGAGATGCGCATGTAATGGTGCGGTTTTTCGAGGTAACGAAAGAATCTGGTTCAAAGGAGGAACCCATGAAACGAAATGTTCTGACTGTGGTCGCAGTCCTTGCAGTGTTGAGCCTCGTCGCCAGCGCCGGAACCATCAGTGGCAAAGTTTCTGGCGTCTCCGGCGAGTCTGTGGTTTACGTTGACACGATTGCGGGCAAGACTTTCAACCGTACCTCCGAACATCCCTTAATGGACCAGAAAGGGCTGCAGTTCACGCCGCACATTCTGGTCGTGCAGCAAGGCACTACTGTGGACTTTCTAAACAGCGATAAGGTTGGTCACAACGTGTTCTGGCCCAGCGTCGGCGGAAATAAGAGTCTGGGACACAATCTTGGAACATGGCCGCAAGGCGAGAAGCGATCCTTCCGGTTCGACACTGCAGGCGCGGTGCCTCTCCTGTGCAATGTACACCCCGAGATGGCCGGCTACATCGTAGTTGCTCCGACTCCATTCTTCGCCAAGACCGACAAATCCGGTGAATATAAAATCGACAACGTTCCTGACGGCAGCTACACGGTCGTTGCCTGGCATGAAGGCGCAAAGAACCAATCCAAACCGGTGACCGTCAACGGCGATACGAAGGCGGATTTCACCCTGACCAAGTGAGGTAATGACCCGAGTCAAGCGCGCGATTAAGCCCAAGTGTCAGAGGGATATAAATGGAGTGGTGCTTCACGGTCGTCAATCTGACCAACAAGTACGGCAGCAAACGGCTGCAGCTTAGGACGCCTTTCCCCATGAACGGCAAGGAGCCGCCCACGCTCATGAAAATCAAAGCCAGCATGTTGGTTGCAACCGCAACGTGGGCTTCAATGCCGAGAGCAATCATCACAGGAACGGTGATGTGAGAGATGTGCTGCCGGTCACGACGCTGATCACGCTCGTGACGAAGAACACTACGACTAGAGTGAAGAGTTTGGCCCCGGCCACGCGCCTATCATAGCAAGCGTAGTTTTCTGAATCGGACTGGGAAACCAGATTCCTTTAGGGCAAGCGAGGGAGCCAGCGCGGTCGGTAGAAGTGGTGCATACAATCGCGGCATCTGACTGTTCGGAGCAGCAACAGACTACAATCTCCCACAAACTCGTTCTGCTACCATGACTTGCGCCTGCACGGGCGGCTGCGAACATCATGGTTCATCTTTCGCCGACGGCAGTTTTCGACGTTCAAACTCTGGCCGCTTACGTCATCTTTCTCGCGAGCTACCTGGTCTTTGCACTGGGAAAATTTCCCGGACTGAAAATTGACCGTGCGGGCGCGGCGATTATCGGCGCTGTGGGCATGGTGGCGTTCCGGGTTGTGCAACCGGCCGACGCGCTACGTTTCATCGATTTTCCCACGCTGGTGCTGTTGTTCTCGATGATGCTGATCGTAGGCAATCTTCATCTGGTGGGATTCTTCGAGTGGAATGCGGAGATGGTGCTGCGGCGGCTGAAGCCGTCGCGGCTGTTGCCTGCGGTAGTTTTTACGTCGGGAGTTTCCGCATTTTTCGTGAACCATATTGTCTGCCTCGTGATGGTGCCGTTTGTGCTGAGCATCACGCGCAGGCTGCGGCTGGAACCATTGCCGTATCTGTTGGCGGTGGCGACGGCATCGAATATTGGCAGCGTGGCGAGTATCACGGGGAATCCGCAGAGCTCGGTGATTTCGCCGGCGGTGCTTGGTTTCCTAATTTTGTTCAACGCTCGCGAAATGTGCTCGCCGAGACAACGATTCGAGTTCGGAATCTCAGTGATGAGTCCACTGATGAAATATGGAGTTTATTGCAGGCTGCTGGCGATTCTGGAGTAGATCCAGCCATTGTTTACGCGATGAAGAAGACTGGCCGCATCGTGACAGAAACCAACGTACACTTTCTAACCGGCGCAGAACTTCAAGAATGGAATGACGCTGTGGATGAGTACCACCAGAAGGTTGAAGCAGGAGAGACCCAATAGGAAGTCTTTCCCCCGAAAACGCGATGTGAGACCTAAATGGAGTAGCGCAAAAGCATCCCCGCCGCCTTTCAGTCGGCGACAACACATCCACAAGCACGATCTCGGCTGACGGCGAAGGGCGGCGCCGCTATTTAACAGCGGCCCTTTTCTTCTGTCCCCGCTTGGCCGAATCTCTCTCATTCGCCGCTTTCCGGCCTGGCTTCTTCCGCCACTCCGGGGGAAGTTCATCGCCTTCCATAGGGGGATTCCCTTGTCCAGCACGTTCAAGAATCCGCAGGGTTTCGGCGCGATCAGCCCTGCGACCCCTTTCCTGCCATATGCCTTGTTGTGGAGATAGTGATTTCCGAATCGAGGCCACCCGACCAGAACCCAGCGCGAGAGTAACAACAGCCGCATTGCTAAAATGTTAGCCGCGATTACCAGCCCATTTGGCCCATCCGCTTAAGGATAATCGCGCTGTAGTTATTCATGCGCTCGGGTCGTCGCTTCAGGGGAGCCGGCAGAATTGCAGCGAGCCGTGCCGCCTGTTGCCGGCTGATATTCCGGGCTGCGGTTTCGTCGTAGTAACGACACGCCGACTCCGCACCATAAATACCAGGGCCCCATTCGACCACGTTGAGGTATATCTCCAGAATGCGCTGTTTGCCGAGGACGAATTCGGCCACCGGTACCAGTGTGACCTCTGCGCCCTTGCGGAGGATAGAGCGGCCCGTTCCGAAGAATAGGTTTTTTACGAGTTGCTGCGTAATGGTGGAAGCTCCGCGAGTGCGATCGCCCTCCAAATCGTCTTCGGCGGCTATTTGGATCTCGTGCCAATCGAATCCATGGTGCTGGTAGAAGTGCGCGTCCTCTGCGGCGATTACAGCGTGCTGGAGATCGGGCGAGATTTGGCTGATCGGAATGAATTTGTAGCGTTCGCGATACGGCGTGTGGTGAATCCAGGCCTGCAAGCGGCGCTGGATGTGCACCGCGGTTGTCGGTGGGTCGATCCACCGGGCGACCACAAGGATCAGCACGGCAAGCGACCAAAGAAGCACCACGCCGATGGCAAGCCATCGAACAAAAGACCGGAAGAAGCCCGTCCGAAGCGGGATCTTGATGTGTGTGTTCGGCATTGCAGTCGCACTTCAGAATAATAGCCTGGGCTGGGTTGCCGCTGATTGATGATCTTGCGAGCTCGAACACAGAGTGCTGCATTCTACTCAGGCCACTCGTGACAAAGCCCCTTGGTCCTAAATCAGATTGAACCCCGCTACAAAGACAAACTGGGATCACTCCCGAGAAGGCCGCTTGCGGAACGTGATTGCGGGATGACAATCTCGGACTCACGGATAGATCCCGGATCACGAGCCAACTGAACGTTGGGACTTGCTGTCGCGGTTTAATCGAGTTTGCCAAAATCCCCTTTCCCGTCCGATTCCAGTGCTGTTGAAAAGATGTCGCTTAGTATCTCTAGATTTGCGGTTTGATGTTGTACCGGAATCTACAGTATGTGGTACCCGGTGGTTGAAATAGGCGACGCAGGCGAATCGATTGAACCTGAGGAAAGCCACTAAAGACGCGGGTTTCCGATAAAGGTAAGAAAACAAGTTGGGACGTAGTTCAGTTGGTTAGAACGCTGCCCTGTCACCGGATTCCGCCGCGAGACAAATACACACTGGTCGCTGTCCAATAGTGAAGCCGTTGCTGTAATTCGCCGATGCAACCCTTTTGCAGTGATCGTCGATAGCGTTTATTCCATCTGCGATCGCCGATGCCGTTATGCTTCGTTGATTCTCTTTAATCCCGAGTCCCCCTTTTTCTTCGCTCCGTAGGCCAGCGCGAGTCGCATTCTAGCCCTTCCCCAACTTGATAATTTTGCTCCACAGGTTGGGGAGTCACTGGTAGCTGACGCGGTTCCACTGCCCGCGTTCTATTTTGATGTTTGTGCTCAGAGGCCACGATTCCAAGGCACCCAGTGCTTGCGCAGCGAGCGCGTTATTAGGCTGGCCGCCCTTCGGGAGATTCGCAGTATGCTTCCGACCCTGGGATCCAATCGGCGTCCGCTCATACATACGAAAAGGGAAATAACAAACGGTTACTTCTGGTACACCGTTGAACCGCCCGTGACGGTGCGCACGATCTCGATATCTTTGATTTTCTCCTGGTTCACGGTGTGAGGATCGTCTGCCAGCACGACGAAGTCCGTCAGCTTGCCAGGTGTAATAGATCCTTTGATCACTTCCTCATGTGAGTTGTACGCACCGTTGATGGTGTTCACCAGCAGGGCTTCATCTACACTGATTCGTTGGTTGGCTCCCCAGGTCTCTCCATTCCAGCCAGTGCGTGTCACCATGCCCTGAATGCCCATCAGCGGGGCGAACGGCCCGGGGCTGAAGTCTGACCCGGCTGCCGCTCGAATCCCGGCGTCGAAGAAGGAACGGTACGCCATGCTCCGCTTCATGCGTTCTTCCCCATAAAAATGAAACTTGTCAGAATTGTAGTACGCATAGGTGGTGAAGGGGGCAGGAACTGCGCCGAGCGCCTTGATGCGCCGCAGGAGGTCATCGTTGATCAGTGTGCAGTGAGTGATCTTGGGGCGCACGTCGGGACGTGGCGCAGCCTGCTGCGCCCGCTCGTACGCGGTAAGCACCATGTCGATGGCCACATCCCCATTCGCGTGGCAGTTCGGTTGAATGCCAGCCCGCTGCACGCGCTCTGCCCAGGCGTTGAGATCCTCCTGCGTCTCGGTGATGTTGCCGCTGTAAGGAGGATTGGTGCCGGCATAGGGCTGGCTCAGAGCCATGGTGCGCTCGGAGAATGACCCATCGGCGGTGTGCTCCGAAGTGGCTCCAAAGCGAATCCACTCGTCTCCGAAACCGCCGCTGATGCCGTTCTTGATCATCGCCTCCAAAATGTCCCCACTGGTCTCAAAGCTCACCCGGTGCAGTAGTTCGCCGCGTGCCCGCACTTGCTGGAGCGCAAACAAATCGCCGCCTTCGTGGTGAACGCTGGTCAGGCCATAGCGGACGAACTGTTTGGAGATGTATGCCAGCCCGTCGCGATCACGCTGCTCCTTCTGCTCTGCCGTGAAGGTCTCCCGTTTGCCAACGTTGTTGAATACGTCACGCGCGCGATCGGTGACTCGTCCGTTGAGCTCGCCGTTTTCGTCGTGGTCGTAAGTTCCGCCCATCCGGTTGGGAGTATCCTTGTTTACTCCAGCCAACTCCAGCGCTTGGCTGTTGTAGTACGACGTGTGACCGCCGCGATGATGGACCACTACCGGATGTTCCTTTGAGACCTGGTCCAGATCGTGGACATTGAGCTGGCGGTTGTCCTTCACCTTCGTGTCGTCGAAGAAGTATCCATCGATCCAAAAGCCCGCCGGCGTCTTCTGCGCTTTGGCGCGGAGTTTATCGATGATGCTGGCGATGGTGACAAACTCGACCTCATAGGGGTTGCCGACGATGACTTCGTAGAGCAGAGTGTTGCCGCCCGCGTGATTGTGGCAATCGATAAATCCGGGCACGATGGTCATCTGCTTTGCATCGAAGGTCTGCGTTGCCCTACCGATGAACGCCTTAGCTTCTGCTGCGCTCCCGACGTAGACGAATCGTCCACCCTTAACGGCAAAAGCCTCCACCTTCGGCATGTGGGAATCGACGGTGTAGACCTTGGCATTGAATACGACTAGATCGGCGTGGCGTGGATCAGCGTCGGCACCTTGCGCTTCACCGAATGCGGTTGTGCCCAGAAGGCTAGCGCTGGCAAGACCTGCCACGCCGGCTCCGGTCAGGCCCAGGAATTCCCTACGACCGTGGCGGTATTTGTTCATCGCTCCTCCTCCTTACCATCTGCGCCCCGTGAATTTCTGCCCAAGCCGACCTGTTGGGCGTCCAAAGAATCGTCGCGATCTTGTGCGGAGTCCATCTGTTTGTGCCGAACCAAGCGTTCAGTTGGACTGCTTTTCTTCGCATTATGTCAATGACGAGCACAGCGTCACTCTCTCTCCAGTCTTTCTTTGTCCTTACCCACGCACGGATCTCTCCGACCCTCTGCTTTTCCGGCAAGGACTCGATCTTGGACAAAGACTCAAGAACGCACCTGTCAACGGTTCCGAACCATTCCTTGAATATCAGTGCTAGCAGACCCGATGCACCCGGGTAGTCCAGCCCCCTTATCCGCGGCGATTTAACAAGGTTGAGACATTTTCGAGAGTCCTTTAGATCAAGTTCATCGATGGCTACAAGACTGCGTTTCACGGAGAAGAGATGTTCAAAGCTGTTCTTGTCAAGGTCCATCAGTCTTTCGTGGAGGTGGTTGCTAGTGTATTTCCAGTGGAAATATTTGTTAAGGAAGTCATACCATTCTTGGATATCAAGTCTCTCGACATATTCAAGGTCCACCTTATGCATGAATTGTTCGATGTCGTGGTTCTTGCAAACCGCCGGGTTTACCCAATAGCGGTTGAGTGCATCAAGCCACTCGTTCTCGTCGTGCAAGGCCCAAAGGTTGTCGATATTCACGGCCATTCTTTCGTACCCAGGGCGGAGCGCAGAGAAACAGAGACTCCCGATTTTTGCCATGCTTAGAGCGATAGCAAGTCATGTGCCGGAATGCAAATGGATCAGGCGCCAGCACCTGAAGCTTCGTGCTTTCCACCCAATGTTATCTCCCGAACTGCGCGGTAACCCTGGTCGATCGCGATGTTGGTGTAGGCGTGGCCATCGGCATCAGAGTTGGCGATGTGAATGCGTCCGAAAGGCTGCCGGCCAATCACGCATGGGCGCTCGGAATCCGGACGGTCGAGCGGTTCGAAGAGCGGGTTGTACTCGTAGGCATAACCGTGCGGCCATCGGTTCACGGTAATGGCCTGGATGTCACGAGCAGACTCGAATCCTCCACCGGCAAGCATGCGTCCGAGTTGATCGCGGATGTTGCGTTCAAAAACGTCAAACGGTGTGGTCATCAGCTCATAGCGTCCTGCCCGATATTGATCCTTGGCCGGCAAGCCGGGTTTGCATGGGGTACGCAAAAGATGCAAGAGGCAGGGCTCTTGCGGTGTGCTCGGGAAATGATACTCGCCCATTGAAACTGGGAAATCCAGGGATGCTCCGTTGAAGTAGCCGCCGGGCGCGTAGATCGAGTTCACGCCCAGTTTCTGGAAAGATTCCCAATTGCTGATCTGCACGTTGGTGTACACCAGCGGAAGTTTTACGCAGTAGTGCAGGGCTTCCTTCTGTTTCTCCGACATTTCCGGACAGAGGTAAGGAATCACCATGTTGTAGCAGGCGAGAACGCAATGCGACGCCTGCACCTTGTGTGCTTTGCCACCGCGAACATAGGTGACCTCGACCTGCTTCGCGTCTTGCGGATCGCCAACATGTTTCGCCCGCACCGCAGTGCTGTTCAACCGGATTCGCACTGCAGACTCGGACTCATCGAGGCGCGCGTAGTTCACTCGTGAAGTGACAACGTCCTCCATGGTGGTGCCGGGAACCGCGCTCGGTATCAAGGAGCGAACGAGCAGCCGGGCTACGGAAGCATTGCCGTCGGGGAAGTGAAAGATATAGGGCTCGGCCTGTTCTGGCGAGTCTTCACGGCTTTCCAGTTTCATTCCCTTGAACCCGGGATAGTCCATCTCCAGACAGTCGAGCGCTGAGACAGCGTCAATGCCAACTGCATACAGTCCATGAGGCGCTGTTTGAAGAATTTTCACTACCTCTGGGTCGACCTTTACGTACTGGAGCAAGTAATCCTTGTAGCTAGTCTTTGTTAACTTGCGCCGCTTCTCTTGAGTAGAAAGCCCCGGCAGATAATCGACTGTCGTTTCCTGCAGGCGAGCCAGGTCTTTGCGCGCCACCTCGGAAATCGGAATCTGCGCCAGAATCTCGGGCGGGTAGGTCAAGCCAAGGTAGTGTGTTCCGAAGCCAGGCAAGAAGCGGTCGACACCGAAAGTTTCTTTGTCGAAGAAGGTCGCCCGCTTCAAACCCATACTCTTATAGAGCTTTTGGTCGAAGTACTTGTAAAAGCGATCGACCTCGATTCCCAGTTCCTGCAGGAGGCCGAATGCTTCTTTGCTGTAGTGATGGGGCGCTTCCAGCGACTGAGTTCCTCCATAGCCGATCACCAGGCGCTGACCATTCTGGAACTCGTTGCGTTTCGCGTGTCCACCAAAATCGTCGTGGTTATCGACCACCAGGATTTTGGCGGCTGGTCCCGCGAGCTTTCGGAAGAAGTAGGCCGACGCCAGGCCGCTGATGCCGCCACCCACGACTACAAGATCGTAAAATTCCTTTTCGTCAACCGCTTCCGGCCAGGTCTGGCCGTCGCGCATTTCGTGTGCCACCTCCCAGGATCCATCGTGGCTCCCCCGCATTCCTGTCTTGGCGGGTGGGTAATAGCTCGGATCCGTTTCGGGCGCGGAATCGGGCGCAGACATCGCTTCCAGCCAGGCAGGACTGCTGGCTGCCAACGACGCGCCCAGAGTGACAGCGCAACCGTTCAGAAAATCGCGCCGCGTGATGGTGCGGTCCATTCCCAACGCCCGATCTCCCTCTTTGCTCATCAGCCTCTCCTATGAGAAAACGACTTTGCCCGGTTCCAGAATCTAGTTCCCGGGTGAACCATTGAACACAACTTGCCCATTCTGACCTCGCAATCTCATCCAGGCTAAAACGTCATTCGCAGAGCCAGCTGCAGGATTCTCGGGGCGTATGTTCCGCTGATCTGGCCGAATGTTCCCGACGTAACGGACGTATCAGAAGGCGGCCGGAATTCTGCGTGATTGAAGATGTTGAATGCCTCAGCGCGGAAGATGAGTTTCGTTCGCTCCCCAACAAGGTCGGTTGATTTTTCCAGTGCGAGGTCGAGATTGGAATGCCGCGGGCCATGGAACGAATTCCTCGTATAGGTTCCATAGAATCCCAATGGACAGGTATCTGCCCCGATACAGGCGTCAGGTTGGAATGAGTTGGGATTGAACCAAAAGTTTCCGGTGGCTCCGTTAAACGTTTGCAGACGACGGGGATCAAATGTTTGCACGGAACCGACCATTTGGTCTGCTCTTACGATCTCTCCATCCCCGGCTCCCGACGGGCCAGGATCTGTGGAATGCTGGTGCGTACCGGCAAGAAAGTCCAGCGGGATTCCCGATTGAATGAAGTAAATGGGATACAAGCTCCAACCGGAGGTCAGCCGCTTTGGGCCCGTAGCCCACGTTTTGGCGAATGGCAGCTCCCAACCTCCGCTGAGCGCAAATCTTTGCCGGAGATCAAAATCCGAATTACCGTAGAACTGGTTGTGGTTGTAGTAAGGAATCGAAGAAACTCGCGAATTGAATCCCGTTCCGTTATCCAGGTTGTGAGACCAGGTGTAAGCGGCCGTAAAAAATGCATTTCCGATAAAGCGCACATCCTCTGCTCTCTTCGTCAGGCTCGTAAGCAAGCCGTTGTAATTCGCGTGGTTGAGGCCATCGAAGGTTGGGGCAAAACCGAAGGTGTTGGGATCTGCATTTGGATTTGAAGCCAAGAGTTGCTGGTTCAGAATGCGCGTGCCGGTTCCTAGGATCATGGGGTTTTGGTCAACCCAAGTGAGGAGTTTGTGTGAGGAGCTTCCGGCAAAACCGATCTCAGCCATCAGACCGTTTGCCAGTTGACGCTGGACGCTCAGGTTGTATTGATAGATGTAGGGCGTCTTGAGGTGAATATTCACAAAGTTATTGCCTGATCCCAGAAACGGGGTAAACCCGGCATTCGCAAAATTGACGTTCGAAGGTGGGGGTATCTGCGAAGGGAAGGGATCGACTTGGCCAGCAGTCTCGTAGGGGTGTGAGAGTATTGGATTGACCGCGTTCGCGGGAACTTGCGTGGGGTCAAAGGTAAAGTCTGTTCCGCCAGCCCAGGGCGCCTCGTCGGTGGCCCAATCTGACATCCAGCCGTTGAGCGTGTCGAAAAACAATCCGCCGCCGCCACGAATACTGGTTTTTCCGTCTCCGAAGGGATCCCACGCGATTCCGATGCGCGGAGAAAAATTCGTATGGTCGGGGAAGTACCAGCCCCGCGGCGCTCCAGGATCGCCGGGAACCAGAAACCCAAGCGGGGCACCCGGAAATTTTACCGACTGCGCGCCCGGGACAATGCTGAAACTATATCCATGGGTATCAGTTTCGGGGCTCGTGTACTCATAGCGAAGCCCGTAGGTTACGGTCAGGCGCGGCGTTGCCTTCCATTCATCCTGCGCGAAGGCTGCATATTGTTTTTGGTGCTCATTGCTAGGCGCTTTCGAGTATTCGCTAAACTCGTCCGACGCTCCGAACAAAAAATCCGCCAGATCATTTCCGGAGCCTATTCCAAAGGGTCCGGAGAAGTAGAAGATCCCGTTCGTCTGGTAGGCGTAGATCGAGTTCTCTTGCATGATCCCGAAACGGCCGCCAAACTTGTACGTGTGATGTCCGCGATTCCAGGTCAGCGTATCGGAAAACGCGTAGTTGTTGTCGGCCTTCCAGGCCACATTTGGATTAAACCCCACGTTCATGCCGCTTGCGAACGATAGCGACGGCGGTCCGAAGGGGTCATCGGACTGGATATTGACGCCGAGTTGCGTCGGTATCGGAAGATGACTGGTAGGAAGAGCGGTTTGTTGGAAACGCTGCGCAGTGATCAGCACCTCATTCAACGTGGAAAGCGAAATGGTTTTGGTGTAGGCGATATTGCCGAAGTAGTCCCAAGTCGTAGTGGCGGAAGTGAAACCAGGGATATTGGCTCCGAAGAATGGGTTGAGAATGGGCTCCTTGTTGGACCCGACGGAGAGCGAAATGTGATCGTTCTTGGTCGCGTAGAAGTCGAACTTGCCCACGTACTGATTCACATTGTCTTTTTGGGCGCCTTGCGGAAAGACTTGCCCGTTGGGTGAGGTTGGAATGATGCCGGCTGTGATGTAGCTCTGCGCAACCGGATTGATCTTCGTAGGATCGATGATTGCCTGCAGTTGTTTGGCTGGGTCAGACTGGTAATAAGGATGAGCCTGAAGGAACGCGACCACTCCTGGATCGGGGCCGGTACCCTGAAAATTTGAGAAGTCCCCTCCCAATTCAGCCGGGGTGTAGGTGGTGACAAATCCCTGGTTGATGGTTGCCGTTTGGCGCTGCCCCTGGTAGCCGAAAAAGAAGAAGAACCGGTCCTTACCGTTCAGCCACTTGCCCAGCGTAATTGGGCCGCCAATCACGCCTCCAAACTGATTGCGCTTGAGCACCTGGCGCGGATTTCCCAGTTCGTTGTCGATGTAGTCATTGGCGTTAAATGCGTCATTGCGCAAGTATTCGAATAAGCTTCCGTGTAAGCCGTTGGTTCCTGACTTGAGGACCACACTGATGGTACCGCCTCCGTTCCTGCCATATTCGGCGGTGTAGTTATTCTCGAGAAGTTTGAATTCTTCCACAGCTTCAGGATTGGGATTGAAGACGACCTGGTTGCTCGTGGTCCGATTATTCATACCGCCATCGAGCAGGTACGTTATGGCGTCGCCGCGACCGCCCGCCACGCTGATGCCCCCGAGTCCGGTTTCGGTCGAGCCGCCGTTGCTCGTACCATACGTCCCAATGTCATCGGCGATGGGAACGACGCCAGGTTGGGTCAGCGCCAGGTCCAGCGTATTGCGTCCGTTGAGAGGAAGGTCCTGGATGGCCTTGCCGGTGACCGTTCCGCCGATCGTAGGATTCACCGTCTCGACCTGGGCAGCCTGCGATTGCACTTCGACGGTTTCATTGGCAGCTCCCACCTTCAAGCGAATGTCGATACGCAGCGCCTGGTTAATGGTGAGCTCCTGAGCTTCGGTCGTGGCCTTGGCGAAGCCGCGGCTCTCGACCGTTACCTTGTACATGCCGATCGACACGTCGAGAACCTGGTAGCTCCCCTTGTCATCGGTCACTGTGTTCCAGCTCACATTGGTGCCGACGTTGGTCACGGTCACCTTGGCACCGGCCACTGCCGCTCCCTGAGGATCAGTGACGATGCCGATGACCCGTCCGCTGGTGTTTTGTGCCCAAACGGAAATCCCGAAGATCAAAACGGCGAGAGACAGAGTGAGTGCCGCCCGCCGCGTGCAGGGTGAGCAGGACAGACGCTTGCAGCTTCGCAGTGCCATACAATGCCCTCCGGCAGAAATCGAATTGTTTTACCGGTACGGATCGCAGAGACAGAAGTCAGAAGTTGAAAACGAGATCTGGCAACGACGCGGGAACCGCTCATCGAAGGCGTGGACAGCATCGCCACAAAAGACTGAGCACGGCATATAGGGCAACCTCGGCTCCTTACGCACCTTTGAGTCCGAATTATCCTTTGTAGATTCCGCCGAACCTTACGAGAATTGTGGAAGGTTAGAAAAGCATACCCTTCAGTGTCAAGCAGAAAATTCCTATTGAGGCAAAGCGTTTCTTAAATCGTCCCAGCCTCCCAAGTCGCCAGTTTCCTGGACAGGACAATACCCCAGAGTGAATGGCGCCTTCGGCCTCGTCATAGACAGCGGCCTTAGAGTCGGCGGCGGCACTGAGGGGAGGAATCTCCATTCGGGGAGTGGAGTAGTTCAAGGAGACGGCTTTTCATTCTTCTTGACAGGGCTCGCTAGTTTTTCTAACCTTGCGGACTTATAGTAATGTGTGTGCTGCGACACGCAGCGAATCTCTGCTCCGCGATACTGGGGAACTTTCATGCGGGTTTTGATGTGTCTGTTCATGTTGTGGTGCCTTTGGTTGCACCCAGCCTTGGCCCAAGATCGCGACTACGGTCGCTCCATGGTAGTGAGTGACCGCGGTATTGTGGCTACCAGCCAAGTTCTAGCTTCGCAGGCGGGCGCCCATATCCTTGAGCAGGGTGGTTCCGCTATCGACGCGGCTATCGCCGCCAACGCCGTGCTGGGCGTAACTGAGCCCATGATGAACGGCATCGGCGGCGATCTGTTCCTTCTCTATTGGGATGCGAAGAGCGGCAAGCTGTACGGTCTAAACGCAAGTGGGTGGACTCCGCAGGGCCTCACCATAGATTTCCTGAAGAAGCAGGGCATCACCTCGATGCCTGACGATGGAATCCACAGTGTCACCGTGCCGGGAGCCGTGGACGGTTGGGCGAAAGCTCATCAGCGTTTTGGACGATTGCCTTGGAACGTCTTGTTTACGTCTGCGATTTACTACGCCGAGAACGGTTATTCCGTACCTGAAATCATTCACGATTTCTGGGGTATCGGCGGCGCAAAGTTGAAACAGACACAGGAAGCGCAGCGTGTCTTTCTTCCCAATGGCAAGCCGCCTGCCGTGGGTGAAAAGTTCTCCAATCCCGATCTGGGGAAGACCTTGCGATTGCTGGCAGACAAGGGAGCTCGTGACTTCTACGAAGGCGAAATTGCGAAAGCAATCCTCAAGACATCGAACTCTATGGGCGGGACCATGCAACCGGGCGACTTGGCGGAATTTTCTTCGGAGTGGGTTGATCCAATCTCGATCGATTACCGCGGGTGGAGAGTCTACGAACTTCCTCCTAATGGGCAAGGGATGGCTGCGTTGGAAATGCTGAATATCATGGCTGCCTCACAGCCAGACAAGCAGGGCCCACAGGGAACGGTAGAGCTACACAAGAAGATCGAAGCGATGAAGCTGGCCTACACCGACCTGTATCGCTACAACGGTGATCCTCGCTTCGCGAGCATCCCAGTGCGAGGCCTGCTTTCAAAAGAGTATGCAGAACAACGTGCCGCGTTGATTAATCCGCAGAAAGCGAATTGTGCTGTGGTCAATGGTACGCCGGCAAAAAGCGACACCACGTACCTGGCCGTGGTCGACAGAGATGGCAACATCGCTTCGGTGATCCAGAGTGTGTACGACTACTTCGGCTCTGGCGTTGCGGTGAAAGGCATGGGTTTTCTGCTTCAGGATCGAGGAGGACTATTTGTGCTCGATCCTGAACATCCAGATGCGCTCGCCCCGCACAAGCGTCCCTTCCACACCATCATTCCTGCATTTATGGAACGGGGAGACCAACACATAGGATTTGGGATTATGGGCGGTTCCAATCAGCCGCTTGCGCATGCTCAATTCGTGTCCGACGTAGTGGACTATGGCTGGAACATCCAGGCAGCTCTCTCCGCTCCACGCTTCACCATCCGCGACACAGGACAGCCAATCAAGTGCACCATTCTTCTGGAGTCGCGAGTCTCGCCGGAAGTGCAGAGTCAGTTGCGCCAGAAGGGCCACAACTTGGTTCTGCGAAAGGATTATTCCGCATTGATGGGACGGGGACAGGTGGTGCTTCACAACTCCACAACCGGCACAAACTTCGCTGCCTCTGACCCGCGGGCCGACGGCTCCGCTGAGCCCGAAGCAATGCCGACACAGTAGCAGCGCATGGTCTATGAATACTGAATGCTTCGTCGTTAATCCATGAGCGAAGAAGATCGCGACCGGCAGTTGGGAATGCGACGCCGCATCACACGGCGTGATTTCCTCAACGGCGTTGCCGTAGGTATCGGAGCGCTAGGTTACGCCAGCCTGCCCGATCTGGCACACGGTACCCAAGCTGCATTCCAAGCTGCTGCCGATTCCGCCAAATTCTATCCGCCTGCTTTGACCGAAATGAGGGGCAGCGCGCCGGGCTCGTACGATGTTGCGCACGCCCTGCGCGACGGGAACTTCTGGGAAACCGCCGGAAGCCCCGCAGACACGCTCGAAACGTATGACTTAGTCGTCGTGGGTGGCGGCATCAGCGGGCTTGCTGCGGCTTACTTCTATCGCAAGAATGCCGGCAAGGGTTCAAGCGTTCTGGTTCTCGATAACAACGATGATTTTGGCGGGCACGCCCGGCGTAACGAGTTCCGCGTGGGAGGACGGCTGCTGTTGAGTAACGGTGGAACCCAGTCAATTGAGAGTCCCTCGGAATACAGTGAAGTCGCCAAAGGCGTTCTCAGTGACCTGGGAGTCCAAACGAAGACTTTTTATAAAGCCTACGATCAGAAGTTGTACTCTCATCTCGGTACAGCCTGCTTCTTTGACAAGGGGACCTTTGGTGAGGATCGCCTAGTAACTGGAATGGGCTCGACTCCCTGGCCCGAGTTTCTCAAGAAGAGTCCGTTGCCGGAAAAGGTGCAGCAGGCGATTGCCCGTCTCTACGACGAGAAGAAGGATTATCTCTCCGGCCTCTCCAAAGAGGAGAAGCATGCGCGGCTGGCAAAGATCAGTTACGCGGGATTCTTGACTGAGATTTGTAAAGCCGATCCTGACGTCTTGCCATTTTTCCAGACTTATACACACGATTTGTATGCAGTCGGAATTGATGCGGTTTCAGCTCTTGCGTGTTATAGAAATCCCGACGACTACGGGGCATGCCACTATGCAGGTTTTCAAGGGATGGATCTAGGCGGAGACGACGAAAAAGAAGAACCCTACATTTTTCACTTTCCCGATGGGAATGCGTCCATCGCCCGCTTGCTCGTGCGGAGTCTCGTCCCTGAAGCCGTTCCAGGGCACACCATGGAGGACGTTGTTACCGCCCATGCCGACTACAGCAAGCTTGATCAGCCGTCATCCCCAATCCGAATTCGCCTGAACTCGACCGCGGTTCGTGTGCAACACTCCGGGCGACCAGAGTCGGCGAAAGAAGTGGAAGTCTCGTATGTCCAAGAAGGAAAGCTAAAGAAGACAACAGGGAAGTCCTGCATCCTCGCCTGTTACAACAGCATGGTCCCATATCTTTGCCCTGAGCTGCCTGAGAAGCAGAAGGAAGCTCTGCACTACTGCGTAAAGGAACCGTTCATTTATACGCACGTTGTCATTCGCAATTGGACGGCATTCCACAAACTGGGGATACGACAGATCGTCTCGCCAGGAAGTTATCACAGCTTCACCATGCTCGATTTTCCTGTCGGCCTGGGTGCATATCAGTTTCCCAGCAACCCGCAGGAACCAATGGTGCTCTTTATGTTGCGGACTCCCTGCAAGCCGGGGCTGCCGCGCCGAGATCAGTACCGGATGGGCAGGTTCGAACTCATCAGCACGCCATTTTCTGAGTTTGAACGCAATATCCGTGAACAGTTGATTCGTGCGCTCGCACCGGCTGGATTCGATTCCGCCCGCGATATTGCTGCAATAACGGTAAATCGGTGGGCGCACGGTTACGCCTACGAATACGATTCTTTGTTTGATCCGCGCTGGGCGCCGGAAGAGCGACCTTGCGTCATTGGACGGAAACAATTTGGACGAATTTCGATTGCGAATTCCGACGCCGCTGCTAGTGCGTATACGAACGCAGCAATTGACCAGGCCTATCGTGCGATTCAGGAACAAGTGAAAGGTGCGTAGAGCAATATGACTGACCTCAAGAATGAATACGGCGGTCGATCTCGCGATCGCGAGCTTGGCATGCACCGCAACATCACGCGCCGGGATTTCTTGAACGGCATGGCGGTTGGTGTGGGTGGGATGCTCGCCAATCCATGGATTGGCGGCCTGCTCTCGGCCCAAACGCCCACACCCTCCGCGCAAGATCGCCCAGGCTACTATCCTCCGACGCTCAACGGAATGCGGGGAAGTCATCCCGGGGCTTTCGAAGTCGCACACTCGCTGCGTGACGGAGCCTTCTGGGAAAAAGCAGGCAAGCCTGTCGAGACTGGCGAGGAATACGATCTGGTGGTGGTAGGAGGCGGCATCAGCGGCCTCGCGGCGGCCTATTTCTATCGCAAGCAAGCCGGACCTTCAGCCCGCATCCTGATTCTGGACAATCACGATGACTTTGGGGGACACGCCAAAAGAAACGAGTTCCACCTCGGTGGAAGGATGCTGCTGACCAATGGGGGAACTGTATCTATCGAGTCGCCGTTTCCCTACAGCAAAGAAGCGCGCGGACTACTGGCCGAGCTTGGCATCGACCCTCCCGCACTCCAAAAGAAGTATGCGGACAATCACCTGTCCAGCCGTCTTGGATTTGGCTACTTCTTCGCTAAGGAGACTTTTGGAACCGAGCGATTGGTCACGAACGCGCCCGGAGGTTTCTACGGTCGGCAGGGCGCGTCAAGCAAATGGACGGAATTTCTCGCACGAACCCCGCTGTCGGCGCAGGCTCAGCAGGACATCATCCGGATTCAAGAGGCCAAAGTCGATTACATGGAAGGAGTGCCTCAGGAGCAGAAGAAATCTCGGCTCTCCAAAATGAGTTACAAGGACTTCCTGCTCAATGTGGTGAAGGCTCACCCGGATGTCATTCCTTTTTACCAGAGTCGTACTCATGGGCTGTACGGGATCGGCATCGATGCCGTTCCGGCGCTGGACTGCTGGGCAATCCACTTCCCCGGGTTTGAAGGTATGGGTCTGGATCGCGTTCCGTCGAAAGGGCTGACTTTCACTGCGCTGGGAGAAGTAACACCACAAGAGGAATTTCACTTCCACTTTCCCGACGGCAACGCGTCGATCGCGCGCATGCTGGTACGATCCCTAGTGCCCGGTTCGGCTCCTGGGAGCACAGCCGAGGATATTGTGACGGCCAAGATGGACTACGGTCGCCTGGATCATGGAGATTCTCCCATCCGTATACGCCTGAACAGCACCGCAGTGCTTGCCCGACATGTAGGAGATTCTGCTTCCGCCAAACAAGTGGAGGTGGTGTATGGCCGCGAGCAAAAAGCGTACAGCGTACGTGGCAAAGCAGCGGTCCTGGGGTGCTGGAATATGGTCATTCCGTATCTTTGTCCGGACCTGCCTGCGGAGCAGAAAGACGCCCTGCATTACGGGGTGAAAGTGCCGCTGGTTTACTCAGTTGTGGGCCTCCGCAACTGGGCAGCATTTCACAAGCTTGGACTCCGGGGCGTCTCCTGTCCGGGGATGTATCACACCTCCATGAATTTGGATCAAGCCGCAAATATCGGTGACTATAAGCCGCCAGAGTCTCCAGATGAGCCGATCTTGGTGCACATGCTGCGCACTCCGTGCCAACCAGGTCTTTCTGCGAGAGAACAGCAGCTTGCGGGGCATTACGAGTTGCTCGCTACACCCTTTGAGACTTTTGAACGAAACATCCGCGACCAACTTGTCCGCGTGTTGGGCAGCGGCGGTTTTGATCCTGCCCGCGATATAGAGGCGATTACGGTCAACCGTTGGCCCCATGGATATGCGTACGAGTACAACCCGCTGTGGGACCCGGACTGGCCGGAGGGGAAACGACCGTGCGATATCTCACGACAACGCTTCGGGCGGATTACCATCGCGAACTCCGATGCCGCCGCTGCCGCCTATACCGACCAGGCGATCGATCAAAGCTATCGAGCTGTGCAGGAGTTGTTGTCGAGCTAAAGCCGCAACTCGAAGGAGGCAGAAATGAACAAGCGAAGGAACACCGCTGTGTCGATTCTGATCGGTCTAACCCTGGCCTGCCCTGCGTCGCGCAGACGTCACAGGCGGAAAAGGAAATCCTGGACCTGGAGCAGAAGATGAATGCGTCGGTATGCCGCCAACGATCTTCCCTTCTACTTCGCTTACTACGCTCCGGACTTCACACAGTGGCTTTCTGAAGGGCGTACCGGCCTGCCGCAATACGAGAAAATGTGGACCGCTTTGATCAAGAGTGGTGGGGGAGTCGAATCCGTTCAATTGTCCGACATCCGTGTGCAGATAGACCCGAGCGGAGATACCGCAGTCGCGAGTTATTTACTGTGCGTCAAAACCCGCTCCGCCAAAGGTGTGGTGAGTGATGAGAGCTTTCAGGAATCCGATGTCTGGTTTAAGCGCAACGGAGAGTGGAAGGTCGTGCACCTGCATTATTCGCCAGCGCCCAAGAAGAAGTAGTCTGCCGCTGCTGCTCTCGGAGGGCATGTCGTGAGCGACTCTTACGATCGCTATCTAGGGATGAATCGGCCGATCACGCGCCGGGATTTCATGAACAGTGCTGCCATGGTGATCGGAGCTTCGATGCTTCCGACTGCTCCGGCCTTCGGCGTGACCAATCCCCTGGAGACTCAGAATGAACCCGGATACGATCCGCCAGTAAAGGCAGGCTTGCGCGGAAGCCATCCCGGTTCGTTCGAAATTGCTCACAGCTTGCGCGACGGCACCTTTTGGGAGAGCGCAGGCAAGCCCGTCGAGAGCGGCGAAACATATGATCTGGTGATTGTCGGAGGAGGAATTAGCGGGTTGGCCGCCGCATATTTCTTTCGTGAGAAAGCAGGAAAGTCAGCTCGCATTCTCATTCTTGAGAACCACGACGACTTCGGAGGTCATGCCAAGCGGAATGAGTTTCACCTCGGTGGTCGACTCCAACTCTTGAATGGCGGCACACTCCTCATCGACAGCCCCACTCCCTACAGCACGGTGGCAGATAGTCTGCTGAAAACGCTTGGAATCGATCCACCACAGTTTGATGCGAAGTTTACAGACCATCAGCTTTATCGTTCTCTGGGCCTGCAGTCTGCTATTTTCTTTGATAAAGAGACGTTCGGTGAAGATCGCTTGGTGGTGGGTGCGCCTGGACGTAGCTGGGACGATGAAGTGCCTGAAAGCCAAGTAGGGAAAGCGCTCACCTGGACGACTTTCATGAACAAGACGCCGCTCTCCCCTGAAGTCCGGCGCGACATCGTGCGCATACAGGAAGCTAAAGTGGACCACATGCCGGGGCTCTCTTCGGCAGAAAAGAAGGCGCGCCTTTCGAAGATGAGTTATGGCGACTTTCTACTAAACGTGGTGAAAGCGGACCCTGGCGTAATTCCGTTCTATCAGCGGCGAACCGAGGGAGAGTGGGGAGTCGGCATTGATGCGGAACCCGCCCTAGACTGCTGGGCCCTTGGGTTGCCTGGATTTCAGGGTATGAGTCTTGAGCCCGGTGCTGCGCCGAACATGAGCTATTCCGCAGCAGGATACGCCAACGGCGGCTCGTATCATTTTCACTTTCCTGACGGGAACGCTTCGATTGCTCGATTACTTGTGAGGGCGCTAATTCCAGTGGCTGTGCCGGGCCACACGGCGGAAGATGTGGTTACCGCGCAAGTCGACTACAGCCGCCTGGATCGAGAAGATGCTCCATTAAGACTTCGCCTGAACAGCACGGTGGTCAGCGCACGCAATGTCGGAACGCCATCCGCTGCCCAGGAAGTCGAGGTTCTCTATGCGAGTGGCAAGCAGCTGTTTAAGGTGCGGTCCAAGGGGTGCGTGCTGGCATGCTGGAACATGACAATTCCTTATTTGTGCCCGGAGCTTCCCGAAGCACAAAAGGAGGCTTTGCATTACCTGGTCAAAGTGCCGTTGGTTTACGCCAGCGTCGGCATTCGTAACTGGACATCATTCCAAAAGCTAGGCATGCAGCGCGTCTCTTCGCCGGGTTCCTACTGGTCCGACGTCAGCCTCAACTCGACAGTTAACATAGGTGAATATCGAAGTCCCACGAGCCCCGAAGAGCCAATCTTAGTGCATCTCAGTCGGGCTCCCTGCAAGCCCGGCTTGCCAGCCCGGGAGCAGCACAAAATCGGCAGATACGAGCTGCTGACCACAACCTTTGAAACGTTCGAGCGGAAAATCCGCGAGCAGCTTGCTCGCACGCTAAGCGCCGGAGGCTTCGAACCGGCCCGCGACATCCAAGCCATCATGGTAAATCGATGGCCGCACGGCTACGGCTACGAGTACAACCCTCTGTTTGACCCCGCTTGGCCCGAAGACAAGCAGCCGAATGTGATTGGGCGCAGGCAGTTCGGAAGAATAACGATTGCAAATAC
>Ga0208191_1000505_pt1 | contig 26776 bp, 19 predicted proteins | sample June2015DPH_13_5_FD_184709 | JGI IMG/M metagenome (GOLD analysis project Ga0208191, IMG submission 184709) | Peatland microbial communities from SPRUCE experiment site at the Marcell Experimental Forest, Minnesota, USA - June2015DPH_13_40... | ecosystem: Environmental > Terrestrial > Soil >... | reverse complement strand
CTACGCTCAACTGCGCCAACGCGGACTGGTTTCACGTCATGGAATCACTACAGATAACGATTCTGCATCGTCCTGGACTCCTCCGTCGTTTACGTCATGGAATGCTCTTTCAGGACTAAAGATAAGTCGAAAACCTGCAACGCGAGGACATCCACCCGCTTGAGGAAGCTCTCGGTTTCAAATCACTCTTGGAACTCGGAGAGCCTGCCTACACCATCGCCACCATTGCCTCACGTGCTGGCAAGAGCGAGGCTTACGTCTACGGTCGCATTCGACTCGCTGACCTCATACCTCCCGTGGCTGAGGCATTTCTGAAAGACCAGATCACCATTGGTCACGCCTTGCTGATTGCCAAGCTCCCGGCTTCGCAACAGCAGGAAGCGTTCTCTGCTGCTTTTCGGGGCTTGTGGACGAGCGAAGGGAACAGCCAAGTCTTGATTCCAGTCCGGGAGTTGGCCGCGTGGATTGAATCGAACATCTTGCTGCAACTGGCGTCCGCGCCCTTTGACAAGCAGGATGAGACACTCGTTCCCGAAGCAGGTTCGTGCGTCAACTGCCCGAAGCGAACTGGTTTCAACAAACTACTTTTTCCCGATGTGCGTAAAGATTCCTGCACGTCGCCCGACTGTTTTCGGGCCAAGATTGACGCTTCCGTGAAAAAGACTCTGGAAACCAAGCCGCAGCTAATCCAGATTTCGGCGGCGTGGAATTCCCGAGAGGGCGCTCCTCTTGGACGGAATCGGTATGTCGAGTTGGAGGTCAAGAAACCGAAGGCAAACGGCGCAAGCACCAAGCTACCAGCTAACCAGAAGCCCTGCGAGAAGATGGCAGAGGCCATCGTCATGGACGGCGGAAAGCGCGGACAGGTCGTTAAGGTTTGTGCCGATCCCGCTTGTCGTGTCCACCACCCCAACACGCCTTCTCCGCAGCAAGTCGAGCGAGAGCGGGCAGAGGAACGGAAGCGCATTGAAAAGGAGAAACTGGCCATTACGACCCGCCATCGTATCTTGGCCACGATCCTCCAACGCGTATCGGCTCCGTTAAAAAAGGCCGACTTGCTGGCGGTCGCCCACTACCTGATCGGCCATCTCTCCTACAGCCAAGTCCCGGCTCTGGCGAAGCGGCACAAAGTGGAGGCGAAGAAGGACTCTGCGTCCGCGCAGGAGCCTTTCGCCAAGCAGGTAGGCAAATACGAGGAGGCCGAACTCTGCAAGCTCCTTCTTGAAATCAGCCTTCTGGATTCGGCGTATCACCGATCCACCGCAAGCAGCGACGACGTTCTCATGGACGCCGCCAAACGCTACCGCGTAGATACCGAGAAACTCCAAAAGGCCGTGGCGGAGGAGCTTGCGGCGAAACGAGATAAGAAGACGAAGGCCAAAGCAAAGCCGAAGAACCGCAAAACGGCGGCATAGGTTAATCGGAAAATAAGCTTACATTTCTGGCGGAGTGCAAGTTTGCATTCCGCCATTTTCATTGATTTGACTGTCAAGCTCGCGGTGTTTCAACGTTCATTTTTTCCGGTGTATTATCCACTCATGCAGGACATGACGCAATGGCAAGCCGAAGTGGAAATGCACCGCATCAATCTTGAGGCTAGGAGTCACCGCAACTCTTTCTATGAAAAACTCGCGCTCTTAGACGGCGGTTCAGTTGCCCTCGTGATAACCGCCGTGCTCGGACCCTTGCACGGAATCATAAAACACAAGTATTTGCTCTGTGTCGGTCTCACGTTTCTTGTGCTCGCAATGTTCACGCTCTTATGGCGCAATCTACTAGCAGTAGAGTATGAGTTCCATGCCGCCGCAAGCACCGCACGAGACCCGGCGTACATGCAAGATTCAAGCACTAGAACACAAGCGCGGAGGCTCAGCAAGAATATTCACTACTCAGAGTCAACGGGCGTTCTGCTTTCAGCTATCGGCCTCCTGCTCCTGCTCGTCGAGGTTTGGCTCATCCTGATTTAGCGCCCCGGCCCTTGGGGGAGTGCCAGTTCGACGTTGTACCTTTTCTGACGGGAAACATTTATGATTATGCCGGTTTGAATCAGCATAGCCGGAGAATGCCATGCAGGTTATTTACCGAGAAGAAATCGGCCCGAACCATAGCATTGAAATAGGTTGGAGTACGTGGAATGCCCAAGAGGTTTCAATACGCAATCGGTACGACTCTCCCGATGGTCATTTCAGCAACACGGCATCTAGCGAAATCCCAATCGGGGACCTACCGGACCTCTTGAGGATTGCGCTTCAAAGAGTCCCCGAGCTGCTCGCCAACCGGGCTGAGGCGGCGGCTGTCGTAAGAGAGTAGCAGCTAGCTCCGCTCTGTCATTTCCAGTCGTTTACCCATGCGTACAGAGCGGCCTCTACGTCACTCGGACGCCAGCTGCGGTTACCGGGAAATGAGCAAGGAATGTGTGCTTGGTTCAGTTCATCGGCCATCTTTTTGCACGCTCTACAGAAATCCCCATACCCGCTTGGCGTCATTTCGTAAAGCAGCCTCTCGGAGAGAATAGAATCCAAGACAGGGCAGTATTCGGGGAGGAAAAACCTCAAGTGCTTCGATGCGAAGGAAACCTGTCCAAGGTGCTTAATCTGCATCACACTCTCTAAGCTACCAACCAAGTCGGGCGGACTAGAGTTTAGCTTTGCGATGGCGGCTTTCATATCGGCCAAGATTTTAGATGATGTGTTGTTTTTGAGGACCCGACCGGCAATACCCGAATAATCTCCCCACGCGCAAACTTGCCTAATGAACGTTTCGAGGCTCTGCGAGCTTATTGCGCTCGCAGTACGCAATGCCCGTCCAGTCGCTTCTAGTGCCTGAGTGTTCGGATTCCGTGCGAGATGAGCCGTTAGACGTTCAGGAAACTCGCCATACGGGATGATTACTTTCCGTGGCACGAGCGCCGTGATTTGAATACCAGTCATGCGGGACGGCTCTTTGTTGTAAGGAATGCTACATCAAATCAGAGTGGTACGATTAGTTCCATGACAACTTGCATCGCAGCCGTAACCGACGAAGGCAAGGCCCTCATTCTTGTTGCTGACAAGATGGTCGGAGTCGGCTGGGTTGAAAGCGAGTTGGAAATTACGAAGATGCGAGAGATTCACCAAGATTGGTGGATGCTCTTTGCGGGAGAGGACATTACTCCTGTTTTCGACATTGTTGACTACACGAAGGCGAAACTGCCCGCTGAAGGACCCGTCACGATAAAACAAGCGGAGGATGCCGTCAAAGCCGCTGTTGCTGAAAAGCGAATGGAAAACGCTGAAGCTCTCCATCTAACGCCTATCGGATGGGATATCGAGCGATTCAACCGAGAAGGGAACGCGCTTCCAAACTTCATGGAGTTGCAAGCGAAGATTAACGACTGCAGCACGGGTCTCCAATTACTCGTGGCAGGATTTGATACAGGTAAGGCGCACATCTTCACGCTTATTGATTACGGCGAGACGAAGGGTGTCCCGCACCGTTACGACATTCCCGGATTCGCCGCCATCGGCAGTGGCGCTACTGGCGCTGAGTACTTCATGTACTACCGACATCTCGGTCCAAACTTGCCTGTTCGGGAAGCGGTCTATTATGCCCTTGAAGCAAAGTACGCCGGAGAACAGGCGGGTAGTGTCAGTGCAAGTACAGACCTGTTTCTGGCACGACCGGGCAAACAACTGCTACAGTTCAGCGATGATGAGACCATCGAAGAGAAGCTGATACCTATATGCTCGGCGCTAGAGCCAAAGAACCTCCGTCCGCGTGACCTCAAGATCCTCAACGGTCTTAAGGAACTCAAGGGGTTCCCGAAGCTCCCGGAGGAGACGCGAAAGAAACGCAAGAAAGGAGTCATAGAGATTGTCGTTTCAAAGAAGAAAAAGAAGAAGAAAAAGAAGAAACGCAAGAATCAAGCTCAAGCTCAGACCGGAACCTGAAGGTCTGGGTAATCATGTCTTCCTGGCTGTACCCCGCAAAGATCCTACAAATCAAGAGCTTCTCTTGCCCTGCGCCGTGCTTCTTCGGAGCGTTCCGCGATTAAAGCGCTCATCGTCAACTTGGAAAGCTTTCGATCCGGCAGTTCGACACGCCAAACGGTTCCTTCACCCGACGTGGTAGGATATCGACCTTCTGCAAGCTCACCCAGCGGAAGAAACGCACCATACTCCCCGAACAAACTAACAAGCAAAACTGGCGGGTCCCCGTCCATAATCGCGATGACGTGACGGTCTTCCTTCGCGATAACTTGAAGCATGGACTTGACCGAATCTGTTCGCGGCCAGACGGAGCCCGGTAGCCTCACGTCCTCCCACTTTTCGATGGCCATATGCCGGCGAAGCGTCTCTCCTACGCTCGATCGGCTGAACGCCTCACCAAAATGCAGGTGTCCCATCGCCAGCGCCAACTTGCTAAAGAAGCGAATCGGCATGAGGTAATCAAACAGTATTGTCTTGAGCACAGATGGATTCTGCGTGGCTGTCTTATTCTCCGCGATCAGTTTGTCGAGATCCTCCGAGCGCAAAATGCTTCCGTCTTGCAGGGTCATCGTCTTCCCGAGCTTCATTTGTTTACGAAGCTTTCCCTCAATGATCTCGCGCACTTTGGCAGGATCGCCCGAGACCCGCCAATGCTCACTTCCGTCAGAGTTTGGCGTCTTCACAATTGTCGGCTCCGCAATCTTCAACTGCTTGCTATCGGCCGAAATCAAGTAAGAGATAGGCACTTCCTTCCCGTCAACCCATCCCGTACCACCCAGGTCCAAGGTCGGTTCCTTTCCTTTGGCACTCTTCAGGCCGAGAAAGAAACGTTTGCTTCGCACTGGGAAAAAGTCCATGAATGGTTCGTCAACCCCAGAGCCAAGGGTGTGGTTTGACCGATCGCAGGTGATAATCGTCAGGTCCTCCGAGCCTCCGAGACCATACGGGATAACATGCTCGACGGAGGCTACAACTGTCGCGTCATCGTGTGTTATTCCGCAGTAAGGGCAATACATCGCCGTTTGTTCCTGAATCTCCCTAATTCCGTCGCTACCTTCCGCTTTTGATTGCGAAAGGCGTCAATTACTCAATAAACGGCTCAGAATAGCTCTTCTTCCGTGAGCCTAAAGTTTTCGACGTTTTCGTCGGCGAACTTAATTTCGCTCCGCGCCCATCGCCGCACGGCCTCAATCGGAAAGTTGAGAAATGGCTCCGCCATCGAACCTCGTTGTCCCACATGGTCTGCGATCGACCCAGCGAATGCCCCGCCGCTGTGTATACCGGCAAACCAAGCGGAGAATACATTGTCGTCGTTCCCGTATCTCTCCAGAATAAACCGAGTGATGGGGTTCAGATCAGGCCCGTGGCTTCCCATGAACGGCCCTGGAACGTGGCGCGCGAGCAGCCTGGCACCCTCCAACCCATGTTTTTCGAGCCACTGAATGACGACATCTTCTGGCAGCGCCACGACAGGAAACTTGCGGAACAAAAAGGTCAGACTCCATTCCTTCGACAGCATGACCTCGCCGATTCCGTCCATCAGCCGCTGAGGACGCACCGCCGCAACACTCGCGAAAAGACCCATCGCGGCCTGTGAGGTCTCATAGGATTCGCTCTGCATCATCTGAATCAGAATCGACGTGGCACGATCTGGATTTGCCGGTAGTACGCGAGCAAAAAGTTGGGGAAACCAATGAGACAGTTTCTTCGTCTTGAGAATGGCCTGCTCCAGCAATCCGAAGATTACATCGAGTGATTCGTCGTTGAACACGGTCTGCAACCACACCAGCTTGTCTTCTGACTCAGTCGTTCGCATTAAGAGGAACACCATGAACTCGATTCCTGTGTCCGCGGCGTCCTCGTCATCCCCGAGAGCTGCAGCGAGCAGAGTTTGCGCAGCCAGCCGTGCTTCCGCGGGCGACGTGTGTCGCGGCCCGTTCCAGGCAACAAAGGTGTGCAGGAAACCGGCAGGGATCTTCTTCTCGCGGACACCAGTGATCGCACGAGCAAAGGACTGCACGAAGTCTCCAGACGGCGTCATAACATGGAAGCCGAGAACCGGATCTTCTGTCCAAAGCTCGCCCAGCGACGCACTCAGCCTCTTGCGGACGACCTCCGCTGGATCCGAAGGAAGTTTTGGCCGTGCGGTCTCACTGACACCAGCAAAATAGCCCCGTGCCAGATTCGGATTCCGGTTTGCAAGACAAACCAAGACGATCCGATCCAGAAACTTGAGGCCTTCATCAAGCCGGCCAAGCTGTACACCGAACTCGACCGAAGAACGTGCTTTGTCGCTGCATAGCCACGGAAGCTCCTGGTCAAAGTTGTCCTCATGCTGCAAGAGATGGGAAGCAAGCTCACGGATGCGACCCTCCCAGTCCGTCTGTTCCAGATGATGATCCCATGAATCCGGCCCGACTTCTTCGACGAGACGATCATGAATGTCCGTGGGCGCCAACTCCTTGACCCACTCATCGACGAACTGGGCACGCCGCTTCTTCTCCTCTTCGGAGTGTGGACTATGCTCGGAATTGTTTAGGAGGACAAACTCTCGCAACTCCGCCCGGAGAACGGGTCGAACATGAGGGGGAAGCTTTCCCGCGCCTTCCTTCACTTGTTCTGTTAGCCCTCGAAAGACCAGGCTCCGGATGGATCGAATCAGAGCTCTGGTCGCCTTGTCTCGTACCACTTCGTCCGCATCACAGCTCAAAGCATTCAACTCGCCGAGGCACACCTTCATGTACTCGTACAACTCTCCGTACGTCTTAGGACGCCAAGGCGTAGGGGCAATCCTTTGGCCATAGGTTTGGCCGCCCATCATGTGAACCGTTTGGTCATCAAGAGCACTCTGCAATGCCTCGACGCACAGAATCCTCGTCGCCGCATCACCCTTGCGACTTCGCTCTTGGATGATCCGCAATCGCTCATCAAACGGCGTAGCAACGAACGACATAATGGGAAACAGCCCCGACCATACTTTCGTCGCATTGTTTCCCAGACCTGGCTCGGTCTCGTGACACGCTAGCGTAAACAGAATCTCCTCCGCGAAAACAAACCACTGCGGAAAAGCTGCAATCTCATTCGCTTCGACGACGAGGTTGCGCCGACCCCCACGCCGCGTCCCAAGCTGCTCAGGTGTTGCGGTCAGCACAAGGTTGCGGAGCTGAGGCACCATCTGGTCTGGAACCGACCGTACTAAAAGAAGAAGCCGTTCAGTCTCATTGGCATTTGTAAATATGTCTGCCCCGCGGGAAATTTCCCAGTTTCGAAAGTAGGCATTGACGACCTTGCCGACCTCCTCGGGGGCGCGTGTCATGCGCGCGAGAAATGAAGGTACAAGGCCAGGAGGGAAACTCTCCAAAAAAGGCTTCGGGTCAAGCTCTGCCCACTTGGACCACGCCGCCTGAAAGCACACCATCGCGATGGGTGTCGGAGTGACATAAAAATAGCGTCCGGCGCGTGCCACCAACCCGTTAGCTTTCTGCATGCGATGCAGCCGCTCCCGCACGTCCTTGGGGTTGAGCTTCACCAACGCGCACAATTGTTCGAGCTCCGGGAACAGGTTCCCGATGACGCCGCAACGTTCTACCAGCGAAATCACCGTCAGGGCCTCGAAGTCGGCTTTTTCAAAAGGGCCTTCTCCGCCGAAGAGCGTGCCCAGATAGCTCTTGGTATCACTCAAAAGCTCGCCAAGATGCCCCTGTTGCACGATGAGATCATCGTTGTCGCACAAGAAAATCGCGAAGCGCAGATAACCTTCGGCGAGTTGACAGTATCGGAATCGGCGGTTCTGGTCGATATTAGGGAAGTTCGCCTCCACGATCTTTTCGACCGTCGAGGTTGACATCCGCTTGAGCCGCAACTCGGACTTGTCCGCACGTTCCAGAGCGTTGTCTATCGTGACCAGACGCACTCGATCTCCCACGCCCTGGAGGATCTTCGCAAGCTGGAACGCAGTGGCATCAGGGCATTCATCGGCGACGATCACGGCGTACAGGTTTTGATGGTTGGCCATCGCTCGGGCAAGATCGAGCGCCTTGTCTTCATCGTCGGTGTAGAGGACCAAAGGAGCGACCTCAGGAAGCGCGGCAATCGCTTCAAACACTGTGCGGCTTTTGCCAACGCCTGCATCACCGGAGACCGTGAGCCGAGCCGTGGTTGGCTTGTTCCTGCAGTTGAGCTGGCCCCGCACATTTTCAAAAACTACCGCCGACTCCGGGGTCGCCACGAACGTCTTCGTCACAGCGCGTTCATGGTTTTGCCAGGTTGCGAGGTGAAAGAAGTCCTTCATGGAAGAGCCCAGCATCTCCGCAGCGATAGCGGGAAACGTGTTCACCCATGCAACGACTTCGGAGGCGAAGAGAACGATTGACTTCGGCGCTGCAGGATTGATTTTCTCGATTTCCGCGTCCAACAAGGCCTTGATCTCTGTTTTCTTTTCAGCGGGTCCGTCATCAGCGATACACATTCGGTAGGCATAGCCTTCCTGCAGCAGACTGCGAACGTAATCTTTGCTGTCTCCCCTGATTTCCTCCTTCACCTTGCTGTCTGTAAAGTCCTTCAGCGTAACGGCCTTGTACTGCCATGTCGATGGGCCGTTGAAGTAGCCCCACGGATCAGGGGCACCAACAGTCACCTGCGTATCAACACCGCCATCGGGATGATTCGTGCGGGGATTGTCTAGCACACCCGAGGGTGGAATACCGAGCGTCCACGCAGAACAACGGATCAGACGATCAAGTAGATCGGTGAATGGTTTCCCTGTGGAGTTCCGCAACACGTAGATGTGTTCAGCCGCGATTCGAATCATGGTTCACTCGCTCATCCCCGTCCATAACATTGTAGTTCTTGGCGCGACACACCACACTGGCTCGACATTTACGCTCTGGCGGCTACTACAAGTGCGAAGGAGTCGGAATATGGAACCCGTCAACCCGTCTGCCCGAGTCCTGGACTGGAAACCGCCGGCAGTTCCGCCGCCGCGCCCTTGACAGCGCCCCCCTTCGCCGGCGATGGAACCGGGGAACAACGATTACGTCTGGGAACCAAGAGAATTGCTGGCTACCTGGAAAAAGCTTCGGATTCTCTCATCCGTGTTCGCCGCGTTCCGCCAGCAAGTCTCACTATCCAAAAATTCAAATTTGCCGACAGAATCTCTATAGATCGCCACGTCTAGACCATCCACATACATCGGCTCAAGAGCGTTCGCCGCATAGATTGAATAGGCGGCCAAGCTTGTCAATTTGTCTACCGACATTGTTCGTGAGTAGAAGCGTGTCGGCAAGAAGGCGGCGAGATTCAGGTAGTTGCCCGTGATACAGGGGTGATCCGCCGCTGCTATTTCAACTGTAGTCATAGGCGATGATATAGTCGCTCGAAAGATTCTCTTGGTAGCGCCACAGGCAAGAATCACCTCTGACTTGCCAGCGGGTCCAGTCATTGTCTTCGTATATTCAGCGAGAGTCAGATTGCCGCAGTTTTCAAATATTGTTCTCGCATCACCCTCTGAGATGATGCCATCATCAACAAGATTGCGGCTTACGTACTCTGCGAAGATCGGACCAAGCGCCCCGCCGAAGTATGCCCACGCGAACCGCCCCGAAAAAAACACTTTTCTCACGAGGTTCTTTACCCTTACCTCTCCCTGCTCGGGCTTCATGTTTTCGCATTGATCACTCGCTACGACCATTCCGTCATTACCCGGAAGCGTTAACTGGTAGGTCACGAGGTGCTCCTCTTGTTCTTGACATTCTCTTTGACATGAAAGCTGTGGACTACCATGCATCAAGATGCCTTCGCCGCCGATTATCAGGAAGAGGAATATAGGCTCCTTGGCATGGCGATAAAGTTCGCGGGCATCTGCGGCAAAGAAGTCCAGATCGTCGGAACCAACAGGCGGACTGTTGATGAAAGTAGGCCCATCCATTGAACCTGCGAGTAAGATATAACCCAATTACGGTTCATTACCCACGCATCTCAGCAATACACATCGTGACTGCGGTGACACGACCCACGATGTCCGCGTCCCCTGGGTAGCGAACATGTCTCGCCTTCTTTCCAGATTGGGCCGAGGGAAGGAGCACCAACTGACTGCCGTTCACTTCGCACCAACTGCATACAAAGGTATCTCGAAGCTCCACAAAATAGATTGGTCTCTCGAATTCGTCGTGCCAACCGCCGGGCTGGACCTTCGTTTGCTGGGAGTCGATCTGCACAAACGAACCGGGCCGCAGCATTGGGTAAAGCGTGCGGTCTTCGATCCCGATGTAACCGTAAAGAGAATTTCGCCAGTCCATGTGCTGGAGCAGCGTGATTGGTATCTCGCCCCAGCTCTCGAACATCCGCGAGACCAAGTTGGTACTTCCGAAATCGACCTTCTCTCGGAGTTCCAACGGGGCCACCAGTGTGCTCCGCGCGCCTCCAAGCGTTGGCGTCACCAAGTAGGTGTGTGGTAGCCCAACGAGTTTTTGTTCAGTGCTGACGTCGCAGATATCAACGCCGAAGAACGACAGAATTTCGTCCAAGCCCAGCCTATAGATCAGGCTCAAGCTCTTAAGTCTGTAGATATTCAGTTTGAGCTTTCCCGCTTCAAGAGCCCCCAGCCAAGTGCGTGAGATGAAATAGTCCGGGGCGTTCATCTTGAGGGAGATCTGGCGACTGAGGTCTTCCACTTCGCGTATGGACAGGCACAAGCATTCCCGCGCAGCTCTGAGCCGCTTACCAGCATCCGTGGCCGATGTCGGGGCCAACATCGCACTACAACCTCGGACTTAGGTCATGTTACCGCAAATTTCAGCCTTGTTCACAAGTTTAATAGACCATTTCCGAAAAACGGAATCCCCGTCGTTGGCGTCAAAGTCCATGCTGCTGGCCGTAGTTGAAGGGATTCATTGTGTCTGACCTCAATTCTGGCCACCCGTCAAACCGACGCATTGTCGCCTCACTCATCAGAACTATCCTGTTTCTTAGAGGTTCGGGCCGTACTGTCCCCAATCGGGGACGGATTGCAAATGTTTATGAAGGTTTGCGAACTCGCATTTATACCGAACAAATCTTTGCGAGCTTGCAGTTTGGACGCGGCCTGGATTCGTGCGTTTTCAGATAACCCGTCTACTTACGACCATTTCTGCGGCTAGAGCCGACGCGCAACGCGCACGCCTCGCGGGGAAAGACATAGCCAGAGGCTTAGCCGTGGGCATCAATCCAGATTCCGCAACAGGCGCCGACCTCGCTGAGCGAGTCCGGTCCATCCTCGCGAGCAAGAACGTGACGCTCTCTCATGTCTCCCAAGCATCGGCGGCGCTATTCGGCCGTTCTTCACCCTACTTCGTTCCCCACACTCTGTACCATGAGTTCCGGCTGGGAACCTTCAGCCCAAGCCTTCATCAGGTGTTTGCGCTCAGCCAGGTCTCCGGGTACCGATTCTCTGATTGGCTGCGCGTGTTGGGATGTGACCTAGAAGACATTCCCCGATTGCAGATCCTCCTGCCCTCAAACCGCACGATCTTGCTCGATTCCTCTGTCGCCGATCCTGACGCGTGGATTCCTTGGTTACGAAACCGCGCAGGCGGTGCTCCTGCGCCTCCGATTGCACCTCTGGCACAGCTTCTGGAAGTCGCTGCTCCCAGGCGACTTCGTTTCCTTTCCGACATCAGCAATCGAGGCTTCATGTACGCAAGGATCGGACGGCATGATGCCGTGGCTTACCCCGATCTGATTCCCGGAAGTATTGTCCGCGCGAATCCAAGATTCTCGACTGGTCGCATCCCGAACACCAATGGCGCAACGTCCACCCAAATATTTCTGATCGAACACAACAAGGGCCTCTTTTGTTGCCGCTTGCGTGTTGTAGAAAAAGGGACCATCGTTCCGATCAGTACGTCACTCTCTTATGCCCAAGTCGAACTGAAAGTTCCACGCGACGCGCAGATTATAGGCCTTGTAGATCTCGAAATTCGGCCCATGCTTCAGACCGAGCAACCGGAAGTTCCACAGGACTTGGGAACACATTGGAAGCCCCAACCGCTTGTCACGCACAAGAAACTGGGGCAACTTCTCCGTGCCTCACGCACCAAACTGCAGTTATCTCTGCGGGACGTTGCGGGGATAACTCGCAAAATCGCGCGCCTACTTGGGGATGAAAGATATTCTGTTTCTCCGAGTTCTCTATGCGATTACGAACTATTCAATGCGCCGCCGCGTCACTTTCACAAGGCGATTGCCGTCTGCTCGGTGTACGGCCTGGAATTCCATATCTTTCTGAAAGTGATTGGAATTGCTTTAAGTGAGGCCGGCACGGAGCCGATTCCAGATCATCTCATGCACAGAGCTCTAGGCACGGACTCCATCGAAAACTCCGACGACAATCACACACTTGGTCGGAGTGGATTCCTTGATCAGCTGCTTGAACGAAGCGAGGAAATTCCGTTCTTCCTGCGGAAATCTATCGGGCCATTGTCTGGCCTGGAAGATGCTTCTCTGGACGACTTTTTCTGGATCGGCGGCGAATATGATGTCCTCCATCCTTACCTTGCAAACGGGCTGTTCGCCCTCGTAAACCGGCGCGATAGGAGGCCAATCCATTTCACGTCGAAACCGGCATGGCAACAGCCGGTGTATGTAATCCTAATGCGCAACGGGACATACTTGTGTGCATGTTGCGGCATCGAGAATGGCGCTCTGGTTATCCACCCGTATTCCCAGCAGTTCCATCGTTCTGAACATTTCCGCTACCACCACGATGCCGAGGTGGTGGGCCGAGTTGTCACGGTGATAAGAAAGCTTGCATGATTTTGTCGATTTGCCGGACAAACGGAGTCGCTTCCCTGCACACGAATGCTACAGATTGCTGGGAAAATCTGCGTTGTTGAGCGAAAAGCGAACGCTGCACTCATTTTGTGGACAAGCTTTCCGCGCGTGGATAACCTCGGTTTCCAGGTAGGACTCTTGTCCTCTCTCTTGCATGAGCGAAGCCGTTGGAGGTTCTGGGTACCAAGTGAACTCAACTGGCTTTTAGGGCAGATTCGACCGCTTCTGCATTGGCATCTGGGTAGTTTCCTCTGCATTACAGCTGGGAGTCTTCTCGCGCTCCTCACTCCACTTGTGCTCAAGTGGGTAATCGATCAGCTCATCCCGCAGAGACAACCGGGATTGCTTTTGTTAGCCGCTGGCCTGATCTTTCTGGGCTACCAAGGCAGGATGGCACTGACGAGCCTGGGCAGCTACTTGATGGTGACTGCTGCCCAGAGACTCACGCTCGCGTTGAGAATGACCCTGCTTGGACGGCTGAACTCGCTGTCGGCCGAATATTACGAGGACACGCCGGTGGGTAGCGTGATGTACCCGCTCAAGGAGCCAATTGAAGAGGTGTCATATTTCGGGTCCGACCTCCTGCCCGCGACCTTGCGTATGTTCCTGACGGCCAGCTTCACGCTGGTGACCATGTTCGTGCTCAGTCCTGTGCTTACGTTCGCCGTTCTCCCACTTCTCCCGGTCTTTTTGATCGCGCGGCAGCACTTCCGCCGAAGGCTCGCGGCCAACGCGGACAACGTGCAAAATAATCGGTTGGCGTGGAGCACATTCCTTGAGGAACATCTTTCCTCGGTGATTCCCATTCAACTGTTGGGACAAGAAAAACGTCAGGAACGAAGGGCGTTCCGGCTCCTAGCTCGTGAAGTGAGGTCGCAACAAAAGCTATTCGCCACCAGCATTTGGTTTACGGTATGGGGTTCCATGGCGGTTGTTTTAGCCATGTGCGCGGTCATTAGCTACGGCGGCGAGATGGTGCTGTCAGGAAACTTAAGCGTTGGCGGACTGGTGGCCTTCTATGGGTTGGTTACGCAACTCTTTGATCCTCTCAGTGGCGCCGCCGATCTCTACGCGAGAGCGCAGAAGATCTTCGCCAGCGTGCGGCAGCTGCAGTCCAGGTTTGAGCTACGCCCGAGTGTGACTGACACCGCGGCCGCCGTTTGTCTCTCGCGGGAACATCCTTCCCAGATTGATTTTGCTAAAGTCGGGTTCGGATATCGAAGGCAAAAAAAGATGCTTCACATCCCCTCGCTTCAAATCTTGCCGGGCGAACAGGTTGCTATCGCTGGAGAGAATGGTGCCGGAAAGAGCACCCTTGCAAAGCTTATAGCACGACTCTACGACCCCGATTCCGGATCGATTCGGATCGGTAACGTAGATATCCGCAACATTCAACTCAAGGATCTGCACCAATACGTCTGCTATCTGCCGCGCGATCCCGTCTTGTTTGATGGGACACTGTCCTTCAACCTTCGGTTTGTGCGGCCGGCAGCGCCGGACGATGAATTACAAGAGGCCATTCGCAGCGTCGGGCTCGCGCAATTTGTTGCAGCATTACCCAACGGCTTACACCAACGGATCGGACCCGGAGGCTGCCAACTTTCCGGTGGTCAGCGCCAACGACTCGCCCTCGCAAGAGCGATTCTGCAGCAACCCCGGATTTTGATTTTGGACGAGGCAACTTCCTGTCTTGATCCCTCCTCGGAGACAGTCATTCTTGGGAACATTCGCCGTGGTTTCAAAACCTCAACGCTGATAGTCATCTCACACCGCTCCTCAACATTCTCTACATTCGACAGACTTCTTGTTCTTTCCCGTGGAGAAATCGTCGAGGACGGCAGTCCCAATTACCTCAAATTTGCTGCGAGTCGCCCCTCCGGCCAGTTTTTTTCCACAGCATGTACTATCGACGAAGATCTCAGAGAAACTTCTCCGTAAATACAAGATGCAACGAATTTTGTTCCTAGCCACCCTATCATGGGGGTTTCAGGAACGCCAAATGCTGATTAAAAAGCGGACACATCGATTCTTTCCAAAGAAGAAGTTAGTAATGCATCTTGTTGTCATTAGGCAACTTCTCTTCGTCCATGTTGGTTTACCGAACCTTTTCACCTTTTACTGGCTTTCAGGTGGCGAAAGGTGGCACAGTGCGCTCCAGGCATCTGATCTCCATTACAAGAAGCAAGGGATAGGACAGGAAATGTACAGAGTTTCTGACACGGTGCGCAGTACACATAACCAGGACGGCGCAATTGTGCTGGATGTCCGGCAAGGACAGATATTCAATCTCAATTTCGTTGGGTCGCGAATCCTTGAACTTCTCAAGAACGGCTCCACCGAAACATCGATTGTCGATGAGATCAGCCATGAGTATGGCATTAGCAGGAACCTCGCCGAGAACGATGTGCAGGAGTTTCTCCAGCAGCTGAAGAAGTGTCACCTGGTCGAAGATCACGAACCCCAGCATGACGGTCTGAGCTGAGACCAAGATCATGGAATCAACACAACAATCCGATCGACAGACCTATCGCGTAATTGTGTTCGGGCCGGGTGGGGATGAACTGCTGTTGAAAAAGTCTGGCGATGATTTTCTTCTACCCTCGTTGGAGATTCCGCGATCGCAGCGGCTTGCCCAAAATATGACCGTTGCTATCCAGAACGAATGGGGCCAGGAAGCAATTTGTCTTTTCAACCTACATATCAGCGCTCCAGTCGCCTCTGCCGACAACTACAACTACGAAGTTATGCAATGCTCCGGGCCTGGAAAATCCCACCCACGTGCCAAGTGGGTTCCCGTGTCGTCGTTGTCCGTGCGAACCCTCGTTGATCCAGCGGATCAGGTCGCAGTGCAGAGGTCTCTGGCCGAATCTGACAGTCGTGTGAGCGCTGCAGTCCTAGGACCCTTCGCAAGACTCGGCTGGTTCAGACAGCTGCATGGATGGGTCGAAGAAGTAATCGGGCCCCTTGGATTCCATCTGACGGGGAGTTTTTCTCAATTGAACGCAAGCCCCACATTCAGCTTGGTCCGGTTCGAGACGAGCGGCCCCGCTATATGGTTCAAGGCAGTCGGCGAACCCAATCTCCGTGAATTCCCGGTCACGCTTACACTGGCAAGACTTTTCCCGCACTACCTTCCGCCGATTCTTGCTGCCCGGCCGGAATGGAGTGGGTGGCTCGCCCTGGAGGCCGAGGGCACAAATCTCGGTGAGACTCAAAACACTCAAAATTGGAAAGCTTCGGTGTCGGCCTTGGCGAAGTTGCAAGTTGAATCTACTGGTAAAGTCGGGACAATCGTCAACTCGGGTGTCCGAGATCTTAGGGCGCCCGCCCTGCTGAAGCTGGTCCGCCCATTCCTGGATGTCATGAGTCAATTGATGGAAAAGCAAACCAAGGTTCCACCACGGATTCTGTCGAGGAGTGAACTCATATTGCTCGGACAAGAGATCGAAGAAGCACTCTCGTTAAGCACAGACTTACGGATACCTGATGCGCTGGGACATCTCGACCTCAATCCCGAAAACGTCATCGTGTCTGACGGAAAATGCGTATTTCTGGACTGGGCTGAAGGATACGTAGGAAATCCATTGTTCAGCCTTCAGTATCTCGTCGAACACTTTCGGCGCCTGATCGGCGTGAACACCACGGTAAAGTCGGTCCTGACAAGCGCCTATGCCGAGGTGTGGCAATCATCGGTCTCGCCTAAAAGTCTGCAAGAAGCCTTGGCTCTTACACCGATGCTTGCGGTCTTTGCCTATGCGGCCGCGACAGATGCGTGGTCCGACGCGGTCAGACTTGAAGACCCGGAGTTCGCCGGATATCTACGGAGTTTGACTCGGCGGATGCATCGCGAAGCAGCCCAGCTGTGGAATCGGAGTGCGCTATGCCCAAACTGATGGAGCCTCCGCCGTGTTCGCCGGTTGAACCTGTGACCGAAGTTTTCCATGGCGTGACCGTTACGGACCCGTACCGTTGGCTCGAAGACCAGGACTCCTTGCAAACTCGTGCATGGCTTGAGGCGCAAACCAAGTATGCCCGGGCATACCTGGACTCGATCTCAGGCCGCGGACGGATTCGTGAACGCATCCGCGAACTGCTGGATGTAGAAGCCTATGATTCCATCCAAAAGGTCGGGAAAAGGTATTTCTTCCGCAAACGCGTTCCCGGCCAGGAACAGTACTGCATCTTCATGCGTGAAGGCTCGAACGGAGAAGATCAGCTTCTCATCAATCCCGCAGAACGAGGCACAGGAAAACACACGGCAGTGAAACCGCTTCGCGTCTCGCCGGATGGACGCCTGCTTTTGTACGAAGTGAAGGAAGGGGGAGAACGAACCGGGACATTTGAGCTGCTGGACATCGACGGCCAGAGGACTTTGCCGGACATGCTTCCCCGCGGCTACCTGCGCGGCTTCGCGTTTGCGCCTGATTCTTACAACTTCTATTACGTTCACGAAGCGATTACGCCGAAGCCGCAAAGGCAAGCTGTGTATTACCACGTTCTGGGCACACGCTTCGAGGACGATGAGCAGATATTCTTCGCCGGCGACGATGACAAGCACCGGCTGAGTATTGTTCCAGGGAGAGACCGACTTGGGTTTCTTGTATGCCGCCTCTTGGACAAACCATACACAGACTTTTATCTTTCGCGGTTTGGCAGTGAAACAGCTCCAACGCTGGTGATCCGGAACGCTGGGTACAAGTTCAGGCCGTTGCTCATGAAGGATGGCCGAATTCTCGCTATCACTGACCGCGATGCGCCAAATTCCCGGATTGTCAGGCTTGGTCTACGAGAGGGTCACGAACCGGAGTTCGTGGATGTGATTCCCGCAGCGGACGTTCCAATCCAGACTCTGGTGGTGACCGAAACTCGAATCTTTGTTTGCTACATCCGAGAAATCAAAACGCAGATCGCCGTCTTCGATCTCTTCGGCAAACCTCTCGGCGAACTTCCCGTCGCTAAGTCGGACACGGTTCGCCTCGTTGGGGGCTCTATTGACGAAGATGAAATATTCCTCGAAGAAGAGTCGTTTACAAAACCCATTCACATCTATCGCTATTCGTCCCTAACTGGCAAGCCGAAGCTCTGGGCAGAGCGCAAGGTTCCGTTTAGTTCCCAAGCGTTCAGCCACTGCCAGGTGTGGTACACCGCAAGAGACGGTACCCGCATTCCTATGTTCCTTGTCGGGCGTCACGATGTTCTCGAAACTGGACAGCATCCCGCGATCATGACTTCGTACGGCGGCTATGGAATCTCCATGACACCCCAGTTCAGCGTGTTTGTGGCTTTCCTGCTCGAACGTGGCTGCTTGTTCGCGCTTCCCAATATTCGTGGCGGCTCCGAATTCGGTCGCCAGTGGCACAACGCGGCCAAGCGACGGAACCGGCAGGTAGCATTCGATGACTTTCTGTGTGCTGCCGAGTGGATGATTGATTCTGGCCGAACTGAGCCGCAGAAACTTGCCATCTTCGGTGGTTCGAACTCGGGCTTGCTGGTCGGAGCAGCCATGACACAACGACCAGATCTCTTCCGGGCAGTGGTGTGTATGGCCCCCATGCTGGACATGCTGCGTTATCACCTTTTCGACAACGCTTATATCTGGAAGGAAGAATTCGGGACAGCCGACGATCCCGATGACTTCGCGGCGCTTCTTCGCTACTCCCCATACCACAGGGTCCAGGAAAACGCGTCTTATCCCGCAATTATGATCGTTTCGGGGGATGCAGATCAGAATTGTAATCCTCTACACGCACGAAAGATGACGGCTCGCTTGCAGGCTGCAAACGTTTCCAAGCGCCCGACATTCTTGGATTACAGCCAGCATCGTGGACATTCGCCGGTACTCCCGTTGAGCGAACGCATTAAGGCTCTTACAGACCGGATGGCGTTTCTTTGCGACCAGTTGCACTTGACCGTGTGAAATTTGAGGTCTCACCCATGCCGTTTCTTGTCTTGAAAGCATACTCGAAGCTCATTTATTTTGACATCCACCTTGCACGAGGAGCTTTCTCAGCACTGTATGAGACAGTCCACAATTACCCGATCACCAAGAAGGCTTCGTCTTCCGTTGCGGTCTCCCAAATTTGCTCCGCAGTTGACATTGCCTGCATTTGGTATTGGAAAGAGGTGCTCTGCCTGCAACGATGCGCAGCCACGACGTGCCTCCTGAAGAACTACGGCATCCCGGCACAGATGGTGATCGGCGCGAAACAAATGCCGTTCAAAGCTCATGCTTGGGTCGAAGTCGATGGCTGCATAGTGAACGATAAACCGTACACACCGGAGATGTACTCCGTGCTCGACAGGTGCTGATGTGGGTGGTTGGTGCGTGTAATGAATACACATGGCCAAATGCGAGGAACTGACCTTCAACACGCCCCATTTGAGAAGCCAGCGAGAGTCGAGGCATAGGAGCCCCGCAATGAGCGCTCAGTTAGGAAGATGGAATTTCGATGACAGTCCCGTAAACCGGGACCATTTCGAAAACGTGAGCCGAACCATCGCCGCCTATGGCCCGGATGGCGGTGGTTTCTACTCAAGAGGCAGCGTCAGTATTCGATATTGTGCTTTCCACACCACGACAGAATCCCGTCGAGAGAACCAGCCGCATGTCACCCATTCCGGAGCGGTCATCACTTGGGATGGCCGACTGGATAATCGTGAGGACCTTGTCCGCATGCTTCAAGACGGGGTGAACATCAGCTGTACGGATGTTGCTATCGTGGCGGCGGCTTACGAAGAGTGGGGCACTAACTGTTTTGCCAAGCTGATCGGTGATTGGGCTCTCTCAATCTGGGATCCGGAGACGCGCTCTTTGGTTCTGGCAAAAGACCCTATTGGGACCCGCCATCTCTATTACTTCCTCGAGAAAGATCAAGTTACGTGGAGTACTATCCTTGATTCGCTTGTCCTCTTTGCGGGGAGAACCTTCCCACTCTGTGAGGAGTACATTGCTGGTTGGTTCTCGTTTTTTCCTGCTACCCATCTCACGCCATACGTTGGAATTCATTCGGTGGTGCCGTCGTCTTCGGTGCTGATACGGCATGCAAAAGATGTGGTCAAGAATAGGTATTGGGATTTCGATCCCACCAAGACAATCCGATACAAGAACGATGCCGACTACGAAGAGCACTTCCGCAACGTCTTCGCGGAAGCTCTCCGCCGCAGACTCCGCTCAGACAATCCCATTCTCGCCGAACTGAGCGGCGGCATGGACTCCTCTTCCATCGTTTGCATGGCGGATACTCTGGTCGCTCAAGGTGTGGCTGACATTCCTAGGCTGGATACGGTTTCATACTTCAACGATTCAGAACCTAATTGGAACGAGCGGCCCTACTTCACCGCAGTCGAAAAGAAACGAGCCCGAACCGGCCGACACATCGATGTTGGTAAGCAACAATCTTTTGCGCTCCAAGCGGAGCATGGCTGCTTCGCGGCTACGCCATTTTCTGGCGGTCGCCCCAACGAACCTAGTCGCGAATTCGCAGAGTGCATGGCTCTACAAGGGAATCGTGTCGTTTTATGCGGTATTGGCGGTGACGAGGTGACCGGCGGCGTGCCAACACCAATAGCGGAACTTGCAGACCTTCTCGCAAGAGGTAGATTCGGAGCGCTGGCTCATGAATTGAAAGTGTGGGCGCTGAACAAAAGACAACCGTGGTTCCATCTGTTCTTCGAAGTGGGTAGAGGATTCTTACCATCCAGCCTTACCGGTTGCTCGGTGCACAAGCGGCCAGCACCTTGGATCGATTCTAGTTTCGCCAACCGAAATCGAGCCGCCCTCCTCGGTTACCCGACGAGGATGAAGTTGTTCGGTCCTCTCCCAAGTTTTCAAGCGAACGTCTGGACACTCGATTCGTTGCGAAGACAACTAGAATGCACCGCCTTACCAGTGCCCCCCTACGAAAAGCGTTATCCCTACTTAGATCGTGGCATGCTCGAGTTCATGTACGCGATCCCGCGGGAACAGGTCGTCCGCCCCGGTCAGCGCCGTTCCCTGATGCGACGCGCGCTAATCGGCATCGTCCCGCCCGAGGTGCTTAACAGAAGGAGAAAGGCGTACGTTACTCGCTCCCCGTTGGCAGCGATCTCAACCGAATGGGCGTCCCTCAATGAGATGACCCGGCATATGGCCAGCAGTTCCCTCGGCATCATCGAATGGAAGGCGTTTTCGGAAGCCTTGCAGAAAGCCCGGCACGGCCAAGAAGTCCCCATCGTTACCCTGATGCGCACAATTGGCATCGAATACTGGCTCCAAAATCTGCGCAATCATGCAATTGCGACCGACAGTGTTAATGCATCGGATCGGCTCATGCCGACGAGAGAGCCCCCAGTCTCAGCTGAGAACAAATAAACACAGAAAGGAGGTGAAAACCATGAACTACACGAAACCGGAAGTCATTTTGGCCGGTTCGGCCCTTGCTTCAATTCAGGGAGTGCCAAAGCCGGACTCCATCGCGCAGGATAATTCCCCGAAGGACCACACCAGGGACGCTACCGCCAACGCGTACGAAGCAGATGAGTAGCACGGAAACGGGGTGCACACCAGGCGTGTGTGCCCCGCCTATTTTGACCAGTAGTTGCCATTCACTGGTCCACTGGAACGTTCGTTCATTACTCTGCCCTCACAAAGTACTTACGCGGCACGCAAAGCGATTCGGGCAGCCCGGATTCTTACGGCAATTTCCCGTAGATCTTAAGCGGAATATCGAGCTCATCATCAGTTCTCGCGATCAGGCGAAAAATCAACGTTCGTAGTTCGGTAGCGTGTTCACACTCTAAGCCTCCCGATGGTACCTGCAGTTCCCAAAGCGCGCTACCGGAATCGGCCGTGTTATCCGCATTGGCAGCCGCAGAGTCCAAATGTCCCATTGGGTAAGCCTCGCCAACAACGATTGGGCCGGCAATTGCCGCTTGCGATTTGTTTGTCACTGTGAGATCGAAGGCAACCAGATTTTCGAGATGATCGTATCGCACGTTGCTAATGTGCGTAACCACTTTATCGGAGATCTCACTCAGGCCGTCAAGCGTGGGCATCTTCGTAGGTCTTCCGGGCAACTGCAAGGATATCGTTCGCGTCCAAAGATTCGTCGGTCCGTTAGCCACTTCATTCCAGACAGCATGAAAAGCTCCCCTCCCGTCTGCCACTAATGCGTTACCAAATGGCACGCCCGAAACATTTGGTCCAAGACCAAGAATTTTTAGCGGCTCAAAGGTGTTCGACAAAGTATTCCAAGCTGGCGGAAAAACAAACAGACGTCGATCGTCAGTTAGGGATGCATCCCGCGTCGGATCAACAGAAGAATCGGGAGTAAGTTGGATCACTGTCGCGATCGAATCACCTCCATCAACGGACACTCCAAAGTAAGCGCGAGTTCCATTTTTGCCGTACCACATGAACCCCAGAACGCCGTCCTCGCCAATCGCCAGGGACGCGCTTCCCACGCGCACGTCTAATGCATCCCCTTGAGGTGATTTCACGGACTTCACAGTCCACGTCTGGCCGTTATCCCGCGAAGTTCCCAGCATTAAGTTGCTCTCGTCACTCTGTCCATATCGAGGAGTCCAACAAACGTCAATTTCTCCCGTAACCCTATTTACGGCGAGCCCTGTCGGGACCGGCGGAATGATGCTCTCGTACACAGAGGTTTTGTCTAGAGTCTTGCCACCGTCACGAGAAATTCCGAGTTGGACCGAGAAGACGGTGGTCTTTTTCCCTGTCTCACGGTCCGGCACCTCCCTGTCCCCGAGAAATATCGCGAGGGCCGTTCCATCATTCAATACGGCTGAGTCTGACGGATATCTGGCCGGAAACTTCACCCCTGTTTCACCTAAGTTGAAGTTCCCGCTTGTAACAGAAAACTTCAATCCGGGGAGTTCGTGACGCGTGCCCAAAAATGGTATTTTGTCGATTAGTTTGTCATCTGTTCCGTTGTCCAGAATGTTGGCAAAGATATAGAGTGTACCTCGCTGCAAACTTTGAGTCGCGTCAACGGCCAGCGACATATAGTCCATGAATCGATCAATCTGAATGGTTTGCCAACTGCGCCCTCCGTCGGAAGAGCGATACAGCCGCATGTGCCCGAATTGTGGCGGGCCATGGGAAGTATCCATAACCCCCGTGGCAAAGTACGCCAAGTGGCTCGGCCCGAATGCACACGACTCCTCGCTCACCCATTGGCTGGTTGCATCGACCAACACCTCTTGCCACGTCTTGCCGCCGTCACTGGATTGATAGACATACCCTTCATACGCGGCGCCAGTCCGCTGATCCGCCCTAAATCCGCAGACAATTATGTTTCCTGGCGATCCTGGGTCGGCTGAGACCACGACTTCTCCGTGATAGCCGACGCTGGCCGGGCTCACGGGTGTGCGCGGACCGACCACAATTGAACGTAGCCCTTGCGGAGTCTTGATCACCTCATCCTCGGATCTCATCTCCGAAATACTGCTCTGCGGGGCGGCGAATCCTGGGATAGAAAGTGAATACAACAGGACTATACTCCACAGAAGAGCGACCAGACCCGAACGACAGACTTGTCGCATTGCCGACGTAAGGAACATGCCCTGAACTCCTGGATAATGGGTTACAGGTGCGGGGCGACGGCCATTTCTCAGAGTTGCGCTTTATCGGCGCTTTTTCCCGCCGCGAATTCCTGCAACATGATTAGGTTATTCCGGATAGCCCCAGTAAACATTTGTTTCGAGATTCAGAAGAGAAGTTTTAGGGCAAATTGCATCGATCGCGCTCCGCCCATCTGATAAAGCGAACTCAGGCCGAATAGGCTGTTAGCCAGCGTCGCCGTGGCTTGACCGAACGTGCATCCGGGCCCTGCCGATGGGGAACAGTACGTAGCGTTGATACTCCCAAAATTAGGATGGTTGAAGAGGTTGAAGGCTTCCGCCCGAAACTGCAGCCTGAGCTTCTCGCGGACCGGAAATTCTCTGCGGATAGCAACGTCCATCTGCCAGACTCCGAAGCCGCGCACGAAGTTGCGCGGAGCGTCTCCTGCATTATTTCCCGTCGGCAAGGTAAATGCGTTCGGGTTGACTGCCCTTCCTCCCGGACACGAGGTTCCATTTGGAAGTCCATCGTTGTAGACCAAAGCGCATTCCGATCCGTAAACATAAGTAGGTTGGCCAGACACTAGATTGAGCCCTGAGTTAAAGCCCTGGCCGGTCAGTGGATCAAAGACCAGATTTCCATTTAGCGTCACAGGGAACCCGCTCCGGACCGTAAAGCGGTCATCAAGACCCCAATGAGCCAAAACTGCACGAGCCAAGCTGCTCTGGAAGGCATCCGGCAGATCATAGGAGAAAGCGCTGGACAACTGTTGCCGAATGTCGAAATCCGAATTGCCCCGCTCGTACGGAACAACAAAATTGTACGAACCGTCATCGATCGAGTGCGACCACGTGTAAGAAGCAAGTACTTGTAGTCCGCGCACTAACCGACGTTGGTATTGAAGTTGCAGCGCGTTGTAGTCCGAGGTGAGTCCATTTTGGACAAAACCGACACCATCGGCAAAATTTGGATTGACGGACTGTGTGTTGATAATTTTCTCTTCAAGCAGCCTTGAACCGTGTGCGCCAACGTAGGAAACGGTCACAGCTTGTGACTTTCCCAACGACTGCTGGATGCTGGCGTTCCACTGCAACGTGAAAGGCAACTGCAGATGAGCGGGAAATGCGTACACGGTAACTGTGTATGGTGCCGCCGGAGGATTTACAATCGACGGGGTTACTTGTGCCGCAGGCAGCGGAAAACTGGCTGCCGAACCGACCAGTCCACCGAAGAGTGGTGTCATAGCGGAAAAGCCCGGCCCATTGTAGCCAATCGAACCGAGCTGCTGACCAGTGTCGAAGAAGACTCCTCCTCCGCCTCGTACCACCATTTCGTGGCCAGGAGTTTTCCGAAGAAGGCAGGCCGCTCCTAGCCGGGGTGCCAGATTAAACCACGTGGTCCTCCACAGTGGAGTCCCCTGCGGAGCTAGCGCTAGACTGTTCAGATCGCCGATGTTGCCTTGAAGCGTGTACGGCAAATTCCCCTTCGCCCCGCCAGGCGCCGGATTGACCTCCCAGCGCAGTCCAAGCGAAATGCTTAGCCGCGGGTTTAGCTTCCATTCATCCTGGGCAAAGGCAGAGAAATTGCTGTAAACAGGCGCGGCGGGGGCGTTCGTGTCAGCGAATCCAAGATCCACGCTGTTCGTCTGAACCGAACTCGCATGAAAGTATCGATAGATCGCAGAAGGACTCTCCACGAACACGCCGGGCTCCAACCTGCGAAAATCGACGCCAAGCTTTAATTGGTGACCTCCCAATGCAAGATTTACGGTGTCAACTGCGTTCCACTGCTTCTGTTCGCCTGAATTGCCATGTTGAATGATCGTTGCAAAGTGGAAATCTGGAGTGCCAATGCCAAAATACAATCCAAGCTCGACATCGTGATTTGCATTCGCATCCCCAGGAAAGCCTTGCAACTGAAATAGGTTCACTGGCACCGCGCCTCCGAAGCTCCCCGGTATAGCGGAAATCGTTTCGGTGTTCGAACTGTAGTTCATGCGGAACTCATTACTCAAACGGTTCGAAAGAGAATTGGTCACTCCTAACGTGTACGTCTGAGTTGCAAAACTAGTGGAGTCCAGAACGGACAACACGCCGAAGTCTTGAGAACTCTGACTTGAGGAAGTGTTGCTAAAGCGAAAGAAGAGTCTTAACTTGTCGCTCAACGCATGGTCCAGACGAACGCTCGTCGCGTCAATCACGCTCGGATTGGATGACGTGCTTATGAATTCAGCGAATCCAGTTCCTAGGTCAATGCCGTTCGCGACGGGAAACGCGTTCAAGACCTGATCGAGAGGGACGGGTGTGCTTGCACGTAGTGGCGCATCAGGCACGAATGATACATCGGCCGCCTGGGGCTGACGCAGTCGAAGCCCCTCGTATGAAAAGAAGAAAAAGGTCTTATCCCTCCCTCCATAAAGGTGGGGGATCTCGACCGGCCCACCCAGCGTTCCACCAAAGTCATTTTGTCGCAGTGCAGGTTCCGCCTGTTGAAAGTAATTGTTGAACCAGTCATTGGCATCGAAGAAGTTGTTGCGAAGATAGTCGAACGCAGTGCCATGCCATTGATTGGTGCCCGAGCGTGTAACGAAGGAGAACTGCCCACCAGGGTTACGTCCGTACTCGGCGGAGTACGTTGAACTCTGCACCCGAAACTCCTCCAAGGCGTCCACTGAAACCAAACCCTGCGTAGTGCCGAGAGCCGTCGACGCAGGGAGCGATCCGCTGATTGCCGCTGCATTAGTCGAGAGCGCAAACGTACCAATATTGGCGCTTACGCCGTCCACTGTGTAATAGTTCGATTCAGTTCTCTGGCCATTCACACTGAATTCACCTGTGACACCGATACTTACGCCGGCCTGCGGGCTATTGGTGACTACGCCCGGCGTCAGTAGAATAAGATCCTGGAAACTGCGGCCGTTCAACGGCATATTTTCCACATACTTGCGGTCCACAACAGTGCTGACTGCGGCTGATTCTGTATTTACTAACGACGCTCCGCCTTCCACGGTTATGCTGTCGAAAACAGCTCCAACGGGGAGTGTGAAGTTGATAGACAGTGCGTCCTGGATGTTGAGGACGATGTCTGGCTTGATGAGTGTCTTGAATCCTACCTTCGAAACCTGAAGCCGGTACGGTCCTGGCGGGAGATTCGGCACTACATAGATGCCGTCGTCATTGGTTTTGCTGGAATACTTGACACCTGTCGCATCGTTAATTGCGAGGATGTCAGCACCGGTGATTACTCTGTTTGAAGGATCAACAACGCGGCCGTTGATAGTTCCGTTGGGAGACTGTGCCGCAAGGGGGAGGGCCTCAGTGATCACTTCAAAAGCGGCCAACGGTTATCACTTCAAAACCGGCCAACGGAAGTGGCCGTCCAGGACTGAGATTGTTCTATCCTGCCGCCTCCTGTGGTGGCAAGTCGGTTTTGGTGCGCC
>Ga0208191_1000499_pt1 | contig 27109 bp, 18 predicted proteins | sample June2015DPH_13_5_FD_184709 | JGI IMG/M metagenome (GOLD analysis project Ga0208191, IMG submission 184709) | Peatland microbial communities from SPRUCE experiment site at the Marcell Experimental Forest, Minnesota, USA - June2015DPH_13_40... | ecosystem: Environmental > Terrestrial > Soil >... | reverse complement strand
GGTAGGCGGTGTCACGTCCCGCGCAAATCCCAGTTGTAGCCATTCCATGGTTACCGGATTCCAGTTGCCCGAAGCATCCTTGTATTCCACCCGCAGCCAACCATCGATCAGGTTCCAGGCCGTGGTTGCGCCCTGTACGGAGTAATACGGATATGCCCCGGTGGTGCAGCCTGCAGGCTGGTTCGCCGCAGCGACGCTTGCCGGAGGGCAAAGGTTGATGGTCGGCGGGGCGGTGGTATTGGTCCCTGCCATAATCGGAGCGCCTGCGGGCACCAGTGTCTGGGCACCGGCTGCGGGCGTGGCGGGAGCGTAGGGCCAGTCTGGGTTCAACGTTGCGGTGGTGCAGTTCGTCCCGTTGCAGGGGGTCTCATCCGGAATTCCATTCCAGGATTGCGCGAAGTATAGGTTATAGGTGTTGCCAGCGGCCAGCGCCGCCCACCCCGCGGGGACCGAGGTTGGGATTCCGTAGGGATTGCTGGCGGCCGCACCCGTTACGTTGGCCAACCGGACATTGTTCGCATCCGCCGCGCCGCCCGGCAACTCGGCCGGATCGTCCGAAAGTAGCACATGAATCTGCGCTAGGTTGTATTCGCGCGATTGCGCCAGCGCCACCGAGTCGCCCGCTGACGGCCGGCGAATGATCTCATAGGGATGCGCGGTCCCGTTCACGAAGGGCAGAGACAGCTTCTTGGCTCCCGTCCCACCCGCATTTCCATAGTTGCCGTCGATGATTTCGCCGTTGTAGGTGCCCAAAGAAAGAGCGGGCCAGCCACCGTTCTGGGCCGACTGCGGCGGATTACCCCCCGCACCCGTCACGCTGCCCTCGGTCATTCCAAGGGCCCGGCAAGCTGGCTGCGCTCCGTCACAACCCTGGGCGGCGGTCGGAATCATTACCGTGCCGTTATAGTTGGTGTTTGCATTCCATCCGTTGGCCAACTGGGCCCGAACCACGTTGCCGTAGACCGTCACCTTGTCATGAAAAGTCAGGGTGCTGCCGGGACCAACGAACGGGTACAAGTCCCCGTTGGTGTGTGTGCGGCCGGCGAAATCAAAATTGGGACCGCTGAAGAACGAGCAATCGCCGTCGCAATACACTCCGAACTGGAACACCGGAATCAGCGCTACCTGCGCCTGCCGTGTCATGCTGACTTCCTCTCCTCCAGGTTCGGCCGCCGTGGCCAGCATTGTGACCGGAATGATCTGTGCCCATAAACCCTGGTTGGGTCCCGCCGTGATCTGCCCAAACTTCGCCTTCAGGGGGCCCGTGCAACCCGATTGTGGCGCCACCGAGTAGTCCTTCCACGTCACACTGCCCATGGCGGGATACAGCGTGCTCAGGTCGCAGATCTGGCTGGCGGTGGGCGACTGCGCGTTTTGAAACGTCGATGCCAGGTCTGAGCTCATCTTCTCGATCCCACCCTCGGCCGCATGATAGGCCGCGTTATTCTGCAGGTTCGATCCACCCACCTTCGATTCGGTGGTCACCATCATCATCAAACCAATCGCGATGCCCGACAAAAGCAGCAGCAGCAGCAAGGATGCAATCAGCGTAAATCCAGCGGATTGATGTCTCGAACTACTCATAGTTGAAGCCCCCGTAATATCCCCGTCGAACCCTAGCCTTCTCCCTCCCACTACTGTGGGTAGTTGTTCTGGAACGTCAGATTGCGTGCGCTCACTGAAGTTTGCAAGTCCAGTCCCTGATAGCCCGTGACCCCATGCAACGTGCTGGCCATGGCCATGTGCAGGATGTTGATTTTGGTGATCTGGCTGGGGGTCAGACCCTGCGATGCGCCGCCGTCTGCCTGGTTGGTGACGGCGGACCCGGTCGCCGAGTCGTACAGGTCATAGCTGAACTGCAGAAAAGCAACGTTCTCCGCTACCGGCATGGGCTGGTGGCCACTCACCTGCCGCATCAATCGCGGCGGATTGATGGTGTTATCGATGTAGTAAGTGATCACCAGAATTCTGGTCGCTGACCCGGTCCAGTTCAGGACGTTGGCCAGGTCGCCGCCGGCGGCGGCGGGTTGATTCATCTGCAATGCGTCGTTGGCGGCGAACGTCACGTCGTAGTATTGGTTCGACCCTGTCCCTGACAGCGACCCAACGCCAGTGACTTCTGCAATCACCGGCGAACTGGTGGCGCCTGCGCCCACGCCGTTCGTAAGGCTGAACCACGCCACGTCCCCCGGCGTGAGTCCAACCACTGGGTCATTCACCGCCTGGGGCGCCGTGAGGTTGCTCGGCAGCACACAATTCGCCGGCAGAATCGTGGGCACCGTGAAGCGCGCGGTCGTCGCCGAAGTGATCTTGACCGAGTAGCAGCTCAGATAAAAGCTGGCGTCCGTGTAGACCACCGTCACTGTGTCGGTGGGTCCCGCCGCGCCGTTCAGGACGGGGCCAAATTTCCAACCCGGCATCAATCCGTAGAGATATGGCTGCGCACCCTGCGTCGGATACGCGGCTCCCGTGCCGTTGAGATAGCAAGCTGTCTGGCTGCATCCATACACCGGCAGCGTCCCGGTTCCCGCAGGTAAGGCGATTTGTACGTTGTTTCCTAATCCCGAGCCCGCCAGGCTGAGGTCCCGCGTCAGCATGTCTGCGGCGGCTCGAAAATCCTGTTGCATCTCCGCGCGCTGGGAAACCGACCATGTCGCGTTCACGCCCTGCGTGTAAAGTTGCACAGCCGCTCCCAGCACAACCAGGCCCAGGGCCATCGCCACCAACATCTCCATTAGTGTGAATCCATGGGCGCGTGTTTTTGAGCGAGAGCGCATATCTCCTCTTTGCGTTACCGGTACTGCGAAATATACGAACTTAGAACGTATGTTTTCGGTGTGCCGAGCCGGGGTGTGGTGTACTGGATCGTCACATTGATGCCGCGCAGGCTCGACACCAGGTTCCCGCTTGCATCCACCACGGGCGAGATCGTGATCTGGCGCTGATAGTTGGTCAAGGGCACCTGCGCATCGTCCGCCGTTCCATAAATCCCGTCCGGTCCAGGGTCGATCAGCACCTGCGGGCCGGCCAAGGCATCGTCGGCGGTGCCGATAATGCCGTCCGCGCCAGCCAGGTTGATCGGTACCAGCCCGGTGACGAAGATGCCCGTACCGCTGCCCACGTTCTGCACCTGATCCCATGTCAGCTGCGAAGTGTTGCGCGCGGTGACGATACTCTCCAGCGCTTCGTTCGCTAACTGTTTCGCAATCATGTCCTGTTGCGACGTTTGGGTGGCGGCCATCGCGATTCCAAACACACCGAGAAGACTGATCAGCCCGATCGTTAGCACCACCATCGAGATCACGACTTCGATCATCGTGAAACCACGTTCTGGTTGCGTCCTGCCACCCACCGTCTCTCTGCTCGTGGTTACATTCGCTGCCAAAACACACCTCCCGACCCATTGTCGTACAGCCGCCATCCACGAATGCGGCCGGTTCCGCCCCAAACCGTGAGGGCGCGCGAACTCAGCAACTCTCCCGGTCGTGCAATGTAAACCACCCCGCTATTCCAGTTCCCGGAACAGTTTCCCGCGCCACCCGTCGCATCCTGCACCGACCCGTCCGGACAGAAATACAGATCCGTCTCTCCTCCCGTTCCTGTTCCTTGCGCCGTGTACCCAAAGTCAATGGCTGCCAATCCCGACCCGAACCCATCCGGGGTGTTGTTCGTTGGAATTCCAAGCTGGGCCGAGAATGCAACATCGAACGGCAGCGAATACGTCACTGGGCTTTGCGCGCCTTGAAACGTGGAGAGTGTCGGAGACACGGTGATCGTGTTCGACGTCGCCGTCGAATTGAATACCAAATGGTACGAGGTGCGCTGCGCTACCGCGCTGTCACGCGCCATCCGCAACGCCGACAGCGTGGTGTTGTACGCGTTCGTGACGCGTTGCGCTTTCAACACCGGTTGCAGGCTCATGAACGAAATCGACGCCACCACGATCATGATTGCTATCACCATCGCCATTTCCAGCAAGCTGAAGCCGCTGGTTCGATTCCTGCGACGCCGTAAATTGATTCCCAATCTCTTCATGTCATCCGGCCGGTACCCGTGGCTTTCTCCTGTCGATGTGGTACGCAACTTTTGACTCAAACCCCACGCAATATCGCTTCGCTCCGTTCCTTCTTTGGAACCGAGTCTCACTTTAGAAGCGGGTCTTAACCAGCCTAATGGTAGGAACTGATCCGGAGGGCGTCAAAGTACCGTGGTACACCGCACCATTGTACAGTGTCGGTTAGTAAGGTAATCGCCAGGGAGTTACTAGCGTGCTAGATAAGATCTGACTAAGTCGATTGCTCATTGTGCGGTCATCGGCCAATCAGTAGTTTTGCGAACTGCGCAGAAACTTATCAGACCCTCCCGGGGCTTCTTCGATCTGAAATTGTTGCCTCGAACGGCTGCAGAAGCCGGATTACCAGGAACGGCAGAAAGATGGCAGAGACCAATCCCAGGTAGGTGTGGGCAAGTATTTCCTCGCCGACACGAGCTTGCAGATTCGGCAGGTCTCCCGCGAGTGTTTGGGCGACGGCCGCTTGAAGAAGAAAGCTGAGCCCCCCAACGACCATAATCGGTAGGAACCCTAAAAACGCAGCTGCGAGAATGGCCGGCTTGGCCGACTGGAGAAAGGCGATACGGAGGTAAAGATATGCGTCGAGTGATAGCGTAAGTACCATCATTGCCACTATGAGCTGGCCATTCTGCCAACTGTGCAGGATGATTCGTGGGAACGATACCGGGAAAAAGACGAGCAGCAAGCCAAAAGCCAGGGAGAGATAAGCTACTGTAACCCCCGCATCCGCAAGCCGGACCGTTACTATGCGGCGTGCTGGCCTCGCCAGAGCTGGAGCCGGCGCGCTCACAGAGCTGCCACCTTTGCAAAACGGTCCAATAAGATTTCAACCACCACACCCATGCTGAATACGAGAAACGCCAGGTTCCGGGAGTCTCGCCAAGTTCTTTCGTCGTGGCAAACTATGCCGGTGGACCGTCTGCAGTAGGTCTCGATCCAGACCGCTCCGGTCATGGTTCCAATCACGGCCAATAGGACTGACCCAAGTGCTCTGGTTTGCGGCATGTACTGAGACTGCAGGAGATCCCAGATCACCGAGATCACAAGCACCAGGCCAACCAGGCCTAATTCTCCGCGTTGGAAGAGTTGCCGGGGGTGGGGCCGCAGATCGCTGCCGTGCTGGTGAGCCCACGCAAGTGATGTGGCCCACGGCACAAAAACTCCCAGGACCAGGTATAGGCTGATCCACAAGAGCCATTTAAGCGACATCCAGTCTGCCATGTGATTTTTGTTGCCGAGGGTGCGCCCAAAACACCCCCAAACTCGCAATCTATCCATCCGAGTCCAGCAAGGTCAAGTTACTCTAGGCACAGCCCTGCCAGCGTCATTGTCTGCGCCCCGAAGGACCGGTTCAGTCGAGCCATAGCGACAGGCAATGCTGTTAACGACATCCACGTGATGCACGGGCATTGCCTCATAAATGCTGGAGCCCGGCTTAACAACGACAACGTTGGGTACGGTCGCACAGGTCGAGCCGCGAGCTTGGAGCTACCCCTTCAATCTTGCCGCTTTCGCTTGCTCGCAGCCCGCAGCGCGTAGCTCGCAGCCTTCTTCTATCCGGACAGTTTTGCGATCATCGAGAATAACGGCATGTACAGAGAAATCACGATGCCGCCGATGCTGACGCCGAGCAGGCCGATGATGACCGGCTCCAGCATGGCCAGCATGTCTTTGGTGGCGGCGTCGACTTCGTCTTCATAAAAGTCGGCAATCTTTTGCAGCATGGAGTCCATGGCGCCGGTGGCTTCGCCCACGCCGATCATCTGAGTGACCATGTTGGGGAAGACGCCGCATTCGCGCAGCGGATCGACGATGGTGCGGCCTTCTTCGATCGCCTTGCGCACCTTCATCAGCGCTTCTTCGAGCACGGCGTTGCCCGAGGTGCGGGCGGTGATGGCCAAGCCTTCCAGAATCGGAACGCCCGAGGTGATGAGCGTGCCCAGGGTGCGGGTGAAACGGGCGACTGCGATCTTGCGCAGCAGCATACCGAAGATGGGCAGTTTGAGCAGCATGGCGTCGAAGTAATAGCGCCCACGCGGGTGCTTGCGAATCTGCTTGACCCCGAAGACCAGGCCGACGCCGCCCACGATAAAGAACCACCAGAAATGACCCACGAAGGCGCTGAGGCCGATGACGATGCGGGTCCCCAGCGGAAGCGCAACTCCCAATCCGACAAAAAGGTTGGCGAAGATCGGCACCACCCACTTGAGCAGCGCGCCCACGATCAGGCCGGCGAGGGAGACGACGGCCACCGGGTAGATCAACGCCGACTTGACCGCGGCGCGCAGCTTGACTGCCTTTTCCACATAGATCGCCAGGCGCTGCAGGATGATGTCGAGAATACCGCCGGTCTCGCCCGCCTCGATCATGTTGGTGGTCAGGTCGTCGAAGATGGCCGGATACTGGCGCATGGCATTGGCCAGCGTCGAACCCCCTTCGACCGTGGTCCGGACCCCGAGCAGGGTTTTCTGAAAGCTGGGGTTCTCCTGGTTGGCGCCAAGAATCTCCAGGCACTGCACCAGCGGCAGGCCGGCGTCAATCATGACGGAAAACTGGCGGAAGAACACCGCCACTTCCTTGACCTTGACCTTGCCGCTGCCAAACGTGGGCAGGGAAAATTCCTTGCCCTTCTCCCGGATGGAGCCCGGCGTGATGCGTTCCCTCCGCAGCTGGGAGGCCAGTCCGTCCTTGTTGACGGCTACGCGCTCTCCCTGGATTTTCTCGCCCGAAGCGTTCTTTCCTGAAAACGTAAACACTGGCATGGTTTCTCCTTAATGTGTGTCGCTCCGGCGCAAACTGCCGATCCTTGCGGGCTACTCCCGCGAAGTTCGGGGTCAATGCGAAGCACGCTGATTTCCGGGGGATCAGCCGGGAAGCTTTCGCACTGACGAATTGTCACCCCAATGCGAGTTCCGAAAAAGTAACTTAGGTACCTGTACTTTGCGGGAGGTGCAGTTTGCACCCGCTATTGGCGGCATTTCTGCCAGAAAATCGCCGTGTGACGGAGATCACAACGCTCTCCTGGAGGCCGCCCTTGCTGGTGACAAGCGGTAGACGCGCGCACTTACTCCTCGGGCCCTCGGTTGTCCGCCTTCATGCTTTGCAAACCAATTTGCCCCTCCTGCGGAGTGCCCGGCTCTCCCACCCAAATGACTTGAAACTCTGCGTCGACGCCGTCTGAGACCAGATGAACGACTTCCCCGGCCTTCAGATGGAATACAAGGCCGCCGACACGCGCGCCACGATCACTGACATTGATCAAGGAAGTAGTCTCGGGAAGGGATACCTGATGGTCCCGCCTCCACACTTCTACCGGCTGCGACACGGTTATTCTTGGTTCTCGGCGCTGAGGAACGATAGACTCGGTTAAGTTGAGATCCGGCGGGTTTCCTGGAGAACCTGCCAACCGGTGCTTTTCGACTGCAAGAAGAAACTGTTTCCTGGTAAGGGTGGCTCCGGTACGGAACAATTCCAGGAGAGGATCGTGTTGCACCTCCTGCACCGGCGAACCCGTGGCTCCTCCCGACGAATCGGCGGCAGCATCGTCCCAATCGAGTCCTTCCGGCTCCACCAGCACCTCGGCAATGGCGTCTGGGCTGGCAGTCATTTGCTGGATTAACTGTTCCAATCGTCGCCGGTGCTCGAACGTCCGGCTCAAGAACTCGATCCCCATACCGAGTTCGGGATCCATAATCCGTACTTTTCCTTCCGTCTTCACCGAACAATCCGCGGCTCGGAGTAGCAACTCGACCCGCGTTTGGGCGGGAAAGGGGGACTGGGTTCGCAGGAAGCACCCACCAAAACTGAGCCCCATCAGAGAGCAGCGGATTGGCGGATCGTGCTTCTCTCCGCTCTGCAAACGCAACCATTCTTTCAGGCTCTGGTGCTCGAGGTCGGATATCGTCGCAAACTGAATCCCGGTACGACGGTGCGAATCCTGCCAGGCAATCATCCCGGCGGCTTCGATCACGGTCGTGGTGTCAGGTAGCGCAAAGGTGAAGCTGATCAGTCCGCTCTTCTTGCCAGGCGAACTCGCAAACCGGACCGAGAGCCCGCCCTCGCTCAGCCCAGAGATGGAGGCCTGCTCGCCCTCTCCATTCTGGAATCGGAAATATGCGGGGATATCAACTTTCAGCCGCACCGACCGTCGCCGCTCTTGTTTCATGAGAGCTCGGGCAGCTCGAAAACTCGACTTTACCTTTTCGGTCGAGATCGGTTTGTAGACAACGAAGTTTGCCCCGAGCTTGAATGCAGTCTGCAGATTGGTGCGCGCGTCGATAATCGCTATCGCCATCGATTTACGGTTTTGTTGCCCGGAACGGAGTCTTGTCAGCAGCCTGAAGCCGTGCTCATCTTTGCAGTCAATGATGACCGCTTCGAAGCTGCGCTGCGCCAGCTTTTTCGCGGCGCTCACGTGGTCCGCGCAGTGCTCGACATGGATCTCCAATTCGCCCAGGACATTACGGAGAATGCGCAGGGCCCGGTCGTCCGAGCACACCAAAAGTGAGTCGAGGTTCATGCCAGTATCAGAAATCGTAGTGAAAAGGAAAGTACATCCAAAGTTACGGCGGTAATGCCGCGGTAATGCCAATGTGAGGTGGGTGGCTCGTTGACGGTAGGCCTGATCTCGGCTCAACAGGCGGATTAGCGCGAAACCGAAAGCTCCCCACAAACTGGCTTCGGGGGGATCAAACGGATGATCTCCTCGGAGCCGACTTCTGGCCATCGTCGCTGAGACTCCGTCTCGGGGCACTGCTTGCGCTTAGGCCGTAATCCACCAAGATCGCTCGGAAGCTTTCAGGGGAACAACAGCTGATTCTCCCTAGCGGGACCGCTGCTGGAATGCTTCGAGTGCGGCGCTCAGCCGCTCCAGTCCACCGCGCACTGTCTCTGTAGCTCCGCCAAAACCGATTCGGAAGTGTTGTGGTTGCTCGAAAAATTCTCCTGGCACCACATCGGTCTCAAACTGCTCCCGCAGCATCTCCACAAATTCTTCGGTACGGCCCAATTTGAGCCGCGGGAACACTGTGGTGCCGAAGCGGCTTGGTTCACAATCGAGGCCCGGATGGCTAGCCAGGAATTCATTAACCAGCACGCGATTCATTTCCAGCAGCGCGCGGGCGCGATTGCGCACCCGATCGAGATTGTCGAGGGCAATCACTGCGAGGAGTTCGGCGGGATGCACTGGGCTTCCGTAGGTGAAATCAACCACCTGCCACATGCGCTGCACCAGGTCCGGCTGAGCCAGAATCCATCCACAGCGAATGCCGCTCAGCCCATACGCCTTGGTCAGGCTGCTGGTCACAACGAAATTCGCTCCAGGATGAAACGCAGAACGCCAGGGCTGGTCGAACAGGCTCTCAAGGTACACCTCGTCCACCAGGACGCGCGCTCCAACCCTGGCCGCCATCGCCCCTGCCTGCCGCATAGTGCCCTCATCGGTAAGGGCGCTGCTTGGGTTGTGAAGGTTGCAGAGAATCACAAGACGCGTTTGGGGCGTGAGTTTACGCTCGAGTTCTCCCAGTCCTAGCTTGAATCCCTTTTCCGCGAGACGTTCGAAGCGGCGTACCTTGGCCCCAATGTGATCGAGAATAGTCAGCAGCGGGTCGTACGTCGGCCGCTCAATCAGTACCTCGTCTCCTCGGTGGACGAGTGCCGTGAGTGCCACGAAGTTGGCCATGGATGTACCGAGGGTGTAGACGACGCTTTCCTGAGGCACGCCCGCCTTCGCGGCCAACCGCTCCATCAGCGGTGCATAACCGTAGGGCCCTGTCCCGCCAATCTCCAGGTCCTCGATGTGAACCGGCAATTCAGCCAGCGGATAGTCCAAGACCCCACTGGACGCCAGGCTGAAGCGCGCATTGGAGTGCAGCTTGGCCCACGCCAGATAGCGCGAAGCTGCATCCGGTCGCAAATCATTCATCTCTTGCTCCACTGATCGCAGAAGCCAATTTTAAAGGACTGATTTTAAAAGACTGATTTAAAAAAAAACGCTTGCAGAAAAATCCGATTACGAATCCGCGGATCGCGACTGTGCCCGCAGGCTCCAAAACCAGTACACGGGAATGCCCGCCAGCAGTAGAACGAAACCGATGAGGCTGTTCCGAGGATAGCGGTAGATCGTATTCGCAACGACCCACCAGCATATCGCGACAAATATCGCCGTGCTCACCGGGTGCCCCGGCATACGATAACCGCGACTGGCGTTCATTTCGCCGCGCGCGGCCCGCCGACGGAACACGAAGATCGTTGTAGCAGTCAGCCCGAAAAATAGAAAATCCATCGCAATGACGTAATTCAAAATTTGCTCATAGCGGCCCGAGAGCGCGATTACAATCGTCCACACGCTTTGCAGGACGATAGCAAATACGGGTACGCGTGTGCGTGGATTCAGCCACGCTATGGCGCGGAAGAACAGGCCGTCATCGGCCATGGCAAAGTACACGCGAGGTCCAGTCAAGATCGACTGGCTTAGAAACCCTAGAGTCGAGATGGCGATCGCCGCCGCTATGAACGTCGCACCCCGCTGGCCCAATGCCATCCGCATCACCGCGGTGGCTGGGGTGGTGGTTGCAGCCAGCGCCAGCGGTCCGAGCGAGCGCAGGCACACCCAGTTCACACCGATGGACAACACCACTACGCCAAGAACTCCGAGCAGCAGTCCTCGGGGCAGGTTTTTCTCTGGCTCCTTCACTTCTGCCGCCAGGAAGTTCGCCGTCTGCCATCCTCCGTAGGCGAACAGCACCGGAACCATAGCTGCGCCGAACGATGTCAGCGACCACTCCCGCTCAGCTGCGGTCGTTGCGGTCACATGCTTGCCGGTCAAGGTCAGCCCGGCGATCACCAGGGCAGCTATGGCGACGATTTTCATTACCATAAGCGCGCTCTGCGTCCGTCCGCCGGTTTTTACGCCCAGGCAGTTGATGAATGTCAGGGTAGCAAGCGCTGCCGTCGCCACCATCCAGTCCGGCGCGTGCAGGCCGGTAAGCTCGAGAAAGTAGCGCGCGAAGGTGATCGATACAGCCGCCATGCCTCCGGTCTGGATGACCAGCAGCAACACCCATCCATACAGAAATGCTACCGCTGGGTGATAGGCTTCGCGCAGGTAAGCGTACTGACCGCCCACTTCGGGCAGCGTGGCCGCCAGCTCAGCCCATATAAAGGCGCCGCCCACTCCAACCACCCCGCCAAAAATCCAGGCTCCCAGGATCAACGCTGGGGTATGAACCTGTTGCGCCACCACGTAGGGATTTATGAATATGCCGGAACCGACGATGCCGCCCATGACCAGCATCGTGGCGTCGAACAGCCCAAGTTGACGCGCCAGGCTTGGCTTAGGAGCGGATGCGTGATCCGCGCTCGGAAAGTCAATCGCGTTGTCGGCCTTATGGCCTTTGCTTACGGACATGCTGGAAGCTGCTTGAATCGCCCTCGCCTTCTGCTGTGCCCAAAATCACGATAATAAGGATGCGGTATCCGCTGGTCAACGATGGAGAGCGACTTGGATCGGCTGAATCAGGAGTGGTTTTTGCCGGCCGATCGCGACGGATCTATTCTGCGAGCGCTCAGGCAGTGACTCTTGCCTCAAGGGTTTTCATAAAATTCAGAATCATCTGAATGACAGCCTCATCGCCGATCGCAGTATTGATCATGGTGTGGTAAATGACCCGGTCAGGCCATTCGACATGGAAATACTTCTGGATGAAATCGGCGCGTTCCCGATCAACCGTATCCACGAGCTGTTCGGAATCCTTCTCACTCTTGCCGCGAGCCAACAGGCGCCGCACTTTATCTTCTCTCGGAGCGTAAAGAAACACACGCAACGTATCCTGGCGGTTCTTCAGAAACTGTTGCGCCCCCCTTCCGACGATGACAGAGTTCCCCGTTTTCGCCGCGTGCTGAACCACACGTTCTGTAATTTTCAAAATACTTTCGCTGTCCACCAGCTTGAGCTTGGGCGCATTAAGGCTCCCTTCATAACTTCCGCGCATGAACGATTTGAAGAGCCGGTAATACAGGGGATCCGTTCGTTCCTCTCGAACCTCGACGACTGCCTTGGGACATTCAGCAAGCCTCGCGATCTCCTCCGTCAGCAACTGATCCCAAAGCTTCCAGCCAAGCTGCTTCGCAAGCAGTTCAGCGATTTCGCCGCCGCCGCTTCCGTACTCGCGTTCAATGGTGACGATTTTTATAATCTGCGTCATAAACCAGATCTACGGTTCAAACCCGGACGGCAAGAACGGGGCATGGTCCCAACTGCAGCACCCGATAAGTTGTCGAACCAAACACCGCCAGATCCAAGGCGCCACGGCCACGCACTCCCATAGCCACCAAGTCGATGTGCGCTTCCAGGGCGAGTTGAACGATTTGCTGGTATGGTTTTCCGATACGTACCGCCGTCTTAATCTTGAGCGTCTTGCGTGCCCCCGGTGGAATCAGTTTATCGAGTTGCTCCGTGGCTGTCGCTATCGCTATCGCTTCTTCCTTCTTGGCCGGACTGGGAACCTCCTCCAGCACGTGCAGCAGGGTGAGTTCGGCGTCGTACTCCTCTGTCGCAGAAATAGCATAGGTCAAAGCCCGTCCTGAATTCTCGGAGAAATCCGTACAGAAAAGAATTCGGGTCAAGTGGTGGACGTGGCCCCACCCTTTATCTGCGGCCACATCTGCGGCCCCAGACTCGTGCGGCGGCCTGCATATTGCCAGCACCGGGCAGGTAGCCCTACGCATCACTCGATTGGTCACCGACCCCAGCACCAGGCGGTCATACCCTCGCCGGCCGTGCGTTCCCATGACGATCAGATCCGCTTTCCTAGCCTGCGCCAACGACAGAATACAGTCTGGGGCCACTCCCTTGTGCACGACCAGCTCCGGCTGAATCTTGTCGTGGGTGTGGTTCTTTACGAATTCTTGCAGTTGCTCCTTGCCACCCTCGCAAAGCGCGCGGCAGAACTCCTCATAGTCTCCCGTAGAAGCAACATACTCGGCATAAGGATATCGCGATAGTTCTACGATGTGCTGCGCCACCAACTTGGCTCGATAATGCCGGGCCAGCGATAGGGCATGCTGATACGCCCTTATCGAGAACTCTGAGAAATCAACCGGACAAAGGATGAGTTTAATTTCCAGCATGACAAACGTCTCTGGCTCTTGTTATCTCCTGCACTACTTCAGATTGATTATTACTCCCCTACGCTGTTAGCCCGCCTCCACCGCACCGCCGCCGCCAGGATCATTCTTCTTCAAAGCAAAAGCGAGACAAAACATGATCGCCGCCCCCACGCAAAGAACCATAAAGGTATCGATGTATGCCAGGCTGGCCGCCTGCGCTTGCAGGGATTGGTAAATCCTGGCGTAAGCCGTTATTTGCGCCTCGTGTTTGCCCACACCAGAGTTAGCCAGGTGCTGAGCCAGGCCGTTAGCCGAATTCATAAAATTGGGATTGTCGACCCTGACGTTCTGCACCAGCCTGGCCTGATGGAATTGCGAACGGCGCGCAATCAATGTGGTGACTAGCGACGTTCCCACGCTGCTTCCCATATTGCGCATGAAATTGACGATTCCGGCGACCGAGTTGTTCTTCTCCGGCGAAATTCCGACATAGGCCACCAGCGTAATCGGCACGAACAGGAATCCCAAACCAATCACCTGGGCGATGCGCAGCCACGTGGCGGCACTGAAACTGATCTGCAAGTCAATCCGCTTTGTGGAATAGAACATGGCGATGGACAGGGCCAGCCAGCCGAAGGCAATGAGGTAGCGCGCCTGGACTTTCGTTGTCAGTTGGCCCATGATGGGCATCTCAATCAGCAAAACAAGGCCTCCCGCCGAAAGAGCAAGCCCAGCCAGTTCGGAGGTGTACCCCACGAGCGTCTGGAGAAACTGCGGCATCAGGACCAGGCTGCTGAACAGCAGGATGCCCAGGGTGAACATCATCAGGCTCGAACTCGCGAAGTTAAAGCTCTTGAACATGCGGACATCGATGATTGGCGCCTTCTGATACCACTCCCAGATCACCAGCGAGATCAGGCACACAGTCGCGGTGACGACTAAAGTCGTGATGAAGCGCGACCCGAACCAATCATCTTCCTGGCCCTTGTCGAGCAGCACCTGTAATGCCCCGATACCCAGAGTCAACAGGGCGATGCCAATGTAGTCCAACTTGACCCCAGCCGCCTTGAGCTTGCTTAAATAAGGAGGATCCTCGACAAAGCGCCGCACCAGAAACCATGTGGCCAAGCCGACCGGGAGATTGATAAAAAAAATCCACCGCCAGGAATAGTTGAACGTGATCCACCCGCCCAGGGTTGGCCCGATCGTGGGTGCCATGATGGCCGTAATGCCATACAGCGCAAATGCCAAGCCTCGCTGTTGCGGTGGAAAGGTGTCGGCAAGAATGGCCTGCGCCATCGGCTGCAGCCCGCCTCCGCCCGCGCCTTGGAGCACCCGGAAGAGAAGAAGAAAGCCGAGACTCGGCGCCACACCGCAGAGCAGAGAACTCACAGTAAAGACACTCAAACAGGTCATGAAAAACCGCTTCCGTCCGAAGGCGCCCGCGAGCCAGCCGCTGATCGGCAGGATGATGGCATTCGAGACCAGATACGAAGTCAACACCCACGTACTCTGGTCGTTGCTCGCGCCCAGATTCCCGGCCATATATGGCAGGGCCACGTTGGCGATGCTGGTGTCGAGCACCTCCATGAAGGCCGCCAGCGCCACGACAACAGCAATCAGCCAGGGATTGTACTTGGGCCGCCAAACCTCCTGGTCGATTGTGAGAGCAGCGGAACTCATTGAATGGAACTCATTTGAGGTACACGTCCGGCACCACGTTCATGCCTGGTCGAAGCCGACGATCCCGGTTCTCCCCCGGATCGAGAACGATCTTTACCGGAATCCTCTGGACAATTTTCACGTAGTTTCCGGTGGCATTCTCCGGCGGAAGTAAACTGAACAGCGGGCCCGTTGCCCCCGCGATGCTGTCCACATGGCCTTTAAACGTCCGGCCGCTCGAATCCACGTGGATTTCCGCTCTCTGTCCGACCCGCATGTGCCTAAGCTGGGTCTCTTTGAAGTTGGCGGTGACCCACACTTCATCGAGAGGCACCACGGTCAGCAGTTGCTGCCCGTCTTGAACGTTCATCCCAACCACCACCGTCTTATTCACTTCACCGGCGACCGGAGCAACGATTTTCGTGTATCCGAGATTCAGTTGGGCCTGTTCGAGCAGCGCGCGCTTTTGCTCAACATCCGCGATCGCGGCCCGCACCCGAGCCTGGGTCGACGATACTTGCTGTGGCCCGGTCTCGGCGTATTGGTGGTTCGCGTCAGCTTGCGCCAGGTGGCTTCTGGCCTGTTGGACAAATTGCTGCGCGGCGGACTCAGTGGCCCGGGCTGCCTCTACCGCCGCAGTGCTGGATTTAGCCGCGGCCAACGCTTGATCGTAAACTTGCCTCGCCACTTCCCGCTTGTCGACCAGTAACTTGTAGCGCTGCAGATCGTCTTGCACCCTCACATCGTTCGCCTCGGCCTCTACAAGCTGGGCATGGGCCGCGGCCACCTGCCTCTCGGCGGCGATGACTCCGGCGTTAGCGTCTTCGATGCCGAACGCAGTGACCTTCAATTGGCTTGAACTGTTCACCGAAGTAATCGGAACCGTGATATTCAGCGATTGGGCCGTCGCTTCGGCGTTGGCGAGATTCGCTTGCGCTTGCGTGACCGCAACCTCATAGTCTTTCGGGTCGACCTCCACCAGCACCGTGCCTTTCTCCACCCACTGGTTGTCGTCTACGTTGACCCGCACCACGTAGCCGGAAACACGCGCGCTGACGGGATAGAGATGAACATCGGCCTGAGCGTCGTCGGTCGATTCGTAGCTGCTCAAGTAGCGCCACAAGAACACGCCCGCGACAACCACCACCGCGATGACGACCAGAATCACGATGTTTCTGCGGCGATTGGGATTCAGGCGTACCGGCGGCGTATGCGCCCTGTCCGTCAAGGGCGACGGATCGACCGGGGATGCGTTGCCTGTCTCAGGCAGTGAACGGGGTGGGTTCTCTTCCGCCATGTTCATTTCCCTCTGAAATATTCCTTGACGCCCTCCTCAGCGATGCCGAGAGCGCGAACCAGAGAAATTTTTGCATAATTATAGTTGTAGAGACTCGAGATGTACTGCTCGTGCGCGCTCGCAACCAGCTCTTGCGATTGCACCACTTCCACGGTATCGGTGACACCCGCGCTGAAACGATCGCGCGACTGAACCAGCGTCTGTTCCGCCAAATCAATGTTGCTGCGCGCCACATTCACCAGATCCGCCGACGATTGCAGGTTCAGCAATGCCGCGCGCACGTCGGAGTCGATCTGCGCTCGCAGATTGTCCAGGCGCTCGCGGCTCTGCTCGAGTCTCGCATCGGCCTGCAAAACATCACCGTGAACGCTGCCGCCCTGAAAGATCGGAATCGACAGCGTTCCGCGTACGTCGGCTACCGGCGTTGCCGTGGAGGGATGCGACCCTCCCAGCCCGTAATCCGCGTTAACGGAAAGCGACGGGAAATAGCCGGCCACCGCGGCCTTCCGGGAGAATTCCGCTGCGCGTACGTCGCTCATCGCCGCCTGGTAATCGGAACGCGAAGCGTATGCGCGTTTCAGAGCCTCATCAACCGTGATGCCTTCGAACGGCTCGTACGGCGACTTGTCCGTGAATTCGAATTCCTGCCCGGGAGCCAAGCCGATCACACGCGCCATGGTCAGCTTCTGGATGGCGAAGTTGTTCCTCGCTTGGATCAACTGTTGTTGCCGCGTCTGGAGCTCGACCTTGGCACGCAGGCCGTCGATGTCCGGCGAAGTGCCGGCATTCACCTGATCCGTTGCCTGATCGTAGACAGTCTGTGCCGTCTTGACCTGCGCTTCTGCCGTTTCGATGCGGGCTTCGTCGGCGATGGCCTGCAGGTAGGTATAGCCCACGGCTAGCACAACCAGATCGCGGGCGTCCTTGAAGGTATAGCCGGCGGATTTCAAGCTCTGGCTAGCCGCGCGAGCAGCGTTGATCGACTTCCAATCGAACAGGGATTGGGTCGCATTGGCACGTGCGTCAAAGTAAGAGAAAGGGCCAACCGATGGCGAGATATGCAAGAGGCTAGCGAGACCGGAAAAGCCGAGTTCATCGACATTGAGTTTCGACTCCGCCAAGTAAGGCGCCGCTGTCACATGCGGCAGGAGAGCGCTTAGTTGCTCCCAGCGCTGTCCTCGGGCCGAGCGAACGTCCGCATGCGAAAGCAGCAGTCCGAGATTTTGCTTCAATCCACGGTCGATGGCGTCGCGCAACGAAAGCGGCATAATTCCTGGAACAAGCTTTGCCGGCACGCTGCCTGCGAACGAGCTCACTCCAGTTGTTCCCGGGATGGCTTGGCCCGGAGTGCTCGAACCCGGTGTTGCCTCGGTTTGCGCACGCGATGTTGCTGCTCCACAAATCAAGACTCCGGCCAACAGGAAAACGCGGCGGCGTTCGTAATTGAGTCTCAAGGGAGTCTCCTGGCCTCGAATTTTCAGGCGTCGGTATCGAGGGGCAATATCCTAGATGAATTTCGTAGCCCGCACAATGAAGCAGTCAAAATCCCCCTCGGTTCCCTGAAGGATTTCGGTCCCAATGAGGTTTGAGGCTGCTGCATCATAGACCTCAATCAGAATGTTCCGCCGCTCGGGAGCCTGGTTCGGCCGTTAGCTCAATCCCTCCTCCGAAAAGGTGTGCTCGGCGACCCCGGCACATCCAGCCGCAGCAATCCTTCGTTGCTGCCCGTCCGCCCCGAGACGGCTGCAAACCCTTGCACATGGCCGCTTTTGGCCTCAAAAAAATATGCTTTTATTCTCAAAAAATATATTGACTATAGACCCGTAAGCGCATAACATCGCGGACGGCCTGTTCACCCCCGGAACAGGAATGGTACGTGGGGTACCGTCTCAGGTTTCTGATTTCCAGTTTTTTGTTTCGAGTAAGCGGAGAATTCCCCAGGTAGGGAATACGCCATGACTGCAAATCTTGTCGCCCTGACGAGAGAAAAGAGAGAGCTTCCAATGAAAAGATTTTTGCTGCCAGCAACTACTCCGACGCCCTTGACGAAGCTAGCCTTTACGCTCCTCTGCTGCACCGTGCTCATGGTGTTCGCCGCCCCCGCCCAGACAATCCAGCAGATGAAAGCTGATCCTTACCCCGTAAACGATGGTCCGCCTGCAGGTGCAATTCTGGACCTGAGCGGTACAGCGATACCCAGCGGCGGCAATGAAACCTACCAGCACTACATGGTGAATTTCACCGCGAGCGCCGCCAACACGGTCTGCTCCGACGGCTGCTTCACTCAGATCACGTTCGCCTTTCGTGATGACCCGGCCCAAATCTCGTTCGCCAACGCGTCGGTGGTTGACACGGCGGATGAAACCGAAACCAACTTGTTGACCAATGGCAATTTTTCGGGAGGTGTCTACCCCAACAATGGAAACAATTACACGCCGATCGGCTGGACCTATGTCAATACATACGGCGCCGCGGTCGAACCGGGGCCGTCGGGGTATGTGACCAGTAACTCCGGCTATTGCTACTCTATTGGCGATTCGACTGTTAGCAACTGCTGGTTTGACGGCACTGTGCAGGCTTACGACGCCATCAGCCAGGCGATTCCCACCACCGTGGGGCACATTTACCAGATCAACTTCTACGTGGCCGAAGACAGCGCCATCTTTGCGACTCCCTCCGTAGCGGGCAGCGACGGTTTCCCCGCCGGTTACCTTGGAAGCAATTGCTGGCTTGCAGCCCAGGAAAGTTACAGTGGTCCGCCATGTACGTTTTCCGACCTCAGCACAAACGGCGACACAATTGACCCGGGAGGAAACGGAATCAACGTTACCGTCTATGCTCAGGCGGGCTTGCCCTCGCCAAACCAACAGCTGACCTTGACACTAGCGGGATTGGGCACTGGCACTGTGACAGATAATCAGGGCGCAAGCGGAATCGGAACTTGCAGCGAAGCAAGCGGAGTCGTAACACAGACACCGGTTGCTACGCCTCCGGCGGCAACAGGAACGTGTTCGGCGAGCTATCCGATAGGGACAGTGGTGACACTAACGGCGAGCGCGACTTCACCGTCCACATTCGTGGGCTGGAGTAGCACGACTGGCGCGTGCTCTGGATCGAGCGCGATGTGCACTTTTACGATCAACTCGGCGCAAAAAGTGACCGCGAATTTTATGCTGCCTAGCACTTCATTCACTTATTCGCTCAGCGCGGGCACGAATGTGACGGCCATAGCCGCGGTTGCCTGCCCCAGCAATCCCAACCCCACTCCGGGAAATCCTTGCCTGGACTCGAATGGGCTCGGGGCGCAATTGACGATCCCGCAGCTGCCTCAGTCGCTCGAGGCCATGCTCACTTTTACGGAAATTGACCCTGACGGGCTTTGCCCGGCGGCCGACTTTACGGCCAACGGATCGAGTGGCGACTTCGATTGCCGCTTTTTGTATTACAGTATGCAGCAGGGCTACGGGACAGACTCGAACGGCAATTACATCACGCCGTTCTGCGTCCCCTCTGCGAATGGGAATTGCCCCGTGTGGTCGCTGACCGACCAGAACGGGAATGAGCTGCCCGTGAATTCGTTCGGTCCACAGGGCGCTTTCTTGGATTTTACATGGAACAACGACACATATACCCCCACGGGCTATTGGTTGGGCAGTACGCCCCGTGTGTTCATCGCCCCGGGTTGGGATGAGGTTACCCCATTAGTGCCTTGGGGCACCAATTGCTCCACGCCTATGGTTACGGAAGCCACGTCGACTTCGGGAACTGCTGACCCCAGTAGTTTGACCGGGTACTCGACGCCGGTATTGCCTTCGATCTACTGCCAGTTCGATGCTGACGTCACCACGTACTACAACCCGTTGGAACCGGTAGACAACGGGGGCGGCGCAAAAATCCCAGCAACAGGCACCGATTTTGTGGTGGTGTTCAAACCGACCAACGTAGTGACCCCCGCGAGCCTGGACCATGCTCCGATGTTCACTAGTCCCAACACCGCTGCATTTACCGAGGGCACCGTTGGAGTTTTCTCAGTCACGACGACGGGCGGTTACCCGGCCCCAACTCTGAGTATTGCGGCAGCTCCGGCCTGGCTGACGCTTAGTCCAGTTGGATTGCTTAGCGGCACGCCTCCGGCCGGCGCAGTTGGCTCTTACTCCTTTACAATCACTGCCACCAGCAACGACCCGGCGACCGGTTATAACGTCTCAATCCCGCAAAGCTTCACGCTAACGGTGGGCACGGTAGTGCCCAGCGTGGTTGGAGAGACGCAAGCGGCGGCGACGTCGGCCATCACCGGCGTGTGTTTGGCGGTAACGGTGACCACCGCATCCAGCAGCACCGTGCCTATCGGCGATGTGATCAGCCAGAACCCGGCAGGCGGGATACTGGTCAGTTGCGGAACCGGCGTTAGCCTGGTCGTCTCAACCGGCGTGGCCGTGCCCAACGTGGTTGGAATGACGCAATCGGCAGCGACGTCGGCCATCACCGGCGCGGGTTTGAAGCTGGGGACGGTGACAACCGCATCCAGCAGCACCGTGCCTTCCGGCAGTGTGATCAGCGAGAGTCCGGCCGCCGGGACGCTAGTCAATGGCGGAACCGCCGTCAACCTGGTCGTCTCAATCGGCGTCTTCACCATCACCCCAATTCCCTCGTCTGAAACCGTTAACCCGGGTGCGATCGGAGGGGTAATTCTGGTCCTCCGGTCCGTAGAGGGATTCGACGCCACCGTGACGCTGTCCTGCGGGGGTGGTCCGGCAGGCTTCCTCTGCGCGGACCTGCCGATGTCGGTCAAGCTTGACGGAACGGCATTGGCCGTGTCCGGAGTCCTGTTCGCCAAGACCACCCCAGCGGGCAAGTACACCATCACCTTTACCGGCACTTCCGGGTCGATAAAGAACAGCGCGACCGTGCAGTTCACGGTCAAGTAGCCAAGCATGTCGAACCTTGGTTCTGTGGCGGGGGTAGGAGTTTTCCCCGTGCCTATAGCTATCCCCGTCAGCAGCTTGTGGCAGGGCGGCTTAGATAGGAAGCTTTCGCGAGATCTAGCTGACGGAGTGAGTGTAGATGGGGCTGAGATCGCTTCGTTTCACGATGCTGTCGGTCTTCGCTTCCTTTTGAATCTCATCCAGAATTTTGCGGGCTTGCTTATAGTGTTCCGGAGCGTCAGCCGCTCTGCCGGCGAGTTCAAGATCACGCGCCAGCAGGTAATGGCTTTGGGCGAGCGAAGCTTTCAGGCCGAGCTTCTCGCTTTTGCTCAGGGCGCTCTCCAGCTCTTTTCTTGCCGGCTCGTAGCTCTTCAGGTTCATGAGAGCTTCTGCGTGGTAGATTGAACATTCCACAGATACATGCTTCACTCCCAGGCTGTCCGCTTCTTCCGACAGTTTGCTGAGTGAGCTTGCGGCCGCCTGAAAGCGGCCCTGCCGGACCGCGACTTTTGCGACATTGAACTTCGACACCAGAATCAGACCCAAGTCGCTGGTGTGTGATGCCGTCTTCATCGCCTCATCGTAAAGGGTAGCGGCGGCTTTGTAGTCTCCACGATAGAAGGCGTTGTCGCCTTGGTAGCCCTGAATTTCGGCAGTCGTGTCTTGATTCTTCAGCTCGCGCGCCAGATTCATTGCTTCCTCGAGACTCTTTTGCGCGTCATCGCTTCGGCCGACCTGGGCAAGGGCGTTGCCGTAGTAGCCGAGGATTTCTGGCAGCCACGAGCTGCGCTCCTGCAATTCCCGGAATGTCCTGAGGGCGTCCTCCTCTGAGCTGAGAGCGGCGCCATAGCGGCCCTGATAACCGAACAATGTGCCCAGGCTGGAGGACTCGATGGCCGCACCACGCTTATCTCCGGTGCTGCGGTACAAATCCAGCGCGCGCAAATACTGCTCCGCCGCCAGGTCATACTGACCCATTTGGCGCGAAGTCTCGCCCAGATTGTGAAGAGTTAGGGCAATGTCACTGGGGACGTTGAGTTTCTCGCGAAGTTGCAGGGCTTGCTCGAAATAGGTGCGCGCGTTCTGGTAATCGGCCTTGGATAAGTATGCGTTGCCGATATTGTTCAAAACATATCCCTGGTTGCTCTGGTTTCCTACGTCGATTTCTGTTTGGAGCGATTCCTTAAACAACTTCAACCCCTCATCATAATGGCCATGATCGACATAAAACTGAGCAAGGTTGTTCAGGACGTCGCCGGTTCCCGCTTTGTCGCCCAATTCCTGCCACACAGCGAGTGCCTCCTTGTAGTCCTTGAGCGCTTGGTCCGGCTTGCCTAGAACATCTTCGGAGGATGCCATCGCGTCCAGGCTCAGGGCGATGCCCTTCTTTAGTCCCAGCTTGCGCTTAATTTCGAGCGAATCCCGAAAATTGCGAAGAGCGTCTTCGTGTTTGTTTAGACCGGCATAGGCCACGCCCATCGCCTGCAGAATCATGGATCTCTCTTCGTCGTTACCGAATTCGACTGCCAGGGCCTGGGCGCGCGTCAAGTATTCGATGGCTTTCTGAAAGTTGCCACTATTATCCTCGACCCGTCCTATCTCGAGTAGAGCGTCCACGCGCTTCGGATCGAGCGTCAGCACCTTCGTGTACTCCTCTCGGGCGTTGTCGTACGCGCCCGATTTCTTATAGAGCCCGGCGAGTTCAAAGAGTACGTCAGCATTGTCGGGTGCGGCTTTCGCGAGATTTTCGTAGGCTTCGATTGCTTTGGGATAATCCCGCTGGATCTGTTCGTGGCTTGCCTGAATCAGATATTTTTCCGCCGGGGGAAGCTGGTCGCTCAAATCGACTGCCTTCCGAGAAGCGTGCTCCGCATCGTCGTCCTGGCCGAGGTTGGCGTAGGTTTTCGCGAGTTCCGAGTAAGCCAGCGCGAATTGGGGGTCCTCTTTTGTGGCGGCTTCAAATCGCTTGGCCGCATCGAGAAACTTTCCCAGACGCGCGAACTGCAGCCCGTCGTCGTAATCGTGCATGGCCGGAAGAGAGTTGGTCGAGGGTTTGAAGGACTGCCCCTGGAGTTCCTTGATTGTGCTGCGTGAGAGGGCCAGGTTCGAACGGATGTCGCCGGCAAGGAGGTCGATCGCACTGAGAATGTTGTTCTCGGTCGCGGACTCCGACAGTGGAGTGGCGTGGCCGTGTTTCATGTCCTGGATCGTCGCGTCAATGCGAATTTGATCTCCAAATCGAGTGTACCGCCCCCAGACGATGTTGTCGGCGTTGCTGAATTCAGCAAGCCGCTGCACCGTGGCAGAATCGAGCGATGCGTCGGGCGAAATCCGCAAATCGCGCAGGACCTGGCTCACGCGTTCGGGCGAGACAATACGGAGGTGTGACGACTGCCCGACGTCTGTACTCAGCGTTTCCGCCACGCTCGATCCGAGCCAGTTGAGACTCTGGTCAGCGGATGCATTGCGGAACGGCAGAATGGCCAGCGAGACCGCCGGCGCGGTCGCCGTCTTCGTGCTCGGGCCAAACAACTTCCCTCGCAGCAGGTACCCGCTGATCGCCAGCACCAGCAGGGTCAAAATCCCGGTAATCAGGGGCCACGGAATAGTCCGACCCAACGGTTTGACGGCGGCATCGAACTTGATTGTGCCGGCGGCTCTCTTGTCTTTCCACGTGTTCAGGTCCACAAGAATGGCCGAGACATTCTGGTATCTCTGGTCCAAATCGCGTTCCAGACACTTGCTCACGATCCCGCTCAACGCCCCAGGAATCTGAGCGTCAACATCCGACACTGGAATCGCACGCTCCTGAGTTCGTTTGATGAGGCTGGCTAAAGCGCTCTCGGCCACAAAGGGTTGTTTGCCCGTCAGCATTTCGTACAAGATCAGTCCGAGAGCGAAGATGTCGGAACGCTGATCGAGTTCTTTGCCCAGAGCCTGCTCCGGCGACATGTACTCCATGGTGCCGACAATCGCACCCGTCTGCGTCATCCCGTCGCCTTCCACCGTGCGGGCCAAGCCGAAATCCATCACCAGCATTCGGCCCGTGCCGTCCTGCATGATGTTTTGCGGTTTGAGGTCCCGGTGAATCACCCCGACGCTGTGCGCCGCGTCCAGAGCCTGGCACACCTGCTGAATCACCTCCACCGCTTCTTCGGGACGAAACTTGTTCTTCTCGCGGATCACCGAGCGTAGATCTTTACCCTCGATGAACTCCATCGTGATGAACTTCACGCCCTCGGCTTCACCGAGGTCATAAATGCGGATCACGTTGCGGTGCGTGACCTGGTGGGCTAGCAGCAGCTCTTGCTTAAAACGTGCCAGGATCGCGGGGTTCGAAGCCAGCTCAGGCCGAATGACTTTCAATGCGACGAATCGATCGAGTTCGCGGTCGCGGGCCTTGTACACCGCGCCCATGCCGCCCTCTCCGAGCAGTTGCAGAATTTCGTATCGCCCGCCCAGCAGGTCGCCGATCTGCAATACGGCTGCGCTGTCCTGCGTACCCGAAATCCGGCTGGATGGCGGCGGCGCCGCCGGAGTCCGCCGAAACGAAGTTCCCGGCGCGATCGTAGCGTCGGAGTCTACCAGCGTGGCGTCGGGATCGTGTCGGGACGGCCCCGCATCGACGATCGTGGCGTCGTCCTGAGGAGGAACTGAGACATTGCCGGCGGAACTCTCCCCGGCAAACGGAGTCCTGGTACCGGGACCTGCGGGCTTCTTAGAGACAGACTTTGCGTCCGGTCGTGAGCTGGAATCATCCATGATGCAATTTAGGGACGGCCCGGAAGCCGACGAAACCGAGACCCATCGAATACCCCGAGCGCGCGCTGCGGGCGCTTCGTAGTGCAGGCAGTATATACGATTTTCGGGCCGCTTTTGCCTCTCACCAATTAATCTTGCATTCCATGGGTTGAGTGGTAGGCCCGGCAGGAATCGAACCTGCAACCGTCGGATTAGAAATCCGATGCTCTATCCGCTTGAGCTACGGGCCCCCGCCAAAACGGGATTCTGACTACCGATTATAGGGGAAGCGCGTGGCGCATACATTGTGTCAAACTTTGTCCCGCCCTGACTCCTGAAAGATTTGAAAAAAACCTGTTACCGGCAGGGAAAACGGAGGAACTGCGGGGCGCTACAGGCGGGGCGCTATGACGGGGCGCCATAAAATGATCGGCGTTGTCGGCAAGTCAAGCGACTTGCGGATATCGCTTGTCTAATCTTTCAGCGGCACCATGGTTCGATCGCCACGGCAAAAAGTTGCAACCTTCAACAGCCCTCCTTGCGCCCGGAGCAGGGTCATCACCGGCCCGTAGCAATACACTGCATGCCCGGTTGCGGCGAAGTACCATTGCCCTCCCTTTCTCTTTGCCGGCTGCTCGCTGGGGGTAGGGGAGGACTGCACCGGTGGCGCCAACCTGGGGACGGGGAGAGAAAGTACTAGAGCTAGGGCCAGGGTCTTCATGATTGTGCCTCGCTTGCATCGCGGCCCCCACATGAGGCCGCGCTTCACAGAACCGCTTCGCTTTTTCTCTTTTCTCTTTTAACGTATCGCTTTCGCCGATCTACTACTCACGCCCGCTAGATCACTCGGGTGGAGCGCCGCACATCCTCTAAATCCGCAGCCGGCTTCCTGGGAACTTCCTTCATGGATTGGGTCGATTTACCGGGTCGTTTTGTTTCTTTATCCGATCCTTTTCCGCCCGCCGCAGGATTGCCGGAATCCGCGTCCTTGGGATCCGCCTGCACCGACGCTTTGTCGTGGAGCTGCTTGCTTTCGTCACGCGCCAGCTTGCCTTTCAGCGCCGACAGTTGGGTACTGTCCTTCAACATCTCGCGGATCAAAGTGCGCTGCGATTCGATGGTCTGGCCTTGCTCGAAAACCAGCATGGTCAAAATGCCGTAGGAGACGATGAACAAAATCACCAGCAGCGGCAGCATGGTTATTGGGCGCGTCGTCGTTTTAGGAGCTGCGCCGTCAGCGCTATAAATGACGTACAAAGTTGCCTCCAACTCGCCCTATACGTTCCTGGCTTCATGAAGGGATAGTGCACCCGTCAAACCATATGAAAGGGAAGGCATAAGTATTTGTTGCAAATGGAGTTAGCAAACGGAGACGGGATCGGGCTGAACCGGGGGATGCAAGCATCTGCACATTATAGGTAACGATCCCAGCGTTACCACGGTGGGATATGAGGTGCCCCAGGTTCGCCGCCACCGAAAAATCGTTTGACCGCAACATTCGGATAGTCCACGCGGCGCGACTGCCCTATGTTATCTGCATGGCCACCAATGCGATACTTTCAGAAGAAGAAGCGATGAAACCAACTCCAGAATCGACCGACGAGCAAACCGCAGTTCAAACCGCGGTTCAAATCGCGGTTCAAATCGCCGTTCAAATAAACGACCGCCGCTGGCAAGCCGTCGTCGATCGCGACGGCTCACTCGACGGCACGTTCGTTTTTGCCGTGTCGAGCACAGGCATATTCTGCCGCCCTTCGTGTCCCGCCAAACGTCCGCGCCGCCAGAACGTGAGCTTTTTCGATCGCGCGCTCGAAGCCGAACAGGCTGGCTATCGAGCCTGCCTGCGCTGCCGTCCGAAGGCGGTGGACGGAAATCCGCAATCCGCGCTGGTTCGGTCGATCTGCCGCTACATCGAGCAGCACGTCGGCGATCAACATATCGAAGAGCGCCTGACGCTCGGCCTGCTGGCCAAACAATTCCGCCGCAGTCCCTTCCACTTGCAGCGGACTTTCAAGGCAGTGCTCGGTGTGTCGCCCAAAGCCTACATGGACGCATGCCGCCTGCGCCAAGTGAAACAGAATCTACAGGCTGGACACTCCGTGACCACTGCGATCTATGGCGCCGGATACGGCTCCAGCAGCCGCCTCTACGAGCGCACCGCCACGCAACTCGGCATGACCCCGGAGAAGTACCGGCGCGGCGCCGTAGCCGCCGTCGTTCGCTATACCATCGTTGGCGATACCAACGTCCGCGATACCAGCGTCGGCGATACCAACGTCCGCTACACCCTCGCCGGCTCGCCTC
>Ga0208191_1000479_pt1 | contig 28123 bp, 22 predicted proteins | sample June2015DPH_13_5_FD_184709 | JGI IMG/M metagenome (GOLD analysis project Ga0208191, IMG submission 184709) | Peatland microbial communities from SPRUCE experiment site at the Marcell Experimental Forest, Minnesota, USA - June2015DPH_13_40... | ecosystem: Environmental > Terrestrial > Soil >... | reverse complement strand
CTTCTTTGTATTTGCCGTCATGAACCAGGGCCACGCGCCAGCCGAGGGGGAGGCTGAAGTCGAGGCGGAGCTGAGCCGGCTGAAAACTCAAACGGTCAGCAATGACGAACTACAGAAAGCCAAGAACGAAACCCTTCGCGATTTCATCTTGACCCGGCAGACGGTCCAAACGCGAGGGGAGGAACTGGGCTATGCGGCAGTCATTTTGAAGGATGCAAACCTGGTCAATACGGAACTCGCCCGATTCCTGGCTGTCACGCCGGCGGATATCCAGCGCGTGGCGCAGAAGTATTTCGTGGCGCAGAATTTGACGCTGGTGGAAGTGTACACAAAGAGTGCGGCGGGCGATAAGCAAAGCGCGGGTGGCCAATGAGCGCACAGAGGTATTTGTTCTGTCTGGCGGCTCTGCTTTTTGCTGTCCTCGCATTGGCTCGTGACTTCCCGCCGGAGGCGTTGCCTCCCAAGCCCCTGGTCCTTCCCGCGCCGGCGCTACGCGTTCTTCCCAATGGTTTGAAAGTGGTCGTCATCGAGCGTCATTTACTTCCAATCTTGACGTTGCGGCTGGTGGTAAAGTCGGGAGCTGAATCGGATCCGGTGACCTTGCCTGGAACAGCGGAACTGGTGAGCGCCTTGCTGACGGAGGGAACTTCAACACGCAGCGCGAGCCAGATCTCCGAGGCCATTGACTCGAGCGGAGGATCAGTTGATGCGGGGGCCGACTGGGATGAATCCTATGTCAGCCTGAGCGTCCTGAATGACCATGAGGACCTTGCTTTCGATCTTCTCGCGGACATGGTGATACATCCCACCTTCGCGCCCTCGGAAGTCGAGCGGAAGCGCAAGCAGACCCTTTCGGGCCTCGAGGTTGTTCGCGACGATCCTGACTACGTTGCCGATGCGGCCTTGAGGCGCCTCGCCTTTCTTGGGACCTCGTACGGCCACTCCGAGGACGGAACCATTCCCTCGGTGCGTCGAATGACTCCGGAAGACCTCCGCGCCTTCTATAACAACTATTATCAACCCGCGAATGCAGTTCTCGCTATTGTGGGGGATATCGAGACAGGCGACGCTTTTGAACGCGCGGAAAAGCGCTTTGGCGCATGGACGAACCGGGCCACGCCCCTGATTCCTGCTCGCTCTCCGGCGGTGGGATCATACAGGATTGTCGCCATCGACAAGCCGGATGCGGTTCAGACAGAAATCCGTATTGGCAACCTTGGGGTACCAAGGAGGAGCCCCGATTATTTGGCGCTGAGCGTCGCCGACCAAATTCTGGGCGGACCCTCTGAAAACCGGCTTTTCAAGGCCCTGCGCAGCCATCAGGGTCTGACCTATGGGGCTTCCAGTGAGCTTCTCTCCTATCAGAGTGCTGGGGTGTGGCTTGCCAAGACCTTTACCCGCACACCCGAGACCATGAAGAGCCTTTATCTAGCTCTCGAACAAATTAAGCGCATGCACGATCACCCCATCACCCCCCAGGAACTTGAAACAGCTCAGGGGTACCTGATTGGCCATCTCGCGTTGGATTTTGAAACTTCGGAAGGTGTCGCCAGCCAGACACTGGAACTGCTGGTGTATAATCTGCCGCTCGACTATTGGAACCGTTTCCCTGAAAAGATCCGGGCCCTCACCGCCGAGGAGGTTTGGAACGCCGCTCGCCAGCGGCTTGCTCCTGACAACAGCATTATTGTGTTGGTGGGGAATCTCTCCGGCTTCGAGAAGGACTTGAAGAAACTCGGCCCCGTGCAGTTTATTCCCCTGGCCGAAGTGGACTTCGGTTCTCAGGAGCTTGTCCCCAGCGGGGGGCAAACTCGGTGCAAATGAGCCAAGTTTTCCATTTCTGGTTTTGCTCCCCGTAAGGGGAGCACCAGGAGCGAAAGTGGTCAAAGCCGATGAAAAGAGCAGCTCTTCTCCTTGTCGTTTTGATCGCCATGTCTGCTGTGGCTGAGGTCGTCATCTTGCTTCAGGTTCATCCTGACCCCACGGCGCTGGCGGCCATACTGTTGAGTCTTTCCCTCACCCTTTGCGCGTTCGCAGGATTGAGCCAACCGAGCCTCGTCCGCTACCTGCGCCAGCGAGCAGTGGAATCAGTTTGGGCAGCCACCGGCTTGCCTTTTCTATTGCTGGTGCCGTACCTCGTTTACGCCTTTGGAACAGGCTCGTTCTCGTTCCTGGGGGCCGGCAAATTGCTGGCCTACATCATAGTGCCTACATTGCTGCTGCTGCCCGACCGCCTGCACCGCCCCGCGCACCTCGGGTGGCGGGATGTCGTCGCCATGGTAGCGCTGGGGCTTCCGGTGGCCGCAAACTGGTTGGGGGGAATTTGGACTTGGCCGTTCGAACTTTACTTTTTCCGCCCACTCTTTTGTGTGTGCGTAGGGATGTACGCCTTTGCGGTCGTCCGCAACCTTGATGGCGTGGGGTACCGGCTGTTATGGAGGAAGCAGGACGTGGTGGACGGGTTCGCCAATTTCCTCGCTTTTTGTCTCTTCGGAATTCCGCTGGGGATGGCGCTGCACTTCATTCACCCCCACTTTTCCAGCGTCTCCTTATGGCGGCAGTTCCCTCTCCAGTTCTTTGGCATCTACCTCACGATTGCCATCCCGGAGGAACTGCTTTTCCGGGGAATCCTCCAAAACCTTTTGTGCCATAGCATTCGGCGAGGGCCCACGGGCGTATACGGCCTGCTGATTGCCGCGGTTGTATTCGGGGCGTCACATCTCCATCACGCTCCGGTTCCCAACTGGAGATACGCCATTCTGGCGACGCTGGCCGGGGTGTTCTACGGATACACGTTTCGAAACCGCCAAAGACTTTCCGCCTCCGCCTTGACCCACGCACTCGTCGATACGGCCTGGCATTTCTGGTTTTGAGGAAAACAGTCAACAGTCGACAGTTGACAGTCGACAGGGCGTAATCCGGTGGTGGGTTCAAGCGTCGTGGTCTCTCCCCCGATGCGTTACAGGCTTTCCGGAAAAGGTACCAGCGTGCTGTCAACTGTTGACTGTCGACTGTGAACTTTTTCCGACTGTGAACTTTTCTTCCCATCCTGCTGGACGAAAAAGCAGCGCCGCAGTAGAATGCCTCGTCAGTCTATTCCAGGAGATGGGGTGGGCATGTGTCCAACAGGATTAGGTTCTTCGGGCTTTCTGCTCGCCGCGAGTAAAATTGAATAAGGAGCAAATACATGAAGATGAGGCAGATGGTTTTAATCGGTCTGTGTCTGGCGGTCGTTGCTGCCGCAGCTACTTTATACGGGGGGCAGAAAAAGCCTAAACCCGGCCCTCTTACCGGGACATGGGAGTGCACATCGCACGGGAGCTCTCAAGGCGACATGCCATTCACTCTGTACCTCGAACAGACCAAGGATACGCTGACGGGATCAGTTTCGTCGCCTATCGGCGGGACTCAGATAAGCGCGGGAACTATTAAGAAAAATGATGTTGAAATCCACATCGACACGCCGCAAGGCAACTACCAGTTGACGGGACGACTTAAGAAGGGGGAGCTTTCCGGCAAGTGGTCCAGTGATACCGAAAGCGGCGCCTGGGAGGGCAAGAAACAAGCCCCAGGCGGCAAGTAGCGCCTCCACACCCCTGACCATAACGCAACGCGAGCTTTCGCCCTGACCGGCACTCCCTGGCCACCGGACTCAGGCCAAGGCGAGGCGTTGCATACGGGTCGAGTAAACCCCAGGTCGAGTTAGGGGATGCAAAAGGATCGGCCGGGCTGTTTCGGGGAACGCACTTCGCCGGAGAGATCATCCTCCTCGACGCGAGCGCAGAGGTTTCTGGACCGGGTGGACTCGGCCGCAGTCTAAGGGAAGAAGAGGTGTCAGGTGTCAGGTGTCAGGGGCTGGGGCAATTCTGAATTATGAATGGTGAATTCCGAATTGCTTTCTTCCATCCCCCCATTGCCTACCGTCCTTTGCTTTTGAAGAGTCGCCGCGACAGGTCGGGGCATTAAGCTTGCGTTGGGTTGGGGTTTTTCTTCTGACTTCTGGCTTCCAGTTTCTACTAAGATCTCGATACTTTAGAGACGAGGATTCATATATGTCGAATGTGCCTTTGGCAGTTGGTTTGGCATTGGTGGCTGGAATTCTGAACGGCAGTTTCGCCACTCCGATGAAGTACGCCAAGTTTTGGAAATGGGAGAACATCTGGTCAGTTTGGGCGGTGGTAGGAATGTTGATGTTTCCCTGGTTCATGGTTTATGTGACCGTGCCCCACATGGTGGCGTTCTACCAGGAGGTAGGCGTTCAGCAGATTCTTCTCCTTGTGGGATTCGGTCTTGGATTTGGTCTGGCGCAGATATTCTTCGGGTTGGGCATAGCCGCTCTCGGCATCGCTTTGAATTTCGCCATCGCTATAGGCCTTTCGACCGCACTGGGGTCGCTCGTCCCACTGGTGGCACTGCATTCGGAGATGATTTTCACGACCAAAGGCATGGTCATCATCTTAGGAGTCGCCTTGACGCTGGTGGGCATTGTGTTTTGTGCCGTGGCGGGAAGACATAAAGAGAAAGCCATGCAGAGTTCAGCTCAGAACCAGCAAGAAGGGGCAGGGAAGCGGATGAGTTTCAAGGCTGGATTGATCATCTGCATTCTGGCCGGGGTTGGTTCTTCTCTGATCAACTTCGGTTTGGCGTTCGGAGCCCCGCTCATTTCCCGCGCCGCCCAACTGGGTGTTAGTCCCAGAAGTCAGACCAATGTAATATGGGCCCCCTTGGTGACGGCCTCACTCGTGCCCTACCTGATTTACTGCGCCTACTTGTGGAAAAAGAACAAAACGGCGGGCCTCTTCTTCCACCCTGGAACGGCCATTAACTGGGTACTGGGCGCGATGATGGGGGTGCTCTGGTTCGGAAGCACAGTCATCTACGGTGCAGCCACGGCTGAGCTAGCGGGCCTGGGTCCCATCTTGGGTTGGCCGCTTTTCATGTCGTCCATTATCATTACCTCCAATGTTTGGGGATTTGTCACCGGCGAATGGAAGACGGCTGGTAAGAAAGCGCTGACCACAATGCTGACGGGGATTCTGTTTCTTATCCTGGGGTTCGTTACGTTGGCCGTCAGCGGGCGCTTGGCAGGGTGATGGATGATCTCCTCCGCTGCTTATTCTGAGCCGACCATTCTTTCCTCCGGGTGAAAAATCGCGGCGCTTCGTGCGACGAGCACCAGTAAAGACACAGACATTCAGAATCCGCTCGTGCAGGGTGCGCCTCTAAGCGAGCCGACCCGGTGCGCTGCCGAGGCGTCCAGGAGAGGGTGAAATTTCATGTCCGCTCATTTGGCACTCTTCGCGGGCTCCAGCCATGCAGGCCCGCTTGCGTTGTTTATTGTTCTCTTGGGCATAATCCTTTTCATCGTGGGCTTCCGCACCTACCGTGAGTATCGCATCCTGGAGGATACGCCCCTGATCCCCGTCCGTAGCGTCCCCATGGGGCTGGTCCACGTGTCGGGGAAGTGCACGGGGGACAACTTATTGACCAGCCCGGTGACCAAAGTTCCGTGCTATTACTACAAGGCGGAATTAGAAGTGGAAGTGCAGAAAGGCAAGAGTAGAGGTTGGGAAGGCGTTGGCGCCGACGTTGCCGAGGTGCCCTTCTACTTGGATGACGCCAGCGGAAAGATTCTGGTGAATCCTACGAGCGCGGAGTATGACGTGCTGCGCTCGTTTCAGGGAGAACTTCGGACTGAAACCTTACTGTCGTCTGGGAGCGTGCGGTGCCAAGTCGACGAGTCGCTCAGCGTGCCGGTGCCCACCGAGGAGTATTTGCGGGCGTACATGAACGGCCCGTTCCGCCAGGCCAGTGCAGCCCGGCTCGGCCAGATGCGAGCAGCGCTGAAGTCTTCCCATACGCCTGGAGGCCAAGTTCTGGATGTGTACTTGAGCCAAGGGGAGAGCAGGCTGGCGGCGGGATTTTCGCGCGGCGCCTATCGCCTCACGGAGCATTGCCTGGTGGCCGGCCGCGTGTGCAACGTGCTGGGGACTTGCACGGAGAACCCCGCTCCGGCTGACGAGCACGACCGCAACCTCATCAAAAGAGGCAACAACGAAAAGACCTTCCTGATCACAACCAAAACCGAGAGACAGATCGAGAAGAGTCTGCGCCGCCGTGCCCTCTTCCTGGTGGTGCTCGGGGCAGCGCTCATTGTGGGAGGCTTTGCCCTGGCTCTGGCTTCGGCCGGCATGCTCTGACTAGTATATGGACAATCCCTCCGAGTGCGTGTAGGATAGGCGTCAAAGTGAGACATCCCGGTGCGCCGCCGCGGCGCCCCGCAAAGGACTGACAACCATGTTGATTCAATTGGCATTCTTGGCAAAATCCGGTGGGCCCACCTCTCCGTGGGTTCCGCTGGTTGTTGTTTTGTTTGGAATACTCATGTTCGTCCTGGGTTTCCGCATCTACCGCCAGTACCGGATCATGGCGGATACGCCCCTGATGCCCGTACGGAGCGTCCCCATGGGACTGGTCCACGTGTCAGGCAAGAGTATAGGCGGTAACCCATTAACCACTCCACTAACTCAAGTTCCGTGCTATTACTACGAGGTGAAAGTGGAAAAGCTGGTCAAAAGAGACGACAAGGAGAAGTGGGAATCCGCCGGCGGCGAGAAGGCTGAAGTGCCATTCCACCTGGAGGACGCAACCGGGAAGATTCTGGTGCACCCCCAGCACGCGGAGTACGACGTGCCGCGTTCGTTTTGGGGAGAAGTCCGGCCAAGAACCTTATTGTCGTTTGGCCATCCGCCGCGCAAGATCGACGAGTCGCTCGGCGTGCCGCCGCCGACCGATGAGCATTTGCTGGCCTACCTGAACGGCTCGTTCAGCCAGGCGCGAGCCGTGCTTCAGGCTTCCAAAATGCCCGGGGCCAAAACCATGGATAAGGCGTTGGGGGTTGCCGAGACGATGCAGGCGCTGGGAGTTTCAATCGGCGTGGGCGGTATCAACTTGGATTTTAGCCAGCATGCCTATCGCCTCACGGAACATTGCCTGGTGGCCGGCCGCGTGTGCAACGTGATGGGGACTTGCGCGGAAAACCCTACTCCGGCCGATGAGCACGACCGCAATCTCATCAAGAGAGGCGAAAACGAAAAGACCTTCCTGATCACCACCAAGTCCGAAAAACAAATCGAGAAGAGTCTCCGGCTCAAGGCCCTCTTCCTGGTTGTGCTCGGCGCAGCCCTCATCGTGGGAGGCGTCGCCCTCGCTCTGCGCTCGGCTCACATGCTCTGAAGCGCGTAGATGATGTGAAATCTGCTATTGAAGATGCGCAGGGTGAGCTGGAATTCTTTCTCCCAAGTCTGGACAAGAGACTCGAGGTCGGCCATGCCGCTTCCATCTGAGGACTGACAACGGTCAGTGGCCGCTTGGGGGCGCCGTTTTGGTGAAACTGGCTACCGCCTCTTTTTCGGTTGCATAGATGTCGAAGGCCTGCAGCAACCGATGGGTAGAGAGGATGTTATGAATCAGCCGCGGGACATTCACGAGTTTCAGTTGTCCTCCCTCCTTGGCAGTAACTATTACCGACTCCACCAACATGCCGATCCCGGTGCTGTCAATGCGCGTCACATTAGCGAGGTCCAGCAAAATGTTACTCCAATGATTGGCCAGGAACTCCTTTATGAAACTGCGCACGCTATCGCACTCAGGGCCGGCGATGATTCTGCCGCTAAGATTCAACACGCGGACACCCTGTACTTCCCTGTGGTCGATTGTCAGTTGCATGAGGGCTGTCTCCTTTGCTCTGTATTTTAGGGTTTGCCAAGGGATATGTCAACGCGCACGTTTGTTGGGTGCACGTTTGTTGGGGCAACGTTTGTTGCGGTTGTAGCAAGTTACCTTAGCGACGAATCATTCTTAGAAGCGCAACGTTGCTCGAAGCCTGGTCGGGTCAAGCAACAGGTCGAAGGCGTTCACCGCACCGACCACAAAAACACTGGCATTGAGAATTGCCTCGAGCGCGCAACCCTCCCCGTTCTCAACCGCAATTGCCACCCCCCCGGCTTCTTTCACGACTTTCAAGTGCAGCCTGTCGTTATTTCCGTTACCGAAGGATGCAACGTATCGGGGATTCAGCCCCACGGCATAACGCCGCTTCTGGACGTCCTCGTTCTCTCCCTCGAGCCTTTTCCAAACAATCGGCAGGCCTTTCAGTTCTTCTTGCGCTGTCCCGAAGGAATCCGCAGTGACAACGTGAATATCCACGAGCTCCGCCAGCCGGAGCAGCCGATCCTTGACACCGGTTACAAGCTTGCCGCTGAAGGCCAAGGTCCCCGTGTAATCGCTCAGGATGGCGTCGATTTGCACTTTGCCGAATCCGGGGATGTCTATTTTTATGCCAGGCTTTTTCATGAAATCCCCCGAGCCATTTTGGATTTTGGATTTTGGATTGTGGATTAAAATCCAAAACCTAAACGCTAGATCCAAAATGGCCAGACCGACCAGCTAATCCAAAATCTAAAATCCAAAATGGCCCCACATGGCGTCCACCTTTTTCTTCACCGCCGGGTCCATCTTGATCTCGTCGGGCCAGGGGCGGATGAAGCCCTCGGACGGCCATTTGGCGGTCGCATCCACGCCCATCTTGGAGCCGAAACAAGGGAGGCGGGAGGCGTGCTCGAGCTGGTCCACCGGGCCGAGAGTGAACTGAATATCGCGCTCCGGGTCGATATGGTTGAAAGCTTTCCAGGCCACCTCGCGCAGGTTGTGAACGTCCACATCGTGGTCTACCACCACAATGCACTTGCTGAACATCGCTCCCGGCAGACCCCAAATGGCGTTCATCACTTTCCGCGCATGTCCTGGATAGCTTTTGCGAATCGCGATAACTAAGAGATTATGAAATACCCCTTCTGCGGGCATGTGCATATCGACAACTTCAGGCATCTGCTTGCGAAACAAGGGAAGAAAGATGCGTTCCACGGCATAGCCCATCCAATAGTCTTCCATGGGTGGAGGGCCCACGATGGTGGAGACGTAGATTGGGTCGCGGCGTCGCGTCAGGCAGGTAAGATGAAACGCCGGGAATCTGTCTTCCAACGAATAGTACCCGGTATGGTCGCCGAAAGGCCCCTCGACACGAATGTCGTCGAGGTCCACAAAGCCTTCCAGCACGATTTCCGAGTTGGCAGGCACCTCCAAGTCAACGCTTTGGCATTTGACCAGTTCGACCGGTTCCTTGCGCAGGAAACCCGCGAAGAGGAATTCATCTAAGTCTTCGGGCAGTGGCAGAATGCCGGAAATCATCGCGACCGGGTCGGCCCCGATTGCCACCGCAACTTCCATGCGACGCCCTTTGCCCTGGCGCTCCAGCCAGCGGAAATGTTCGGCCCCGCCCTTGTGGATCTGCCAGTGCATGCCGGTGGTCCGGGAATCGTAAACCTGCATGCGGTAGCAGCCCACGTTGCGGCGGCCGTTCTTGGGACTTTTCGTGACCACCAGCGGGAAGGTGATGAAATGCCCGCCATCCTGCGGCCAGCACTTCATGATCGGCAGACTAGCCAGCGAGGCATTGTCCCTCTCGACAATTTCCTGCGCGGGGCCGGACTTCACGCTCTTCGGGAAGAATGATCCCAGTTCGGATAGCTTGGGGAGCATGCGCATCTTGTCGAGGAAACCCTCGGGCGGTTTCATGTCCAACAGGTCTTCGATGCGCCGGGCCACGTCCTCGAGCGAGTTGACCTCCAGCGCCAGTTCCATTCTCCTCTTGGACCCAAGCATGTTGATGAGAAGTGGCACGGAGTATGCCATGTCGTTCTTTGCCAAACGCGGCTTCTCGAATAAGAGTGCCGGTCCTCCAGCCTTGCATACTCGGTCCGTAATTTCGGTGATCTCTAAATCCACATCCGCTTCCACGGAAATGCGCTTCAATTCTCCCTCGCGCTCCAAGCGCCTCACGAACTCGTGCAAGTCTTTGTAAGCCACAGGGACTCCTCAACTGGAAATAAAAGTTGCTTCGTCGTGGAAGCATTACAGATTGCACGGGCCAAATCAAGGTGTGCTTGGGGGAGGGTGGGGGACACAAAAGATAGGATTCAGGATTCAGGAGTCAGGATTCAGGAAAAGAACAAGACGGACTGCCACCCATCTTTCCTCAAACATGAACCCCGAAGGGGTTAAAGTTGAGTAGCCGTGGGCAAGGGTACGGGGTTTGTGCCCGCCGCCCACGGACGGCGTCCCATCCAAGACTGCCGGCCCTGAAGGGGTCGAACCGTTCGGCCCCGCCCACGCCGAGACATTTCTTGCCCGCCGTTTTCGCGGGTTGAACCCCGCAGCAAGCGTAGCGCAGAGTTGTTCCTAAGGTCCGCGCCTCTCCTTCATCGGCGGATCATACACCCCACTCCACGCGCGCAAGCCTCTTGACTCCGGCGGTAGGTAGCAGGTAGGGAAGGAGCGGGTGCCAAGTGCGGGGGGCAATTCAGAATTCACAATTCAGCATTCCCCCAGCCCCCGTTCTTCAGGGGATCGACTTCCCCCCGTCCACAACCAACACCTGCCCGGTGATGAAATCGCTCCGGCTGGCGAGAAAAAGGACCATCTCCGCAATGTCTTCGGGGCGGCCGGCCTTCCTGAGCGGAGTCCCACGGATTATTTTCTCCATCCTTGCATCGCGCCTCTCGCCCGGGAAGAGAATCGTCCCCGGAGCCACGCTGTTCACCTGAATGTGAGGCGCCAGGGCCAGTGCCAGGGAGCGCGTGAGCGAAATGACGCCGGCCTTTGAAGCGCAGTAGTGGATATAATCCGGCCATGCCTGAAGCCCGCCCAGAGAAGATATGATAACGATCCGGCCGTGGCCCTGGCGCTGCATGATCCGGGCTGCGGCCTGGGCACAGAAAAACGCTCCCTTCAGGTTTATGCCCAGGACTTTGTCCCAATCGTCTTCGGAGAGCTTGTCCCACTTGACGGGAAAGAAGATGCCCGCGTTGTTGACCAATAAATCGAGGCGCCTGAAACGTTTCTCGACCGCCCGGAACATCGCCGCCACCTGTTTGGGCCGGGAAACGTCCGCGCGCGCGGCGATGGCCTGGCCGCCCAAACTCTCAATCTCGCGCACGCTGGCCTGTGCGCCCTCCTTCGATTCGTTGTAATGCACCACAACATTGGCGCCGGCGCGCGCCAGGGTCAACGCGATGACGCGACCCATGCGCCTTCCCGCCCCCGTTACTACGGCGACCTGGTTTTGAAGTGGACGGTTGTTCATCACGAACTCGGAAGTTGTACTTGCGCAGACACGGCGCACACCCCCGGGCATGTCATCCTGAGGAGTCCCGCTCTTTGGGACGACGAAGGATCTCCGCAGTTCGCAGGGAACATTCATCCGTCAACTGATCGGTTGGCCGTTCAAAGAAACTGCAGGGATTCTTCGGCCCCCAAAGAACGGGGGCCTCAGAATGACATGGGGCGGGCTTTTTCCTCCCCAAATGGCTGATAATTGGCTGCACGCCTTTGTTCATACTGCGCTGGCTCGTAACCTCCTTCAGCGCGACGGGGTGCGGAAGACCAGCACCCTTTAATCTCTTAATTATAGAGCATTCACACGGCCTCGCACGAGTCCTCCCTACACAGGTTCGAGCCAGGCGGTGAAATGCCTCAAGAACGGAGCTTCATAAGTCAGCTTCAGGCCGCGAATCTGCTCGCGCCTCTTCCACACCTCCAGAATAATCTCGATGACGTAATCGATGTGGCTCTGAGTATAGACACGGCGCGGGATCGCCAACCGGACCAAATCCATTTTTGCCGCGCTGCCGAACATGAGCGTGCCGATTTCCACTGACCGGATGCCACCCTCGAGGTAGAGTTCGCAAGCCAGGGCTACACCGGGAAACTGTTCCAGAGGGATGTGTGGAAGGAAGGCTCGCGCGTCCAGGTAGACGGCGTGCCCGCCGGGCGGCTGGACGATGGGCACACCCTGCTCGGCGATGTGCTTGCCCAGGTAGGCGGTGGAAACAATCCGATAACGAAGATAATCCTCCTCCAATACTTCTTCCACCCCTACGGCGACCGCCTCGAGGTCTCGGCCTGCCAGGCCGCCGTAAGTGGGATAGCCTTCGGTAAGAATCAGCAGGTTCTTCTCCTGCTGGGCGAGCGCGTCATCGTTGGTGCAAAGGAACCCGCCGATATTGGCGAGCCCGTCTTTCTTGGCGGACATCGTGCAACCATCACCCAGGCTGAAAATCTCTTGCGCAATCTCCTTCGGCGTCTTCGACTCGTAACCCTGTTCGCGCAGCTTGATGAAATACGCGTTTTCCGCAAACCGGCAGGCATCAAAATAGAGCGGAATACCGTGCCGGCGACACACCGCGCGGACGGCACGAATATTCTCCAGCGACGCGGGTTGCCCGCCACCGGAGTTATTGGTAATCGTCAACATCACCAGCGGCACACGCTCCCTGCCCACGCGCTCAATCAGTTGTTCGAGCGCCTCGAGATCCATATTTCCCTTGAAGGGATAGGGAGTCGACCGGTGCTTGCCTTCCGGCGCGGGAAGGTCCACTGCCTCTGCCCCCACGAACTCGACATTGGCGCGCGTAGTATCGAAATGCGTGTTGTTCGGCACCACGTCGCCCTTTTTGCACATCACGCTGAAGAGGATGCGTTCTGCCGCCCGCCCCTGATGGGTTGGGATAACGTGGCGGTAGCCGAAGATTCCCTGCACCGACCGTCGGAAGCGCTCAAAGCTCCTGCTGCCCGCGTAACTCTCGTCTCCTTCCATGATCGCTGCCCACTGTCGAGTGGACATTGCCCCGGTGCCCGAGTCCGTAAGCAGGTCAATCAGCACGTCCTCCGCCGGAAGCAGGAAGAGGTTGTGATGGGCGGCGCGAAGCAGTTGCTCTCGCTTCTCACGCGTCGTCCACCGTATCGGCTCCACCGTCTTGATCTTGAACGGCTCGATAATCGTCCGAACCGGCATGATGGCCCCCCTGACCAAGAATCTGTACTTAGCTTAACGCATGCAGGGTAGCGAAGACCAGCGCCTGACCTCATTGGAATTTCACTCCAGCCTGCCCCTTGGCAGCCAAATTGGGTGGCTAACAAAAAGTGTCGGTTCGTCCGGCTCATAGAACTCGCTGTTGTTGCAGCACGTAGGGAGTATGTGAGGGGCAAGGCCCGGAGGGCCGATCCCGCCCTGCGGGACGGCCTTCCTCACCGGAAGTTTGCTTCCGGCTTTTGCCCGAGTCGCGCGCGGGCGGCTCGGTGCGGCGATCGACTTCGAGGCTTTGGGACCCCTCGCTCCTTCCTTGATTGACCCTCGTGCGCGCAAAAGCGGAAACTTCGCCCCCGCACTCCAAGGGTCGCCGGGGCGACCGGCGCAACCCCACGGATTGGAGACCGCAAATCGTTTTGCCATGTTTCGGCGGAAGCGCCTCGCCCTTCTCGGGCCCCAGTCGGCGCGCGAACCTCCGGGACACTACTTTGCCTTCTACAACCAAGCGCTGCTGCATCAACCGTTGGGCTCTCGCACGCCGGCGGCCCCTTACTTGGCGAACTGGGCGACGGCTGGTGGCAACGATCTCCCAACCGGATTTTCCCCTGGTGCCTCGGCTGCAGCGCCAGGGAGCAGCACACGGGAAGAAACCAGCAGAGGAAAATCAAGAGCCACAAGCTGCGCCCGCCCCGGCGGGCGAAGAGAACAGGTTGGGGATTACATGCCTCGTATCTAGGGCCTACGTTCTACGGAGTGGATTCCACAAGTCATCATTGCAGAGGGACTTATTCTTTGCGTGCCCTCGCCTTCCTCTTGCGAATCAAGATGATGCAGAAACCAAGTGCAATTTCTCCATTTTGGCACCCTACTTGCCCATGTGGTGCTGGCGTAGGGCAGATGTTCGAGGGTATTTTTAAACGCCGAAAAGGAGAGGTGAATTATGAAGAAAGTGAGATTCTCACGATACTAAGTGATTTTCACGCTTAAATCGCCCTGACTTGCCAGGACCGTGTTAGTGAGGTAAAAGGCCTGCCCGCCTCTAGAGAAAGTGGGGGGCCGAACAACGACAATTTCCCATTGACCGGACAAAGGAGTCTTTATGAACGGGCTACGTATCATGTTTAGTAATCGGAAGCGTTTTGTATTCTTGGCCGCTATGGGCGCGGTCCTTTCCGTCCTCGCCGGAGGCGCGAACGCACTGGCTATCGTAACCTACAGGGTGCTTTGCGTCCCCAGCCACACCATAAACTCTAGCTGCTACGTCCCCGTTTCGGAGTACACGACGATCCAGTCAGCGGTAACTGCCGCCGAGCCTGGCGACACCATTCTCGTTGCCCCGGGCACGTACCCCGAGTCGGTGACGATTCCTTCCGGCAAAGACCGCCTCTCCCTCTTGGGTGCACAAGCGGGAAATGACGCACGGGTAGACCGCCACGATCCGAGCAAGGAATCGATCGTGAATGCGACCGGGAACTCGGCGGGCTCTACGATTATCGTCGAGGCGATTAATGTGGTCATCGATGGTTTCACCGTCGAAGGCGGTGGCCCCCTAGCGAATGCCACCGGCGTCGACCTGAAGGGGACTTGCCCCTCTGCGCCCTTTACCCCCGCTACCGGGGCAGTAGTCGTTAACAACATCATTCAGAAGAACGGCACGGGCGTTTCTCTGAACTCCGAAGGTTGTGGTGTTTCTCCGACGTCAGGCAGCGTCTTGATCGGCGTCCTGATTGAACACAACCTTATCAAGGACAACGACGTGCCGACGGGTGACGGCATTTTCACGAGTGGCGTCCAGCAGGCGGTCATCACTGAGAACGCATTCAGCGGAAATCAGTGTTCCGCCCTCGGCATCAACAACTCCTCCAATGTGACGATAACCGGCAACACCTCAGAGAACGACGGCTCGTTCGTGATCTTTACCGGGACAACGAACTCGGTATTCAGCCACAACCGGGGCGAGGACTTTGGCGCCAAAGGGGTCTTGCCCGGTTACGGTGATGCGGCGGTCGCCGTCGGTCCCGGCAATCTCTACTTAGTGATCAGCGACAATTCCCTGGAAGAAGGAAAGGACCCCATCAGCAACGGCATAGCGTTCACGCGCATTTTCGGGACCGGGCCGGTCAACAGGAACATATATGTAAAAAACAACCGGATCAAGCGATTCCCGGGTACCGGCATCCTCGCGGAGGAGATCCCGGATGATCCGCCCCCGGTCACGGTAGTCGATTCGCTTATTTTAGGCAACGAGGTCTATGACAACGGCCTGGATGGAATTTACATGGACGGTTCTATTGAGGGTGACCAATTGTTCGATAACGAGGCACGAGGCAACCACAGGTTTGACTGCCACGACGACACGAGAGGGACGTTAAACACTTGGTTCAACAACGCCGGCAAGTTGAGCTACCCGACAGGACTCTGCACGTCAGTGACACTGCATGATCGTGACTAGCGGCGTTGATCGATATTGAAGCGGTTGAACCGCCAAGAAGGCTGCCTGCGATTCTTCTGCTCGCATAAATAGGCAGACGGCAACCGCACGGATAGGGTGCGAGCTCGAGGCCTCGCTGAGACCTCGAGCTCGCCCACCGCTGGCCCACTCGGCGCCCGAGGGTGCTTTCCTCGCCCCTTTTCCCACAGCGCCGCCCATGGCCACATAGAGGATGGGCCTATTCTCTGTGCCTCGGTGTCTCTGGAATTAATGCACTCGATTTTTTCACACCTTTCCCCTAGAATCCCAATTTAGACCATGAATGAAGTGGTGGTTTATTCCAAGCCCGGCTGCTGCTTGTGCGACCCGGTCAAGGACAAGCTTAAGAGGTTGCAGGCAAGCCACGCTTTCAACTTGCGCGAAGTCAATATCCTCGAAGAGTCCGAGGCCCATCAGAGGTTTAAGGAAGAGATTCCTGTGGTCTTCATTAACGGAATGAAGGCATTCAAGTACTATTTAGACGAGAAGCAGTTCCTGAAGAGACTGGAGAGCGACCGAGGATAGTTCACAGCGCGGACCGATGGCCGCAATCAAAACCAAACCCTCCGCGTTCTCCGAGCCTCCAAAGCCTCAACACAGAGGACACGGAGGATCTCAGTGATCTCTGTGTTAAGTTTCTGGCCACGGAGGACACGGAGGCGTTACCGCTTCGAGAAGAAATCCTCGTGCACCGTAGGGGCAGGCCTCGTGCCTGCCCGTTGCAGGGCGCCCACAAGGGGCGCCCCTACGTCGATTGCCGCGCCTGAGATTGAGGCATTACGGGGCACCGACAAGAAGTTTCGGAGTACAAATGAAGATTCCAAAAGCTCAAAACTTCGGAGCAATGAAGCTTGACATTCTGGCCATCGCTGCGCATCCCGACGATGTTGAACTAACCTGTGGAGGCGCCGTCATCAAGATGGTCCAAGCAGGCTACAAGGTGGGGATCGTTGATCTCACGGTCGGCGAATCGGGTACGCGGGGGAGCGTTGCGCTGCGCAGGAAAGAATCCGATCGCGCCTCGAAGGTGATGGGCATTGTTCACCGGGAAAACCTGGGCCTGCCCGATGCGGGAGTCGAGGACCGGCGCGATTATAAGCTGGAGATTGCGCAGCGCATCCGCGCCCTCCAGCCGCGCACGGTGATCTTACCCTACTGGGAAGGCCGCCATCCTGACCATTACATTGCCGGGCAAATCGGCTACCAAGCCTGCTTCCTTGCCGGTCTTGCCAAGTTGCCGCTCGAAGGCGTCCCGCATCGCCCGCACAAGATCATTTACGCCTCACTTTACGTGCCCGCATTGCCCCCCACCTTCGTGGTTGACATCACCGACCAGTTCGATAGAAAGCTCAAGGCCGTCCTTTGCTACGCCTCGCAATTCTCGCCTCGCCAGGATTGGCGGAACTTGTTTCCCTCCCGCGCCGACTGCCGGGAGCGGCTGGCGGCCCAGGCTCGCCATTTCGGCGACATGATCGGCGCCCGGTATGGCGAGCCGTTCGTTACCCGAGAGATTGCGGCCGTGGACGATCTTGTCCACATGCCCGTGCGCTCAATTTAGGGCAACATCACAAGAGTAACAGAAAGGAGCGTTTAGTCATGCTGCATTCCTACTGGAACCGCGCCAGTTGCTTGTGCGTGGTAACGATCTTCCTGATGACGATGCCGTTGTCTTCTGAGCAGAATCATGAAGCAATGGCCGAAGCCCGCCGATGGGTAGCGGCAAAGTTCCTCGGGGAAGTGCTGCCGAAGCCGGCCGAAGGCTATCTGATGGCGTACATCAGGTCGGGCTCATTGTTAAAAAACGGGATCCAGGGCCGTCCTTTCCGCATCGTGGACAAGGACTATCGGCGCGGCCTGCACTTTCCTTCCGAAGGTAAACTCGTAGTGGTCCTTTCAGGCCCGGGCAAGAGTTTCGACGCCATAGTGGGTGTGGACAGTAACGATGTCGGTTATTACTCCAACGTCGGCCGTGGCGCTGTCGTTGCCTCCGTGGACGTGAAAGGGAAGGGAACTTTCCATTCCGAGGTGATGCGAGAAGGCATGCCAGGGGTTCCGGTGAAAGTAGACTTGGGCAACGCCACGCAGTTCAGCCTCAAAGTGGAAGATGGCGGTAGTGGGGAAGTCTTTGGCAATGATTTTAACCAGGCGGATTGGGCGGAGGCGCGCGTCGGGTTGGCGGATGGAAAGACGGTCTGGCTTGGAGACCTCCCGACAGGACCGCTTCGCGCTCCCTACAGCATCGAAATGCCCTTCTCGTTTCGTTACGGCGACCGGCCAGCGAGCGATTTGTTGAAGACCTGGGAATTCGAGCGCCGTTTCCGCCGGGTCGATGACCAGCGGTCCGAGTACACCTTGACCTACACGGATCCGAAGACCGGCCTGGTAGTCCGGTGCGTAGCGGTTGAATACGATGATTTCCCGGCGGTGGAGTGGACGCTTTACTTCAAGAACGCCGGGAGCACACCGACTCCCATCCTGGAGGACATCCAAGCCCTGGATACTCGGCTCGAGCGCAATGCGGAGGGTGAATTTATATTGCATCACAACAAAGGCTCTCAGGCCACCCCCACTGACTATCAGCCATATGAAACCAAGCTGGAGCGGAAGGCGCAAGTGCACCTCAGCGCGGCGGGAGGCCGCCCCACCAACACCGACCTTTGCTATTTCAATATCGAGTGGCCGGGTGAAGGCGTGATTATCGCACTCGGTTGGCCAGGCCAATGGGCGGCGCAATTCACGCGGGACGAAGGGAACGGACTGCAAGTACGCGCCGGGCAGGAATTGACCCATTTCAGGTTGCTTCCGGGGGAGGAGGTGCGCAGCCCGCTCGTTGCCATGTTGTTTTGGAGGGGGGACTGGATGGGCGCGCAAAACATCTGGCGCAGGTGGATGGTCGCTCATAATTTGCCGCGTCCGGGTGGGAAGTTGCCGCCACCACAGTTGGCAATGGGTACCAACGGCTATACGATCGAGATGCAAGGGGCCAACGAAGAGAACCAGAAGGAATTCATGCAACGGTACCTCGACGAAGGGTTGAAGTTCGACTATTGGTGGATGGATGCAGGGTGGTATTCGTTCAAAGAGGGTTGGTGGAACACGGGGACCTGGGAACCGGACCCCCGGCGTTTCCCTCATGGCTTGCGTCCCGTCTCCGACTACGCACACTCGAAGGGCGTAAAGATCATTGTGTGGTTTGAGCCGGAGCGTGTCCGGCCGGGCTCTTGGCTCTACGAGAATCATCCGGAGTGGCTGCTCGGGCGGGAGGGAGATAACAAGCTCTTGTATCTCGGAAACCCGGACGCCCTAAAGTGGCTCACCGACCACACCGACCGGTTGCTCACTGAGCAGGGGATCGATCTCTATCGGCAGGACTTTAACTTTGACCCCCTCGCGATCTGGCGGGCCAATGATGCTGAGGACCGCCAGGGAATCACCGAGATTCGTCACGTGACGGGATATCTGGCTTACTGGGACGAGTTGCAACGCCGGCACCCGAATATGCTTATTGATAGTTGCGCCAGCGGCGGACGCCGAAATGATTTGGAGACCCTGCGACGCGCGGTGCCTCTGTGGCGGAGCGACTACGGCTACGACGAGCCCACAGGAATGCAAGACCTTACGTACGGGGCCGCGATGTGGATACCCTTCTCCGGAACCGGCATAAGGTCAACGGCCCCTTACTCCTTTCGCAGCATAATGGTGCCGGCGTTGAGCGCCGGCCCGGACCCCCGCAGCCGGAATGTGGATTTCAACATGTTGCGGCGACTCATCGCCCAATGGCGGCAGATAGCCTCCTATTACTACGGTGATTATTACCCTTTGACACCTTACACCACCGACGACACTGCGTGGGTGGCATGGCAGTTTGACCGCCCGGAGTTGGGCGACGGCATGCTCCAGGCTTTCCGGCGCCCCGCAAGCCCCATCGAGGAAGTACGCTTCAAACTCCGTGGGCTGGATGCAAAGGCGCAATATGCGGTAAGCAATCTGGACGTGCCGGGCCAGATTCAGTTTAGCGGCCAGGAGTTGAACGAAAAAGGGCTCCCTGTAGCCATAAAAGATCAGCCGGGCGCGGTAATCATCACTTATAGGCAGGTGAAAGGCCCGCGCTGATCACTTCTGCTGAAGATCAGAAGCTCGACGCGCCAGTCGTTCCCGCGAAAGCGGGAATCCAGTCCGTCGATAGCACATTTCCGGAGGCTTGCGGAGTAGATTCCCGCTTTCGCGGGAATGACTGCGAGTTGCCACGCCCGTGCCTCGCAAATGGCACCAGTACCCAAAGCGGCGTTTTTTGACAAGCCCTTAGGTCGCCCGAACGCGGTTTTTCCACCGGTCGCGGATGAACCAGACGGCGGCGAGAACAATAAGAACTGCCAGGACGGTGTCGAAGCGGTGGAAGTAATGCCGCAGGGTTTGCCAACGCTCGCCGAGCTTCACGCCGGCGTAGGCAAGCGCCAGACACCAAGGAAGCGAACCCAGGAAAGTATAAAGATTAAAGCGCAGAAAATCCATGCGGGATACTCCCGCTGGAAAGGCAATAAAGGTCCGGACCACGGGCAGCAGACGCGCCAGGAAAACTGCCCAATCGCCGTAGCGCCGAAAGAAGCGGTCCGCCAATTCCAGGTCATGGTGTGTCACCAGAACATAGCGGCCATATTTCTCGACCAGCGGCCGGCCTCCCAGCGAACCCACGTAATACGCCACCAGCGAGCCGACGTTGCAGCCAAAAGCACCGGCAATCGCTACCCACGCCAGTTTGAATCGACCCACCGAGACGAGGTATCCGGAAAATGGCATGATGACTTCCGAAGGCAAGGGGATGCACGCCGATTCAATCCCCATCAGCAGCACTATGCCCAGGTAGCCCGAGTGCGAGATCACAGAGATGATGAAACCAGCCAGAAACTCAAAGAAAGTTGTAACCATGAATTGATCGTGCCCACGCGTGGCGGGAATGCGAAAGTTCAACGATAGCCGGTAAGCGGCAGGAATCCCCGAGCCAGAGCAAACCGTGAATTCGCTAAAAAGATTCCGACTGCGGAGCAAAACCGAAACCGGGAAGCGCCACTCCCTCGGCCGATTTCTCGACTTTTACGCGGCGAACGTCCTGGTCTGATCCACCCACCTTTCTCAGGACGGCGTACGAGGAGAAGACCTCTGAGTATAACTTGGTGACCAGCCAGTAGTCGCCGGTCTCATTCAGACGCCAGAGTTGCCCCAACTTGATGCTCGCCACAGCCACGGGTTAGCACTCCTCGGTTGAAGACATTTCTATGCCTGTTTCCGTTGCGCTTGCGATCGCCATTGAATGCTGCGGACGTTAATCTAACCTCTCCAAGCGCAGGAGTCAATAGCCCGGGCGACAGCAACCTCTGTGTGCAGAATGATGGGGTCCTCATTCAGGAAGCCAGTTCCAACACTCGGTCAATCTCCTCCTCGGTGTTATAAAAATGAGGGGCGATTCGGACCATCCCGCACCGTGTAGCTACCTGCACACGGTGGGCGAGAAACCATTCCAGGAGATGCTCCGCCCCAGCTTGACGCGGCACAAAAGAGACAATCCCCGAGGCTTCTTCGCGGGCGCGAGGACCGAACACAGAGTGGCCTTGTGCAAGCAGTCCGCCGCGTAACCGATCCGTCAAATCCAGGACGCGCTCGGCAATACTCGGAATTCCAACCTCGAGAAGGAGATTCACCGCCGCGCCCAGTCCGTAGACCCCGACTGTATTGAGAGTGCCGCATTCATATCGGCGGGCGTCCTCCCGCCAGGAAAGGTCTCGCCGGGAGAAATCGCTCCAATGGCGAACTGTCATCCACCCGATTTCCGGGGGTGTGATCTTTTCCATCACCTGGCGATTCACGTAGAGCAACGCCGAACCCTCCGGTCCCAGCATCCACTTGTGGCCGTCTGCGGCAAGGCCCGCAATGTTGGCTCTCCTTACGTCCACCGGAAACGCCCCCAGTCCCTGGATGGCATCCACAAACAGCAGACAGCCGTGTGCAGCGCAAGCCTTACCCAACTTTTCGAGGTCCAGACGAAACCCGCTAAGGTATTGCACGAAGCTTACCGTCACCACGCGCGTGCGGGGGGTCAGTGCCCTTAGGATCGACTCCTGACTCACCCGGCCTTCTTCTGCCGGCACTAACCGCAAAACCACTCCTCGCTTCTCCAAGGCCTTCCAGGGATAAAAATTGGCCGGAAACTCGCCTTCGATGGAAACAACTTCATCTCCCGGCTGCCAATCCAGGCCGTTCGCGAAAGACGAGACACCCTCCGAAGTGTTCTTGGCGAAGGCAATTTCATCCGGTTCCGCATTGATCAACTGCGCCAGGGATCGCCGCACCCCCCTGTACGTTTCCACCCAACGTTGCCAGTGTTCGGCGCCGAAATGCTGGACATCGTCAAGCAGGCTGACCATGGCGTCGCGGACTCGTTGCGAGATCGGCGCCACCGCCGCGTGATTCATGTAAATAGAGGACTCAGTGACTGGAAACTGTGAACGGTAATGCTGAACATCAAGAGGCATGTGAGAGAATCCGGTCCATTGCAACGTTCGGAGGACCATTCAGTATACATGCGCGGCGCTGAGGCGACCAGGGCAGGGAAGAGCCCGCTATGGCCCAGTTTGGATTTTTCGACCCTTGCGCGGCAGAATCGAGTGAGCCACTCGCCGCCCACGCCGGAGAGACCAGCGCCCAAGGCCGAAGGGAGAGCGTCTGTTCCCTCGTCGAAGACGAAGCTGGGGTGCCGCCTCGACCAAACCAGAGTCCACCCAGCGCTCCAGGTGCTCGCTTAGCCGCCATTGCCTCACGTTCCGGTAAGCCACCCGAGTGTTGGTGTCATTCGGGATGGGATCCCCTTCGAAACGCCGGTCATTCCCGCGAAAGCGGGAATCCAGTCCGTCGACAGCGCATTTCCGAAGGTTTGCCGAGTAGATTCCCGCTTTCGCGTGAATGGCTGCGGCTTGCAACACCTATGCCTTGCAAATGACACCAGTACCATCCAGCCGAATAGTAGAGACGGCACACTAAATCGGATCCCTGCTGCAAAGCGTCTGACGCAGCTCGCAGATTTCGACCCAATCGAGCTTGTTAGAACCTCAAGTGATTCCTAACAACAATTGGCTATCTATAAGAATCAGCGTTAGTTAGTTATCTATCTCGAAATAAGGACTCTGCTTTAGCTAGCCGCTTGCGGCGAAACATCGCAAAAAGATTTGCGTTCCTGAGTTGGCAGCCCTGCGCCAGTCGCCGCGGCCTACGGTCCGCCGATCTCAATGCCGGGAGACCTCTGGAGTGCGGGAGCGCGTCATTCCCGCCCCGTCCCGCCTTGCGGAAGAGGAATCCAGCTTTGTGGTGGCCGTCCGTGTCTCCGAAGATGGCGGGGCACCGCGGCACTCCGAAGCGCTTCGCGCCAGTAGCATTTTCCGAGCGAAGTCTCGGAAAATGCTAAAAATCGCGAGAGGATTTGCCATCCTCTCCACCGGATTGCACGGGCCGTCGCAGCCCACGGTCCGCCGATCTTAACGGCGGGAGACCTTTGTAGCGTGGGAGCGCGTCATTCCCGCCAAAGCGGCGACCCCGCTTTGTAGCGCCGGTGCCCAGCCCGGCTGGCCGGGCATCTTGTCGGCATGGCGTCGTGCCGGGACGGCGGCGCTACGAAGGTGGGCGACGAAAGAACGGCCTCGGGCACCAGGTGTCAGAAAAGCAATGACGAGTGACAAGTGGCAAGTCCACCGTCCGACCGAGGAACTCAGGAGTAAGGAGTCAGGAGAATGCAACGACGGCACATTGAGTGGAACTGCGTTGTGAGCACCGGGAATTCGGCGGGCACAACGAAACGCATACGAATGCCAGCCCTTTCTGCTCTCCGACATCTACGTTTGGGGCGCCAAGCCCCTATATTCGCGCGGGCTTTCTCGACCGTGCGCTTTCTGACGGGGGCGATAGGGGGAATCTCGTTCACAGATGCGGTGAGACACCTGGGGAAGAGCTGTAGACAGGCGTGCAAATCGAATTCTGTGGCGGTTCCAAGGAGGAGCGCTACGTCTGATAAGGTATGTTATGTTAACTTATGGGCCCGTCGCAGGATTACGATGTAGCGCGGGCGTCTCGCCCGCTATCACGCCAGCGTCCCGCTCCCGCAAAGGACACTCCATTTCTTGGGTTTATGAGTGAAACGCGAAGGCTGAAAACAACAGCGCTGGCAAGCCACCCGCGCCGATGCGTTCCGCCGTTGACTCTCTCGCAGCCTCTGCGATACCCTGCACGTGAAGGCTCGGACGCTCCTCGATTGTCGATGGAGACGTTCCACACCGGAGGACCTTGTATGCGCAAGCTTCGATTGCTCCCTTGGCTTTTCATTTGCCTGCTTTCGCTCGCCGCGGCGTCCGATCTACCTCCCGTCCCGGCTACCCCCAGGAAGCCGGTTACCGAGGTTTACCACGGCGTGAAAGTGGTGGACGACTATCGCTGGCTCGAGGACTGGGATGATCCGGCAGTCCAAGCCTGGAGCGACGCACAGAACAGCCGGGCCCGCGCTTTCCTGGATGGATTCTCGACGCACGCCGAAGTCATCGACCGCCTGAAGTCGTTTGCCAATGCCATCAGTGGAGCCTATGACGGTCTCCAGTACCGCGGAGGCGTGCTCTTCGCTCTCCGGTTTCAGCCGCCCAAGCAGCAGGGCTTCCTGGTGACGCTGAAGTCGGCTGACGAGACCGGTTCCGAGCACGTGGTCGTTGATCCCAACCAGATCAACCCCGCAGGCACCACCACCATCGATTTCTACGTGCCGTCGCTCGACGGGCGGCGAGTGGCGGTCTCGATGTCGGAGAACGGCAGCGAGAACGGTTCCGTACACGTCTATGATGTGGCCACCGGCAGCCCGCTGCCGGACGTGATCCCGCGCGTGAACGGTGGCACGGCGGGCGGCAGTCTTGCCTGGAACGCGGACGGCTCGGGATTCTTCTACACTCGCTATCCACGCCCGGGTGAGCGACCAGAGGCCGACCTCGCCTTCTATCAACAGGTCTACTTCCACAAGCTCGGCACACCTACGGAGCAGGATACCTACGCCATCGGCAAGGACTTCCCGCGTATCGCCGAGGTTCAGCTTGCCGCTTCGACGAATGGACACTACATGCTGGCCACAGTCGCCAACGGCGACGGTGGGGATTACGCTCATTATCTGCTGGGGCCGGACGGCCACTGGGTCCAGCTCACCCGTTTTGAAGACGGCGTGAAGCAGGTTGTGTTCGGCAAAGACGAGGCGTTGTACATGACGTCGCGGCAAGCTGCACCGCGGGGCAAGATTCTGCGGCTGCCGCTCGCCGATCCGGTGCTCGCCCAGGCTACGACCGTTGTTCCTGAGAGCGAGGCGGTGATCGAATCCTGTTTGCCCACTGCCAGTCGGCTGTACGTCTTGGATCTCGTCGGCGGCCCTTCCGGTCTGCGCGTTTACGATCTCGCCGGGCACGCTCCAGGGAGCTTGCCGGTTGAGCCCGTCTCCTCCATCTTCGGATTGGTATCGCTGGAAGGAGACGAATTGCTACTGAACGCCGAGTCCTACCTTCATCCGCCTGCGTGGTACCGCTACGATCCAGCCTCCGGCAAGCTGGACAAGACGGCCCTTGCCGAGAAGTTCCCTGTCGATTTCAGCGACGCCGAAGTGGGGCGGGAGTTTGCCACTTCGAAGGACGGCACGCGGGTCCCAATCAACATCATCCGTCGCAAGGGAACGCGGCTGGATGGCAAGAACCCCTTGATGCTTACCGGCTATGGCGGCTTCGGGATCAGCCAGTCACCGGACTTCCACCCACTCGCTCGGCTCTGGCTCGACCGGGGCGGGGTTTACGCGATCGCTAACCTGCGCGGCGGAGGTGAGTTCGGCGAGGATTGGCACCGTGCCGGAAGGCTAACCAACAAGCAGAACGTATTTGACGATTTTGCCGCCTGCGCCGAATACCTCATTCGGGCCGGCTACACGAGTCCCGGAAAGCTTGCCATCATCGGCGGCAGCAACGGCGGCCTGCTGATGGGCGCTGCTCTTACCCAACACCCCGAGATGTTCCGTGCCGTGGTCTCGTTCGTGGGCATTTACGACATGCTGCGCACGGAAGCCATCACGGCCAACGCGGTGTACAACATCACCGAGTACGGAACGATCAAGGATCCTGAGCAATTCAAGGCTCTCTTTGCTTACTCACCGTACCATCACGTGACGAACGGAACCGCCTACCCGGCCGTGCTGTTCCTAACTGGCGCCAACGACCCGCGCGTGAATCCGGCTAACTCGCGGAAGATGACGGCGCGCCTGCAAGCGGCGTCGAGTTCCGGCCTGCCCATCTTGCTGCGCACTAGTTCCACCTCCGGGCACGGCGCCAGCTCTCTCGATGAGGGTCTGGCCCAGCAGGCGGACGTTTATGCCTTTCTGTTCCACGAGCTGGGGATGGAGAATGCGGTTTCCGGAAACTGAACGTGGCGGTAGTAGCGTGGCCGCTGATGTAAGGCGGGCGTCGATTCCTGTGAATGCAAAGGATTTACGCGCGGAAGTCCGGAAGATAAGTCCCCACCCCTGCCGGACGGCGAACCCCCTGCGGCGGCCGGCGGTGACTGATTCCAGACCTACACCACGTACTTGGAGACACCAAGCAGGCGGGCTAGATGGAGCCTGCCGCAAAGGGGCGGGACAGGCCCAAGTCCTCAGGTTCGCATTGCTCCCTTGAGCACTTCGCGAAGGCGTCGCGCCACGATCAGGTCCTCAGATGATTGCAGCATCCACACGCCCACAACGATTGTATTGGGACCGGAGGGCAATCCCCCCATGGCAGGCCCCGCCCCGGTCGCGGGATTCAACTCGATGCGCGGTTTTCCTTGGCGGAGCTTTTCCATTACCTGCTGCCCGGTGATGGGGATGCGATTCTGGTCGTAGGTAATCAGCAAATGCGGGACGTGGTTGGCAACGGGAGGAAGAAAGATCTTGGTCTCCACGGTGGGAATACCCTTCACCTGGTTGGCGATTCTTTCGGCACGTTTCTGGAACTCCGCCTGCATGGCCTCCTCGTCCTGGCTCAACAGCCAATCCACTGCGGCGACCAAGCCGATGATCTCTTCCTTTCCCACCTTCATGCCGCGACCAATTGTGTTCGAGTAAGGAGAGTTGTTTTTTAGCGCAAACTCAATCAGGTCCTTCCTTCCCAGCAACAGGCCGGTGCATTGCGGTCCCCGAATTCCCTTCCCCCCGGAAAAAGTCACGAGATCAAATCCCATTTGCACGTAATTCCAGAGATTCGCGATGGGCGGAACATCTGCCGCAGCATCGTTGAAGCAAGGGACTCCGTGCTTGTGGGCCACTCGCACCCAGTCCTCGCGGCTGATCTGGCCAGCCTCGGCGGCGTTGAAGAAGTTGGTCATCACGGTTCGTTCGTTGAATGCCGCCTCGTACTCTTGCATTGTTTCAACCTCGACGAACTTAATCCCACAGTTACGCAGGGCGTGGTCGTACCCGTAGCGATGGGTTTTCTGAACGATGACTTCGTTCTTCAGCCCTGTCATGTCCACCGGTACATTCACGATAGCCTGCTCGTTCCCGAGAGTGATACAAGCGGCCGTGCCCAGCGTCAGGGCGGAGGCTGCACCGGCCGTCACCAGAGCAGCTTCACAGTGCAGACGGCGCGCCAGGTACTCTCCTGCCGCTCGGTGCAACTCTTCGATGTTAACGGGCTGCTGTGCGGCTCGAGTCATCGCGGCCTGCACTTCGGCGGGCAGAATTGAGGCCGAAAGAATGGTGAAGGTTCCACCCGCGTTGATGAACGGAGTGACACCTAGTTTGCTGTAGTAATCCACTCCCTTTTCCGAGGGATGTCCCTGGGCGCGAAGCTCGCCGGCTGCACTTCCATACGCCACAGCCCCGCTCGCCATCAGCGTTTGGCCTGTTTTGCCAAAGAACTTTCTTCGGGTCATGAATCTCGACATCAGAATCCTCCTACAATCCTCTTCAGCGTGTCTTTACCGCGATTGCGGTAATCTCGATACGAGCATTGCTGACCAACGCCGCCACCTGCACCGTTGCGCGCGCCGGCCTGGGTGCGGGGAAAAAGGTCTTGTACACCTTGTTCATTTCCCCGAAATCGGCCATATCCGCAAGATAGACATTCACTGACACTACATCTTCCATCTGCAGGCCGGCAAGCTCCACGATTTTCTTGATGTTCTCCAGTGCTGCTTGGGTTTCGGGCCCAATTCCTCCCGGGCGCAGCTTACCCTCGTCCGATCCCTCCTGCCCGGCGACATAGAGGGTGTTGCCCACCAGGATGCCGTTGCTGAAGGGCAGTCCTTCTGCGGTTCCAGGCGGATTAATGGCGCGTTTTGCCGAGCTAAGGGGGCGGCCAGCGGCCATAAACAGGGCTGCCGCCAGGAGGGTAATTCCCAAAACTACCAACTTCATTACTATCTTGTTCATTGTTGTCAATTCTCCTGAAAAGAAATGTCCATGAGAGTAGCAGCGTTTCTTGTAACGACGGAGTGGGTGCGACATAGATCTCTACGCACAACGACGGCTGTCAGTGCCTTTTGTAATCCTCAGTAGAACAATCTAATTTCTCGGGTAGTTGTCCGCCCGCGCCGGAGGGGAGCTGCCCGATTCCGGCGTGGTGAAGTACTGCTTGGGGGCCTTCTCCCACTCGACCATGCTCAGACCCGAGGGATCGTACAGGATTCGCCCGGCC
>Ga0208191_1000475_pt1 | contig 28384 bp, 24 predicted proteins | sample June2015DPH_13_5_FD_184709 | JGI IMG/M metagenome (GOLD analysis project Ga0208191, IMG submission 184709) | Peatland microbial communities from SPRUCE experiment site at the Marcell Experimental Forest, Minnesota, USA - June2015DPH_13_40... | ecosystem: Environmental > Terrestrial > Soil >... | reverse complement strand
ATGAAAATCACACCCTATAATCATCATGCGAAGGCTCCTTCCTTCCCAGCGTCTTTGGTCCTCAACTTCAGACTACCGGGTTCGATTCAAGCCTTCGCTCTTATCCAATCAGTTTCTGGATAACTTCCGGTTGGCCGACAACCCAGGACTAATTCCAAATTCGGTCGAAATCGCAATGCTTGACTAGGCCTCCCGCCATGCGTTCCTCCTAACAGTTATGGAAATGTTTCAGGCGCCATTCACGTGGATTGCCACCAGCGTAACATCGTCGTCCGAGTCGTCACCCGAGTCGCGAGCCGACCACCGCCTCAACTCTCTAAGCAGTCGATCCGCCAAATGGTCTGGCAAGGTACTTTGATCCGTCTCCAGAAATTGCCTGAAGCGGTCGGTACCAAACTCGATCTGCGATGGGTTCGTGGTTTCCGGTATCCCATCGGTATAAAGCAAAGCCCAATCACCTGCCTTGAGCGGCAACTCCACGAAAGAATAGGCTGCTTGCGGGAATTTTCCGAGAAACAATCCATTCTCCTCCACAGCACGCACGCCCTCGGACCGACGCCACAACAACAAGGGAGGGTGACCCGCGCCTGCATACCTCAGCGTTCCCTTCAGCATGTCTACAAACAGATAAGCCGCGGTGACGTAATGGCGCTGAAATTTTCCGCATAACGCTTGATTCAGGCCCAACAGCACTTGCGCCGGGTCGGCAGCGTGCGGCTCTTGCGCCGGCAGTGCAATTTTCAGCATCGAGGCGATGAGTGCGGCTGGCATTCCATGTCCGGATACATCGGCAACCAGAATCCCAACGCGCTTTTCATCGACGACTATAAAGTCATAGAAATCGCCGGCCACAGATGTCATGGGGATGTAGCGTGCGGCAATCTCCAGACCTTCGATTTTGGGAATCTTTTCGGGAAGAATCGATAACTGGATTTCGCGCGCCGTTTCCAATTCTTTCTGGATGGTAAGCAGTTGCAAAGCGAGCTCTTTGCGAATTCCGCGAAGCACAAGGTGGGTTTGTACCCGCGCTTTGACGATGGCGGGAGAAAGCGGCTTATGAATGTAATCTACCGCACCGACCTCGAAGCCCTTGGTCTCATCCTCGATTTCAGTCTGCCCCGTGAGGAATATGACTGGAATGTCTCGCGTCTCTGCGGACATTTTCAACCGAGTACAAACTTCGTACCCATCCATCTCGGGCATCATGACATCCAGCAGGATAAGGTCCGGCAAAGGTGTAACGCTCGCCAATTCCAATGCCTTCGCGCCGTTGGTCGCGATGCGGATCTTGTAACTGTCTTTCAGGATAGAATTCGCGATTTGAATGTTGGCGGGAGCATCATCCACCAGAAGCAGAGTTTTTACTTCGCCAGCCGACTTCATTGTCGTGTCACCTTCGCGCAGCACTGTTCGGCGATGCCATCGAGTTTCACCAACGCCGCCGTAAAATCGAAGTCGCTGATCGATGCGCTCAGAGCATCCAGGTCCGGCTGGTCGACAAGACCCGCAACAGCGTCCTGCAGACTGCGAAATGCTTCCTCGGCACCGCCATCGCTCGCATCGAGTAAGGACCTGAGGCGGGCGATTGAGGCCGATGATGTTTCTCCCTTGAAAGACGGCGGCGTCTCCTTAGGCCGTGAAGGTGTTGATTCGCGTAATGCGTGGTCGATGGCATAAACCTGAGTGTCCAACACGGTCGCGAACGCGCCGAGCAGCGCCGCGACAGAATTCTGGCCTTCACGGATTGCTTTCTCCAGTTGCTGCGCCGCAGACTGCACCTGCGTGATACCAAGATTGCCAGCAACACCCTTCACCGTATGCGCGATGCGTTCAGCCAGTTTGAGGTCCTCGCTTTCGAGTGCGGCAGAAATCCGTAAAGCTGCATTGGCTTGCTTCGCGACAAATTGCCCCAGCAAGTCGCGGTAGAGCCGCCTGTTACCCGCGACGCGCTTCAGGCCGTCGTCCAAATTGATCCCTACGATCTCCGGAAGCTCACCGGCCGTGTTTGCCGGGGTCGTTCTTGCGGGAATCGGTGGTGCCTGGGATTCGGTAGCTTGCCTTGGCCTAGGCTTCGCCCATCGCATCAAGGTCGAAAACAGGACGTCGGGATCAATCGGCTTCGACACATGATCGTTCATGCCTGCGTCGAGGCAGCGCTGGCGCTCCTCAACGAGAGCGTGTGCCGTCATGGCAATGATCGGGAAGTTCTGCAGACGTGGATCACGCCGCAGCAGCCTGGATGCCGTAAAGCCGTCCATTTCGGGCATCTGCAGGTCCATGAACACCACATCGAAGGGCGGAGCCTGACTACCTTCGGTCAGGATTTTCACTGCTTCTCCACCATGATTGGCAACGGTTACGACCGCCCCAGCGCTCTCCAGTAGTTCGGTTGCAACCTGCTGATTCATTTCGTTGTCTTCTACCAACAGGATCCGGATTCCCGTGGCGTCATGCACAGGGGAGTCATCTTTCTTCACGCGAGACCGGCGATCTTCTAGTCCGCCAACGCCGAACAGATCCACCAGCGTGTCATAGAGTAACGACGAATTGACTGGCTTTAACAAATAGCTCTCGATTCCAATCTCTTCTGCCTGGGTTCTGACATCTTCTCGCCCGAATGCGGTCACCATCACAATCTTCGGAATGTGCTGGAGACGACCATCGGCCTTGATGATGCGACTTGCTTCCAAGCCGTCCATTCCCGGCATATGCCAATCCATCAGCACCAATCGATAAGGATCCTGGGAATCTGCACTGGCTATTTCCCGCACGGCGTCCTCCCCGGACGAAACCGATTCGGCTCGCAGTGCAAAAACCCGGAGTGCATCGGTGAGAATCTCGCGCGCCTGCGCATTGTCATCGACAACCAGAGCCCGAATTCCTGCCAGATCAGGGATAAAGCGTTTGCGTTTCTCTTCTGACCCAATGCCGAACCAGGCAGTGAAATGGAAGGTGCTGCCTATGCCGGGCTGACTCTCGGCCCAGATGGCGCCCCCCATCATTTCAACCAACCGTTTGGAGATGGAGAGTCCAAGGCCCGTGCCGCCGTACTTTCGCGTCGTAGAAGTGTCTGCCTGCGCAAACGCCTGGAACAGCCGAGCGCTCTGTTCCGGCGTCATACCGATACCAGTGTCGAGGACCGAGAACCTCACCTTGACTCGGTCCGCCAGTCGCTCCTCAAGCGCAACCGTTACCAATACTTCGCCACGTTCCGTGAACTTGACTGCGTTGTTCACGAGGTTGATCAGGATTTGTCCGAGGCGCAGCGGGTCGCCGACCAGATTGGGCGGAATGTCATGCTGCGCTCCGATCAGAAACTCGAGGTTCTTGTCTTGAGCTTTCTGACTGACAATCGACGATAGATTGTCGAGCACATCCTCAAGCCGGAACCCTGTCTTCTCCATATCCAATTTGCCCGCTTCGATTTTTGAGAAGTCAAGGATGTCATTGATGATCCCGAGCAACGCATGTGCGGCGGACTTCACCTTAGTCAGATAATCTGCTTGTTTCTTAGATAGATCGGTCTTCAAGGCTAGGTGCGTCATGCCAATGATGGCGTTCATCGGCGTACGGATCTCATGGCTCATGTTGGCCAGGAAATCAGACTTGGCTTTGGTGGCGGCCTCGGCCGCTTCTTTGGCTACTGCCAAGTCCGCGGCCTGCACCTGCGTCTGCTTCAGCAGCTTCTTGGCCTCCATCGTGGTCATAAGAATCTTGGTGTTCAGGGCGACTCTCGGTAACAGCGCGTCCAGCAGCGCTTGCTGACGCTCGGACACCGGAGCCGAAGGCGCCAGTTCGACGACGGCGAGCACAATGTCGTGATCAATCAGGGGGACAAAAAGGACACAAGCAGGTGTCACCATCCCTATACCTGCGGAGACTTGGAGGGGCTTCTCGGGGCTGGAAACAATCCGAAGACTGCGCCGCTCTACGGCAGCTTGTCCCACCAGGGCTTCGCCAAGCACAAATTCTCGCGGTTCCGTCGAAACCTCCGTCGCGAAAGCACCGACGCGGGCGAAGCGCATATGGCTGTCGTCGGCGAGGTAGAGGGCACCATAGAGCAGATCCAATGTTTCCGAGATTCGTGACAAAAGGACGGTAGAGAATGCCGCGAAGTCCTCGGCCGACTGCAAGCTAGCAACCGTAGCCGCCACCTCGGTTTTGACCCAGCTCTGCATTTCCCGCTCCTTTGCAGCGACCTGGAGGACGCGCAGCGCTCGGTTCATCTCACCAATTTCATTGGTATGGTTAAGTTTCGCAATGGGCTGGTCTAGCCGTCCCTCCGCCACGTCCAGAATCTGGCCCCGAAACGACGACACGACTTGCACCACTTCAACCTGCACGATGGAGAGCGCAATGACGAAAGATGCGAACAAACCGAGCGCGATCACAATCCATGTGATCAGAATGGCGCGGTGCGTCCGGGAAGAGAGTTCGTTCGATTCCTGGTTTGCAGACCTCTGCATGTCGTCCACCAGGTCGGTCATGGCCTGCCTCGCTCGCTGCAAATCAGCGTCGACCCCGCTGCGCATGATCTGCATAGCCTTTTCACGGTTGCCAGACAAGGCAGCCGCTCGGATGGGGCGTGCACGGAATGCAGATCGATCGAACACAGCCTCGGCCGCTGCGATTTGGCTTGCGCGACCGGGGCTCCGCCGCAGCGCGTCCGCGAGCAATGCATGGTAATCGGCTTGTACCTTGTCCAATTCTCTGTCGTTCTCTTGCCTCTGATCGGGTCGGTCCTCGGCCACCAGTTGGTAAAGCACTAAACGGAAGCGCATGGTGTTGCCTCGCGCTGCGGTTACCGATTGAAATGTCTTGACGTAATCGTCGATCAAATTGCTGTACCAAGTGTCGATCTTCTGGCTTTCGATCGACGAATACACCACCGCCCCAATCGCCATCAGCGCCAGCGGAAGCATGGCGACCAGCACCTTGGTCCGGATTTTGAAATTCGCTAAGAGACTCATATCATCCGTTCGTACCCTAGGAGTTATCACACGTTGGCACGAATCGAAACGCTGTGGCACTCCGCCAAAACTGGGGACTTCCCGCCAAATAGAAGGCTGGAGGACTGCCTTCAGGAGAGTTCCCTCCCCCTCAAGTGCCATGTCTCGCGAAAGGATCGAAAGGTGGAGCTTCCCCTGAGATTACAGGCACACCCATACGCGGTGTGAGTTTATAAGCACGGTGGTGCGGCAATAACTGGCAAAACTGCCAGTCCGAATGTGCATCGTCAGAGTCTCTCAGCGGTGCTCCCGAGTTACGGGCAAACCGGAAGTTGCGCAACTGGAAAGAATCTTCGCGACACGGTCCCGAAGTCAGCTTCTGGGAAGTGAGGGTGGTCGTAGCGTTATCTGGACTGCTTCCCAGTCGGATCACGGCCAAACGGAAACTGAGACAGCCTTGATTCGAGGGAGAGCACTACCGCCCCGCCGACCTGTCAGAGTTGCCCAAAATCCCCTTCACCGCGGGCATTTGCAAGTGCCTCAATCAAGGCGGTCACAAGATGCGCGGGTCTGCTGCCCACAAACAGGTGATTTTCGAACGCTAGCCTTGCCCCAGACCTCTCGTGTGTAGAAGGGCAGCGTGAACAATGCAGTCGCATTGTCGCGAGACTCATCTCCGTTTAGCTTCGACCTGAATTCTTTCCGAATCCTTGGTCCTAGGCAGAGAGCCGCACAGCAGCCCTAGTGATCCACTGGACATGCTCACTATCCCCTATCCCCCATCCCCCCTATCTTACAATCGAAACAATGTTCAAGCGGCACGTTCATATCGTCCCCAGGCTTGCTCTCGCAACCGCTGGATGCCTCTGGGGAACAGGATTTTTCTTCGGCAAGATTGCCTTGACCGAGATGCCAGTCGCGAGCATGGTCTTGTATCGGTTCGCGTTCGCGTCTGCCGGTCTGCTCCCTGTCATCTTCTATGATCGTCCTCGGTTTGACAGGAGCGAATGGGGCTGGGTGTTCGCAGCATCAGTGCTCGGAGTGCCAGTGCAGTGTTTGGTGCAGTTCAAGGGACTTTCCCTCACCACGGTTTCGCACGCTTCTTTAATGGTTGGCACACTTCCCATGCTGCTCGCCATCGCAGCCGTGGTATTCGCGGGAGAGCGGTTGCACTTCGGCGGCTGGCTTGCGCTTGCAGCCTCGACCTTTGGCGCTGCGCTGATCGCATTGTCGAGCAAGAAAGCTTCCGGCGTGGCACACGCGAGCACGCGTGGCGACCTGTTGGTTGTGCTTTCAATGTTTGCAGCCATTGGATGGATTCTGATTTCGAAACGTCTCATGTGTCGGCATTCAGCAGTCATGGTGACGGCTTTAATCTTTTGGATCGGTACTATCCTCCTGGCGATGGCGGTCATCACAACATCCGGCGTTCCGTCGCTGCATTACTCGACCCGCGCATGGATTGCCGTAGCGGAACAGGGATTCTTCGCTACTGCGAGCACGACAGTTTTGTGGAATTGGGGACTCAAGCGGGTTCCGGCATCTCAGGCAGGAATTTTCGTAAATTTAGAACCGCTGGTCGGCGCGATTCTGGGTGTCTCCTTGCTGCACGAGGATTTGGGGATCATGGCTCTCGCAGGAGGTGCGGTGATTATAGGAGGAGCGGTGTATTTCAGCTACAAGCCCGAAGGCAGCAGACCGGTCGGGGACACCTTGCCGTGCGACTAAGAGAAAAGCCAATTCTGAGTCTCAGCAAGTTCCACGGGCTTCGAACATTCTGCGTCGTCGTTCGCCACGTGATTGATCCGAGTGCTGATGGGATAGTACCGCATCAGCCGGGCATCGCAGGGCTCCAACAGTTCGGACGCCGCAACCACGTCCCTCATCCCCGGATCGAGCCATAAATCGGGGCTGTCTGGATCAAGGATGACTGGCATTATGTCGTGGACGGCTGAGGTCACGGCATTCGGAGTCGTGGTCAGTATCGAGCGGGTCTTTATCCAGCCACCGCTAGGGTCTTTCCAACGATCCCATATTCCTGCAAACGCGAACAACTCACCTTCGTTGACCTCAAAACAGTACGGCTGCTTGCCTTTCCCGGTTCTCGCCCACTCATAAAATCCGTCTGCGGGGATCAGGCATCTGCGAAATTTCAATGCATCACGGAACGCAAGCTTGGTGCTCGCTGTTTCCGATCTTGCGTTAATCATCTTGGCGGCGACAGACGGTTCTTTCGCCCATGACCGCCGAGATCGGGATAAAAGCGTTCAAGAAGAATAGCAGGAGCACCCATCCTCAGCATGTCAGGCGTCATCCCTTTTTCGCGACCGCACCCCTCTGGATTTTGGAAAAATTGCAGGATTCGGATGTGCCATGGCGTCATTTCATCAATCAGATTCACGAACATAAGCGGAGAAGTTTTATCGCGATGTCGGGGCACAGGGAGCGACCGTGCGCGTCGGGATGGCAGCCAGCGGGCACGCTCGCTGGTTTGAACGGCTGCTCTCAGAATTGCAGTTTGAGTGCTTGAGTGTGGATCGGGGATGCCGCCGAGATTCGCACGAAGCGGGTACGCAAGCGGAAGATGGATCGCCAAAATGCGTTTCACACCTCCGTTTCGACAATTCTGCTATTAAGTGACCTCATCTGAGTAGCGAGAGCGGCGGTAGCACTGAGGAGTTCGTTCTTGTTGTAGCCAGCATACCCGAGCATGAGCCCCGATCGCGAACGGTGTCGTAATGCATGATGCTCTCTTTAGTTGCAAGCTCTGCGACTAAAAAGATCTGGTGCCTTTGCTCGGCGTATTCGATACGTTTGTACGCGCCCCGCACTCCTTTTATCTGGTGGTTTGAGTGCCTTCGGCTTCCAAAGTGATGCGATCGACCGATCGACCAGCGGCATGGGGATGACATCCTGGATGACATGCCCCCGGAATTCATCGGTGCACGGACTTTGGAGCGAATCGCCACCAGCCAAGGCAAGGGGTACGCGAGAATATATGTCTCCAGTATGTCTCCAGAAAAAGGCGCGTTGCCTGACACCCCAATAAACATTGACGTTTGCCGACATTTCCGGCTTCTGCGTCGGAAAGTAGAGTAGCGTCCAGTACCGTCCGACGAATTTCGCGATGCGGTTCGAGGTCCGGAGGGAAACAGCCGGTCTTCAGGATTCTCAGTCCCTGGGAAGGGCCACGCCTGCTCTGTCTGCTTCGCGGTCGCCCTCGCGATCAGCTTCGCGGTTAACGATTGCCTGAAACTTCCGCAGCACGTCTTCGGGAAGAGATGGCTTCTGATACTTGCTTACTAGCTCGTCGACGCGGGCACGGGTTCGCGTAAAGACGTCGCTTGGTGGCTCCGAGCCTCGCGCGCTGCGATCGATGACCGGGGAGGGAAGATACTGCTCCTGCCGAAAAAGCGCGCGCGTTTCCTTCAGCTTGAGAAATTCTCCGGAGAGCCCGGTTTGCGCGAACATGGCGGTGGCCAGGCTTTTACTACCAACGTCATCACCGCGGCCGTCGTCGTCGCGGACTTCCTCGCCGCGGACCTCAATGCCTCGCGCCAGCCGCTGCGCCGAGGCGATCGACTCGGCATCAATGACCAGCTTTTCGACGCTGAAACAAGCGAGAGATTCAAGCATGCCCGCTCCCGAAATCATGTTGATGCCCGCCAGCGCTCCGAGCATCGCTGAGCGCGCACTCTCCGCGCCGGCCTGCGCATCCACAAGCTTCGAATCGGTCGCGACCAGATAGCCCTGGGTCGGCAGGCCCAGATGCTTGCCGACTTCGGCGCATGCCATGTTCAGCATGGCAGTTTCGACCGCGCCCATGGGCGCGCCTCCGGTACGCATGTCGAAGATGGCGGGAGCACCGCCCCAGACTATGGGCGAGCCCGGTCCCGCGAGTTGATGCAGCGTGATGCCCGCCAGCGTTTCGGCAGCATGTTGCGTTACGGAACCTGCCAGCGTCACCGGAGCGGTGCCGCCGGCCAGTGGCATGGAGACGATTTCCGCGGGCACGCCGGCGCGGGCCAGGTCGAGCAGATTGTGCGATCCGAACTCCGACCAGTTCAACGGCGGGGAAGGACACACATCAAAAACGGCCCGCGGTTGTTGACGCAACCGGTCTGCGCTGCCGCTGTCCGCGGCAAGCAAGTCAATCATTCCCTGCAGTCCGGCCGCGGAGAACGATCCGGTCACCACCGGCTTGTCAGAATACTGCAGGACTATGAACAGCCGGTAGAGATCGCCAATCGCGCTCGGCGCGTCATTATCGCTGCACACAACGGCGGTAGATTGCGCAGCGAACTGCGGCAAAGCTTCCGTGACTTGGACAATGCGCACCAGGTCGCGGGTCTCCGACGGCCGCGCTTCCAGCGTGTCAGGATCGAGCATTTGCACGCAGCAGGAGCCGGGATCGAATTGCACATCGTCGCCGCCGTAATGAACGGCTTTCTCTCCGCGACGGTTGTACAGGTAGAAGTCCCGTGGGACCGATGCCAGGCACTTTCGCACCAGCGGCTCAGGGACGCACGCTATTCCGTCATTGACTTCAACGCCGGCAGACTGTAATAGCTCGACCACCGCCGAGCCCACGCGAACTCCAGGGCTCATCAGCAGTTCAAACGCTTCGCGCAGAATGCGCCCGATGAGCTCAGCACTGAGCAGTTGAATTCTGGGTCTCATGCCGAGACTGTTCCTTTGCCCATCAGATTCTTTGCCAGTTCCAGCGCATCGATGGCATTGCGAGAGTAGCCGTCGGCGCCGATTTCAGCCGCCCACTTCGAGGTGACCGCGGCGCCGCCAATGATCGCCTTTACCCGAGGCCGCAAACCATTCCGATCCAGCGCTTCGATCACGGCTTTCTGTCCGGCCATGGTCGTCGTCAGCAAAGCGGAGACGCCGACGATGTCGGCATCAACTTCTTTGGCCTTGGCAACGAACTGCTCGGGAGTCACGCTCGTACCCAGATCGAAGATCTGGAATCCGCTGGCGGAAAGAATAGTGGCGACCAGGTTCTTGCCGATGTCGTGAATATCGCCTCTGGCGGTGCCGAGCACGATCTTACCCAGAGTCTCACGCTGCGAGCCGCGCTTCAGCATCTCCGGTTCAAGAACCTTGATGGCCGCCTTCATCGCCTCGGCTGACGCGAGCAGATCGGGCAGAAACATTTCACCGCAGCCAAATTGATCGCCGGCAAACGTGATCCCCACAGCAAATCCCCGGTTCACCGCTTCCAGCGGATCGACGCCGTTGGCCAGCGCCTGCCGCGCCAATTCCGCAGCCCTGTCCGGCGCGCCGTCGACGATGCTTTGGAGCATCTCCCCGAAGAGTTGGTCCGACACTGAGCCTCCCGCCGAGATCAGCCTTCAAATCAGGCCCGTCAAAAGCGCGATTGTACTCCGGCGGGAAGTGACAACACTGTGACCCGCCGCACATCCCCAGATATTTTCGAAGTGGTTCCCGTGGATGTCCTCCCCGTCTAAACGTGCGATGATGGTTCGACTTTCAAAAGGAGCCTTTCCCCATGGCTAACCCAGTTTCCCAAAGTTATTCCAATTACACGCGTTACGATCCGCTCTTCCATTTTTTCATCCTCCCCGTATTCGCCATCACCCTGATCGCGACCATCGTCCACCTCGTCAGAAGGCCAAGTGTGCATTCGGCATGGTTGGTCGTCGTCATGATCGCTGCCATAGCCGCCATCTTCAAGATTCGCCTTTATGCCCTCAAGGTGCAGGACCGCGTCATCCGCCTCGAAGAAAGATTGCGCCTCGCGTCCTTCCTCGACCCAGCCCTTCGTCCCCGCATCCCAGAATTCACCGAATCGCAACTGATCGCGCTGCGCTTCGCCTCCGACGCCGAACTCCCCGCGCTAGCCGCAAGAGCCCTGAACGAAAAGCTCTCCGTCTCCGACATCAAAAAATCAATCCAGCACTGGCGCCCCGACTATTGGAGAGTGTGAACGAACGCCTGAACTCACGTAGGGACGGCCGCCCTCGCCGGGGTCCCCAGACCGCGCGCTTTTGGCGGGCTGGGGTGGTCGGCCGTCCAGCGGAGCGAAGCTCCGCAGCTCGACGTAACCGCCGCCCACTAACAAGGCGAAGCAGCGACGTAGAATCGCGGTTGATTTTCCATCCACTAACCACCGACCACTGCCTCTAAGCCTTCAAATACCAAGGCACATTAATAATGTTGATCCGCTCATCCCCACCCATCAGCAGCAGCGCCGTCAATATCTCTGCCCGCTGATTGTGCAGAAAATAGTGATACCAGTGCCGCTCCACCATCGACGCAATCACCACCGCGATCGTCCGCCCCGGATTCTCCTTCTCCACCTGCAACACATAATCCACAATCGGATGAATCACCAGCCGATACGGCGACGCCAATGTCACCAGCATCGGCTGCCGCGTCTCCGCCGGCAACTCGGCCAACCACGAAGGCCGATTCTCATCCGCATCGCACGTCACATGCACCGCCCGCACATCCGGAGACAAAGTCATACCAAACCGCAGCGCCTTCTCCGTCGCCGCATTCCATTTCTCCACCGGAACCAGCACAATCGGCGGAGCCAGCTCCTCCGCATCCGGAATCGCCCTGCCGGGCAGCGCTGTTTCCTCCGCCACCCGTTCATAGTGACGGTGCACCCGCTGCATAAACACCACCGCCGCCGGCAACAGCAGCACCACCACCCACGCCCCCGCGGCAAACTTCGCCACCACAATCACTATCGTCGTGGTCCCCGTAGCCAAAGCCCCAAGACCGTTGATCAGGATGCTGTGCCAAGCCCCCGCCCACGACGCCGTCCTCAACCAATGCCCCACCATTCCCGCCTGCGACAAAGTGAATGCCAGAAACGCCCCCACCGCAAACAAAGGAATCAACCGGTCCGTCACCCCATCAAACAAGATCAACAACAGCCCCGCCAGAATCGCCAGCACCCAGATCCCCTGCGAAAACACCAGCCGCCGTCCCCGAATCGTTAAAGAATGCGGAAGATAATCGTCCCGAGCCATCACCCGGCACAGCCGGGGGAAATCCGCAAACGAAGTGTTCGCCGACAAACAAAGCACGAGCAGCACCGAGAACATAGTCAGATCGTAAAAAATTCCTTTCCCCGTCACCGCCGCCGTCACCATCGACAACACGCTCTGGTATCCCGCCAGTCCCGGATCCGTAGCCATGATTCCGTAGTACCGCACCAGCAGCGCAATTCCCCCCAGCAACAAAATCAGAATCGCGATGATCGCCGTCAACGTAGCCCGAGCCGCCGGGACCACCGGCTTCCGAAACGCCTGCACCCCGTTGCTAACCGCCTCGATGCCCGTCAAAGCCGTGCACCCCGAGGCAAACGCCTTCAGCAAAATCCACACCCCCACGGCCTGCAAAGCCGCCGGCGCGGTTCCCGCCGGCGCCACCACCGCCACCGGATGTCCCCCTGACACGACCACCTTATAAAGCCCCATCACAATCACCACCGCGAGCGTCCCCACAAACAAATAAGTAGGAGCCACAAACGCCGATCCCGCCTCCTTCACTCCCCGAAGATTGACCATCGTCAATATAACCAGCACCCCCAGACACAGAGCCAAAGTGTGCGGCTGCAACCAGGGCACCGCCGAAACCAGCGCTCCGATCCCCGCCGAGATTCCCACCGCCACATTCAGCAGGTAATCGATCATCAAAGCCGCGCCCGCCAGCACTCCCGCCCGGTTCCCCAAGTTCTCGCGAGCAACCGTGTACGATCCCCCGCCCATCGGATAAGCCGCAATCGTCTGTCGATAACTGAAATACACAATCACCAGTAGCCCAATGATTGCCGCCGTCAACGGCACAATGTATCGCACCCCCAGCAACCCCAAAGGCAGCAAAATCGTCAAAGCTGCCTCCGGCCCGTAACCCGCCGAACTCAAAGCATCGAGTCCAAAAGTAGGAATCCCCTGCTGAGGTGAAAGCCGCTGCCCCTCGTCCTCGGAAGAAGCCAGTGGCCGCCCAAACAAAACATCAATCAGTCCCATATCCCCTCACACCCAGCGCCAGCCGGGCTCGCGTAGGGACGGCCGCCCTCGGCCGTCCAAGCCGAGCGCAGCTCGGCCGTGCCGCCAGCACCGGCACACCGTCCTCAATCCCGCCGCACCCAATAAATCCCTACCAACAAGAATGCCGCCAGAGTAACAAACCCAATCGCCCCACCCAGCGAAACCCAGGAAACATAATCAAGATCGCTAGCCTCAGTAAGCACCAGATAAGTCACCTCATCCAGAATCATTCCGCTGCCGACCCCGAGAGCCCCCAGCGCCAAAAATGCCACCACCCGCCGCCGCGTCCCAAAAGCCAGAATGAATGCCGCAGGAATTTCGATCAGCACTCCAACAAATAAACGATGAACCAGAACTCCGCCCGGATAAACATGCTGCACCCGCACCAGGTGAAGATAAAGCCGGAGACAAAGAACCGTCCCCAGCATCGGCAGCAAGATCAGCAGCAGCGTCTGCTTAGGAGTCGGTCTGGAAATTGGATCGCGCACAAGACGCTCGCATCCTAAACGAAGCGAGACCCTGTGCCAACGCAAAACAAATCCGTAATAAGCGGAAAGTCTTACGCCATCGCCGCGCAACGCGCGCGTGTAGGGACAGCCGCTGCCGGCTGTCCAAGCCGAGCACAGCTCGGCCCCGCCGCCAGCATCGGCAGGACTTCACAGGTTGCGGAGAAACGCTGGTCGTGATCTTGTCTTTTAGAAATGCGGCTTCAGACTGTAGAGATGGAGCTTGCCCAGGCCCAGCAGGATAACCACAGCCGTCGCCGCCAGTTTCGTCCAACCCCATCGGATGCGCGCCATATTATTCTCCACCACCTACATCGAGCCCGCCGTGTCTTGAATAACCGTGTCATTGGCATCCGAACGACGTCCAAATCACGCCGGTTCCTGTGGGCGCCACCCCGGTAGACGATGCAGTGATATGAAAGATAAGGAAATCGCCGGCAGCGACAGCCACCGGACCCGTGGCAGTGCAGCTATTTCCACTCGCAAGCACCGTACAGAACATGCCCGTGGAAACAGTTGAACCGCCTGCCCCAGAGACGTTGAATTGCAGGTCCACTACCAAGTCTTCGGTGTACTTCGAGTGGACGTACAGCGTCGTGATAGTGCAGCCAACCGCCACCCAGGTGAAGAGCTCGTCGATGGGAGCCGCCGAGGCTCCAATGGCCTGCACAGGATTGGCATATTCTTCGGTAGTCATGCGGCGCGCCACGGTGGTAAACGGGATGCCAGCGTTCGGGCTGCTGCCTCCCGCCCCTGTGGCGCCTTGCGGGATAGTGAAATTGAGAACTGCCGCGCTACTTGTGCCGGAGTTCGTTACGTTCGCGGATGTCCCAGCTGCGCCTGTTGTCGTGGTGCCAATCGTGACTGTGGCCGCTTGACCGTTCGCACCATCGGCGCCGGCTGTTCCCTGAGGCCCAGTTGCTCCCTGTGCGCCTGTGTTTCCCGTCAAACCGATTGGGCCCGTCGCTCCCGCTGGACCCGCAGCACCAGTCAGCCCCGTCGCTCCGGCTGGGCCAGTGGCGCCCGTGGGTCCGGTCAACCCGATTGTTCCCTGAGGCCCGGTTGCACCGGTTGCGCCAGTGTTCCCGATTGGACCCGTCGGCCCCGCTGGACCCGCAGCGCCAGTTAGCCCCGTCGCTCCCGCTGGGCCGGTGGCGCCCGTGGGTCCAGTCAATCCGATTGTTCCCTGAGGCCCGGCTGCACCGGTTGCGCCAGTGTTCCCGGTCAGTCCCGTCGGTCCCGCTGGACCCGCAGCGCCAGTCAGTCCCGTCGCTCCCGCTGGGCCGGTGGCGCCCGCGGGTCCGGTCAACCCGATTGTTCCCTGAGGCCCAGTTGCACCGGTTGCGCCAGTGTTCCCGATTGGGCCCGTCGGTCCCGCTGGACCGGCAGCGCCAGTCAGCCCCGCCGCTCCCGCTGGGCCGGCGGCGCCCGTAGGTCCAGTCAATCCGATTGTTCCCTGAGGCCCAGTTGCACCGGTTGCGCCGGTGTTCCCGATTGGGCCCGTGGCTCCCGCCGGCCCCGTTGCACCAGCGGCACCCGCGGGTCCAGTCAACCCGATTGTTCCCTGAGGCCCGGCTGCACCCGTTGCGCCGATCGGTCCCTCCAGGCCGGTCCATCCCATGGGTCCTTGCGGGCCAGCGTCTCCGGTCCATCCCATGGGTCCTTGCGGGCCGGTGTCTCCGGCCGGCCCGGTCGCTCCCTGAGGCCCGGTTGCACCCGTTGCGCCGATGGGTCCTGGTGGGCCCGTGGCCCCCGTGAGCCCGATTGGTCCCGGAGCGCCCGTCGCGCCTGCCGTCCCCGCTGGTCCCTGTAGCCCCATCGGTTCCTGGGGCCCGGCCAACGTGATCTCCAACTCCGCCGCATGCGCTGTCCGGTCGTTCTCCTTGCTACCCAGCACTACGTAAGCGGTGCTCGAAGTGAGAGCGATGCCGAAGTTGCTGGCGGGCGAACTCACCCATCCCTGCACCAGCTCGGTGACATCGACGAGATAATCTCCCGCCCGTGAAACCGCGAACCTCGCGGCCCTGCTCTCGGTCGCCGCCGCAGTCGTAAATGTCATTGTGAATTCATTCCACGCGCTCGTCGCCCTAAGCACGTTGATCGTTCCCGCGATGTTCACACGGTTGACATGGATATGCAGAGTAGCTTGCGCGATCTGGCCGGCGGTCGTTCCCGCCGGCAGACTTGTCAGCTCAAACTGCAAGTACGAGCTGCTGCCGTTGCCGACATACAGATTCATCTGCGCCCCGAAGTTGCCGCGCGCACGCGCCGAGCTGACGTAGGTGTGACCACTCAAGGTTGCGTCCGCGGCGAAAGCCGGGCTGGCCACAAACCAGCCTGCGATCATCGTCGACAACACAAAGACAACCCACCTGTTCATGATCAATATCTGCAGCACCGCATTTGTCTGAATCGGGGTCTCTGAAGAATTCCTGAATGCCACCTGCGTGGCTAAGGCGGCACCGCGCCCGCGGCGAACAAGATGAGGCCAGCCTAAGTGGGAATTGGAAACAGGGGCAGATTACAAAGAGTCGTACGTGTGTGTCCCCATGGAAGAGCGGCCTCTTTAGGGCCGCGTAAACTGTTTTAAATCAGAGCGGGCTTTAGCCCCCGAGGTCGAGCTCCACCCGCCGACGCAGGGAGAATCAGCAGAGTAACAAGTGGGACAAGCTAGCCATTTGGCGAGAGCTTCGCATTGCCGAATAAGGATTTCGTAACCTTGAAACCTCTGAAACTTGCCTCTATTCCCCCTTCAGCATCCCCACCACCCGATCGAAATCCTCCAACGTCCCATACTCGATCACAATCTTGCCTCTGCCCTTCCGGTCCCGAATCCGCACCCTCATCCCGAGCACTTCCTCCAGCGACCGCTGCGCCGCCTTCACATTCGGATCCACCCACCGCGCTCCGCCTCCCTTATTCGGCTCGGCCCCTTCGATCGGCGCACTCACCCCCAGCACCAGATCCTCCAGCTTCGCCACCGACATCTTTTCGTCCATAACTCTTTGCGCGAGCTTCCAGATCCGGGCGTTATCCCGCAGCGTCAACAGTACCCGCGCGTGGCTATACGTCAACCTCCCCTTTTGCAGAGCCCCGATCACGCCTTCCGGCAGCGTCAGCAGCCGCATGTAATTCGATACCTTCTCCCGCGACACGCCCGCCCGCGCACCAATCTCCTCTTGCGTGAGCTTGAACTCCGTGCTCAAGTTCGCGAACGCCTCGGCCTGCTCCACGCAATTCAGATCCTCCCGCTGCAGGTTCTCCACCAGCGTCATCTCCGCCGCCTGCTGCTCCGAAACCCGCCTCACAATCACCGGGATCGTCGTCTTCTCCGCCATCCTCGCCGCGCGCACCCGCCGCTCGCCTAAAATCAGGATGAACCGCCCCTCCGTCCCCGGACGCACCACCACCGGCTGCAACACTCCCTGCACCCGGATCGAATCTGCCAGCTCCTCGAGTAACTTCTGATCAAACTCCCTCCGCGTCTGGTGCGGGTTGTGGTCGATCCGATCAATCGCCAGCCGAAACACCGTTTCCCCATCCGCAGTCCGCCCCGAGGCCACCGCCTGCAATTCGTCCAAAACCGTTTCCGGTGGAGCGACGGGCGTCCCCGCGAGCCTGCCCTGAGCGAAGTCGAAGGGTCCCCGGTCAGCACCAGAAGAAAAGTCAGGGGAAGAAGAAGAAGAGGAGGAATCGGCTGCCCCATCCTTCCGCGCACTTTCCGGAAGGGCGGGCGCCGCCGTCACCACCCGAGGCCCCGGCAGCAGAGACTCCAGCCCCCGCCCCAAAGCTCGCCGCTTCTCAGCCAGCTTCTCGCTAACCTTTTCCGTCCCAGTCTTCTCCGCCGTCTTATCAACTGCCGCAGCATTCGATGTAGTCATCAAGTAATCTCCCATGGCCTGCTTGTAGCTTTTAAAGATTTGTCATCCTGAGCGAAGCGAAGGACCTGCTTCTTGCCTGCACCTTCAAACCCCACGTAGTTAAGACCTGTTTTCCGACAACTGAGAACCCGCGAAGCCCCCGGCACATATATCGACGAACATAAATATTTACATCCATCAATCTAAGCCGCTTCCCCCGGCCCGCTGGCCACCCTCGCCTGCCGGTCCAGGATCTCCTTCGCCAACCGTATATAGCTCTCCGCTCCCCGCGACCGCACGTCATACACCAGCGCCGGCAGCCCGTGGCTTGGAGCCTCCGCCAGCCGTATGTTCCGCGGAATCGTCGTCGTGCATAGCTTCTCGCCAAAAAATTTCTTCAACTCCTCTGCCACCTGCTGCGCCAGGTTGGTCCGCTCATCGAACATCGTGATCACCACGCCCTCAATCGCCAGCGCAGGATTCAACGCCGCGCGTATCCGCTCGATGGTGTCAAGCAGCTCCGACACGCCCTCGAGCGCAAAGTATTCCGCCTGCATCGGGATCAACACTCCGTCCGCGGCGACCAGCGCGTTCAACGTAAGCAGATCGAGCGCCGGCGGACAGTCGAGCACGATGAACTGAAAGCGCTCGCGCAAACTCGCAAGCGCATCGCGCAGACGATACTCGCGCCGCTCCGCCCCGACCAGCTCGATGTTGGCGCCGATCAGATTCTTGTGCGATGGAATCAGCCATAGCTGTTCAAGCTCGGTGAGCTGCAAAGCCTCCTCCGCCGAGGCCACGCCCATGATCACGTCGTAGATGCTGATGCGTTCCGGATTTTTCACCAGGCCCAGACCGCTGGTTGAGTTCGACTGCGGATCGCAGTCCACCAGCAGGGTGTTGACCTCGGCGGCGGCGAGTGAGGCGGCAAGGTTGATGGCGGTCGTAGTCTTGCCGACGCCACCCTTCTGGTTGGCAACTGCGATGACACGTCCCATGATTTTATTTTCTGTGCGTTGCGGGTCAGAATATGCGAACGCATCGGTGGAAATCAATGCCAGATTTTTGTGCAATCGCGCGAATGTTCCACGTGAAACACTCCAGCTCGTTTCTGGATTTGGCGAGGCCACCGGGTGCGGATGTGTTTCATGTGGAACACATCGCGGGTTCGGAAAATTGAGATGATGGGGTCGGGGTTTTCCAAAATAGAGAAGTGTTCCACGTGGAACACTTTTACTGGAGTCGTCTCATAATGAGATTATTCTTATTTTCTGCCACTTATTACATAACAATTAGCATATCTGTGGATAAAATTTCCACTATTGGCTATTGCACGGGATATATTTTCCATTTTTACTCATGTATACCAATCGACAACACTCTTTTATGTGACTTGGGGACGGGTATTGGTGGGTGCCAGTTCATCTTTGTCAGGGTTGTTAGGTGGGGGATCTGGGCGGCGCTTATTAGTAGGGCTAGGCTTGCTTTGGGGGCCAGGAGAGCTACGGCTTGGGGGAGGATGGTTTCGAAGTGCTCTACGGCTCGGAGGGTTACGATGTCGGCACGGGGGAAGCCGGGGCGGGCGGAGAGGACTTCGGCTCGATCGGTTATTACATTGATGTTGGTCAATGTAAGCGCGCGGGCCACTTCGCGGAGGAAGGCGGCCTTCTTGTGATTCGATTCGACCAGCGTCAGGTGGATGTGCGGGGCCCAGATTTTCAGGGGAAGGGCGGGGAATCCGGCGCCGGAGCCGATGTCGAGAACGCGCGGAGGGCAGTTGTCAGTTGCCAGTTGCCAGTTGCCAGCGGAAGGGTCCAACTGCATAGGTCCTTCCCCTTCGACTGGCTCAGGGTCAGGATGACAAAGAGTTGGGAAGAGGTGACGGGCCAGGAAGAAGGACTCGCCGAAGTGGCGGGTTACGATTTCTTCGGGATGGCGGATGGCGGTTAGATTGATGCGCGCGTTCCAGCGAAGTAATAGATCGATGTACGTCGATATTTGATCGAGCTGGGAGGGGGAAAGCGACGACTCGAGGAAAGGTTCGAGGAGGGCGGCGATGCGGGCGGTGTCCATGGAGAACCTGGAGAGATTCTAGCGGTACTGATTGGGAAAGTATCAGCGCGCACCGGTGTCACTGCGATCTGCCGCGCCCTGGGGAACTGGGGTAGAATTCTCCTCCGTTGAGGGGACGGCAAAAACGAACAAGCTGTGATTGAGGATTGTTTTTATCGGATACTTCGTAACCCATCGATAGGCCGATGGATCCGAGAGAAACTGCCCAGATAAATGAGTCGCGCTAACCACCACAGTCCCCGAAACCTTCTGGCCTTCTCGCAGGTTTGCCGCTTTGATTCCATACACAGCTGGCTCGACGTCGCCAAAATACGCCAGGGATATCTGCTCGTTCGGATGTTCAGATTGGTATTGACGAAGTGCCAACAGACCTTGGCCCCAGTCGAGATTGCTGTCGCTCAAATATCTGTAGCTTGTACGATTGGGTATGAGAATGTTGAGGTACGAAAGATAATCTGGGGCGAAACGAAGCGCGTCCGCGGCATTCACAATCAATGCGGCTAGCACAATAAATACCAGGGCTCGTTTGCCTGGTTTCGAACTGCGAACTCCCTCTGCACTTGGCCCGTTGGCAAATTCCCAAAATGCGGACGCGATCAGGAGCACAAATGGATAGATTGGCAAGAAATGACGTTCTCCCATCGTAATGCGCGCCGACATGATAAAAACCATGTAAACAGCGGGGAAAAGCAATAGGACAAATGCATCTGGAGGCGGGCTTAGCCGCCCGCGTAGGAAAAGTACGAGAGAAGAAACGAATAACAACAGCACGATGGAAGGCCACTTCAACAAAGCGACAACGCCGTAGAATGCAATCTTAGGCCTGTCCAAGATCTCCCCCAGCAGAAAGGTCTGGTGACCATTGTGATTGTGTTCGAGAAGGCCTTCTATTCCTTGAGCGTACTCCCCAGCCGGGATTATCAAGTCCAAGTGCATCTGTAGCGGAACCTTCAAGAGTCTGCTGATACGCCCCGTGGTCTCCACCCAAGGATTCCGATTGGGGAAAGTCATCATCACGATGCCGTCCCCCGTCTTAACGCGGGACACGTGAAAGAAGTATCCCGCCCAGAGAATAGATCCCGCAACGGCAGCAGCTACAAGTGCCGGATACCAATTCCATCGCCGAGGCGACCAAACCCATTGATTCGGTTTAAGGATCAAGATCAAAATCAGTGCCAAGCAAAACAAGGGCGGCGTAGACAGCTTTGACAATAGCAGCAGCCCCAGAAGCACTCCCAGTAACGTGGTCTGAGCCCAAGACGGGTTGGCTCTCCACCGGATAACTTGCACTGCCGTCGCAAAGGCCATCAGCGTGGCCACGCCATCAGTGGTGACGATCGAGAAGTGCGCAATCAGAGAGGGTGAGAATGCAAATAACGCGATAGCCACGTTCGCAGTACCGACTGAAAAAAGCTTTCGCGCCGTCAGCCACAGCAGAATGCCGAGCAGAACACCGAGCAGAACATTCACTAACCGAGCTCGCGTGGCCAATGCGACAGGATCTGGAATAATCGATCGGACACGGAAGCCGGGCGGCGAATCCCCCCACACGGTGCCCCAAATAATGTCCCAATCGCCGTGTGCCAGTGGGAGAGTTAGCAGCAAGTGCGCGAGCGGAGGATGATCGAGCACTTGTTCAAAACGTCCATAGCGCCATTCCTCCAAACCCGCGGACATGTGGGCCGGCTCGTCGAACGTAAGAGACTGTGTGCGAACGAACCAAAGGCATTGCATGAAGTAGAGAAGCAGCATGAACGCCGGAAAAGCCAGCTGTCTCCGTGATCGTCGAATCTGGACAGCAGGCGTGCCAAGGTTAGGATCGTCACCTATTTCGCGCCCCCCGGCCCGCTCGGCAGTTGTTGTCGATGCCCCTCCAATCGATGCAGCTTTCGATCTGGAGTCTTTCTCGACTGCCATCGGCGCTCCCTGGGCGAGGATTGAATCTTATCAGAACGGTTGACGCCGGAGGCGGCCGGAGATGGGCCACCCGTCAGTGGATGTTAGAGCAAAATGCCTGATAAGATCGACGGAGTTTCAGCCCTGAGGATCGAGAGCATCCCTGATTGAACTTCCTTCTCCGCTTCCGTTTTTTCATTTTTCCCATTCTGGCCGCGCTCCTATGCTTGGCGGGGTTCGTCCCTTGGTTTGGCGACCGCTGGTTTCGCCGCGTCGAGGGATTCGGAACGCGTTTTGCACGAAAAAAAGGGGCCGTCATCGTTTCCATCGCGCTCGCGACGGTCCTGATGCGAGTGGCGCTGCTTGGGGCGATGCCAGTTCCAGTGCCCCACTTTCATGACGAGTTCAGCTATCTGCTAGCCGGCGACACCTTTGCCCACGGCCGGCTGGCCAATCCACCCCACCCCATGTGGCTGTTTCTCGAGACATTTCACGTGTTGCAGCACCCTACCTATGCCTCGATGTACCCTCCCGCAGAGGGAGGGGTGCTTGCGCTCGGTCAGGTGCTGGGAAATCCGTGGATTGGCGTATTGCTGAGTGTGGCGGCCATGGGAGCGGCAGTTACGTGGGCGATGCAGGCTTGGCTGCCCCCAGGTTGGGCACTGCTGGGCGGGATACTGCTGGTATTACGCATAGGCCTGATCAGCTACTGGATGAACAGCTACTGGGGCGGCGCCATAGCCGCGACCGGTGGAGCGCTGGTGATCGGCGCGCTGCCCCGCATCCGGAAGCGTTTGCGAGTGGGCGATGCTGTCTTGATGGCGCTGGGCGCGGCACTGCTCGCAAACAGCCGGCCGCTCGAAGGACTGATCTTTTGCGTTCCGGTAGCGGCGGTGATGATTGCCTGGTTATTTTCGAAACAAGGTCCCGCGGCCGCCGTGGTCTTGCCGCGCGTGATCCTGCCAATCGCCGCGATACTTATGGCGACACTGGGGTTCATGGCGTATTACAACTGGAGGGTAACCGGGAGCGCGCTCGTCTTCCCCGAGGCGCTTGACCTGAAGATGTACACGAATCATCTGTTTTTATGGCAATTGGGGAAGCCCCTGCTCAGGTATAACAATCCCCAGTTTGAATACTATTACAACGTTTTTACGTACAACGAGTATCCGCAGACACTGGTGCGATCGCTGGTATGGAAGTCGCATATGTTGTGGGTGTTTTATGTGGGGAGCGCGCTCACAATTCCGTTGGTCGCTTTTCCATGGGTGCTGAAAGACAGGCGCATGCGGTTGCTGGTGGTGCAATGCGTCATTTCAGGACTGGGCCTGCTGGCTGTGAGCCCGTTCTTCCCGCACTACGCCGCAGCGTTGACGGCGACGTTGTTCATCTTGTTGGTACAGGCAATGCGGCATCTGCGGTTATGGAAAGTATATGGGCGACCCGTCGGACTTGCGCTCTGCCGCCTGGTCGTTCTGCTCACGGTGGCGAGAATTCCTTACATGGCTGCCTACCAGTTTAAAAATCCCGAGTCTCCGTGGGGCCTGGAGCGGGCCGGGCTGACCCGGCAACTGGAAGCAATGCCGGGCAAGCAATTGGTTCTCGTACACTATGGACCGCAACACAATGTGGCCATCGAATGGGTCTATAACGGGGCGGATTTGGATGAGGCAAAAACAGTGTGGGCGAGGGACATCCCGGGGCAGGACCCGGAGCCGCTGCTTGATTATTATCGGGACAGGAAGGTGTGGATTCTCGAGGCGGATGTTTCTCCGGCTCACCTGCAACCCTACGATGGCGGTGGGACTCGCGGCGAGACCCATAGATAATAGACAAGCGACTTCAGAATAACTGGGGCGAAGGCCCGCGGACAGAGCCTGCCCTGAGCGAAGTCGAAGGGAGTGTCCGCGCCACACGTGCGATACTGAAATTTATGGCGCTGCCAGATTTTACGCCTCGGGTGGGGAACGATCCCAAGTCGGTGTTGATTCATTTGACGACGGGGACGGGGATGGAGATTGAGTGGAAGGATGGGCACCGGTCCGTCTATACGTTTCAGTTCTTGCGCGATGCTTGTCCTTGCGCGCTTTGCGAGGATGAGCGGTCGAAGTCGGGACGCAAGGCGGGCGAGGCTCCAAAGCTTGCGCCGGGGGCTTTGCCGATGTTCAAGCCGGCGGTGAAAGCGCTGTCGGCGGAGGCAGTGGGCAAGTACGCGCTGAAGTTTTCGTGGAACGATAGACACGATCTGGGAATTTATTCGTGGTTTTATCTGCGGGAAGTTTGTCCTTGCGGGGAGTGCGCGGCGGCGCGGAAATAGGGCCCGCACACCTTCCCTCGATGCCAAAAAGCAGATCCTTCGCTTCGCTCAGGATGACAATTCTTGTTTATGACGACAAACATTTGGTTATGAAGATACGCATTCGGCTGGCGGAGGCTCGCGATATTCCGTTGCTTCGGGAATTGATTGAAGCTTCGGTGCGGGGATTGCAGGCGGGGGATTATTCCGCGGCGCAATTGGAGAACGCGTTGCGGACGGTGTATGGAGTGGACACGCAATTGATTTCGGATGGAACTTATTTTGCGGCCGAGGAGATTGCGGCTTCGGGAACGGCGCTGCTGGTGGGTTGCGGGGGATGGAGCAAGCGGAAGACTCTGTTTGGCGGCGATCAGTTTGCGGGGCGCGAGGATTCGCTGCTGGATCCGGCGACGGGTGCGGCTAAGATTCGGGCATTTTTTGTGCATCCGGAGTGGGCGCGGCGGGGGATTGGCGGAATGATTCTGGAGGCTTGTGAGGCGGCGGCTGAGGCGGCGGGGTTTCAGCGGCTGGAGATGGGAGCGACGTTGACGGGGGTTCCTTTTTATCGGACGAAGGGATATGTGGAGTTGGAGGCCGAGGAGGTGCCGCTGGGGGATGGGTTGACGCTGCCGATCATGCGGATGGGGAAGGACAAGTCAGGGTTCGGGGTGCGGCGGGGTTGAACCGGCTGCGGAAAAAATCGATTCCGCTGCCCAGCCTCTAAGGGGGCGTTTGATTTCGAAACTTACGGTATCGCTAAAGGGATGCCCGGATACGAAACCTAGGCAGTAGCGATGGCGTCCAGGTAACGGGCGAGGAGTTGATCTGCCTGACCTTCGAATTCCACCCACATGATGCCGTTGCCGAATTGGGGATGGCGGGTGACGACGAGTCCTCGGATGACGATGGGGCAGCCGTCGAGCCAGAGAGTGGCTCGAAGGCGGACGCCGACTGAGAGCTGCATTTGCATCTCGATGTAGCAGCCGCCGCGACTGAGGTCGGTGGTTACGAGCCGTATTGGGACGTCGCTGCCGTCCTCGCGGAGCTCGATTTGGACCTGGACGGTGTAACGAGGATAGCGGCGGCGATCGAGTTCGGTTCGAGTGGGGGAAGAGGGCTGGGCGTCGGGCAAGTTCATGGATTGGCTCCGGGGCTCGGTGCGAGGTTGCGTATAGGGCCCCTGAGCTGATTATCGGCATGGAGGCTGGGCAATCTAGGGCGGGCGTCACGGAGAAGCGCACGGAGGGGAGCGTCCTGATCGGGGGGTGGGGCGCCTCCAGGACCTGGTTCCATTCACAACCAAGCTCTTCGTAAGCAAGCTTATAAAAGCGTGCGCTACAGTATAATCTTCGCCTTGAACCAAACAGCATGACGGACACCACGCACACCTCGACCCAAGAACCAGAGCCGGTGAAAACGGGGATGGATATTGGCGACATTCTGAAGATCCTGCCCCATCGCTATCCATTTCTCTTGATCGACCGGGTTGTCGAGCTGGTGCGGATGACGAGCATTGTCGCGTTGAAAAACGTGACCATCACCGAGCCTTTTTTTCAGGGACACTTTCCGGACAAGCCGATCATGCCGGGCGTGCTGATTGTGGAAGCCATCGCGCAGGCGGGCGGGCTGCTGCTGCTGACCGAGGTTCCGAACCGGGACGAGATGCTGATGGTGTTCACCGGGATCGAGAAGGCGCGATTCCGGCGTCCGGTGGTGCCGGGAGATCAGTTGCGGATTGAAGTGGTGGTGAAGGCCTGGCGCGTCACGGCGGCTCGTCTGGAAGGCAAGGCGTATGTGGACGGCAAGGTGGCGGCCGAGGCGACCGTGACTTGCCGGCTGGTGCCGCGGAATGCGGGCGCGGGAAGCGCGGAGACGGAAGAGAATTTGTAATTTGGTAATTTGGTAATTTTGCAATTTGTGTCGGCGACTTCCAGGTTTTGATCCAAATTACAAAATTACACAATTACGAAATTACAAATGTCTTTCCATCCTACGGCGATCGTCGATCCGAAAAGCAAGATACATCCGTCGTGCAAGGTTGGGCCTTATTGCGTGATCGGGCCGGAGGTGGAGCTTGGCGAGGACTGCCGCTTGGTTTCGCACGTCGTGATCGAAGGCCCCACGAAAATTGGCGTGGACAATGGCTTTTTCCCTTTCACTTCGATTGGCCTGGCGCCGCAGGATATCGGCTATGCGGGCGAACCGACTCGGCTGGAGATCGGCGATCATAACAAGATCCGCGAGTTTGTCACCATCAACCGCGGCACGGTGAAGGGCGGAGGATGCACGCGAGTCGGCAACCACAACCTGATCATGGCCTACACGCACATTGCGCACGATTGTCAGATTGGGAGTCACATCATCATGGCGAACGCGGCTACGCTCGGCGGCCACGTAACCGTGGAAGACTGGGCAACGGTCGGGGCGCTGTGCCCGGTCCATCACTTCGTGCGGATTGGAACGCATGCCTTTATCGGCGGTGGCACAACCATCACGCGCGATGTGTTGCCGTTTTCGAAGACTTCCGCCGAGCGCGGAACGCGCGCCTATGGGTTGAACGCCGTGGGTTTGGAGCGGCGGGGATTCACGAAAGAACGGATTCAGAAAATTCATCATGCGTATCGGGTGCTGCTGGCGTCAAAGCTGAATACATCACAGGCGCTGGAGAAGTTGCGCGCCGAGCAAGATCGTGGAGACGACATCGACATGCTCATTCGATTTATTGAAGAGTCGGAGCGCGGAGTGATTAAGTAGTGAGAAGCTTCGCGGCTTGCGTAGGGACGGCCGCCCTCGGCCGTCCAGCCGCGCGGAGCGCGGCCGCCGCGGCACCGTTCGATCGACAACCTCTGCGGAGCTTCGCTCCGCTGGACGGCCGAGGGCGGCCGTCCCTACGTGGTTCTTGCTCATGACACGTCTTGGTCTTATCGCGGGTAATGGGAAGTTCCCTTTCCTCGTCCTTGACGCGGCGCGGGCGCAGGGGTACGACGTGGTTGTCGCCGCCATCAAAGAAGAGACTTTTCCCGAGATCGAGTCGAAAGGTGCGGCTTCCGTTCACTGGCTTTCTCTCGGCGAGCTGTCAAAGCTCATCGACACTTTCAAGGCCGAGGGAGTCACCCGCGCCGTGATGGCGGGACAGGTCAAGCACAAGCAGATTTTTTCCGCTATCAAGCCGGACTGGCGGCTGGCGAAGCTGCTGCTCTCGCTCGGCACGCGCAATACGGACTCGTTGCTGGGCGCGGTGGCGAAGGTGCTGGCGGATGAAGGCATCATGCTCGAGAACTCGACCGCGCTGCTGGAGCCGCTGCTGGCGAAAACGGGCGTGCTCACGAAACGGGCTCCGAGCGGGCAGGAACGCAAGAACATCGAATACGGACGCGCGGTGGGTCGGCGACTGGCGGAGTACGACATTGGACAAACGGTGGTGATCGCGGAAGCGGCGTGCGTGGCGGTCGAGGCAATGGAAGGCACGGATGCGACGATCGAGCGGGCAGGCGAACTGATGCGGTCGTTAGAGTTGGAATCGGAATCGAAATCTGAGGGCGAGGCTTCGACGCTGAGCCGGGCGCTGACGGTGGTGAAGGTGGCGAAGCCGGGGCAGGATCTGCGCTTTGACGTTCCGGTGATTGGGGTGAAGACGATCGAGACGATGGCGCGCGCCGGGGCGAGTTGTCTGGCGGTGGACGCGGGGCGATGCTTGCTGCTGGATGGCGAGGCGATAACGCGGGCAGCAGATGAGGCGGGGATCGCGGTGTGCGCGGAGTGACTCGGCACGCGTTCAGTGGCGAAGCTATAACCCCGAAGGGCACGAAGGATCACGAAGGAAACGTACATATGACTGAGACCGCTCGCATTGCCGACCAGCTTCGCCGCGCGTTTGATGGCAAGGCTTGGCATGGCGATTCGTTGCTTGAAATTCTGGCGGGTGTCACGGCGGCGCAGGCGGCGGCGCGTCCGATTGCGCGGGCGCACACGATCTGGGAGTTGGTGCTGCACATTGCGGCGTGGGATGGGGCGGTGCGGCGGAGGATGACGGGCGTGGCGGCGAAGCTTTCCGCGGCGAAGAATTTTCCTCCGGTTACGGACACTAGCGAGGCGGCTTGGGCGAAGACGCTGGAGCACGTACGGCGGGTCCATGAGGAACTTATCGACGCGGTGGAGAAATTTCCGCAGAAATCTCTCAACAAGCAGGTACCGGGGAAAAAGGGCGCGCATTACGACTTTTATTACATGCTGCATGGGGTGGTGCAGCATGAGCTTTATCATGCGGGGCAGATTGCGCTGCTCAAGAAGATGTGACAGGCCAAACGCCTTGAGGTTGAGTTCGTTGCGGATGCTGGACGGCCGAGAGCCTGCCCTGAGCTTGCCGAAGGGGCGGCCGTCCCTACGCGTGCACTTTCCTATCTGGGGCTGGAACTGCGACAATAGCGCGTTGTTTCTTCATCTCGGAGCACTCGTCTGAGCAAGGAATTTCCTATCAATGTTGCGGTGATTGGCGTGGGCGCTTTTGGGCGCAATCACGCTCGTGTCTATCGGCAACTGGAGCAGGCAGGCAGGGTGCGGCTGGTGGGGGTGGTCGATCCGGATACTCCGCGGGCGGATGCGATTGCGCGCGAATTCGGCGGCAAGGCGTTCGGGTCCGTGGAGCAGATGCTGACTACGCACAGCGAGGTGCAAGCGGCGTCGGTCGCGGTGCCGACGGTTCTGCATCTGAAGGTCGCGCGCACTCTGATGGAAGCTGGGGTTGACGTGCTGATCGAAAAGCCGGTGG
>Ga0208191_1000473_pt1 | contig 28412 bp, 19 predicted proteins | sample June2015DPH_13_5_FD_184709 | JGI IMG/M metagenome (GOLD analysis project Ga0208191, IMG submission 184709) | Peatland microbial communities from SPRUCE experiment site at the Marcell Experimental Forest, Minnesota, USA - June2015DPH_13_40... | ecosystem: Environmental > Terrestrial > Soil >... | reverse complement strand
CAGCACTTCAAACTGTCCCGCTTCAGCTGTGGATAGGAAGAGGCGATGCGTTTTGGGATCGAGCGCCATGGTCTTCGCCCGCGGCAAAGTTTTCACGGTTTCGACAACGGAGTACTTGTCCGGACTGTCCTGGTGAATCACCGTGATGGTACCTTCCCCATTGGAATTGAAAACAAGCCGCGAGGCAGGATCGAAGGCGGTAGCATCCACGTGGTCGCCAATCGGAAGCGTCGTAATCACTTGTCCTGTCTCCGCATTCATGACCGCCATAACTTTGCTGCGGCAGCCGATGAACAACCGCCGATTTGGCCGGTCCATAGCTATGCTGGAAGGCGACGCACAAGGCGCCGTCGGCCAGCGCTGCTCAACTTTCAGGGTGCGCGCGTTGATTTTCAGGACCAGGCTCGCGTCCTCAATATTATTGTAGACATACCCCAAACCGTCGGCGACCGCAAACTCGGGACCACCGCCAAGATCAACCGTTCCCACCACTTTTCCGTCCGCCGCCTGAATCGCGGTGGCGCTGTTGCTGTCGCCATTAAATGCGAACACGCGCGACGTGGCGGGATCGTAAATGATCGCGTCCGGCTTTTTGCCAACCGGGACTTCCGAAATCGTCTTCAGCGTCTTCAGATCGAAAATCGTGACGGTTGACGATTGCCCGTTGCTCACGAATCCCCGTCCCAGTTCCGGAGCAATTGCAATTCCATGCACGCCGGGAGTGTTCTCGATCCTGCCGACAACTGCACCCGTATCGACATCGAGCACTTCGACCTGGGTTCCGTGCGAGACATATAGCCGGCGGGCGCCCTCGTCGACGGATAGATAGTCCCAACTGCCTTGGCCGGCTACCGGGATCTTCTTGATTACGTGATAGCCGCCAGTCTGGGCGTGTGCGGCAATGAAGCTCAAAGACAGCACAAAGACAAGCAGAGCTTTCAACGGGCTCCTCCTGAGAATGCGTGATTTCAATTGTACTGATTCAACCAAGTACAAGAACTGCGAGCCGGCAGGACGCGAGAGTCCGCCCGCTGCAACTAGAACGTGAAGCGAACCATGAACTGCAATTGTCGCGGCGTGCCGGTTCCCGTGTTCCCGGCGGCGGCGTTGTCGTTGTTGCTGTTGAAGTTTACCGACGAATTAATCAGACCGAAATCCCCTTTAGCTGTTAAGTTCTGCAGATTCGATTGGGTAGGAGCATACGCCAAGGTCAGATCCAGGGGGTCGGCTAGCTGCACGTGATTGAAGATATCGAATGCCTGCACCGCGAACTCCATCGACAATCGTTCTGTGAGTTTCGTCGCTTTCGTAAGCGCCAGGTCGATCTGCCAGATATGAGGAGCGCGAATGGCGCCGTTCGGCTCGTTCCCGAAGCGCGTGAAATTACCATTCACCACCGGTGGCGACTGGAATGCCGCCGGGTTGACCAGCGGCGAATTAAGACCTGGGTGAGACAGCATTACCGGTACACCCGGAACGAGGTCGGGCCGCTGGTTGGTCTGGTCGTTGCCGTCTGGAAGCAAAAAGTTGTAGGTAAGCATGTTTTGCGCGAATGGAGAATTCGGAAACACGGTCGGATCAATCGTGCCACTGAGATCCATCTGGACTGTCAACGGATGCCCGGTGTGCCAAAGGCCGATGCTGCTCAGACTCCAGCCGCCGATTACCTTTCCCATCGCACCGCCCTGGTTAAGGAGTTGCTTACCCGGCCCGAAAGGAAGTTCATACTCAGTGTTGACGGTTATGTTGTGCCGAACGTCGTAAACGCTGGGCCCTTTGTCGCATTCCAGGCAATTCACATTCTCCGGTCCAGTCGATTCGCCTCCGCCGACGGACCCATCATTGATGGAATGCGACCAGGTGTAGCGCGATTGGAAGGAAAAGCCGTTCGTCATGCGCCGTTCGAGAGACAAACCGAGGGCGTGATACGTGCTGGCGCCAATGTCGCGCTTGATATCGACCGAACCGAAGGGATTGCCGTTCGGATAATACGGATCTAATGTCCGGACACAATCAACACCAAAGCTGTTCGAGCTGTTGAGAGTGACCGGTTCGGTACACAGATTGACCGCCCCGCGCGAGAACAAATGGACGCCCCGGCTGCCGATGTACTGCGCCGAGGTGATGAAACTCGCCGGCAGTTGGTGCTCCACCGTCAGCCCCCACGTTTCCACGTACAAATCGCGCCGTCCCTGCCGCTGCAACGCCCGAGGGTGGTTCCCTTGTTTCGACGCGATACTGGAAAGATCAGGGTCCTGTTGCGCGTAGGCAGGCTGCAAGGGCGTCGACTGGTTGACCAGGATACGCGATGTATCACTTTCAAGGCCCGCGTTGAGGTCGTCGTTTTGCGCGGCGCCGTGATAGATGCCATAACCTGCCCGAATCACGGTTTTCCCGTGCATTGATCCGGGAGCCCAGGCCAGCGAAAGCCTTGGATCAAAATTCCGGTAACTTGGGTTGTAGAGCGCGGGATTCGCGGGACAAGGAGGAGTATTAATCGGACCCGGGACTGGGCGGAACATTGAAAGACCCCGATCCCAGACACACGCCGTGGAATTGATCGAGGTCAAACACAGTGGTCCGGTTGGTCGCCTCATCCGCGACGCCGTAGTAATCCCAGCGAATTCCAGCGGTGAATGTAAAGGTCGGCGTAACTTTAAATTCGTCCTGGAAATAGGGCATGTAGAAGGTTCGACGCAGCCGATGACAACACCAGGGAGCGATGTAATCGATGCTGCTCAGGCTTGCGGTTGCGAGTGAATAGTCGTCACCGAAGGTCAGAACGTTGTTCGAAGTCTGTCCCTGATTGAGACGGACGCGGCGAATCTCAATGCCAGCCTTGAACGCATGCCGCCCGTGAACCCACGTCAGATTGTCGACCCCGCCGTAGGTTGCGCCGACCTCGATATCGGCACTCGTATTGTTCAGAGTAACGAAGTCGTTCGTCGTAACGTTGTATGGTAAAGCGCTCCCCCCTGGGTTGTGAAATGGCGAGCGATTGATGTAGAACTTCGCCTCGTTGAATAAGGTGGGACTGAACGTGTGCTGCAGCGCCAGCATGTAATTTGCCGGATGATTGATGGTTGCCTGGTTATCGCCGGGAACGGCTGGGTTCGTAGCCGGCGCGTACCAAAGGCTGATGTCGCGCTGTGCGCGGCCGTAGAGGAGGGTTTTGTCGCTGATCTTGTGGTCAATCCGTATGAGCCACGTATCTTCGTGGATGGTCGTCTGCCTGCCAACTATCAGAGAATCCTGATTATTCAAAGGATTTGGAGCGCTGGAACTGCCTTGCCACTGGAAAGACCCATCCGGAATGACGAAGCGTGGCGTGCAGCCATCGATCGAACCGACGGAGGCACGCCACGGAAACGCCCCCATGATCTGGCACATCGTGTGAAAGATGCCAGGAGTCTGCGTCTCCATCTGCGTCGCCTGATCCAGAACATACTTTTGGTAAGGCTCCGTGGGCTGGGTCAGAGGTGGCGCCAGTTCGGTAAAATTGGCTGCGCCAATTCCGGCGGGAACAATCATCTGCTGCCCGTTGAACTGCAATTGGCGGATTCCTTCGTAGTTGATGAAGAAGAATGTCTTGTTCTTTACGATCGGCCCGCCGAGCGACATCCCATATTGGCCCATACGGAATGGGGAGATTGCGGGGTTGCCGTTTACGTCGAAATCAAGGAAACTGCGCGCGTCGAAATAGGAATTTCTGAGATAACCAAAGACCGTGCCATGAAAATTGTCCGTGCCGGACTTGGTTTCGGCGTCGATCTGGCCGCCCGCCTGCGTTCCATATTCGACGTCATACAGCGCGCTGTTGACGCGGTACTCTTCGATGGCATCCTGTGAGATCTGCAGACGCGTCGTCGACTTCTGCGACTGTTCCTGAATGCCGCCAGCGTCCACGCCGTCGATCTGGAAGTTATTGTCGTCGCGCGCGCGCCCCGCAAAACGGATTGTTCTTTGGTCGCCTCCGCCGTCGTCCTGGGCAAAAGGCGCCAGCAACGACAAGGTGGTCCAATCGCGCCCGTTGTTCGCGAGATCCGCAATTTGATCGGGGCGAATCACGGTGCCTGCCTCCGCCGAAGTACGGTTGGTCATTTCATTGGAAGCATTGACCTCAACCTTTTCAGTCACTGCTCCAACCGGAAGCCTGATGTCCTGAGTGTGAGTCTCTCCCACTTCCAGAATGACATTCCGAACCACGGTAGTCTTAAAGCCGTTACTCGAAACCGTCACCGTGTAGCGACCGACCGCTAGGCCGGGGATGCGGTAGTACCCAACACTATTTGTCGGCTGTTCGGAGTTGAGACCAGTTGCGACGGCCACAACCTTTACGCTGGCGCCGGCCACCACGGCTCCCGATGAATCTCTCACCGTGCCTTCGAGCTCCGCGCGATCGATTTGCGCGGATGCTCCTACCGAGGCGATCGTTAGAAGGAACAGGGCCAGAAGTGTGGTTTGCGCCAGAGCGAAGACAGAGGTTGAGTGAGATCGGAAACTTGGCATAAAGCCTCCTAGTTCGGGGAAAGACAGCTTTCCCGTCAAATACCCTGGTTATCGTTTGGTGCTGACCAGCGATTCTAGGAAGGTGGTGTGAAGGTGGTGTGAATGCTCCGTTAAAGGAAGGTTAATATTTTCCGAGACTTTTCTCGCAGGGCGGACGGCGGAAGTTGCGGGGGGTGAGAGCTGCGCAATCCTCGGAGAACTCAACGGCCATAGTGTCCCATGAGTTCCGTTTCGCCCAGGATATGGCCCTTCATGGCACGTTCAAGGTCTGGTTTGGTGGCTCCGGCCTTCAGGTCGAGCTTTGTGTCAAGCGCGTACAGCTTGAAATAATAGCGGTGTGGCGTGCCCGGCGGAGGACATGGACCTCCATAGCCGATCTTGCGAAAGTCGTTGCGTCCTTGCCGCGCTCCGGTGGCAAGCTGTTCCTGTTTCTCCATCCCCTCCGGCAGTCCTCTCGTGTTTGCAGGGAGGTTGTATAACACCCAGTGGACCCAGGTACCCGCTGGCGCATCAGGATCGTACATGACGAGCGCAAAACTCTGTGTCGCCGCGGGTACGTCCTTCCAGCTCAACGGCGGAGAAACGTCAGGACCGTCGCATGTGAACTTCTTCGGAATCGTCTCGCCGCTGGAAAAAGCGGTGTTCGAAATCTGGAAAGACATAGCCCCTCCCGTCGCTTGACCAAAGCTTGAAAAACCGCCGAGAAGCCAGACTCCAGCGAGTATCGGCAACCCAATCCGTTTTGGCAAAGAGCCCCTATCTATGCGCTTTGCGGCGAAAAATGTAGCCAACAGAATCAGAGGCATCACCACAGTTATGATTTCCGCGTCACGATCCGCGCAGCGACTTGGCTGAAGTCCTCGCGGGCTTGGGGCTTCTTAGGCGTTTGCTCTGGGCGGGTGTCTGCTCTCTTTTCCAGTTGATTGGATTGGCGCTCTGCTTTATCGGCTTTTGTACGCTTTTTTGCCATGCCTACAGCTTGCCACAACCGGGCGAAGTCGGCTAGGGCCTGTGCCGGTTCAACGGTCGTCGAAGTTAAGGGAAGCCATGCGGTTTACGTCTCGCAGCCGCACGCCGTTGCTTCACTCATTGAGCAAGCAGCGGAAATACGGTATGAGATCAGTTTCAGACTTTTCTCCTTTGGGAGACCTCCTGTCCTAACCCGCCTCAGTCGTTTGTGTTGGGCGGTCGACGGCCACGAACCTGCTTGGCAAGCAGTCTGAATGTGGCATAAGCTGTGGCAACTTGGGAAAGGGCGTCTCCCTGTGACTCTATTTTGACCGCCCGTCTATGATTTCGAATTCAGGAGGATAAGCAGATGAGAATTCTGCCGCATTTTATCTGTGGAGTGCTCTTGTGCGTGGGGGCGCCTGCCCAGGAACATGACTCGCATGCTCAGACCCGTCCTGTCACCCTTGTATCCGGGTTGGGGGATCTACATCACCCGGTTTCCACCAAAAATCCTCAGGCGCAACAATTCTTTGACCAAGGGTTGCGGTTCATCTACGCCTTCAACCACGACGAAGCGGCGCGATCATTTCAGCACGCTGCGGAGTTGGACCCTACACTGGCCATGGCATACTGGGGCGTCGCCGAGGCCGTGGGACCGAACTACAACGATCCAGCCGATCTCGACAGATACAAGCAGGCGCACCAGGCCGTGCAGAAGGCCATCGATCTTTCTCGGGCGGCTCCGTCCAGCGATCAGGCCTACATTCAAGCGCTGGCCAAGCGCTTTCCCGCAGATCCAAATTCCGACCTGAGAAAAGCGGCGGAAAACTATCGCGATGCGATGCGACAGCTGGTGGCCGAATTCCCTGACGACTTGGACGCCGCCACGCTGTTTGCTGAGGCCGGAATGAATTTGCATCCCTGGGGACTGTGGCATGTCGATGGCACGCCGGAGGCCGGTACGGATGAAATCGTGTCCACGCTGGAGTCAGTGATAAAGCGCGATCCCAATCATCTGGGCGCGGTTCACTACTACATCCATGCCGTGGAGGCCTCGCCCAATCCCGAACGCGCTCTAGCGGGAGCGAACAGGCTGGCCGCGCTGGCGCCTGGCGCGGGACATATTGTTCATATGCCCGCGCACATCTACATTCGCACCGGCGACTACGAAGCTGCGGTTAAAACCAACGAGCAAGCTGCTGCCGTGGACCGCGCATACATCAAAGAAACCGGAGTACAAGGCATCTACCCCATGATGTATTACAGCCACAACCTGCACTTTATTGCCATGTGCGCGGCGATGAATGGCAACTATGCGGAGTCGAAGACGAATGCGGACCTGCTCATGGCTAACGTGGCCCCTCACGTGAAGGAGATGCCGCCGCTGGAAGGCTTCACCACGATTCCAATCGCAGTGGAAGTACGCTTCCATCACTGGGCTGAAATTCTGCAGATGCCACAGCCTGATCCTGCCCTCAAGACGACCACGGTCTTCTGGCACTTCGCGCGCGGCATGGCTTTGGCGGGCACGGGCAGGCTGAGCGAGGCGGACGCAGAATACAAGATCGTAGCCGACGCGGAAGCGGCTACCCCACCGGATCTTATATTCCAGATGCCGATCAATAACAAGACCAAGGACATTCTTCAGATCGCGAAGAATGTGCTGGGCGCAAAGCTGGCTATGGCAAGGAAAGACAATGAGGGTGCAATCGTGATGCTGCGCAAGGCAGTCGTCATTCAGGACACGTTGAAGTATGACGAACCGGCGGACTGGTTTTTTCCGGTCCGCGAATCGCTAGGCGCGGCTCTCCTGATGAGCGGGGACGCGGCTGGCGCGGAAAAGATTTTCCGCGCTGATTTGGAGCGGAATCCGCGAAATCCGCGATCCTTGTGGGGACTGCATCAGGTCCTGCTGCAGCAGAAACGCGACTATGACGCAGGATTTGTCCAGAACGAGTTTGAAGCTTCATGGAAAGGCGGAAGCCACACCCTGAAGCTTGATGATTTGGTGTGAGGGTAATTATGCCCAGACGGATATGGATGAGTTGATCGCGGCCCAGGAGATGATTCTGGAGGCGATCTTCAGCCATGCGAAGGGCCTTTTCTTCGGCAACAAGTTGAGCCTTCTGCTCTTAACACTCCAATGAAAAGGTTGACCTGTTCGTGCGAGCAGCTTAAGATGCTCAAACGCCTGCGGTCGCCGGGCATTCTCCCCCAACGCAGGCGATCTGCGTCGCGACGAATCTGCGCCATCAGGAGTGCCTTTCATGGCGACTCGAGGATACTTATTCACCGTTCCCGTAGCGGAATTTGCCGCCGCCTTATTGGCGCGGCCGGAGGTGGGCCCACGCGCCCAAGCGACGGCTGAGCAGGTCGCGCAACTGCTGCCCGGCATAGCGGTTGTGGTGTACATCATCGAGGATCTGGACAATCCTGCCTGGACGCACAAAGCGATTGCAGGCGAGGTTGAGGTCGGTGGCACGATGGAGTTTAGTGCCGGCACGCTGGGCACGGTGGCGGAAAACAAAACGCTCGTGGTCTTCGAGGCGAGTGATCTGCAGCGGGAAGACTACGCTCACCTTGATATCCGCCGCACGGTGAGTGCTCTCGCGTATGTTCCTCTCCTCGCGGATGAAGTTCTTTTCGGCGTTATTGAGCTGATCAGTTACGAACAGCCCTTTCCCGAGGGTATGCTGGAGGCGTTGCACGAGATCGCCGAACTTGCTTCGCCAGCCCTCACCGCCGCCCGGTCTTATGAGATCGAACGCAATGCCAGCCTGCATTCGATCAGCCGCGTCACCCAAATGTATGACCTCGAAAAGGTCTTCAACTCAACCCTCGAGATGGATGAGTTGCTCGGCATAGTTGCCAAAAAATTCCAGGAGGTGATGGGCGTCCAGGGTATCGACCTGTGGATGGTCACCAACGACACTCTCGAACTGATGAGCAGGGCGGGATTCGATCCTACCGTCGTGGTGGGTATGGTGCAGAAGCCGGGGGAAGGCATTGCAGGAGACCTCTCCGACAACGGCGAGCCCGTGCTGATTGACGATCCTGACGACGAGCGTCTGCAGAAGCGCAACGCCGGGCACGAAAATGAGGCGATATTCTCCATCGTTGCGGGTCCGCTCATGGAACACGAGAACTTGGTGGGCGTGGTTGAGGCCGTCAATCGCCTGGACGGAGCGCCGTTCGACGAAGACGACCAGTTCCTTCTGACCAACATCTGCGAAACCGCCAGCAACGCTCTGCACAACGCCAGTCTGTTGCAGGCGGAACGGAAGGTCGAGATTCTGGAGGCTTTGGTAAGAGTCAGTAGCGAGATCACTTCCACCCTCGACATCGATCGGGTTTTAAATGCGATTGTGAATGGCCCGGCGACGGTCATCGCTTATGAGCGAGCAGCCATCGCGCTGGATCAGCGCGGCCGGCTGCGATTGAAGGCCGTTTCGGGCGTGGCCAAGATCAATCCCGAGGACCCGGACATGGCGCGTCTGCAGGAGTTGCTGGAGTGGACTTCGATGTCGAATGAGCCCATTTTGGTGACCCAGCACGGCGACGAAGTCGCGGCGGAACGCGAGGAGACGCGTGCGAAGTTCGAGTCGTATTTCGCCAAGAGCGGCATGCGGGCATTCCACGCGCTGCCTTTGGCGGATGACGACGGCCGCGTCGGCGTCCTCTCTTTCGAGAGCAGCGATCCCGATTTCCTGAGCACGGCACACCTAGAAATGATCAAGGTGCTGGCGGGACAGGCGACGGTGGCGCTGCGCAACGCTTCGCTCTACCGCGAAGTGCCGTTTATCGATGTGCTGCAACCCCTCCTGGCGAAAAAGCGGAAGTTTATGGCCTTGGAGAAACGGCGACGCTGGGCGTTGGTTGCCGGGGTGGGCATCGGCCTGCTTTTTCTGGCAGCTTTCCCATTGCCGCTGCGTATCGATGGGCCTGCCGTGGTGGCTCCGGCCCATAGTGCGCGCGTTCAACCTGAAGTCGCGGGCTTGGTGCAGACAGTGAGTGTGCGGGAAGGCGATACGGTCAAACAGGGAACCGTTCTGGCTAGCCTCGCCGATTGGCAATATCGCGCCGAACTGGCTGGGGCGCAGGCCAAATACGAAACTGCGGTCTCGCAAATGAACCGGGCACTGGCGGCCAACGACGGGACCGAGGCCGGAATCGAGAGTGTGCAAGCGGATTACTGGAACACTGAAGTTGCCCGCGCCCAGCAGCGTTTACAAAAGACGCTATTGCGCTCGCCAATCGATGGCGTCGTGGCCACGCCCCATGTCGAGGATTGGGTCGGGCGGGATCTGAAGCCGGGCGATGCTTTTGCAGAAGTGGTCGATACCTCGCGGGCCATTGTGGACGTTGCCGTGGATCAGCAGGATGTCTCTCTTCTCCGACCTGGCGGGAAGGCGTCGGTTAAGCTCGAGGGATTTCCCACGCGCACGTTTCGCGGCGAGGTCACAGTGGTGAGTCCCAAGAGCCAGTTGCAGGGCGAGGAAAATGTTTTCTTTGCGCGGGTCAGCGTACCCAACGACGGCGGCCTGATCCGCGCGGGAATGCAAGGCCGCAGCAAGATCTTCGCCGCATGGAAACCCGCCGGCGAGGTCTTCTTCCGGCGGCCTGGCATGTGGTTGTGGTCGAAGCTTTGGTCGTGGTTTGGCTGGTGAATGGTTTGGCTGGTGAAGCGAGGGGAAGTATGAAACGTTGCATCGTGCTTGGGGTGGCAATTCTGGTACTCGGTTTCAGCGGCTGCAGCGGCTCAAGACAGACAGCCGTGGTTGCCGCCGCTCCGGAGCATGGGGAAGCTGCGGCTCAGTCATCGAGCGTCCCCAAGGAGAGCGTTTTCGTCGCCTCGGGTCCGGTGGTGGTGGAAAACCAGGTGGACGTTGCCGCATTGCGGGAGGGTTTGGTGGTCTCGATTCTTGCCCAACCCGGCACCTTGGCGCATAAGGGCCAGTTTCTGGCAAAACTGGACGACCGCCAGATTTCCGCCGACGTCGAGGCGGCTGCCGCCAAGGTCCGGTCGATTGAGGCAAATTTGAAAAACTGGCAAGCCGAGACGAATGTCTTGCGGGCCGACCGGGGGCGCGCTGAAAAATTGTATGCGGCGCAGGTGATCCCGAAGGAAGAGCTGGAACATGTGCAATACAAGGAAGAGTCCGACGAGTACGAAGTTCAGCGTGAAGCCGAGAGCCTGAATAACGCCAAGGCGGTGCTGAAATCCCTCGAACTGGAGCGGGAAAAAACCAACATTATCGCTCCCTTCGACGGAATCGTCGCTCGCCGTTACGTCCGCGTCGGCCAGAAGGTTTCCGCCGGCGACCGGCTCTTCTGGGTTACCGCGATCGCGCCGCTGCAGGTGAAATTCACCTTGCCGGAGCGGCTACTCTCGGCTGTCAAGAAGGGACAAGAGGTTTCCGTAGCCTCGGCCGACGCCGCGTCCGCCGACAAGCACGCCGCCAAAATAATCGATGTGAGCCCGGTCGTGGATCCATCGAGCGGCACCATTGAAGTGATGGCTCAGATTGAGGGATCCGCCCCCGACTTGCGGCCGGGGATGCTTGCCACCATCCGCATCGACCTGCCGCGATGAACATCGCTCAAGCACTCGACGCTGCACTTCCTGAAATGCCGGAGCGGGCAATCCGGAGGGACAAGCCCAAGGTTGACCCTCGAGTCATCACCGCTGAACACATCGAGAACGACCGCCCGATTATCATTGCCAAGCTGCCCGGAACCGAGTTTGTACTGCGCTTCATCCCCGAACAATGGAAGTTGATCCAGCTTTTTGACGGAAACAGGTCGTATCAGGAGATTTCCGAACTCTCGGCTGAGGCCACGGGCGCGTTTTTCTCGGAAGATGACGTTCGAGAGGTTGCCAGCTTCCTGTATGCCGAAACCGACTTCATCTGTAAAACCCCGTTGGAAAAGAACATCCTCCTGAAGCAACAGCTCCGCGGCCAGCGCCGGAAGAAGCGCAAACGCTTCCAGATTCCTGACTTCACCGATATCACCATAAAGGAATGGCCGAACGCCGACCGTTATGTCTCCTGGCTCTACCCCAAGCTGAAGTTCATCTACACTCCTGCCTTCGTTCTATTCAGTCTTTTTCTGTTTGCCGTCATGCTCTGGATGTGGGCCGACAGGTTCGGAGAAATCTGGGATGACAGCTTCCAGTTTTATAACTTCACCGCCAAGTCCGGGAAAGACCTCCTTGAGTTCTGGTTCCTGTTCGCGGTCATGGCTTACTTCCATGAGACCGGCCATGGGCTCACCTGCAAGCACTTCGGTGCCAACGTCGAAAAAATGGGTTTTACCCTGATGTATTTCTTTCCCAGCTTCTTCTGCGACTCTTCCCAGGCTTGGATTTACGGCGGCACATGGCAAAGGATTGCTGTGTCGATTGCCGGCATCTGGATTGACTTGATCATCTGTGTCGTTGCCACCCTCGTCTGGTGGGGAACGGCCACCGGCATGACCATTCACGACCTCGCCTACAAGGTGATGATGGTCACGGGCATCGGCGTCTCCCTGCTCAACCTCAACCCCTTGATAAAGCTGGACGGATATTTAATCTTCTCCGAACTTGTTCACGAGACGGAACTCAAGGAAAAGAGTACGGCCTACCTTTCCGGCCACGTTCGGAAGAAGATCTTCGGTCTGCCTGTGGAGGTGGAGTTTGTTCCGCAACGGCGGCGCGTGTTCTACATCATCTATGCCATCCTTTCGGGCCTGTACGGATATCTGCTGTTGTCATTCCTGATGGTGTTCACGTTTCATGTTCTCCAGTCCTACACGCCGGAATGGGCCTTCGTGCCCGCCGCCGTGGTCGGTTACTGGGTTTTCAAGTCGCGAATCCATATGCTGGTGAGATTTATGAAAATAGTCTACCTAGACAAGAGAGAAAGAGTGAAGGCCTGGCTGACGGGGCCACGCATGGCGGCGCTTTCGGGCGTCGCACTGCTGGCCATTTTGCTTCCCGTCTGGCCCGACTTTGTAGCCGGACGCTTTGTGCTGGAGCCGGCTCACAATGCACGGATCCATGCCGAGGTCGCCGGACAAGTGATGCGTGTGCTCGCCCGGGAAGGGCAATCCGTGGCCGCCGGCCAGCCTTTGGTCGAACTCAGTAATTCGCAGCTGGAGTCAGCGGCGGCACGCGCCGGTGCTGACTTGCACGTCGCCTCCGACCGGGTCAACCTGGCGCTCTTGCGCTATGGCGATTTCGGCCCAGCCGAGTCCAGGCGCCAGGAGATGGCCGAGCGGAACCGGACGCTTGCCACTCAAGTAGCTCTTCTCCGTATCACCAGCCCGATCTCGGGTGTGGTCGTCACTCCGCGGCTGGATGATCTGCTGGGAGCCTATCTAGAATCTGGCGCGGAGATCGCGGAGGTGGCCGATCCCTCCACCATGACAGCCCGCATCTACATCCCCGAGTTCGCCATGAGAGAAGTCCGCCTGGGCTCAAGAGTAAGACTTCAGCCGGAATCCCGCGCCCTTCCACTCACCGCAACCCTGCTGGCAGTGGCGCCTGCCTCCATTTCGATGGAGCCAGGGCTGATCCCCAAGGACCAGCTCAAAGGCATCACCCCACCCCGCTTCTATACCGGATCGGCGCTCTTGCCCAATCCCGGTGAGCTTAGAGAAGGAATGACCGGAACGGCCAAGATCTTTGTGACTCGCCGCAGCATAGCGGAATTCACCTGGATCTTTACCCGCGATCTGGTCGATCGCAAGGTTTGGTAGCCAGGCGTTTGCCCGGGTGCAACTAAAAAGGACCGCGATCTTGCGCGGTCCTTTTCCCCTGAGTTGGTTCAGGTTTACTTGGAGCTTATGCGGGTTAGGCTACGCGGGTAATGCCAGCTTACTCTCGTATGACCCTTCACGCGAGCAAGGCCAGTTATTTCATGCCTACTTTGGTAAGGCCGCCAATCTTGGTAAGGCCGCCGATCTTGGTAAGGCCACCAATCTTGGTAAGGCCACCAATTTTCGTATGACCGCCTACGCGAGTAACGCCAGGCTTGGTGCTTACTTCGGGCTTCGCGACCAGGGCTTTCTGGGTTGCGGTGCGATTGCTGATCAGAGACTTCTTCTGGATTGCCATATGAACCCCTCTCAAGGTTTCTGAATTTTGATTCCTACCGCTCGCATATGCTATAAGCACCTTCGTTGCCAAACTACCCCGCCACGTTGCGATCGGGGTGGAAGCACGCAGAATCAAGCAGTTGCGCGACCCTGAGATCGAAAAGTCCTCCCGGGACGAAGCACATTTATCCTCCAAAGTTAAAAAATTAACTTCTCCATGGTCAATTATTAACCGAAACTCCTACAGATTGCGCTTGCGGCAAAGATATTTCATGCGCTGGGGGTCGATGCCGAGCAGTGATGCCGCAGCCGATTTCTTGCCCCCGGTCCGATTCAACGCAGCTTGCAGGTAGGCGAGCTCTATGCGCCCCATTTCCGCGTCGAGGTCGACTCCCTCTTCGGGAATCAGCAGCGATTCCTGGCTCACCGCACTGTTATAAAGCAGGCGCTGCGGCAGATGTTTGACCTTGACCACCGGCCCGTCCACCATGAGCACCAGCCGTTGCACCAGGTTCTCCAGTTCGCGCACATTGCCCGGCCAGGCATCCTCCTCCAGAATCTGCATGACTTCCGGCTCCAGGTGCTTTAACGGGACGTTGTTAGAGCCGCAGTAGAAGCGCAGGAAATGGTCCACCAGGATGGGAACATCCCCCGGCCGGTCCCGCAGCGCCGGCAGCACGATGGGCACAACGTTGATGCGGTAATAGAGATCTTCGCGGAAACGGCCGGCTCGTACCAGTTCCTCCAGGTCTTCATTGGTAGCAGCGATCAGACGGAAGTCGATCTTCCTGGCACTCTGTCCCCCGATCCGGGTCACGGCCCGATCTTCCAGCACGCGCAGCAACTTGGACTGCAGGGCCAGACCCAGAGTCGCAATTTCGTCCAGCAACAGCGTGCCTGTGTGCGCCAGTTCAATGTGACCCGCCCGCGCCGTCCGAGCGTCCGTAAAGGCGCCCTTTTCATGTCCGAACAGCTCGGTCTCGATCAGGTTTTCCGGCAAGGCCGCGCAATTGATACTGACAAAAGGCTTTTGCGCGCGCGGCCCCAGCGCAACAATCGCCCGCGCCACCAGTTCCTTGCCGGTTCCGCTCTCCCCCCGGATCAGCACCGTGCTCGCACTCTGGGCGACCCGGGTGATCGCGTCATACACGTTCCGCATGGGCTCGCTGCCGCCAATCAGTTCGCAAAATGATTCTCGCTCGGCCTGCTCGCTTTGCTTTTGCCGGCACTCGATCTCCAGCGCCCGCTTCTCCAGCGCCCGGTTCAGTACGCCCCATACTTCCTCGAAGTTGATGGGCGCAACAAAATATTCATCGACCTTGGCGGCAACCGCCTGCAGACGCAGGTTGTGGCTATTCGAGCGCGTCAACCCCACCAGCACCAGGTCAGGTCCCAGGGCGCGCAGTTCGCCCAGGGCGGTGATTCCGTCCTTGCTTTTTTCTCCCACCGTATCGAGGTCGAGCAGCACGGCGTCCGGCGGCTGCTTGTTGATCAATTCCGTCAGTTCATCCCAGGTCTGAAGCACGAGCAGGTCATGCTCACCTGAGAGATAGGTCTCAGCTTCGGGACGCACCCGTTCGTCGGTAGTGACGATGACTACAGTGGAACGGGCCGGTTCAGTCCGGAGACTCGTCGGGCGCATAACCCCTTCCTCGGGCGCCACCGATTATGTCAAATTTTCGACCCTTCAGGATGAAATATTTATTTCCATCCGGTTCCCCGCGTTTCTGCGCCGAGAGGCACTCCCAAGGCGCGCTCCAATGTCGCGAAGGACTCTCATAGCGACCTCGTACTTGCAAAACCCGGCCGCTTCCCGTAACTTGGGACGCGCTCAGAATCGCTACTTTTCATTGACCCGCGGCTCTCGCGGGGTCTCGGCGGAGGATAGTTTGGACATAAACGTCCGTAAGCGTTCGCAAGTGCAGGTAGTTCAGCTTCGGGGACCTCTCAGACTGGGCGCCGCCGTGGACGGCTTGCGCCAAATCATGGAGGAGGCCCTCGGCAACGGAGACACTCGCATTGTCCTCAACCTCGCCGAGGTTTCCATGATTGATTCCAGCGGAATTGGTTTGCTGGTACGATTTCTGGCTTCGACCAAGCAGCGTGGTGGGAACATCAAGCTGGTGCAACCCAACAAATTCGCGGTGCAGACTTTGCGTTTGGTGGGCGTTCTCAACCTATTCGAGATTTTCGACGACGACGACGCGGCGGTGGAGTCTTTTGCTTGAATTGCCAATGCCTATCGCCTGATTCGAAATCAGGATGTGGAAGTACTAATTAAGGATTCACTCCGGAGTCCTGTCCTGCGTCTTTTTCCTGGCCGCCTCCATTCCCAGCGTTCCCACCGCCACCTGGCAAACCTGGAATGCCATGGGAGACGTGGGGGAAAAGCAATCCGAGGAAGTTGTTGAAAGAAATGGTAGGCACGAGGAGACTCGAACTCCTGACCTCTACCGTGTCAAAGCGGCGTCTCGCCGTAACTTATTAATCTTTAACGGCGCTCACTGCCAGTTTGTAACCCGTTAAAGCACTCTCTGGGAAATCTTATTGGACCCTAATTGGACCCAGATATTCAAGCGCGTTGTGGATTATTTCGGGACTGCTTGTGATTCGACCGAAATCAGCCCATCAAATTTCCCAGAAGAGGACTTCTGGCCCGGCATTCCTGTTGGCCCGTCATCCGCTAGCAATCGGCGGCAAGCTCTAAATGATGCCGTGCGGGGCCGGACTTCCCAACCTCCGGTTGGCCGACAATCCAGGAAATTAGCAGCAAATTCATGGAAATTCATCCTGACCATCGCTGGTCCAAACGAAGCAACCATGCCCAAGCTGTGCTCTATATAATCAAAATCATGTCTGGGCCTGCCCATTCTGCGATGTTGGCGGTGGCGTTGGCGGAAGCTCATAAGGGGCTGGCCGAAGGAGGCATCCCGATCGGAGCTGCGATCTTTGATGCCACAGGCAAGCTCGTCGGCTCTGGTCGTAACCGCCGGGTATAGAACAATGACCCTTCCATGCATGGCGAAACCGATGCCTTCCGCAACGCGGGACGCCAACGCAGCTATCGAAGTCTGACCAATGGTTACCACGCTGGCGCCGTGTTGGTATTGCAGTGGACTGGTCCGACAGCTTGGCTTTGGTTCGCTGGTCGTCGGAGAGAGCCGCAATTTCCAGGGAGGCATGGAGTGGCTTCGCTCGCTAGGCGTGCGAGTCTTTGACCTTGATTCTTCGGAGTGCGCTTCGTTGTTGGGCGAATACATCCGCCGGAATCCTGCAGTGTGGAGCGAGGATATCGGCGAAGAGTGACTCGCCGCTCTCGTGTTACTCCAGATTTGACTCTCAAGACCAGCTATTTAGCGGACAAATAAAACGGCGACCATGATAGCCGCCGTTTGTGTTCCGGTTTTCATTCGATTAGAAGGTGAGGCTCAGCGACATCTGGATTTGCCGCGGGCTGCCGATGGTCTTGTTGGTGATGCCCAAACCGCTCGAACTTGGGCATTGGTACAGGGCTGTGTGGGTGGTGTCGCAGGGAGTCGTCGTTGCTGGCTGAGTAAGAATGTTGGGAAAGCCGTTGTAGTTGATGTTCTGGCTGATGTCGTCGACCGGGATATCGAAGCTCGCAGTGTTGGTCAGGTTGTAGACCTTGAGCATGTACTTCAAAAAGTACCGCTCCGTGAGCTGCGTTGCCTTGATGAGCGAGATGTCAGCGCGGTTCTGCCACGGTTGCCGGAAGATATTGCGCTGGCCATGGTCGATGAAGTTGGTCTCGTAGGGGTCGTTGGCAGGAATGGCACCGTTTAATGCGCCTTCGGCCAGCAAAGGAAGGCCAAAACATTTGGGGTCGAGCGCTGGGGCGCCTGCATTCACACCTGAGGCCCCGGTGATCGCCTGCTTAGGCGTGCACCCGGAAAGCGGAACGACCGGATTCGTAATACCGTCATTCGCGCCGTAGAATACGCTGCCGACCGCGCCCGAGTAGTCGATCACGCTGTACGGCTGGCCGCTCTGGATGACGGTCAAACCCGAAATCGCCCATCCATCGGCTACCTTGCCCTTTAATGAAGATGCCGAGAAAAATTTCGGCAGTTCGTAGGTATAGGTGAAATTGATCACATGTTTGCGGTCGAAGTCGGAAAGACCGTAACCGGAACGGAGATTCTGAGGATTGTTGCCGTTGTAAAACAGGCCCATCGCGCTTTGTTCGTCGGTCGCGTGCGAGTAGGTGTAGGAGAAGCCCACTTGAAAGCCATGGCTCATTCGTTTTTCCACGTGGGTCTGAAGCGCGTTGTAGGCTGAAATACCCGCCGCGGTATAGGACTCGGACTCGGCGGAATACCCGATGTAGGGAACGCGCAGGTCAACATTTCCGCCTTCAAAGGTTTGCAGGTATGGCGTGTTGCTGGTGGGGAGATTGCCGTTGGGGAGGTTTGCGGGCGCCAGGGTGGTCGAGTTGGTGACGAGCGAATAACCGTAGGTGTAGTCCTGCTCAAACGGCGTGCCGGGCCGGATGGGATTGGAGGGCGAGGCAATCCGCGACTGGTTAAAAGGCAGGGGAACGATTTCATGACGGCCGAGATTGCCCACGTAACCGATCTCGATGGCGAGGTCGCGACGCGGCTGCCATTGAAGGTTGAGGGTCTGGTTGAGAGTGTAGGGGAGCTTGTTGGCGCGGTTGTAGTCGGCGAATGAGAACAGCTGCGCTCCTTGCGAGATTGCGGTCGCATTGGGAAGGACCAGATCTGCGGGATTGCCGCTGGGGGGCGGACCGAGAGAGGCGCCCCAGGGGTTTTCAAATCCGCCGGGGCAGTTGCTGTACGCAGTGGCACAAACTTGAGAATTCACCCACGGCGGAGTCTGATTTACACCGAAGGGACCACCAGCGATCACGCCGGAGGCAAAACCGGGAGAGAGGTAAACGAAGAGCTCTCCGCGATCGTAGTACATGCCCCAGCCCGCGCGCACGACCACTTTGTCATTGAACATCTTGGGGCTCCACGCCATGCCAATACGCGGCGCGAGTCCCCACTGGCGTCCGGTTAGAGTCGAATTGCTGACGCCTTTCGTGGGAAAGAGAGGATTGTTGCCGGCGACAATGAAGCCGTTCGAAACGATCGTGCCTGTTGCTGCATCGTAGTTATAGCTGGCCGGATCAAAATTGAAAATCTTCCCGTACTTCTCCGTCAGACCGCCGTGATCATCGAAGCGCAGACCGGCGCTGATGCTGAGATTGGGGCGGATCTGAAACTTGTCCTGGACGTATAGCCCATCTTCCTTCGAGCGGTAGTAACGGTTAGCATTGCCTTGCAAGAAGTTCGTTGTAATAAATCCGTCCGCGGTATAGCCGATGGGTGTGCCCGTCAGGAAGTCGGCGAAGTTGAGGAAGCCGATCATCCCTGAGTTGGTTCTTCGATCGCGCGCATCGAGTTGGGTGTAGGCAAAGCTCCCGCCGAAAGTAATGGTGTGTTTGCCATGGCTCCAAATTGCGCTGGCGGAGGGCATCCAGCGGTTTTGAAAAACTCCGGTGAAGGCGCCCTGTGAAGCAGCCGTCGATCCGATATTTATGCCGGCGTTGTAAACGTAGTTGGCATTGTTTGGGGAGGAGTTCCCTAAATCATCCACAATGGTAATTCCAGGGAAGACCGAAGATCCAAACGCATTGATTCCCGGGCCTATTCCTTGCGGAGTGAAGGGCTGCCCAATGGTGCTGTAGATTTTCTCCCGAATAAAGCCAAATACCTCTGTGATGCTTAAGGTCGGTTTAATGGGTTGCGTGTTGGTAATGCTGGCAACCTGGCTGCCAGCGTCCAGATTTTGCGTAAAGCCCTGGACCGAGGAAAACCCGAAAGGCGCGGTGGTTGGATCATGCTGGTAGTAATACTTCAATGCCAGCGTGTCTTTTGGACTCACCAGGTAATCGAGATCGGATACAGCCTGGTCGGTGATGAAATACGCCGGCTGCGTAATGAAAACATTTTCCGGAAAATTAAGGGTTGGCGTGAAATTAGGGTTCGCCGACGGGATCATGTATTGGCCGTTCGGCAGCTTGTACTGCAACATGGCGAGGGCGACCGGATCCACCTGGCTAGCGAGAATACAAGATGGTTCGTTGGAACCACCGCAAGGCCAATTGGCATTGGCGACGGCAGCCAGTGTCGCCGCGCTGCGATCGTCGGACAACCCGAAAGGCACCGCCGTGCGCGAGGTTCCAATCTCCAGATCGGAAACGTGAGTGTGCTGGTAGCTCAGAAAACCGAAAAGCTTGTCCTTGATCAGCGGGAAACCGAGCGTGCCACCCGCGATGTAACGGTGTAGCTCGGGCACCTTTTCATTGCTGGGGATGTTTTCATCCTGGTTGTAGAAAAAGGGAGCTGCATTCAGCCAGTCGGTTCCACGGTGCCAGTACGCCTGGCCGTGAACGGCATTGGTTCCCGAAGCGGTGCTCATGTCGATATGCGCGCCGCTGGTGGATCCCTGTTCCGCATCATACATGGAGGTGTTCACCCGAAATTCCTGAACGGACTCGGGTGCGGGCGTCGGCAACCCCTGGCCGACAGCCAGATAGGGCGACGCCGAGCTCTGAATTATCTCTGCCGTGGTGCTGCCGGCGCCGGCGACACCAGTATTGTTCACGATGCGGGCCGAAGCCACCGAACTGGTGGTCTTGCCATTGAACAGATTGCTGGCGTCGACGCCATTCACCAGGAAGGTGTTGCTGGTATCACGCTGGCCGTTGGCCCATATCGGCTGGTTGCCCAGACCCTGGTTGGCGCCGGTGCCGCTGGGCAGTTCGGCATTTACACCGGGAGAAAGAATGGCAAGTCCGGTGAAGCTGCCAGTCGGCAGCGGAACGTCATCAATCTGATTTTGTTCGAGGACATATCCGTTGGTGGTGTCAACGGCGTTCATGAGCGGTTCCGCGTGCACCTCGACGATGGTCCCCACCTTGCCGACCGGCAGTGACACGTTGATGGTTGCCGTGCGATTCGCCTGCACCGTAATCGAGGGAATCTTCTGCGTCTGGAAGCCGTCGTGGGTGAAGGTTAGCGTGTAGGTGCCGATGGGCAGGTTCACAAAGTCGTAGCTGCCATTCGCGTTAGTCTTCTGGGTGCGGGTGAGCTGTGTCTGGTCACCCACGATCGTGACGTCAGTATCGGGTAGAACACCGCCCGTCTTGTCTGCGACCGAACCGGTGACGCCGCCCAGGGTCTGCTGCGCCTGAGCGCAGGGAGCAAGAGCTAGCATCATTCCAAAGGAAAACCCGGCGAAGAGAACGAGCAACCCAACTCTCTTAATCATCATGGCCTCGTAGAAATTTGAAAACACCGGCACAACACCGCTTGCCTGCGGTCGAACTACCGCTGCGTTGTCAGGCCGATATCCGCGGCACGGCTGGTTTGCTCGCGTTCGTACGAAAAAAAGACGGACTAAATTTACGCGAGATGAGAACGGAATGAAAGCCTTCCCCTAGTCATAATTTCTTTGGCACAGATTGGATATTTTTATGGGTGCGGGTGTCCGTGGAGTGTGACCTCAGCTCTCGGCGAGCGCCGCTTCTTTTTTGTTGCGCCGTCGAATCATGAACCACAGAAGTCCCGCTGCCAGATAGGCGAGATAAACGTAGGGAAGTTTTCCATACGGTCCTTCGGGCACCGGGTATAAATTCCCAACCAGCGCGAGCAGCATGGCGGGCGGAGGCCAGCCATGGGACGATCTGGGCTCCAGGACGGTAGGCTTTATGGTCGCGCAAGTAGCGTGGCAGGGCGACGCAAACCAAGGCATAGGCGACGATAAAACCGTAGGTCGCTAGTGAGCCCAGCCAGCCGTAGACAATCCAAACCGCTGGCGCCGCGGGCTGCCAGCACCCCGACCGGCAACAGCGCGGCTACTCCGGCGATGACGACAGCACGACTTGGCGTTTGATTTTTCGCATGCGTGGCTCGCAAAGAGTCGTGGGCAAGTCCGTTGTGCGCCATCAGCAGCAACACGCGCGCCGCTGCTGTAATGCACGCTAGCGTTCCAGCGAACAGACTTACCAACCCACCGATGTCGATCAGGAGTCCAAGCACGGGGACGCCGCCGACTTGGGCCAGCACGTACATCGGAGCCTGGCTTGCGCCCAAGTCCTGGCCCGCGGTGTGGAAACCCAGAATTTCCGCGTAAGCACAGACGGTGAAGAAAGCACCGGCGAGAATGGCGCTTTGGATGACCGCGCGGTGTATGATCTTGCAACGTTTTGCCAGCGTCGTTCGCGCGAACTGCTGGGATAAGAAACGAGCATTCGATGAAACTGGAAAAAGAGTTATTACAGAGTCTTCCCAAGGTTCTTTTGCACGAGCATCTAGATGGAGTGCTCCGCCCGCAAACCGTGATTGAGTTGGCGAGAGACGCAGGATACGGGGAACTTCCAACCTCAGATCCCGAAGCATTGGCACAATGGTTTCATCGCGGCGCGAACCAGGGAAGTCTGGCCAAATACCTGGAGGGCTTCACCCACACCATTGCCGTCATGCAAACCGAGGAGGCTCTGGAGCGCGTCGCCTATGAACAAGCCGAGGATCTGAGCGAAGACGGCGTGGTTTACTTCGAAACTCGCTTTGCGCCGATCTTTCACACGCAAAGAGGATTGACCCACCAACAGGTAGTCTCGGCTGTTTTGAAGGGACTGGAGCGAGGGCGCAAGGATTTCGGAATCTCCTCGGGATTGCTCATTTGTGCAATGCGCAATATGGACATATCGCTCGAGATGGCAGAACTGGCCGTGGATTTTCGTTCACGTGGAGTGGTCGGGTTCGATCTTGCCGGAGAAGAAGGCGGTTATCCTCCGAAGAAACACGTGGCAGCCTTTCACTACATTCAGCGGGAGAATTTCAACATTACAGTTCACGCCGGGGAAGGTTATGGAAAGGAATCAATTTGGCAGGCGATTCAGTACTGCGGGGCGCACCGAATCGGACACGGAACGCGATTGATCGACGATATCGCTGTCGTGGATGGCAAGGCAGTAAAATTAGGCGATCTTGCCCAGTACGTACTGGATAAAAGAATTCCGCTGGAAATTTGCCTCATCAGCAACGTTCATACCGGCGCCACTCCTAGCTTGGCCGAGCATCCTTTCAAAATTCTTTATCAGGAGAGATTTCGCGTCACCCTCAATACCGACAACCGGCTGATGAGCAGCACCAGCATGACCAAGGAGTTTGAAGCAGCGGCAGACACGTTTGGTTTGTCTCTGGACGACTTCGAGAAGATCACCATCAATGCAATGAAAAGCGCCTTCTTGCCGTATAACGAGCGTTGCGAATTGATTTACTCGACCATCAAGCCGGGTTACGCTAGGATTCGTAAGTCGCCGAGCCCGCCGGTTTATTCGCAGCGATAACCATTACGACGAATTCCATCCGGCGTCGCGACCCGACGAGAAACAAAAGCAGCCCGTCCATGCCCGTTTAGAAAAACTTTGCATACTTCTCACCTCCGCTTATACTTGCTTTCTAAATCAGCGGCTGCGAAACGAGTCCGTGTCCACCGATTTGCGCGCAGATTCACGGGTAGCTGAAGGCCCTTGACGATTACGCGATGAAGGAACCAAGCCACATGGACAAAGTTTTCATGGCCCGCGCCATTCAACTCTCGCTCGAGAATGTAAGCTCCGGGCAAGGTGGGCCGTTCGGCAGCGTCATCGTCAAAGAAGGCATCACCGTAGCGGAAGCGTCCAATCAAGTCACGGCGACGAACGATCCTACGGCGCATGCTGAAGTGCTGGCCATCCGTCAAGCCTGCCAGAAACTTGGATTCTTCGAACTTAAGGGCTGCGATCTCTACACTTCCTGCGAACCCTGCCCCATGTGCCTCGGTGCGATCTATTGGGCCCGCATAGAAAGAGTTTACTTCGGCAATTTCGCCGCGGACGCTGCGAAAATTGGCTTCGATGATTCCGCTATCTATGCGGAAATTACCCAGCCGCACGCCGAGCGCGAAATTCCCATGATTCAGATGATGCGCGAAGAGGCACTGGCCGCATTTCGAGAGTGGGAGCAACATCCGTGCAAGATCCGTTATTGAAACGTTATTAGAAGCACGCGGTTTCAGCATGGTCCGGGCGCTGTCGGAGACAATTCCACTCAAGGAAGACAATTGATCGATCGTTACTTCAAACTCGCCGAGAACCAAACTACCGTTAAACAGGAAGTGCTGGGCGGACTCACGACATTTGTAACGATGGCCTACATCATCGTCGTAAACCCGCAGGTCCTGGCGCAGGCGGGAATGCCGCCCGAAGGCGTTGTATTTGCGACGTGCATCTCGGCTGCCGTAGCCACGTTGGTGATGGGCCTCTACGCCAACTACCCCATCGCTCTTGCGCCCGGGATGTCGTTGAACGCCTACTTCACTTATGCCGTCTGCCTCAGCATGCATGTTCCGTGGTAAACCGCGCTGGCGGTGGTTTTCTTTTCCGGCACTCTGTTCTTGCTGCTGACCGTGACCCGCGTGCGCGAACAAATTGTCAACGGGATGCCCGACTGCCTCAAACACTCTACGGCTACGGGTATCGGAATGTTCATTGCTTTCATCGGGCTGCGCAACGCCAAACTTGTGGTCGCGAACCCTGCTACCTTCGTTGGCCTGGGCCGCTTCTCCGATAAGGAGGTGCAAACGGCTTGTTTCGGACTTGCCTTGACTCTCATCCTCGTCGCGCGGAGGGTCAACGGTGGGATTCTGATTGGCATCTTGGGCACTACGCTGGTGGGAATTCTGCGCGGCATCTCTCATTGGCCCACTGCGGTTTTGTCTTTTCCACACCCTTCCTCCACTCTCTTGAAGTTGGACTTTCGAGGGACCATCCATCTTGGCTTTCTCGAAATCTTGTTCGCATTCTTGTTTGTCGATCTTTTCGACAATGTGGGCACACTAGTAGGGGTGTGCGAACAGGGCGACTTCATCAAAGACGGCAAGATTCCACGCGTGGGCAGGGCTCTGGTGGCCGATGCCGTGGGTACACTATTCGGCTCGTTAATTGGCACGTCCACGGTCACCAGCTATATCGAAAGCGTGGCCGGCGTCGCGGCGGGAGCGCGTACTGGCCTGAGCAATGTTGCCGTCGCCGGTCTCTTCTTGATGGCCACTTTCTGCTCGCCTCTGGCCACCGCGATTCCGGCGTACGCCACAGCGCCCGCGTTGATTCTGGTTGGTGCGCTCATGACGCAATCCATTTCGCGTATCGAATGGAGGAGTTCAGCGAGGCGGTTCCGTCCTTCGTTACCATGCTCGCCACTCCTTTGACCTTTAGCATCGCCACCGGTCTCAGCTTGGGGCTGATCTCCTATACAGTGGTCAAAATCGCTATTGGTAAATTTGGTGAAATTACCGCGCTGATCTGGATTCTCACCGCTCTTTTCATTCTGCGGTACATCTATCTCGCTGTCGCCTAGCAAGCTGAGCAACGCGCCACGATTGAGAACGGCATATAGAGACATGAAGTGGCAGTCTCTGAACTGGGCGCTGAACGCCGACGCAGCCGTCTCAGGTCGCTGTTGACGGGCATCGAATCGTTCGCGATGGCCCAGAATGTTCTTTGCCGCTACTTGCCCTGCCGCTCAGCCACCACCTAGTGCTCTACCCGAATTTGCTCCCCCAGAATGCGGATCGGGCCACCGCGCAACGTCGCCTGCTGCGAAGCGGAGCGCCAAGGAGCTAGTTGACAATCGCAGAAAATTTAATCTTCTCGCCGCGCGTGAGGCAAAGGAAGAGAAAAGAACACGTTTATCTTCGTGGAAGCATAGAAGAAACACTATGAACTTTTTTTGCCGTCGCCGTGCACTACCACGAGATTACGGGCAAAACTGCTTGCCGAAAGGAGACTCTTATGGATCGCTATGCCGATGCGACGAACGCCCTCCCCGTTCGGTCGGCGGCTGCGAGACCATCACCGGTCGGGATGGCTTCTGGTGGTGCAGAACAACAGGTTGGAACGCTTGAAGGTATTCTCTGATTGTTAAGCAGCCTTTGCCGGCGCAACCCACCGAAGACGGCTTGATCGATTTGGGCCTCTAGCTCTTGTCGAAACCGCCTTCTGACGGCAGTCTGCTGAAGCCAGACCAAGAGTGCCCCCAAGCCTACCCCCAATAGCAGAATACCGAGTGCTTGCAGAACATTCATTCAACATTCTCTTCAAAGAAGGTGAGCCGACTTCTCGATTCAACGCACCGCACCCAACCCAGTATGCACGTGAAGTTCCGAAATAGTGCGAAAGATACACATGTGAAAACTCCTCTGTTTGTAATGTGTTCGGTGATCGAATGGGCAGCTCTTTCTCGCTGTGGCATGCCTGCCATTTGGCAGTCCTGCCGATTAGCCGGCACCTTGGCAGCCGGTTCTATTTACTTACCCTATTCGGGCCGGGGACGCCCGCTCTGAATGAAGCGGCTGGGCCCCGGTCGCGATTGCTCGCGAACGCAACCGCATGGGGGGAAGCACGAGCCCAAACGGTGGATGCAGACGAAGTTGGAATGCACTGAGAGGAAGAGTTTCTGCGCCAGCACACGCCGACAATGTTCTTGAGATCGCTTCTCAGAATCGGAATAGAGGCCAAAGCGGGACAGTCCGCGAGTAGCTTCGGTGGGACTTCTCTAGTGCTGTCAGAGCTGGGTCGTTCGGGTCCGTGATCGTGTCGTGGAACTGGCCGTCGGTGTCCACGACAAACATCACGTGTCGTTGCTCGAACGGGGAAGGCTCAATGAATTCGAACGAGATGCCCTGCGATCCATTCACGCGATCGAAAACGGCTGGCGCGTAGGCTACGAAAAGCCGAAAACTTGCGCCCCCCGCAATGAAATCCGTACAGCCGCCAAAGTTCCATGCCGAAGGAGTCCTTTTTATAGTTTGTAGTCGAAAGGTGTCCCCAGCCGACCATGGTTCCGACAAACTAGTAGTTTGGGAGCCGATAGTAGGCGTCGGCATCCAACGTTCGGATATGGCCTTTCGGATTATCTCCTCTCCTCGTCGTTCGCTTTGTTCTAGGACGCCACACTGTCGAGCAGAAGGTGCTTAGACTCGAAGTTGAAACCGGCGGCGACAGACTCGGAAAATATGGCGAATCTCTCTCCTTCACGGAAAGATTTCCAGCCATGGCCGTTTATCAAACTCAAACCCATCGGTCTTCTCCGACAATGTCGAATTGTCGAATCGTCTGTCTTTCGACAAAGTCGACACTAGGACACTGAGATCCTAAGGCAATGTTTTCTATGGAATAGCTGTTTTCTGACGTGGAATAAGACGTGCAATGTGCCGGATGGTAAAAGCGAAGCGGAGCAACGGTCGACGAGTGCGATCTTCCAACGCGAACTCGTCTCAAGAGCATCAGTTTAATCCGGACGAACTCCTCCCTCGCGTTCTGAAAGCACCGTCTGACACGCTCCCCACGCGGGAGCGTTACAGTGTCTGGTGGGGTGCGTGACTCTTGTGGCGACGCAGACCGCCAGACACTGGAGGATGTATTCATTAGGATGCACTGCGCACAATCAGGCGATATCTCGGAAAATCATAGGAAAGGAGAGGGCTATGTTCGCTCGCTCTGTGGAATGTCAAGCAAAGGATGGCAGCGGTGTGCAAATTAGCACCAAGGTGGCGAACGATGTGCTGCCTATTCTGCAGGAACAACCTGGCTCTGTCGACTTTCTCGCTCTTTCCGACAAGACCACCGCCGAAAGGCTGGGCAAGAGCGTTCCCGGTACCTTGAAGGGCGAGGACGTGGAATTCTTGTCGCGCGTGGCGCTGATGGGAGCGCTTGCGCTGGAGAGGGACAGGGCGCATCGCGCCTTTGAGGAACAGCAGAGCCTGGTCGCCATCAGCCGTGAACTGAGTTCCAGCCTGGAGTTGGAGAAGCTGTTACCGCTGATTCTTTCCAGCGTTCGAAGCATCGCGCGCTACGACCGCGCCGTCCTGTCCCTGCTGGACGAAGACGGCAAGAACGTGCACCTGTATGGAGATGCTCTGGGATGGGAGTCCTTCCTTAACCACGGAAATACGGTTCCGCTCGAGCAATCACTCTCGGCGCAGGCGATCCAGACGCGAAACATTGCCTTCCTCACCGCAAGCGATTTGCACGACATGACCGAACCCCTGGCGAGAGCTATGTATGAAGGCGGGGTTCGGTCGGTTTGCAGCGTGCCCCTGGTCGCGGGCAATCGGATCTGGGGAGCACTGAACCCGAGTAGCATGATCGAGAATGCTTTCGGCCCGTCGGAGGTTGAATACCTGCAGCAAGTCGCCAACCAGATCGCGGCGGCGCTCCATAATGCGCACGCCTATCGCGAGATCGCACAACTCAAGGAACGCCTCACCCAGGAAAAGCGATACTTGGAGGGCGAAATCCGGAGCACGAACCGGTCCGACGATATCGTGGGCAATAGCCCCGCTTTGAAACATGTACTGGACTATGCTGCTATCGTCGCCGACACCGATTCCACCGTCCTTATCACGGGCGAAACCGGGACGGGCAAAGAGCGCATCGCCCGCTTGATTCACAGCATGAGCCGGCGCAAGGACCGCAACTTTATCAAGCTGAACTGCGCCGCCATTCCTACGGGACTGCTGGAAAGCGAGCTGTTCGGCCACGAAAAGGGAGCGTTCACCGGGGCGGTAAGCCAGAAGGTCGGCCGACTGGAGTTGGCGGATAAAGGCACCTTGTTGCTCGACGAGATTGGAGAAATTCCTCTGGAGTTGCAGCCCAAGTTGCTGCGCGTTCTACAGGACCAGGAGTTCGAGCGCCTGGGAGGGACGAAGACGATCCGGGTGGATGTACGGCTGATCGCCGCCACCAATCGCGATCTGGTTCGTGCGGTCGAAGAAAAGGAATTCCGCGGTGACTT
>Ga0208191_1000472_pt1 | contig 28434 bp, 29 predicted proteins | sample June2015DPH_13_5_FD_184709 | JGI IMG/M metagenome (GOLD analysis project Ga0208191, IMG submission 184709) | Peatland microbial communities from SPRUCE experiment site at the Marcell Experimental Forest, Minnesota, USA - June2015DPH_13_40... | ecosystem: Environmental > Terrestrial > Soil >... | reverse complement strand
ATGCTACCGTACCGTCAAGGTGGAGATTCGGCGTCAAGAACAGAAGCTTTGTGAGGTTTTCCCCTGGCAAAGGGGTCCCCAAAACCATTTTTTGCCCGTGGTGGCCAAGGCTGCTGCATAATCTCGGGTAATAATCGCATTAAGTTTTGCAAGGTAATGCCAAGGTTGCACAAGAACTTGAGATAACAAAGCAGCAGATAGACCATGAGCGCAGCAAAGATTTGGCTCAAGACCGCGTTTTCCGAGTTGCCGATGAAGGCCTTGATCCTCAGATTCTGTTTGATCCACCGGAAGAAAATCTCGATTTGCCAGCGCTCTTTATAGATATCAGCGATGGTCTTGGCCGAGAGTTTGAAGTGATTGGTTAAAAAGACATAGCGCTTGCCACTGGCGGGGTCCCGGTAAGCGATGCGCCGCAAGGGAAAGGCGCATTCCAGGGCCTTTACCCCAGTGAGCCGGATGGTCTGGTCTGAGAGCAATCCCTGCATTTTATTGACGGGACGGCGCTCCACCACCTCATAGGCGGCATTGCGCTTCTGGCGGGTGACGAAGAAGATTTGTTGGGTGGTGAGGTCCCCGTACCAGGCATAATCAGTGTAGCCCATGTCTTCCACCACAATGGAGCCTTTAGGGAGGCGCAGGGAACGGGCCTTCCTGATGTCGGGCTCCCGGGCCGGAGAAACGGCGACAAAGGCCGGCAGATAGCCGTCGTGGTCCAGCAGGGTATGCAGCTTGAGGCCGGCCTTGGTGCGGCGGAAAGAAGCCCAAGGAAAGAGCGACAGGCAGAGGCTGACCACGGTGGCGTCCAGGCTGTAGAGTTTGTTCTTGAACTTGAACTTATGTTTGGGGGCCAGGGGCTGAGAACGCCGATACATCATGGCGAATAAGGCTTCGAAAAATGAGGCGGGGCGCCGGTTATTGGCGTCGGCGAAGGTGGAGCGGGCCATGGGCTGCGCCCCTAAATGGTAGAGGTTCTTGAACCTGGCCTTCAGGCTGGCCACGCCATCCCGCAGGCTAGCCCGAGCAGTTATTACTCGGAGCGAAAAATTGATTAATTTTAATCTTCCTTAAATTCGCTCTTCCTCAAGGGAGAGGGTTAGGGCGAGTGTGAAAAGTTAATCTATTTCACGCTCACAGTAATAACTGGATAAAGACCAAATGCACCAGTTGGTTCCAACGGGTAAAAGACCGGGCTTGGCGGCCGGTGCCGTGTTCCTGCTCCAACCTGCAAAAATGATGTCTCGGAATAAGTTTAAGCATTTGCTGAAAGATTGTGTTACAATGGGCCATAGTCGGAACTCTCCTTGCTGTTTAATGTGTTATCTGCTAACCCATTCTAACAGATTCCGGGAGTTTTCGGACTTTTTTTAATCAGTTAACCGGACAGCACTGTCCGAATATCTCGCTTAAATAATCTCGAATTCGCCGAAATTCGGGGTAAGTCTGCCACGAAAGGCAGCAGTTAGTAAATGTCTTGCAGGCTCATAATGATTTTCCGCGCTAAAAGGTTGCTGAAACCTGTCTCCCACAAGATCTTTTCTGACAAAAAAGGCGTTAGACCCTGTTATGTTGCAGCCCACCAGTGAGTATCCTTTGTCATTGAAAAGATATTCGAAGGATTTCAGAGAGGCTCCCATATAATCGGTACTATCCCACGTATGCTTTGGGTTATATTTCATCACCCATAAAACCGGCGGCGGAAATTTGGCATTATATTCAACCACTACAACTCTCGGTGTGATACAGTTTATTTCCTTAAAAACGTGATAGTCGTTGCCATCTATATCTATACTTAATAAGTCGACCTCGTTAGGTACCTTCTTTTGTGCTAATAACGAATTAATATTCTCTTTACTAATAAAACTATTATCAAAAGTTAATATATTCTTATTTATTAACGAATGGAACTTTCTTCTTATAATTTCAGCGTTATTTTTGCCTCCCTCAATCCATACCCCTTTCCATCCTTTGATAAGGAGATATAATGTATTATTCTCTAATCCATTGCCAACCCCAAATTCGACAAAATATCTGTTCGTCGTGCCTATCCGACTGAAAATTTCTTGTATTATGCCGTCTTCATCATTTTGAGAACAAGCTTTAAACCCAAAGCGTAAAAGGCACCCATCTTCATCAATGCGCGGGCTTTCATACAGCCTGTGTAATTGCATTTGCGCAATAATTGGCGTATGGATGTGATTTATATTTTTTATAACGTTCTTAATTTCATCATAGACTCGTTTCAGATAGCTTATCATTATATGTTCCTTTCATATGATTTATGAGATGTAATCTCTACTATTTCACACATGGTTTAAATTGAATTACATTTATTTTTAAGTTTTTCTAGCGATAGCTGTTATGTTATCCCTGAAGCTAGGAATGCTTTTTTTCAAAAGCTTTATTAGCAGCTTTCTATTTATGCTTAAACTGTTTCCGGACCAGTAGTAATTTTTTCTGATACTAAAATCACATAACGCCAAGAGTTTATCAATTTCGATTAGCGTATATTCTCTCCAATGATGATCAGCTTCAGGTAAGTTAATAAAATCTTCAATTGGATTTCTTATTGAACGTCCACAAAGTATATTCCAGCGGTTTCTGAGGCGTGTCTGATTAGGGACTGATAAGTACAACATCCCTCCTGGTTTTATCACCCTGTGTATATCTTGAAGAACTGGAATTGGGTTAAAATTGAGGTGTTCAAGGACTTCGCATATCACAACGAAATCGAATAAATCATTCTTAAAAGGTAAGGTAACAGAGGGAATATCTTTTAAATCTCCAGAGACAATTTGGATTTGATTATCTAGATAACTTTTCATAATTTTACTATTTATTTGTATTTCTGGCCTATCAAAAGCTACAACTATAAATCCTAATTTGGATAGTGAAATAGAAACTATTCCAAAAAAAGACCCAATCTCTAGTACGGTACCTCCTTTAGGAACTAAAGAGATCAGGTCTTGTATGGTTCTAATCCAAGAAGGTTTTAATGAATCCAAATATAGAAACTCTATCTGGCGTCCACTATTACCAAACAAGCCAATCAAAGATGATTTGCGTTGTTCGATAACTTTCTCTACAATACTATCGATATCCATGGCTTTTTATCCTTCTTTTCAAATTCATTAATCATAGTCAAGAATTATAACGGATTAAATGGCTATAGTGCCAGAGCACAGAAATCCTACTTCCTCCAAGTATTGTTTACATATTACTTATTAGGTCCTATAAAATTCGCCGCAACAAATAGTTATATTTGTTATGCCAGGTCTTTTAAAAAATGATAACTTTTCTCTTATCTCCTTACGAAGGCCAGGTTGGAAGCAACTAATAACCTTCTGTAACAAGTTCTCAGAAATAATTACCCTTAGTCCTGATTTTAACAGTGGTATTAGTTTAATTAAACTGTGTTGGTGCACAGACGACGGGATCACTGTTGCGACATAATCCGTTGTCAATAAATCTGTTGAGTTTAATTCGTCTTTCAAGATAATTTTATCCTCTTCGTTTTTTGGAGGGAACTCTGTATATAAGATGTTAAGTAGTCTCTCAGCTCTCTCCGGTGAAATATCGTCATCACCCTTAATACATATATCAAAAGTTAAAATAAGTTTTCCTGAAGGCTTTAAAATCCTTTTAAATTCCTTAATAATTTTTTCATAATCTTCAGTATGTTCCAGGACTGAAATACAATATATTATATCGAAAGAGCAATCGTGATAATTAGTTTCACGCAAATCTTCTATATTGAATGATATTTTGTTCTGAAAATTATCATTAATGTCTTTAAAAATATCTTTGTTTATTACTTCTTGGTCGCAGCAAACAACCGCCGTGTTCTGAAAAGATTCTTTAATATAATATGGAAAGAATGTAACTCCAGAGCCGGCATCTAATATTTTGCAGTGAGGGATTTTACTATTTCTTATGAATGAAGAAACGTTGTAAAAAACATATGGATATTCATATTGTCGACTCCAATGATGCAACGAATCTTTAACCCATGGATAATTATACAAACATTTCCGATAATCCTCCACAAATTTATTGGCAAAGGTTTCCATATTGAGAAACATTTCACTATACATTATATTTTGATAATCATTAATTTTGGGAATACCTTTATAAATCATGGATTAGCCCTCCGGAATTAATGAGCTCATATGATAAAATAATACAGTTCGTTATTAAGATTTCCATTACGTTTCCGGCATTGAATGATATTAACCTAAGATGCCAAAGGTGCTCTTGCAATGCGCTTATTTGTCATAAAAATGAGTAATACATAAGTCGCATTGACCAATATCAAACCCCAGGCAACCCCAGGAAGTCCCCAATAATAGGCCCCCCCCAGATAACAAAATATAGTTAGGAATGCAGCAATTGCCTTCGGCAAGGTATATTTAATCATCTTATTAAAGCCAAATCCTACTGAAGTCAAGCCTTGTCCTATATAGTAAAGGCCGATGCCCGCAAAGATTACCGGCAGTAATCGATAATGAGATGCAAACACGGCACTTCCTAATAAGGTTAATAAATATTTCCCAAATATAAGCAGGAATACCGCCCCGCAGATTATTATCAGGCTACAAAAAATCACATTGAGCCAAATCATTCTCATTGCATCCGCCACTCGCAAGGCATTATTCATATCGGCAAATTTCTCCCAGATAATGGGCCCGATGAAGGACCCGAGGGGCGCTACTATCACGTTAATAATCGTGGTGGACAGCATGGCCATGAAACAAAAGATCCCCACCGAATCCAGGCCCATGACCAGTTGGACGGCCCAGCGCTCGCCATTGGTTTGCAGCCATGCCAGGATGCCGAATCCCAGGAGGGGCAAGCCAAAAGAGACCAGCAGTTGCAAAAAATCTCTGGGCAATTTATCGGCAAAGCCGCCGTCCGACTTCGGCCCGGCCCCGGCTTCCCTCTTCAGAATCTTGACCTTCGCGGCAAAAGAAAAGGCGGCCACCGTTAAAAACACCAGCAATACCAGGGTAGCGTTTAAGCCAACCAGATAATAAACCCCTAATAAAAAAAGTAATTGAAAGAACCGCTCCCCGGAAGAGATCAGGGCCACTAACTTCCGCATCCTCATGGTATTTATTAACGACAGCAACGGAACGGAACTGGTGAAAAATAAAATATAACCGCAGGAGACTAACCAGAACAAGAGGCCATGCGCGTCATAATGTAAAAGAAATTTAAGCCCCAACAATAAAACGAGAACCAATAGTAAAATAACATAAAATAATTGTTTCAATAATCTCAGGACGGTATTTAAGAAATATGATTTTTTGTTTTCATACGTAAAGGTATAATAAAATCTTTGGCAGAAAAAATCGATCGGTGAGTAGATAATGGCATTAGCTAACGGCGCAATAGATAATACGAGAGCGTATTTCCCATATTCGACAGTGCCAATCCTGGCCACTGTCTTAATAATCGCCAGCCCCAAGATTATGGAGGCTCCATTGGAGAAGAGGAGCCAAAGGATTTCGCTCAAGTGCCTTTTATTAAGACCCCGGAGGATCGGCAGAAACTCTTTAAAGGATCTTCCGGCAAACAAAGCATCTTTTAGCATATGGCGATATTGCCCGCATGCCTCGGGGACACCTAAACGTCTTCCAGAATCCCCATCCATCGCAGGAGGCCTGTCATCCGCTTGGTCCAGGTGTGGTCGGATTGGCAGCGCTGCCGGCCGGCCCGGCCAATGGCCATGGCCTCTTCGGGTTGCTCCAGGAAGTATCTGATCTGGTAAGCGCAATCAAATTCGTTGCGATAGCAGGCGATCTCTTTGCCGATCCGAAAGAGATACGTCAACTCCATCTCCTTTATATTCGATACCATGTATCAGGTATTATATATTTAGAATTAATTATAGGACTCCATATTGCAGGCGCTAAAACTAGTTGATCTGGATTCTGAGCCAACCAGGCACCCCACCAACTAAAAGTACTATTGGCAATAATATGATGCTTACACAAGCTCATAAGTCTTAAATCCTCATAATCTTTCCCTCGGCAATTGTGGCCTATGAACTCTTTAGAGTAATCCAATTTCAAGTTTTCCTGCGCCCATCCAGGATTGTCAGAAAATATAAAGAAATAAGGATCCTTGACATTTTTTATGATCCGCTTTGCAGCTTCATAATAATAATCTAATGGAAGGTTCATATTCCTTTCCAATCTTCCCCCTACCCATGCCCCATTTGCCGCGAAACCATGAAGCCTCCTGAGATGCAGACAAACTGAATTGGTATTAAGTATTCTCTGAGATATTTCTTCATTTATATTATCAGCTTTGGTCTTTAGAGTAAGTTCTTTACGGAGATTTTCCTTAATATCCTTAAAATAGTTTTCATTCTGGAAATACCCATCTAAATAAATATCTCTGCAAGATATCTGGTTGAAAATTTTTTCATCGAATATATAATCTGTTTTCTCTTGGATATAGCAGCGCATACGATATAGTCTAAATAGACGGCGCCGCAATAGCATAGGAATTCTGCTCATTCTGGCAAAAGGCGCCAGTTCTTCAATGCTGGCGAACTCTTCAATAATATTGAAATGTTTAAAAGAGTAAGTGCGTTGATACCTATCGCGTTGCAATGCAAAGATATCAAGCTTTAATGGCATATTGTACTTTAATGAAATCCTGCGAGCAGTGGCATACTGAAAAAATTGATTTCCTAAACCTCCGTGCAACCTCACGATCACCATATAAACCTCAATATTTCCCTGGAGTAGGATAATCAGCTTCGGGAACCGCTATCTCTTTGGGGAAAGATTGCTGATCCCGATACATTCCAAAAGGGATGCCTGTGCTGCCACCAGTGGTAATGTATGTCCGTCCCGGCAGGTGGATGGAAAATGTCTCCACGACGTCTCTAATCATCTCTTTTTCAACAAAGGGAAATCCTCTCAAATCTTCTAAACTCTTAATAATTTCAGGGGTTACGCCGGCGTCGTCATACAGTCGCCGTAAGCTTTTGAATGCTCATAAGCATGTTGCACAATACTTTTTGTTTCCCTCAATTGATAATCTGCTATTTGGTCGGCCTGCCAGTTCTCTGATTCTTTAAAAAACCGCAACCACTTATAACAATCTTCGTTTTTCAAGTGCACATGCATAATTGCACTTTCCATTGGTTGTTTCTTTTTGAGCATACATTGCATCAGGAAGTTACCGCCTGGGCTGCCAAGCGTCGTCGGCTAACGTCTCGGCTGAAGATGTTGAACCAGATCTCCACTTGATTGAGCTAAGAGGCACAGGTGGGCGTGAAATGTATCGATGGCGGCTTGCTTTTCCTCAAACTCCGGGTCCGGACTCTTGCCGTACCAGTACTCCACCTTGTGCTGCTTCAGTCGACCTTCCACTTTGACGAACTACTTCCGGCAAATCAAGCCCCTGGGCCGAAGCCAAGATAGCCCTGGCTCTCTGTGCCAGCCGTTGTTCAGTGGTGCCCGCTTTGGACCACATGGTCAAGGTTTGTTTTTCCTCTGCCCTCAACTCGATTCGCACTGTCGGTCCTCTTCCCATGAGACACCTCCTGGGAAGAGATTATACCATATTAATTATGAAGCGTCACAATAGTAATCGATCCATTATTATGCAGCAAAATACACTATCAGCGAGACTGCTAATGGACATATTTCCTTTAGCTTTGCCTGGATTTTCTTACATGTTCTTCAACCCAGGAATAGGTTATTTCCAGACCGGTTTTCAAAGGCTGTGTAGGTTTCCAGCCCAGTTTTTCGTAGATGAGCCGATTGTCGGAGTTTCGACCCCGGACGCCCTGCGGCCCGGGTATATGCCTTATGGTTACTCTCTTCACGGCAATCTTAATAATCATATCGGCCAATTGATTAATGGTGACCATCTCATCGGAACCGATGTTGACCGGGCCGGTAAAATCAGAGCGAGTCAGTCTCAAGGTCCCTTCCAAGCATTCATCGATAAAGAGAAAGGACCTGGTTTGCTTTCCATCGCCCCAGATCTCAATCACTCCCCCGTCTTTGGCCTCGGCAACCTTGCGGCACAACGCCGCCGGCGCCTTTTCCCGGCCTCCTGTCCAGGTGCCCTCCGGGCCGAAGATGTTATGGTATCGCGCGATTCTGACTTCCATGTCATAATTCCGATGAAACGCCAAATATAGCCGTTCGCTGAAGAGCTTCTCCCAACCATATTCACTGTCCGGATTAGCGGGATAGGCGCTATCTTCAGAGCAGTTTGGATTATCCGGGTCTTTTTGGTTGTACTCCGGATACATACAGGCAGAGGAGGAGTAAAAGATGCGCTTCACATTGCGCCGATGGGCCGCCTCCAGAATGTTGAGGTTAATGAGACCTGAGTTGTGCATGATGTTGGCATCGTTTTCGCCAGTAAAAACATACCCCGCACCGCCCATATCCGCAGCAAATTGATAGATTTCCTGGAATGGTTGGTCAATAACATACCTGCAGATTTGAGGGTCGCGCAAATCGCCGATGAAGAAATCATCCGCCACGGTAGGCGCGAATTCCGGGTACTTCAAATCCACCCCGCGCACCCATAAACCTTCTTTTTTCAAACGCTTTACCATATGGCTCCCGATAAATCCCCCCGCTCCGCAGACCAGAGCCTTTTTCATGATGCCTCCTCCTTGATTAACCGAGATTATGCGGCCGCCTTGGCCACGCAGTCGAAAAATGGTTTTGGGGACCTCTTTGCTCCGGTGAGAATCTCCCAAAGGTGTCATTCCTTAAGCCGACTCCTATAGTGAACAATAAAGAATGAAAGGCCTCTAGAAATTCCTAAGGCGAGATCGCTACGGAAGCTATTTTCTTTTAATGATTAACAATAGTTTCCTGGCATAATCTCTCCATGGCTTGAGATAGGTAATTATTAGGGCAATGCGGTTGGAGTCTTCTTCCGTTATTTTGTCCTTCTGCCAACGTTCCCTCCCAAAGGCAACGGCTATCATCATTATGAAGGCGATGAAGCCGACAAGTAAAGTTGGGATAACTCTTTTGTTCGACCTTCTCTCCGGCGGTTTGGCCCGATCCAGGACCTGGATCACGGTTACATCCTTGACCATATCCAAGCGAGCAATCTCCGCCATTTTGGTGAAAAGCTGATAAAGGCCCTCCTGAAATTTGGCCTCTCGATAGAGGCGGATATATTCCAGCCCCAGGGCCGGCACCTTGGAAGACGGGAGGCAAACGTCACCGGCGCAGACCTGATCCCACTGGGCTTCAGAGGTCCGCAGCTTGTCCTTCAGTCCTTTGAGTTCCGTTTCCAGGCGGATTACATCATAGTTGGAGGGGGTAGCCTGCTGGCGCAAAACCTGGATCTGCACTTCCTTGGCATCGATCTCTGCTCGCAGTCTGGCGATATACTCGAGTGTGCCCCGGGTCTGGGTGTCGAGTTGGACCACGCCCTTTTGTTCCGCAAAGGTTCTAAGGGCCTCTTCCGCCTTGGTTAAGTTTTGCGCGGCCTGGGTTCGCTCCTTTTCCAGAAAGGCAAGGCGATCCTCAGCCTCTGTCACGGACAATCTCTTCAGCAGCTTTTCCAATTCCTCTACAAAGGCATTGGCCATGGCCGCAGCTCGTTGGCGTTCTTTATCAGTCACTTCGATATTGATGACCCCGTCCTTCCTACCGACAGAGATCTTGGCATTCTTCCGCAAAGTCTTCTGGACATCCTCAATATACTTTCCCTTGTAAAGCTTACGCAATTTAAAACGGTCAATAATGCAATCAGAAACGGTATCACAGCCTAGCATGGCTACATACAAGTCCGATGGAGATTTGAGCCCCAGCAGGCCTGCGGCCATGCCGCCTAAACCAGAGCCGGTACTTCCACTAATGCCGCCTGGACTGGGCCCTCCTGCCATAATGTCGAGGAGTTGTGCACTCAGAGTCTTGTTTTGTTGCGGCGGTAGCAATCGGGTAATAGAGGTATATTTGTTAGGTTGAATAAAGAGATAAAGATAGAATAACACGGTCAGCGCAATACTAGTGAAGATAATCATGCGGCTGTGTTTGGCCAAAATGATGAGATAGTCCAGCAGGTGGACTTCCTCATTGCTGGGGCTGGTTTTGCTTACCGGTTCGTCCATGGAGATAGTTCCTGAGTCTCTGGGATTATCAATGAGGCGGATTTCAGTTTCTGCTCAAGGGGTAACGCCGCGCCACTCATGGCGATGGCGATGCTTCTTTACTGTATTGCAAAAAATTGTTACAGACGTCCCGCACGAACCCCTGGGTCTCTTTAATGGGGGGAATTCCCTGATATTGCTGCACCCTCTGGGGGCCGGCGTTATAAGCAGCGAGAGCCAATGCTAAATTGTTATTAAATTTTTGCAACAGCATTCCTAAATAGCGGGTGCCGCCCCAAATATTTTGCTGGATGTCATAGGGATTGGTGACCTGCAATTGGTCTGCAGTTCCCGGCATCAACTGCATTAACCCTTGGGCGCCTTTGGGAGAAGTGGCAGCAGGGATAAAATTGGATTCTACCCGGATCACCGCCTTTATTAGTGCAACTGGAAGGTTATGGTGCTGGCTGGCCGATTTGATCAGAGGATCTAATTCCTGGGGGGACAACTTTTTAAAAGACTGGGGCGGATGAATTCGCAACGGTTTATTAATTTTATTATTAATGTTTTGTTCATCTAGGTTATTTGCAAAATAATAATAAATAACCCCATTTTTACAAACCCTGATGTAAGGCTCGGCATAAACAATATTAATGGCTATACCCAGGGTAAATATCAGGATTAAAGTTAAAAGCAGTGTAAAGAGATTGCCAATTGAACCTCTCTCTTTAATAATCTTCAGAAAATTAATTACCATAGAGATCCTTAACATCATAGGAAACTCCTAAAACAAAGCGGTGATGGTCACCGGCCATCGAGGCAAAATCGGCAGCCTCCTCTGTAACCTGGCTATTTTAGGGCCACAAAAGCGATACCGGCGGTCATGGCGATATTCCCCAGGATAGTGGCGATATCCTTCATCTCCTTTATCCAGGCTATTCGCTCTAACTGTTCTGGCACCACGATAGTATCCCCCGGGTCGAGGGTCAAGGAACTTATGCCGCCAGGATGGTAACCGTATTGGGTCCCATTCCAACTGGCTCGGATCCAGGAGAAACCTTTGCGACTCACAGCGGCGCCGTTGGCTTTGATCACATAGATTTCATCGTCGTCCGCGATTTCAGTGGTGCCCCCGGCCATGGTGAGATATTGACTTACCGTCCTATGAGGGGCATACACCAGGGCAGTAGGGGCAAAGACGGCGCCCACAACATTCACCGTACTTTGCACCTGGGGTACCATCAACCTGTCGCCCTCCTCCAAGGTTATATCATCTGGGGTCCCCCGCAGGCGTTCCGGATCGTCCAGGTGAATTACCACCCTTCCCAGAGGCTCCACTTTTCTCAAAGAGGCAATCAGCATTAGCTGCTGTTTTGCCGCTACCTCTGCCCCCTTGGCCTCTTCTGGTGTCGTGGCAGCCTGTGCTTTAATTGAAGTTGAGCCCATTACCTGGGCTTCCAAGCGGTCGATGGCCGCCGTCAATTGTTGTTTTTGAATCGCTTGGGTGGATTCCCGGGTGAGCACCCCTCCCAGCAGATAAGCCCTATCGGTGAAGCCCCCCGCCCGGGACAGTACCGAGCTCAGAGTTTCTCCCTTCTTAATAGCATAGGTCCCGGGGGATTTGACTTCTCCTGCAATTTGCACGGTTTTATAGATGTCCCAATCCGGGACAGTCCGGATAAAGAGATAATCGTTGGGCTTGAGGACCAGATTGTCCCGAAGGGTGTTATTCAAGGCGCCAGAGAGTCGGATCTGGAGGCGCGTCGTTTCAGGACCCTGGGGGGTAATGGTCACCCGAGTAATTTCGGCGTCACTCTTATCCGCCTGCTGTAGTAGTCCGCCCGCATAGGTTACCAAATCACTGACCCGCATATTGTCCAGAAACCCGAATTCTCCCGGGTTCTTGATCGCCCCGGCGATGGTCACCTTTTTTTCCACCAGGCTGGGGACAGGGAAGATTTCCACAAAATCGCCGTCTACAATGCGAAAGCCTGGTCCCCGGGATTCAATCTTTCCCAGATCCTCATCAAACAGGATCATGGCCTGCCGCTCTTGCACCCGGAGCACCTGCACTCGCCCCTTGAAGGCCGTATCACCCAATCCTCCCGCCAAACGCAGGAGATCATTAAGGCTCCGCTCATTCTTCAATTCATAGATCCCCGGCACCTTAACCGGCCCTCCGAAATCGATCCCTTTGCTCATGGCCAGTTTGGTTACTGCTTCCGGCAAACTTATATTAAAGCTCTTTTCAAACTCAGCCTCGTTTTTATCGAATTCTTGCTCTAACCAATTCTGTGGAGCTGGTTTGATCATCTCCGGCTTAATTTCCTTCTTATAAGCACTCAGACCCTCCTGCTGAAACTGCTGCTTATAAGGAGCGATTATTCTCAGATCCTCCTCAGACTGCCAACTCCTCTCTGATGTTATGCCCGGTGTTATGCCCGGAGGAGCTGATGATGCCATAGGAGATTCTTCTGCCCTTTTCTGCAATTGAACTCGGGCAAGAGTTTTCAGCACCTCTCCCACCTCTTTCATGGATCTGGGGGTGCCGATAGCCGCCACCGGACCGATGGGAGGGATAAAGACGACGTCCTCGGATTGCAAACGGATATCTCTGCCCTTGTCACCCCGGAGGAGGAAGTCATACATATCAAAAGTAGTGACCACCTTACCGCCGCGTCGCACCTGAATATTGCGCATTGAACCGGATTTACCGGGCCCGCCGGAAGCAAACAGGACACTCACCAGGGTGGAGAGAGAGGAAACTGCATAACTCCCTGGGAATCTCGCCTGCCCCACCACATACACCTGGATGGTACGCAAGTTATCCAGGGACACGTTCATTTGGAAGTTATTATATTGGCGGGCAAATTCCCGGTCCAACACCTCACGTAGTTGCCTGTAGGTGAGGCCGCTAACATGGACTACCCCTACCTTGGGAATGTCAACCTGACCGTTGCGATCTACCGTGAGGCTATATTCCCCTTGCACGCTACCCCAAATAATAATTTTTATGGTATCTCCGGGGCCGATAATATAATCCGGCCCGACCGGGACTGCTTGCACCGGCAGAAAAGAAGCCGGTGGTTGATAAAAGAAACTGTAACCGAACTGTTTCAGAAACATGCGATGCGCCCAAGCCCTTCGCTCAACCTCTGAGATTTCCTCAGGCTGACGGGGGGCAGTAGTTAAAATCTGGGCTGGTTGCGCGGGGGTGGGAACTTGCCGCGGCAACTCTGACCTGATAGGCGCTTGAGTAGTGGGCAATGGTGCGGGTTGAGTGGGAGGCGCCTGTCCGGGCCCTATGTTCTGTAAATAAAATTGCGCCTGATCCTCGAGATTCTGGGTCTGACTCCAGACCGGGGTGGCCGGCAATAAAAGCTGAACTATTAATACTAAGCAGACGAATTGTTTAAATGACATCTGGAAATTCCTTTTATAATCAGAAATTTTAAGACGAATTGACGCATAATATGATAACCATGATAATTTCTGCAAGGATTTTCCCGATTCGCGGTTCCAGCGGGTGACTTTCTAAAAAGCATGGGGAATCTGACGATGTAGGCGACACTCTAAATTATCGACCATCAGGTTTTGGATAATCCTGGGGTTGGCCCAATAATCCTTATCGGTGGGGGCAGGAGGACACCGGGGAATCCAGGGGCGGACCTGCCCGCCGACTTGGGAATCGGCCTCGGCCATGAGGGTCCGCCCGTTCGAGGCCTTAAAAATGCTCATGGACAGGTAAATAAAGGCATGGCTGATGGAATTAGATGGCGAATTCTCGCCTCGCTGCCCGACCCAGATGACGGAATTGTTCCCGGGGGATAAGCTTTGCACAATCTCATAGAGGCTATAAGACCTCATGGCGTGATCTTTGGGGGCCTCTTGGGCATGGGAAACAAACAGGGTGGGAGCATAATAGCAAAACAAGTACGCATCAACGGGAGGATTAATGGCCTGATATTGCTCCATGATCTTTTCGACGGTTACTGATTCGCCCGCAATGGGCAGGTCCATGAGATAGACCTGATAGCCTTTTTTCTTCAAAATTCTGACGAATATTTCACCCATCAGGCCATTATCGATATCCTCGATATCCACCGCCCGGGGGTTTAATGGCGCCGCGGGTTGCCAGGGCCCATAAAAGACCGTCTGGGGTTTGATGAAATCTTCCCCCAAGTTGTCGCAGCCAGGCTTTTGCAGATAAACCGGCCAGCGCTGCAGAAAGACTGCGATGCGATGGACCCCTTGGAAGGGGGCATATTTGTTGAGATAATCGCGATTGCTGAAAAAGGTGCAAGAGGACAGTAGTGCACATACCAGTATGACCGCTAAACATCTGGCCATGGCATTAAAGGAGGACGCGCTAAACAACAGGGGAAAGAATTGTCTTAAAGAGAAAAATGGCTTTAACACTTGGCTCCAAAATTTTCCTTAGAGAAATTCGCCAAGAGCAGATAGAGTCAGCACGGTGCAGGCCCATTAATCAAACCCACTAAGGAAAAGACCGACAATTCTCACGATTATATATCCAGAGATTCCAGAAATTATTATGAATTTTGACACATTAATTAATGTTTCCTCAACATGATAAATTTGCTTACTTTTTTTATTTGTGTCAATTTGAAAAAAGATAGATATCACTATAATAATCAATAAAAATATCCCTGGAATATTAAAATATTTACACATAACTATGGAAATTATCACAATCAATCCAAGTAGGACTGGTACTAATTTAATAGATTTCAACATTTCTTTTTTTGGGAAAATGGTAATAATTTCGATAGCCTTAGAAGTGTTGCCAGGCTTAGGCCTCAATCTCAACGGTCTCGTCTGATAATTCGGCGCAAACCGAACGTCCTAAGAGGTTCACCCCTACCACCAATCGTCTCTTATCTTTTTTGACTCGTAAAATAACCCCGGTGGCGCCCGCCAGGGGGCCGTCGACCACCCGTACGCGTTTGCCAGGTTCTAATCTTTTCCAGGGGAAGATCGGCTGGCCGCTGTTCACTAAGGCTTTAATGCTCGTTAACGTCTCTTCAGGCACGGGGGTATACTGCCACTTGCTTCCTAATATCCTGACCACGCCGTTTTGTTTGATTATATTATAATAGTCTGAACTCTGGAGAAAGCTGCGAACAAAGAGATATCCTGGAAATAGCGGGACTTCCAGCATTTGCACTCTATCACGTCGGCGGCTTCTGACCTTTGTTCTGGGTAAAAATATCTCCAACCCTTTTCGTTTCAAGCCAAACTCGACCTTGACTTCATGGCGGCTGCACACATGGATTACATACCAGGGTGGGTTCTCGCCGTACTCACCAGGCTCTTGCTGCGAAAGCATCTTTTTTTCAGCAACATTATTGAGCATTGATAGCCATCCTTGGCATAGCTCCGCCCCTTAAATTACATATCTAAATTAGTTAAATAAATTGTTTTATCAATCACTTATGCCATAAGGAGGTGGTTCCCTTAATAGTCGGTGGCTCAATATAAATTGGCTTTAACAGGTTGTTACTCAAGCAAAAATCCCTAAAAGCTTCAATTTTACTTACACCTTGTACTTATGGGTCAGGCGGAAAGACAGCAGGAATATGGGAATCCCCGTGACTTTGGAGATGATCTCGGCTATCTTAAACTCGGGGATCCGATGGTCTTGAATGTAATTGGTCAGCCGACCTGGGTGAACTTGGGGTATTCGGCCTTGATGGCTTTAAAGAGGAGGCGGCGGCCTTCGGCACCCTCTTTTTCGATCCATAGACGCAAGTTGATCAGGTGGGGCCTCCTGAAACTCAAAACCGGAAAAATTCCTATTTTTCGCGGTCGGTAGCTTTTGGTTCCGATAGATAGGCGGGTGAATTGACAGTGGCTTGATTTTCCACCTGGAACGCACATTAACACCCTGTAAATTTTCTGTCAAGAAAAATCTCCCCCCCCCCCATAAATAGTCAGGAATACAGATAGTTACATAAATTTCCAGAGGAAAATAAGGTTAAATTGTGGTATTTTGAGGATTAATCCGAGATTATGCGGCAGCCATGGCCACCGCAGTCAAGACGCCTGTGCCCAGGACTATTTTGTCCTCCCAGTTCATAAATCTCGAAAAGTTAAATCCCAATTGGCCTTAAGGAAGGGAGATCTTACCCTCTTCCACCAGCCGGCTCAATCAATTAAGGTTGAGTTCCGTAAGAGGGTTTGATAGGTTAGCTTAATGAATTGGGACCCTCAGGTCAAAAATTATTGTTTCCTGGTCACTGGCAGCGCCGGATTCATAGGCTTTCACGTGGCCCGGGCTTTGCTCAGTCGGCAGGCCAAAGTGGTTGGCCTGGATAATTACAACGATTATTATTCCCCGGCCTTAAAGCGGGATCGAGACCGGGAACTTCGGAAATATCCCGACTTTGTCTCGATCAACGGGGATTTGACAGATCTTTCTCTTTTACAGTCGCTGTTCGAAAACCACTCCCCGCAGAAGGTCTGCCATCTGGCCGCCCAGGCCGGGGTGCGCTACTCCCTGGTCAATCCCTTTGCCTACCAAAAGGCCAATCTGGAAGGATTTCTCAACCTCATCGAACTGGCCAGGCAAACCCAGGTGGAGAGGTTCGTTTACGCCTCCAGCTCCAGCGTTTACGCCGGCCTGACCGAGATGCCCTTTTGCGAAACCCAGCGGGTGGACACGCCCATTAGTCTTTATGCCGCCACCAAGAAGGCCAACGAACTGATGGCACACGCTTATTCCCACCTATTCGTACTGCCCACCGTGGGCCTGCGGTTCTTTACGGTGTATGGCCCCTGGGGCCGGCCGGACATGGCCATGTGGCTGTTTACCGAAGCCATGCTTGCGGGCAAACCAATTAAAGTCTTTAATTACGGCCGGATGCGCCGAGACTTCACCTACATCGACGACATCGTCGAGGGTGTCCTGGCGGCTTTAATGGCGACTGGTCTGGAGACTTATGAGATCATCAACCTGGGCAACCATCGGTGCGAGGAGCTGACCAGGGTCATTGAGATCCTGGAGCATGAATTGGGCGTGAAGGCCAGGCAAGACCTTCTGCCCATCCAACCGGGAGACGTACCCGCCACCTATGCGGATATTGCCAGGGCCAGGGAGAAGCTCGGTTTTCAACCCACCACCTCCATCGAGGTGGGGGTTCTCCGGTTTGTGCAGTGGTACCTGGACTATCACAGGCGGGTCGGGGCCCAAGGCTAATGGATAATGAAAAAAATCGGCATGGCGGAAATTAGGTTGACGGAAGCGGAAATCGAAGCCGCGGTGCGGGTTTTGCGCTCCGGGGCCTTGCGCCAGGGGAAAGAGTGCAACGCCTTTGAAGAGGAGTTCGCGGCCAGGGTGGGGGCAAAATTTGCGGTGACCAGCGCCAATGGTTCCGCGGCCTTGCACCTGGCTTATCTGGCTTTTTTGCAGCCTGGAGATGAAGTCCTGGCCCCATCCTTTACCTTCATGGCCACCGCCAGCATGGTGACTATGAGCGGCGGCAAACCGATCCTTTGCGATGTGGACCCGCATACCTTCCTTTTGGACCTGGAAGATGCGGCCAGGAAGGTGTCGCCCCGGACCCGGGCTATCTCGCCGGTGCATCTTTTCGGCAATGCGTGTGATATCGATGCGGTTCAGGCCTTTGCCAGGAAGCACAACCTGGTCATCGTCTGGGATGCAGCCCAGGCGCACGGGGCGGAATACCGCGGCAAAGATGTCGGCTCCTTTGGGAATTTCGTCGCCTACTCCTTTTATCCCTCGAAGAATATGTTTGTGGGGGAAGGGGGCATGACCTGCACTGACAATGACGAATATGCCACCAAGTTGCGCTATCTGCGCACCCACGGGCAAACCGGCAAATACCTGCACACCATGCTGGGACTGAATTACCGGATGACCGATGTGGAAGCGGCCATCGGCCGGGAGCAGCTCAAAAGGCTGGATGAAATGTTGGTTATTCGGCGACGCAACGCGGATATTCTAAACCAGGGACTAGCAGAGGTGTCGGGAGTACACTTGCAGCAGATCACTCCTAATTCCCGACATGCCTGGCATCAATACTGCGTCCTGGTGGACCCGCAGGCCTTTGGCTGTGATCGGGACACCCTGGCTCAGCGCCTCCAGGAAAAGGGCATCGCCACCGCCGTGCACTATCCCCGGGGATTGCACCAACAGCCTATTTTCCAAGAGCTTTATGGTACCATCAGGCTGCCGCACGCTGAATACCTGGCCGAGCATATCCTGGCATTGCCGGTGCATCATAGTTTAAGCACTGACGATGTTTCAATAATTGTGGAAAGCGTCAGGGCCGGCTGCGGCTAAGGATTGGAAGTGGAGAATATCAGTGAAAAAGAACCTGTACCTTTAAGGAACTTTAGGAGCCGCCTCCGGCATCAAGCGATATCATTAGCTATTCTAAACAGTTAACCTTCGCTCTGGCATAGCTGGACAGAAACGAGCTAATATATCCCTTGGGAGCAAAGGACATCACCACTTATGGATTTGATGGCTAAGATCAAGAATAAGCAGGCATTGGTGGGCATCATCGGCCTGGGGTACGTGGGACTGCCGCTGGTGCTGCGCTTTGGCCAGGTAGGATTCCGGGTCCTGGGGTTCGACACGGATGACCGAAAGGTGGGGGCCCTAAACCGGGGCGAGTCCTACATCAAGCACATCCCGCCGGCCCGCCTGGCGGAACTGCTGAAATCCCGGAATGGCCGGCAATTCGAGGCTACCTCAGATATGGCTCGCCTGGGGGAACCCGATGTCCTGATCATCTGCGTGCCTACTCCGCTCACGCCCAAGCGGGAGCCGGACCTGCGTTATATTACGTCCACTACCCGGCAGATTGCCGCCGCCTTGCGTCCCGGGCAGTTGATTTCGCTTGAATCCACCACCTATCCCGGTACGACCGCGGAATTGGTTTTGCCCATGCTAAGCGGCGATCTTCAAGTAGGCCGCGATTTCTATCTGGTCTTCTCGCCGGAGCGGGAGGACCCGGGGAATGCCGAGTTTGAGGTGCGCACCATTCCCAAGGTGGTGGGCGGCATCACCCCGGCCTGCCGGGACCACGGAGCAGCTCTTTATGGCAAGGTGATCGACCGGGTAATCCCGGTTTCCTCCACCCAGGCGGCAGAGATGAGCAAGTTACTGGAAAACATTTACCGGGCGGTGAACATCGCCCTGGTGAACGAACTGAAGATGCTTTGCCTGCGTATGGGGGTTGATATTTTTGAAGTAATTGAGGCCTCCAAGACCAAGCCCTTCGGTTTCCAGGCCTTTTATCCAGGTCCAGGCCTGGGAGGGCACTGCATTCCCATCGATCCTTTCTACCTGACCTGGAAGGCCCGGGAATATGACTTTTCCACCCGCTTCATCGAACTGGCCGGGGACATCAATAGCAACATGCCCTATTTTGTGGCGCAGCGGGTGTCCGAGGTCCTGAATAAATTCGACAAGCCCCTGAAAGGGGCCCTAATCCTGGTGTTGGGTATTGCCTACAAAAAAGATGTGGACGACAACCGGGAATCGCCGGCCTTGAAGATTATCCAACTTTTAAGCAAGGAGGGGGCTATTATTAGCTATAACGATCCCCACATCCCCCGCTGCACCGGGATGCGCCACTATCCCGGTTTTGACATGAACTCCACGCCCCTTACGGCCGAGACGCTTCAGGAGGCCGACCTGGTTCTGCTGGTGACGGACCACTCCGACTACGACTACGCCTGGATCGCTTCCCAGGCGCGCCTCATCGTGGACACCCGCAACGCCTTCAGAAATCAGCCAGGCGCACATATTTACCAAGCCTGATATCTGCTTGGAAAAGTTCCTGAGTATGTGGGATACCCACCCTCTGGTAGCCGGTTCCCGCGCCGCCGGGGGCGGCGGCGCTACATTTTCATGATTTACGGGTGAACCAAGGGCTCATGAGCGCCTGCTATCCTAGTTCCGTGAGTTAAACTTAAATTTGCTGCTCGCCCCTTCCTCATCTAACCCTCCCTATCTTCCTACTTCTCATGAGTTCCCCCCGCCAGGTCAAGAGATTTTCCGTACCTAGTCCACTTTAGTTATCCAGAGAAACTTATCCACCAAGGTGCGGTCCGGTTTCACCTTATTTTCCAGGCAGTGGTCATAGACCAGGGCTACCAGGCGGGCCTCCCGTTCGGGGGAGAGTTTCACGCGCCTGTGGTTGATTAACTTCTTTATTTCTGTCAGAACCTCGGCGAGGAGGGCCACATCTAAGGGTGGGCCGGGCCGCGCCCCGTAGACTTCCAAGGGGTTTTCCAGGAGTTCCAGCGCTGGGGGCTGGTCTCCGCGCAAAAGCCATTGAACTGTACCCCCGGCATAATCGGCAATTCTTTCTAATGTTTGTAAATCAGTAATTCCTCCCTTTTCCCATCTTGAAATTGTGTTCTGATTTACACCAAATAATTTTGCGAATTCTGCTTGTGTTAATCCCCCCCTAATTTTTCGTATTCGTTTCCCGATTCCTAATAAAATCCCCAATACCGGATAAATATTTCTTGACATGTATATAATTATCCATTATAAAGGATATTAACAGATAAAGACTTCAGAAGTTATCTATCATACACCGGAGGCCAAACCGATGGCAAGGGGAAAGTGAAGAGCATACCTGGGACACATCCGTGAGCAATGGCGGCTGTGGGACCATCTGGTATTCGACCCGGTGGCATACGCGTATAGAAGGCTAGACATTTTTCATGATGGCGAGGGAAACGAGATGAAAGCGATAACCCAATCCATGCTGGGCATGTTCCTACGCTGCCCCCACCAATTCGAGCGCCGCTACCTCCGGGGTGAAATTATCCCTCCCGGTATTGCCGCTCGGCGCGGCTCGGCCACCCACAAGGCCGCCCAGCTCAACCATGAACAGAAACTGCACACCCAGGAAGATCTGCCCATAGGCGACCTCCAGGACGCGGCCCGGGATCACTATGTCAGACTGATTAAGGACGAAGGGGTCTTCATTCCCAAAGACCAGATTGCCGAGAAAGACACCCTCCTGGCCAAGGGTCTCGATGCCGCCGTCCGGCTCACCACACTCTACCGGGAGTCCTTAGCCCCGGCCATTTTGCCCCTCCTGGTGGAAGAGAAGATGACCATGGATGCTGGCCTGGATTTACCCCTCCAGGGCACCATCGATGTCCTCACGGCCGATCACTGGCTCCCGGATTTAAAGACCGCGGATAAGAGCAAGGGACCCAAGGACGCAGACTATTCCCTGCAGCTCACTTTCTATGCCGGCCTGGTGGCCCACCGGACCGGGGAATGGCCACAGAAGATCAGTCTAGAAATCCTGGTGAACAATAAAGAGCCGAAACTGCAGAGCTTGCCCACCACCAGAGGGCCGGAGGATTGGACCAACCTCTTGCTAAGGATCCACCTGATGCTGACCCAGATCCACACCGGGCTCTTTCCCCCCTGCGACCCCGGCGCCTGGATCTGCAGCCCCCAGTGGTGCGGCTACTTTTGGACCTGCAAATATTCTATCAAGAGGAGATAATACCATGGAAGCCACTCAAGACCCAGCCCCTGCCGCCTTGGCGGCAGTGGAGCCCTTCACCGGCGAGCCGGAGACCTATCCTGAGGCAACCCCTCTCCCCCAGGTCCCCCTGATGCGCTCCCAGACTCAATTCCATACCGCGGTGGCGGTGCAGCAGCCCCGCAACCTGGATAAGGTGGTGGCCGCGGTGCTGCGGGAAGCCGAATTCGCCGGGGATGCCTTTTACTACTCCTTTCCCATGGGGGGCAAGAAGATCGAAGGGCCCAGCATCGGCCTGGCCATGGCCGTGGCCCGGGAGTGGGGCAATTGCGCGGTGCCGGTGGAATACTATGAGACCCTGAGCGAATGGGTCTTTAACGCCCACTTTGTGGATCTGGAGCGGGGCTTCACCGTCTCCCGGGTCTTCCGCAAAAAGAAGGGCAAGGGCGTCTTCAAAAAGCTGGAGGAGGACCGGGCCGAGGACATGACCTTCCAGGCCGCCCAAAGCCGGGCCATCCGCAATGTGGTCCTGGCCGGGGTGCCCCGCTGGCTCACGGACCAGGCCAAAGAACGGGCCAAAGACGCGGTCTTAAAGGGGATCAGCAAAGAAGGCCTGGCCGCGGCCACCGACAAGGCCCTAAAGTTCCTGGCGGGTTACGGGATCACGGAGGAGCGGGTGCTGGCCCTCTGGGGGAAACCCAAAACCGAGTGGACCTCGGAGGATATCGCCACCCTCCGGGGCCTGGCCTCCCAACTGAGAGACGGCCAGGCCACCCCGGAGCAGCTCTTTCCCGAGGGGCCGACCCCGGCCCCACCGCCCCCAGCAGCCGCAGCCAAGGCCAAAAAAGGTCGGTCGCCCAGAACCCCGGAAGCGGCAGCCTGGGCTCCCCCGCCGGCGCAACGGCCCCTGGGCAACGGTGGCGGACCCGGCTCCCCCGGCCCCGCCAGCCCCCAGCAGCTGGAGGCCATCCGCCTAAATTGTCTGGCCAAGGGGGTGCAGCTGGACCTGATCCTTGAGCAATGGCGCGTCCGCCAGCTGGAAGAACTGGATGAGGCGGCAGCCCGGGAGGTCCAGGCCTGGCTGGAACAGCAGTAACGGGGCCTGCAGGTCAGGCGCCCTTGACTCCCCCCTGGGAAAAGCGTGGTAGTCCCCAGGGCCCCAGGACTAGCCCCTCCCGCCGGGACTGGTTGCCGGGAAGACGGCCTGGGCGCCTCGCCGGTTTTTTGCCTGTTTTTTTCCCGGTGAGCCCCAGGGCTGTTCCGGAAGATCGCGGATAACGGCCCAGGGTATTTCCCAAAGCTCTTTATTGTAAGGATTCTAAGAATTCCCCAGGAGTCACCATCTTGATCCCCTGGTAATTTCTCAAGTTAAGGAGATGTTTGTCGCCAGAAATGATGAGGTCAGCCTGGGCCTTAAGGGCGCACTCCAGGATGCGGTTGTCGGGATCGTCGGCAATTACTGTCAAGTGCTCATTGTGATAAACCATTTCAGAAAATCCTTTGATGCGCTGGATGGCGCTTTGGGTCTTGGTATGGTCCCACAAGAGCTTCGTCTTGATTATCCGCTCGACCTCTTCGAGGATTTCCGGGGAAATGAAATTGCGAACTCTTTTTCTCCGGGCCCCAAGGACTGCTTCAGCCGGTCTGGATTCGGGAAGGTAGAAGGCCGAAATAAAGACATTGGTGTCGATAACCACCTTAAGCATGGGATTGTTCGCCGCGGAATTCGTCCACTACTTGCTGGATGTCCTCCTCAGTTTTAATTCCTGTTTCGGCGGACTTTATCCGGGCATAGCGAGTTAACTTCTCCCACTCCCGATCTTCAATATAGCGGCGTAGAGCCTCCCGGATAAGCTCGCTTTTGGTGCGGTTTTCCTCTTTGGCCACTTTCTCAACCTCCCGCAGGAAGTCTGGCATTATGGAGAAGGAAATTAATTTCGTAAGTCTCAACCTAGCACCTCTTGGTTAATTATTTAATACTTAGTGATACTATAGCAACTGGAAAAAATTTGTCAATTTTTAGGTTCAGTCGAAATTTACTCCCTGCTGAATTCATAGGGCATCCTCAGCGGTAAGCGTGGAAAGATAGCGCATGGTCATGAAGGGGCTGGCGTGCCCTGTAAAGTCGAAAAATGACCCCTCGCGACAACCGAAAATTGACCCCCCTTTGTCATAAGATTTAGTTTGAATGTTGATGCTACGCTGCTGGTGACTAGGCGAGCCGTGGCCGGGACAAAGCGTGCTCGGCCTGGCGGCACCCCAAATATGCGGGCAGGCCGAGCACGCCGTATCCAGGCACCTAGAACTTTCCACCGGCCAAGGCTTGCGGCCTCGTTACCCCTTATCCACGGTTATGTCTTTGGCTTTCAAGCTCTCCTGCAGTCTGAAGCTTTCCCAGTCACAGGTGATGATGTTCGCCTTGTGGGTCAGGCGATCCAACAACGCTGCGGTCAAGGTGGGTTCGCCGAAGACCTGGGTCCAGTCGGCAAAGCCCAGGTTTGAAAAAGGGTGTGGATTAAGAGTTGGTCTCGGATTTGATTCCTGCCGGTGCAGGCCGCCGCCAAGCAGTCCACTTGCTCTTAGGTGAGGTACTCCATAATGCGAAGCGCCTGCGGCAACATTGCCTTGCCGGAAACTAAGGCACGGTTTGGTGATCTAGTGATAACTAGCTAAAAAGGAAACAAAACTTATGGTGTTTGCCTTATAGGGCCGGAAGCGGATTTCGTGTCAAACGCAATGAAGGGAAATTTGGTTTTGCGGGAAGGCAAAAGGAAACAACAGTGCTTTTGTTTACAAACGTTTTCGCCTGGGCTTGGCCCGGACTAAAAACTCACTCTCTTTCTAGGAGATCGAGAAACCGGGCCGGGTTAACAATCTTTATCCCTTGATAATTTTCGAGGTCTAGCAAGTGATGGTCTCCGGAAATGATGAAGTCGGCGTTGCCCTCCACCGCGCAAGCCAAAACCAGATCATCGGCAGGATCATCGGCAATGGCCTCAACGGCCAGCTCACCGGGCGTCAGGACGGCTACCTGGAGGGTCTTGGCTATGCCCTCTATCACCTCTCCTGGGGCGGTTTTGCGCTTCTTGAGCAGCTTCTAGACCCTTGGATAGGTTATTACCCTCTCAATTTCTTCAATGAGTTGAGGCGAGACAATAAGCCTGATCTTTCCCTGGAGAGCAAGTTCAAGTAATTGGGCCGGCGGTCTTTTCGGGTTGAACAGGGCGCTTATAAAAACATTAGGGTCAAAAACCGCCCGGATCATGATTTTGGGGTTGCCTTGAGTCTTCGCGTGGCCCGAATCGCCTCCTCTACAATCTCCTCCACTTCCTTCGCGTCCGCTCCTTCCATCTTGCTCCAGATTGATCTGACCGCCTGCAAAGCCTCCTGGCGGTCTTCTTCCAGGCGCTGGTATTTTTCCAGATCAATGATGGCCACCAGGGGCTTGCCGGCTCGTTCGATGATATAGTCGTCCCCTCTGATGGCCACCTCATTCATGATCTGGCCCAAGTTCTGCCGGGCTTTCATGGCGGAAATCTTTTTTTGCATGTCCATACCTTTTGCTTAAATTATTATGGTTTGTATAACCATTATAGTTGATACGCTTGATCTAGTCAAAGGCTTGCTTGGGAATCAGGGCTTAGAACCATTCAAGAACTGGCCCCCAAAAAACTTATCCACAAGTTCTGTTAGAGTAATGGATCAAAGGGAGGCAGGGAGATGAGCAGGAAGCGTTACCCGCGGGGCCGGCGCCCGCTGACTCCCCCCGGGAAAAGCGTGGGAGTCCCCAGGGCCCCGGGACTATCCTTCCCGCCGGGACTGGTTGCCGGGAAGGCGGGCCTGGGCGCCTCGCCTGTTTTTTGCCGGTTTTTTCAGGGAGCCCCAGGGCTGCTCTGGAAAATCGCGGCTAGGCGGCTGGGCGTGGCCGGTGATCCCTGGAAGTCAAAATATTGTTCTTGCAAATATGCATTCAAACTGCATAATTGCAAGAAGGAGACAGGCATGGCCTGGCGTTATCTCAAACGCTCACTGGAGCCGGTGCTCAACCGAGCGGCGGCGGAATTTCCCGCGGTGGTTCTGACCGGACCCCGCCAGTCCGGCAAGACTACTTTGCTCAAGCATCTCTTCGGGGAGAGCCACGGCTACGTTTCCCTGGAGCCTCCGGACGTCCGGGCCGCGGCAGCAGCAGACCCCAGAGGATTTCTGGAGCTACACCCGCCGCCGATGATACTGGACGAAGTCCAATACGCCTCTGACCTTTTACCTTACCTCAAAGAGGCCATAGACCTCCGCCGGCAAGAACGGGGGCTTTACCTGTTAACCGGTTCCCAGAACCTTATGCTCCTAGCCCAGGTGACCGAGTCCCTAGCCGGCCGGGCGGCCATCCTCAGGCTCCTGCCCTTGTCGCAGCGGGAAATCCGGGGAGAGCCCGAGAAGGCCCTACCCTGGGAGCGTCCTTTGACCCAGTACCCTGCGGAGGGGCCTTCCCAGCTTGATCTCTGGAAGAGTTTCCTGCGTGGCGGCTACCCGGAACTGACCGTCGAGCCGGATCGGGATATTGCGCTCTGGCATGCTAGCTACCTGCAGACCTACCTGGAGCGCGATGTGCGCTCCTTAAGGCAAATCGGCGACCTCACTCTCTTCCAGAATTTCCTGCGGGCCTTGGCCGCCAGAAGCGCCCAGCTCCTCAACCTGGCGGAATTGGCCAGGGATCTCGGCGTCGCTCTCAACACCGCTAAATCCTGGCTGGCGGTCTTGGAGGCCACCTTCCAGGTGATCATCCTGCGGCCTTACTTTGCCAACGTGGGCAAGCGTCTGGTCAAATCGCCCAAGGTCTATTTTTATGACGTAGGCACCCTCTGTCACCTGACCGGCCTCAAAGACCCGGAACACGCCGCCAGCGGGCCCATGGGCGGGGCCATCTTCGAAACTGCGGTGCTCACGGAAATTGTGAAGACCCTCAGCCACCGGGGGCAGGAACCCCAGGTGTACTTTTGGCGCACTGCTGCCGGCGCAGAAGTGGATATTGTGGTGGCGGAAGGCCAAAGGCTGATTTCCCTGGAGGTTAAACTCTCCGCTACCCCTCGCCCAGCCATGGCACGCAACCTCACTTCCTTTCAGGAAGACCTAGGAGACCGTGCCACAGCAGCCTACGTCATCCACCCCGGCGAAGTTCGGCTGCCCTTGGCACCGGGAATCACCGCACTGCCTTTCAGCGATCTTTAATGCTGCCACCGAGACGAGGAAGAGTCAATCTAGGTGAGATGCCCTTGGCATTCCAAAACTTCCAGCTGCTTGGCTTGCGGATCTCGGAGATCTTTAGCCTCCCTAACCTCCCTTTCCACCGGGAAATGGAATTGCGAACTCTTTTTCTCCGGGCGCAAAGGACTGCTTCAAGCGGTCTGGACTCGGGAAGATGGAAGGCCGCAATAAAGACATTGGTGTCGATAACCACCTTAAGCATGAGATGGTTCGCCGCGGAATTCGTCCACTACTCGCTGGATGTCCTCCTCAGTTTTAATACTAAGTTGCAGTCTAATGCCAACTTAAGATATGCTTTTCTCTGAAAGGAGAAGGGCATGCGGAAACCCAAGGAATTGCCGGAAGGCGCTCTTGAGAAGCTGGCGAAGGATTTGAAGCAAGCCAAGACCAGGGCCGAGTTTCAAAGTGTACAGTGCCTTTGGTTGCGGGCTTCCCTGAAGCTTTCTGCGGACCAGGTGGCTATCGCCATTGGCTGGCATCCCAATTCGGTTCGCAAACTGCAAGCGAGATACTTCAAAGAAGGTGAGGCCGCACTGAAAAGGGGTGGAAAAGGCGGACGTTATTTCCAAAATCTGACCCTGGAAGAAGAACGGCAGCTACTCCAAGAATTCCTGGCCCAGTACGAGCGAGGCGGAATATTGGAAGTGAGCCGGGTCAAGGCTGCCTATGAACAAGCCCTGGATCGTAAGGTTCCCAAATCGACCGTGTATCGGATGTTAGCGCGGCATGGCTGGCGCAAGGTCGTGCCCCGGCCCCGCCACCCCAAATCCGATGCCGCCACCCAGGCGGCTTTTAAAAAAACTGGCGAGAATGGTTGAACAAGAGGCGGTGCGGCAGGGGCAACTAGGGCGGCAGCTTCGACTGATATTTCAGGATGAGGCGCGTTTTGGCCGGATTAATGACCCACGACGTTGCTGGGCTCCCAAAGGTGTCCGACCGGAAGTGGGGAGGCAGATTGTCCGGGAATATACTTACGCCTTTGGAGCTGTAAGCCCAAATGACGGCACTTTGGACAGTCTGGTTTTGCCGGTAGTAACCGCAGAAGCCATGTCCATCTTCTTAGAAGAAGTCGCCCGACGCCATCCAGAAGAGTTTATCCTGATGTTCCTGGATGGGGCTGGCTGGCACCAGGCCAATGACCTGGCGGTGCCGGAAAATATCAGGCTGGAAGCACTGCCGCCTTACAGTCCTCAACTCAACCCCGTGGAGCATATCTGGGATGAGATCAGAGAAAAGTGGTTCGCCAACGAAGTTTTTAACAGCCTGGATGCTGTAGAAGATCGCTTGGTGGAAGCGCTGGTCGCCTTGGAAAATGACAAGGAATTGGTCGCCTCCACCACAGGCTTTGATTGGATTATTAATTGTCTATAGACTGCAACTTGGTATAACATAACTTGTGGATCAGTTTTTGGGGGGCAGGTCAGAAGCCCTACTATGGGCATTATTGCCTTATGGATTGCTCCCCTGAATGCTGGCAGGTGGAAGGCCGTATATCGAAGAAAAGACTCCGGGCATGACGGTGGAAGAACTCGACGCACTCTTTGCCAAAAGGGTGGCCGAAATCCAAAAACA
>Ga0208191_1000462_pt1 | contig 28825 bp, 19 predicted proteins | sample June2015DPH_13_5_FD_184709 | JGI IMG/M metagenome (GOLD analysis project Ga0208191, IMG submission 184709) | Peatland microbial communities from SPRUCE experiment site at the Marcell Experimental Forest, Minnesota, USA - June2015DPH_13_40... | ecosystem: Environmental > Terrestrial > Soil >... | reverse complement strand
GGCCATCATGTTCCACCAGATGGGCGTGGTCAGCACCAAGACCGCCACGCGCCTGATCTACCTCGACGCCATCCTATACCTCAGCGGCGGGATCATTGGTACAGGCCACCACTGGTATTTCACCGGTCAGGGGACGCTCAACATGGGCCTGGCGGCGTGCTTCTCAGCCTTGGAGGTTGTGCCCTTGACACTTCTCACCCTGGACGCGTGGGACTTCATCAAGCTGAAGAACCAGCAGTGCTCCGCGTGCGCCCGCGAGCTCGCCACGCACCAGAAGTGGGCCATCTACTTCCTCATGGCGGTGGGTGTATGGAACTTCGTCGGCGCGGGAATCTTCGGCTTTCTCATCAACCTGCCCATCGTGTCCTACTTCGAGATTGGCACGACGCTCACCCCTAACCACGGACACGCCGCCCTGTTTGGTGTCTTCGGAATGCTGGCCCTGGCGGTTCTCGTCTTTTGCTTGAGGGCTATGCAGTCCGACGCCGTCTGGAAGGAAACGGAGAAGTTCATCCGTGTGGGCTTCTGGGGCGTTAACGTGGGCCTCGCCCTCATGGTCCTTCTCGACCTGTTCCCCGGAGGCGTTCTTCAGCTTTGGGACTCCATCGCCAATGGGTACTGGCACGCACGCCGGCTGACCTTCCTGATGGGCGGCCTCTACCACAAGCTGGAATGGGTACGTATGGCGGGGGACATGATCTTCATCCTCGCTGGCGCCGTGCCCATCGCGCTCGGCGTGCTGCGCAGTGTGTGGAAGAGGGACCTGGTTCCGCCGGCATAGCGGGTTCACGAGCCTGATTGTACGCCGACCGTGTCCACATGCTGCGACGTCCGGGCCGGACCCGTGGTTCAGGATCCCACGCTCGCCTGGAACAATAGGGATGTAACTTAAGCCTGAATTCAGACGTTGAAAAGCACCGTGTGACCCAATCGGCAGGGTTGAAAGGCGGTTGACCCAGCAGGAGCTGGAAGAATCCGGTACGCTGAGAAATCAACCCGCCACGGGATGTGGCCCACCTAGGCGGGTTCGCCCAAATCCGCTTTTCCCACCTAGCCACAGTGCGCTAGAGGTTGTCAAAGAGAGTCGGCTGCCTTGTCGGTGCCCGCCTTCGTTGACTCTCCTTTTCCCTTCGTTCGTGGAAGAGTCTACCAAACCGCTCGAGAACGTCGCCGGTTAGACCCTTGTAGCGTATGACGAATCGCCTCGGCCCATTTCCACGCTGTGCCATTCGAAAAGAAACCAGGGCCTCTAACGCTTCCTCAATCCATTCGCCCCGGGGAATGCCCCGATTGCCATGAGCATCAGGCTCGAAGCCGTAGTAGCGCTGCAAGTCGGTGGTCACCTGGTCGCTTGTAACTTCGACTGGTGTGAAGCCCCTCCTTGCATCTCGCTGTTGGCCCTCCGCGTACGTAGGGAAAAGGAAAGTCCACATAAGCGAAAGGAGGTATGGGATCGGCGGACAACCGTCGTAGAATTTTTTCTGTTGCTGTTCAATGTGCCTTGCTTCTATCGGCACAGAACGCCGGAGCTTGCTGCTGAACTCATGGTCAAGAAGATCGCCAGAGTGTTTCCTGAGCGTTATGTAGGAGTGGTGCTGCTCACTTCGATAAAAGCCGACAAACGCCAAGTTTCTTTCAAAACGGCCTATTTCCTTGCCTGCCAAACCCACGAAGTGGTCCGTTGCATCGACTACGTGGGAGTCATGTGTGAGCAACACAATGTCGTGCCTTTCTACCTGGCCATTGAGACTCCACCAGCCGAAAAGTTCTACATCGTAGCTCTTGAGTTGTTGAAATACCTCGTCTCGGCGATTGTTTGTGTTGTCAGGCGGGAAGGTGGTCTTAACTTCGGCAACTACACCTTGTGTTGGATGCCGCTGAATCACGATATCCGGAGTCAGCTGATCATCATGGGCGTTCCTCATCAGTCGCCCGACACCAAAAGGAATGGTCCCATTGACGACACGATTGTTTTGGTCCCATCTGCATTCATGAATGAATGCCACGATGGCCGATACCGTATCCTTGTAAGTGTCAATCTCGCGGAGGAGCGACTGGTGTTCGTAAGCCATCATCGTTTTGGGCGAGGTTGTCAATCCGGCCCTCGCGCCATTCTTCGAAAATGTAATTGACCATCCTTTTTAAAGCTGCCTCGGAAGCTTTCAATTGGGGTATTAGGAGCACCTCGTCCTCTTTCAGTACCCAGAGTTCTGCTCCTGAATCATCCAGTCTGTCCTTCACGAAAAGATGCACGTAGGGATTACCGTGCAATACCGAACAGGAAGCTCCGGGCATCTTCCGCAGAAGACCGATGAAATGCTTGTTGTCCTCGCCGGAACTGAAAACGGGTCCCTCGAACGTTATTGAAATGGGCCTAGCCTGGTACCTTTCAACAAAACGGCGAGAGCGATTCGAGAAGAAATCCACCTTACGCTCTCCTATTTGGGCCATCTCTTGGAGGATACTGTAGCGAAAGCGGTCGAAATCGGACGTGCAAAAGAAAGCGCCGTATTTGGAAATCGTCGCAGATGGTAAGCTGTTATTATGCTCTTCCACCTCTCGGCTTTCTCCAAGATAGTCAAAGTTAACCGACTGAAACCAAAAGTTTTGCTCCTGAGCTTCTTTGAATACAACCTCCAAAGGCCTCTCTGTCTTCGTACGGCTGGACTCGTACTTTCTCCTAGTGCCACTCTTAAGCCTCTTCTTCCTTGTGTGTCCGCTGATGCGCAAACGAGCATTAGGAAAAAGCGTCTTGGCGCGCTCCAGAAGGTCGAGCATTTCTCCCTGACTGAAGTAAACGGGAATCAACGCGGGATAAAGCACGCGAGCCAGCCGCATTATTGAGCGTTCCCACACCGTTCTGGAGCAAACTGAAATCGCGTAGGAAATATGCTCGAACCTTGCACGACAGAAGAAGATGTCACCGTTCAGGCGGAGTTGCCCCGCTTCGTAATCAAATGACGCCTGGAAAAAATCGGCTTTTCGCTGGACGGCCAACGGGAATGGTAGTCGACCAGATATTAGTTCCGCTATTGGTTCATGTGAACCCGCAACCAAAACTCTGATCTGGAGGGGCTTCTCGCAGCCAAGTGCAGCTAACTTTTCGTAGAGTTCGTTTTGGTTTTGCGAAGCTAGCAACTCTTTCATAAAAGCGCCTTATGAATGCCCATTTCAATCACAGTAAAATGCGTGACTTTGGCGTGAGCCATAATACCATAAACTACGTTCAGCAGAGTCCGGAGTAAATGGAGGGAATGGCGAAGTGACTGATTTGTAAGACAAAGAGGGTCGGGTAGGGGATTCTGAGAACTCTCGCGTAACGCATTTAAGGTCTGAGTCCTGGGCGGCTTCTGAAATGACGACTGCGTACAAACAAACAGGGAACAAAACTTCCCGAATACCGGCTAAAACCAGCCCGTGAGACCGAAGAAAAAGCTAAGCGAGCCAACAAGGTACATGAGTTTGACTTGCCGTGGACGAAAGAGGTCCTGGGCCCGGATGCGAGCACCCCGACCAGGATTCACCATTTCTTTTCACCGAGTTGCGATTTCCTTCTGCGCGTTGTGGCGCCGCGTGTGACGCATCCACGGAGATTCGGGTCAGGTAAGTCGGTTTGACGTCTATGCGACGTACAATAGTGGAATGAGGGGGTTCCCCAGCAAAGCCGTCCCTATGGCCTGAATCACGTTCATTAGCTGATGACGAGTGCCGGGTGCCGCGCCGGCGCTTCCGGCTTTCAACGGTCAACTGACCCTGAGAGATTCTACTTCCGGCCCCCTTCGAGGTCGCAGACATCAAAAAGCGATGTCTGGGCCAACCCACGAACCTGTTCATATCGAGTTGGCTACCCGCCACCCCAGACTTGGAGGCTGGAACACATCCCAACCGTGAAAGCCGAATTCTTGCATCACCGGCGGGCCTTCGGCTGATTATGGAAACAATTGACAAGGCACCACCGCGCCCCCTAAAATCACTCCCGTAATCGAGGTTCACTTCAAGGCAAGGTCTGGAGGAAGTGAGCGCCGCCCGGTTCTCGGGTTACCTGCCATGCCTGCTGCTAAAACCGTAGGGAAAGTGGGGATCGTCGAGAGCGATCTCGAGGAATGCGCCAAGATCGCTGCCGCGCTTAGGCGGGCCGACTTTGAAGTGCTGGAAGCCAGCGATTACGACGGGGCGTACGAGATGCTCCGCGAGCGCCAACCGGACGTTCTCCTGCTCGAACTCAAATCTTCCCCGCAAGGTATTCGAGAGTGCCTCGAACTTCTCGAGGAACTGGAAGAGAGCGAGCTCGATACGGTGGTCATCATCCTCAGCGAAGACCGCACGAAATCCACCGCGCTGCGGGTGATGCACGCCGGCGCTTACGATTACTTCCAGAAGCCCGCCGATCCTGACGTGCTGCGCATCATCATCCTCCGCGCCATCGAGAAGCTTCAAATCGAGCGGGAGCACCAGATTCTGCGGGAAGAGTTGCGCCGCAAAGACTCGCTCGGCGACCTGCTGGGTTCGACTGAGGCCATGAAAGGTCTGTTCGATACCATCCGGCGGGTGGCGCGGACCTCAACGACGGTGGTGATTCGCGGGGAAAGCGGCTCAGGCAAGGAGCTGGTGGCACGAGCTATCCACCAAGCCAGCCAACGGCGCGACCGGCCATTCGTCAGCGTCAACTGCGCCGCCCTGCCGGAAACCCTAATGGAGGCCGAGCTTTTCGGGTATGAGAAAGGGGCCTTCACCGGCGCCGTTGCCACCAAAGAGGGACGGATCGAGCTGGCACACCGCGGCACACTCTTCCTGGATGAGATCGGGACACTCAGCCTACCGCTTCAGAGCAAGCTCCTTCGGGTCCTCGACGAACACGCCTTGATGCGCCTGGGGGGAAAGAAATCCATCAAGGTGGACTTCCGGCTGCTCAGCGCTACCAACGAGGACCTCGAGAAGGCGGTCCGCGAGCGCCGCTTCCGCGAAGACCTTTACTACCGCATCCACGTTATGCCGCTTTTTGTGCCTCCTCTCAGGGAGCGTGTGGACGACATCCCACTGCTGGTCGAGTACTTCATCAAAGTTTACTGCGCGGCGAACCATTGGCCCCCAAAGCGCGTGGCCGACGAGGTGATGGAGGCCATGAAACGTTACCCCTGGCCGGGGAACGTTCGCGAGCTCGAGAACCTGGTTCAGCGCCTGGTGGTCATGACGGATGAAGATATCATCCCGCTGAAACAATTGCCTCGCGACATCCGCGAAGCTGCCCCTCAGTCGTCAGCCGATGGATTTCGCCTCCCCGACTCCGGCATCCGGCTGGAGGAAGAGGTGAAAGCCTTCGAAAGGCGTTGGGTTGAGACGGCGCTCGCGGAAGCCAAGGGGGTCAAAGTGGAGGCCGCTCGCCTGCTGGGGCTCAACAAAGACAAGATGAAGTACCTTTGCCGGAAACACGGGATCTAGTAGCACGCTGGCAAAGCATTTTGGCCTGTCTTTCACAGGGAAGTCAGGAAGCAGAAAGTACGTGGTAGGTGGTAGGCCGCAGATGGGGGAAGAACCCCAGCCCCCAGCCCCTAGCCCCGTTCTTTCAAGCCACCAGGGACCCACCGCGGCGGGACAACGGACGACACTTAAGGGGAATAAATACCCTAGGGGTAGGAATTACCCCTCTGTTTTTTCCTCGCACCACAATTTACTTCCGTAGCGGTTACAAATACACGCCGCAACTTATTGAAACCACGGGGCACGAACCGCAGTCTACAAAAGTCTTCAGATTGGTGCGCAACGTGCTCTTTCAAAGAACGAAAAGGCGCAAGCGAAGAAAGCCAGCCGTCCAGATCGAGGATCAAGCATGCGGGAAAAGAAGAAGCAAGTGAAAGCAACGCCCAGGAAGGGTCTCAAGAAGACCCTTCAGGGAGCCAGGAAGGTTGGCGAGGCAAAGCTGATGGTGACGCATCCCGGGACTTCGTGAGGCCCGGGTACTGCTAGCCGTGCGGCCGCAAGTTCAGAAGTTCTTTATCGATGACCGCCGCGGGGGTGTGGCGTAACACAAATCAAAAGAAGGGAGAATAAAACCATGGCAGAGAAGAAGAAGGTAAGAGTTGCCCCCAAGAAAGAGGCTAAGAAGACTCTGAAGGGCAGCAAGAAGCTGGAAGAAACAAAGCTGATGACAAAGGCCGGTGCGTTCAACGGCTTTTGAGGCCTGGATACTGCCGCCTGGGCGCGAGAGACCTGCTCTCGCGCCCAGTGGTGGTCTGCTATGCTATCGCATTGCGCCGAGGGCAATCACCAGATGAGGCTGCCTGCCCACCGCCAGCCGTCCAGATCGAGGATCAAGCATGCGGGGGAGAGAAGAAGCAAATGAAAGCAACGCCCAGGAAGGATCTCAATAAGACCCTTCAGGGAGCCAGGAAGGTTGGCGAAAGAAAGCTGATGGTGACGCATCCCGGGACTTTGTGAGGCCCGGGTACTGCTAGCCGTGCGACCGCAAGTTGAGAAGTTCTTTATCGATGACCGCCACAGGGGTGTGGCGTAACACAAATCAAAAGAAGGGAGAATAAAACCATGGCAGAGAAGAAGGTAAAAGTTGCCCCCAAGAAGGAAGCCAAAAAGAGTCTGAAGGGCAGCAAGAAGCTGGACGAGACAAAGCTGATGATTAAGCCTCCCGCCAAGTTCTGAGGCCTGGATACTGCCGCCTGGGCGCGAGAGACCTGCTCTCGCGCCCACACGGGGTTTGCTACACTATCGCCATGCGCCGCTGGTAATCACCAGATGAGGCTGCGTACCCACCGCCAGCCGGCCCGTAGAGCCCGCAAGGCCAGCGGATAGCGCTTCCCATAGATCCGCGCTGTTCCCGTCATTCCTTCCTTTAGCCCGCCGTTAGGATTGGGGAATTCCATTACAACCTCGAAAAAGTTGGTCAGTTCCTGACCCTTGCGCTCGACCTTGTTGGGCTCCGCCAGGGGGCGCTCAGAAGAGGCGGCCGGCATGATCTGGCGAATCGTTCCCGAAAATGTCTGGAAGGGATAGCTTCGGAGCTTCAGGCCGACTGCCGCGCCCTGGTGCACATCCTCGAGTTCCCAGTCCCGCACCAGCACTCGCGCGCGCATAGCCTGGCGGTCCACAAGAAGAGCCAACGGCTCGCCTTCAGTCAAGTATTCGCCCACCCGCTGCTCGATTTGCGGAGTGGCGATTACCCCCGTGAAAGGGGCCCGCAAAACCAACTGTTCGCGCTTCCGGTCAGCCTCCGCCTTTTCGGCTCCCAGGCGCCGGATTTCCTGGAGGTATCTCTCGCTGGCGCCGAAATCCGAGCCGGCCAAGGCTGCCCGTTGGGAACCCTCGGCTAAGTTCAACTGACTGGCAACCATCTCGGCCTGGGCTTCAATCTCCGGGTTGTGCAGGACGGCCAGCACTGAACCGGCGGGGACGGTTTCACCTTCCCGGACGGTTACCGTGCGGACCAAACCCGCGACCGGGGTCTTTACCTCCAGCCTCCTTTGAGGTTCCAGCAAAAAATCCGAGGTGGTCTTAACCGCCGTGGGCGGAAGGAAGAGTACGAGAAGAGCTGCGGCCCCTGCCACTGGTTGCCACCAAGTCATCCGCCATGCCATGAACTCCTCCTTGAGTTTTCGCAAATGCGCCCGCACCGCAGTCTGCCATTGCCCGAGGCGCTTGCGGAATGCGAAGCACAGCACTCCAACGGTTGCCAGGTGCCCCCAGGTGCCCAGCCAGCCTGTAAAAACATTGTCCACAAATCCCAACAATAAGAAGAGGACCAGCAGGGAGTAAAGCCCCGCCAAGAAACCGTACCCCAGAAAAATCCGCTGCTCCCTGCGGCTGGCCGGGGGCAGTTCGACTGCCTGACGAAGCACGCTGCGCCTTAACCAAGCCACAGAATACGCAAACGATTGCTCACGAAGGTTATCAACCTGGAGGTACTGGCTCAGCACGTAGTAGCCATCGATCTTGAGCAGCGGGTTGAGTTGGAAAAAGCCGATCACACCGCTCATCAGAGCGAACTTGTACGCCAGGTCGCCGGCCACGGAGCCCGGCGGCGACAAAGCCCAAAAGAAGAGCGCAAAACAGCATTGCAGCAGGGTGATCCATATCCCCGCAATGATTGTCCAAATGCGCTGCGAAGTCTTGGCGAAAACGTGCATGTCCGTGCAATCGGTGTAAAAGGACGGAGAGAAATACAAAAGCATGAAGCCCATGTGGTGTACTTCGCCGCCGAAGTGCTTGCAGGCCAAGCCATGAGCGAACTCGTGAGGCCCGACGATGATAAACAACATTACCCACATAACCAGGAGGTCGTAGCCGCTCTTATGTCCAGAACCGTAGAGCGCCAGGGCTTCCTGGCTGACGCGCGTGAAGTCGTGGGCCACGATCACCCCGGCCAGGGCAAAGAGGCCGAGCGAGAAGAGGACAAACTGCTTCGTGAACATCCAGCCCAAGTACCTGTCCAGGCGTTCCAGCGCCCGGTCGGGATCAAAGGCCGAAAAGTAGATATAAAGCAGGCTGGCGTGGTTCACGCGCTCACGACGTTCGTCGCGGATCTTTTCCAAGATGCAGAGATTTTTTTGCGCAGCGCCGCGCTCCCAGAAGTTGGGATCCACACCGTCCAGGTACTCGATCACGTCCTGTTCGCTCAGGTTCTGGTCCGAGTAGCGTTCGTTGAGCGCCTGCGCCACTTCGCCCGGAGTACGAGCGCCATCGCACAGCGAGAGCAGCTCCCAATCCAACTCGCCCAGGCGGTTGAAGGAGTTCGTCTCAGGGACTTTGACCACGAAGCTGGTTTCCCCGGCAAACGTCTGCTTGCTGACCTTCAGGTCGGTGCGCAGCTTGGGACGCCGAAGGCCCTTTGCCACCACACCCGAGAGTTGAAGACTGGTGGGACCAAAACGCATGGAAAAACCAGTCTACAGTCGACAGTCGACAGTCGACAGTTGACGGTCAAGAGTCCAAGAGGAGGCCAAAGTGCTTACTTTGGACTTTCGACTCTTGACTGTAGACTCCGCCCTTTTGACTGTAGACTCTGCCCTCTCACAGGAACTACGGTCCAGATCACCCGCACCGCCATTCCCGGCCGCAGGTTTTCCAGATGGGGTCCCGTCAACTCTGCCGTGAGGTCATAGCTGGCGCTGGCAGCGTCCACGGTAGGGCTGACCAATTTCACATGCGCGTTGTACTCGCGCGACTTGTCATCCGCCAGCACCACTTTCAACGGATACCCCGCAGTGGGCCGAGGGCCCGCCGACTCAGGCACTAGAAACCGGACCTGGAGCGGGTAAAGCTCGCTCAAGTGAAAGCAAAGGTCATTCTTGATCATGTTCTGTCCAGCGCGGATAGCCCGCCGGACAATGTATCCGTCGAAGGGCGCCACTATTCGAGTCTTTTCCAGCTCGATCTCCAGCTCGCGAATTGCCGCTTTTTTTTGCTCGATGGCAGCCTTCCAGCTATCCAGGTCGAAGCCTGCGCCGGTGGATTGAAACTCGGCTTCCTCCAGCGCCGCTTGACTGCTCAAACCGAACTTGCGCAACTCCTGCTGCCGACGATAGGCAGCATCCTTGGCTTTTTTCTCAGCTTCCTGGTACTTGAAGTTATTTTCAGCCACCTTCTGGTCCAGGCGGGCCTTTTCCAAACTGGCAAGCAACTCGCGGTCGTCCAGGCGGGCGAGCACGGTGCCTTTTCTTACCCAACTGTCCTGGTCGTAGAAGAGCACTTGCACAATCCCGTCGCGCTGGGCGAGCAAATCCACAGAGTGTTCGACCGACAATACACTTGGAATTTCCAGAGTGTCCGCAGCCGGCAGGGAAGGCGGCTGGGCCGGAGCTTGGGTGACACTGGGCTGCGGCGATGCCGCAGGGGTCGCTTTTTGTTGAGACTGGTTCGCGCACCCGGGAACACCCAGAACAGCAGCCAGGATTCCGAACAGGACCCAATCCGATCGTTTCATTGCTTCAGCCTCGCGGTAGTCGAAAAGTTGAGAAGTCGAGGAGTCGAGAGTTTGACCACCCACCTGCATCCGACTTTTCGACTCTTGGCCGCCGGAGAAATCGAAGATCGAGGATTTCACTTCTCGACTCTCGACTTCTCGACTCCTCGACTTCTTACGGTAGCAACGCCCAGGCCTTCCGCCATGCCCATTGCGTGGGGGCGCGCAGCAGCATGTAGCCCACCGGATACCACCCGCTGTGGAACCAGCCTCCCGCGCTGGTAATCTTCGCCTGACCCGCCATGCCATCGCGGGCTTGGACATCAGGATTGGGGAACAGGGCACGTGTTACGAAGAACTGCTCGCCCTCGGCAGAAATGGTCTGGGAGGAGACTCGCTCCACCGTTCCCCGGAGCGTTAGTGTGGGAAAGGCATTCAATTTAAGGGCCACAGGCGCGCCGGTTCGAATCAGGGATATATCGGTTTCCGGAACGTTCATTTCGACCGCCAAGTGGTCCTGGTCCACAAGCTCACAGAAGGCGTCGCCCACCTTGAGCAGCTTCCCAGTTTTTTCTTCCACTTTGGGTGTCACAACGACGCCATGGATAGAGGCTCGGAGGTGCGCCTTATCGACTTTTTCCTGACAGAGATTGACCTCTGCCTGGTGGAGGTCCATGTTCAGCCGGGCCTGGCCGGCGCCGGCCCAATCCCTCTTTTCCTCCGCCTCGGCAAGCTGGCGGTGGGCGAGCGCGAGGTCGGTCAAGGCCCGTTCCAGCCGGATTTTGTCATCGCTGTCGTCCAGTCGGGCCAACTCGTCTCCAGCGCTTACTCTTTGCCCTTCCCGGACGGGCACCTGTTGGACAACGCCACTGACCTCGGCGCTCACAATGCGGCGCTCGGCGGGGACTACGGTGGCGTTCGTCTGGATTCGGTGCTTCCAGGGCACTACGATCAAAAGCAGCACAACTATCCCAGCCTTCGATGCAATCTCGAGCCAGCGGCTGGCTGTGATCCCCTCCAGTTTGCGCTTGCCTTTGAGCATGGGCTGCCAAATGCTCAGCAGCGGCACTTCCTGGTAGAGCCGGGCATTGCGGATGGCCACAGTGGTCTGGCTGGCAAGGATAGCGAGAACCTCCAGATGGCTTTCCGATAGGAATTCTGCGGTGTTGCTCAGAAGGGCCAGCACGCCCACAGTCCCCTGTTCATCGCGCAGAGGCATGGCGTAGAAGCCGCTCAGTCCCTGCTCTTCCAGGTAGCGCACCAGCGCTGCGTTCGCTCCCTCCGGCTTGACTTTCCACCCTTCTTCAGTCTGGTGAGCCGAGACCGCCTCCGACTGTTCAGCCACCCACGCCAGCAGTTCACGCAACTGCTCCATTTCGCGGGTCCGCGGTACCTCGGCTTCACCCGACACAGCGCCCAGTATAAAGCGGTGGCGGTCATACAAACCGATGACGCACTGATCAAAGGGGACGACGGTGGCGGCTTGGTGAACCACCGTGGTGAGGACGTGATCGAGATTGAGCGTGGAGGTTATTTCCTTGCTGATGGCGAGGAGGGCGTCCAGGGTGTGAACCTTTCGCTCCGCCTGCAACAGATTGGCATTGTTCAGGGCGTTGGAGGCCTGCTCGCACATGTTGGTAAGGTAAAACAGGTCATCCTCATCAAACGGCTTCCCATCCGATCGGTTGACGATTTCCACGACCCCCAACACCCGCTCTTCCTTCAGAAGAGGCGCGCACATCAGCGATTGGATTTGATACTCCTCGCTTGCCTGTAGGCGGGCCTCGAGTCCCGGCTCATCCTGAGCGCTTGAGACCAGGCGAGCCTGGCCGGTTTGGGCCACGCCCCCAGCCAAGCCCTCTCCAATTTGAAGGCGGCTACCCTTGTTGGTAGTCGGATCGTCGCCCGCTTGCTGCGCGCAAAGCAGCTCGTTCGTTTCGGAATCCAGCAGCCAGAAGTTGCAGGCCAGGGCACCGAGGTTCCCCTGGATCTTCTCGGCCATAATGGGCAGTAGATCCTCGAGCTCCAGCGTGGAACTGAAGGTGCTTGCCACATCGTAGAGCGCGGTCAATCGTTCAATCGTCTGTAGGCTCGACCACTTTTCCACCTCGACGGCGCGCAAAGCGTCCAGAACCCGGCCCGCCAGCCGGCAGGCTTCTTCAACGAAGCCTGCGTCATTGGCTGTAAATCCTCCCGTGCGCTTGTTCAATACCTCCAGGACGCCGGCCACGTCTTTGGAGGTCGGGATGGGTGCGTACAAGGCCGTTGCCACGCGCTCCCGGTCGGCCTCCGCAAGGTGCGGGAACATCTCTGGCTCAATTTCCTCCTCGTCGAGCCGCCGCGCACGTGATTTTGCCAGCATCTCGGCCAGAATACCTTGGCTCGCTTGCCCCGGAGCAAACTCCAGCCGAAGTCCGGCCTCGAACCAGCGAGAGCGACAGAGCAATTCCCCACCGCTCTCCTGACGCAGCCAAACCATTGCCGCACGGGCCTCCAGATTTCGGCCAACATGCGTGGCAAGCGTCTTCGCAAAACTGTCAATGCTGTTGCAGGAATGAAATCCAACCGATAGTTCAAAAAGGGAGGACAACTGCTCCATAGAGAATGTTGCCGAGGGCGTTACCCCTGCGGCAGGGGCTAGTGACCCGATACAGGAAAAACGTCCAAATGAATCGACTGGGAGGCTACCAAAAACCGGCGGGCGAGTCAAGCAATCTGGTTCGCAAATTGTTGTGGTTGGGAAGGTATTGGGGTCATTTGCGAGACCTAGTCATTCCCGCGAAAGCGGGAATCCACTCCCCAAACCTTTGGAAATGTGCTGTCGTCGGACTGGATTCCTCCCGCCATGGCGGGACGGGAATGACCGGCGGCTCGATTGGATCCCTATTCCAAATGACACCAGCACCGGTTCGGAACACGTTTTCTCCATGTTTTCTCACCTACTGCCTTGATTTGCTCAACAAGTCGGGGTAGTCTGAGGTGACGGTGTAAATTTCATGCTACGCTTTGAAAGCAGGGCATCAGCCGCGAGGAATCCGTGACCATTAATATCAGAACAGTTGATCAGGTGACCATTCTTGACCTCCACGGCCCCTTAAAGGCAGGTGAAGCCGACCAGGCCTTTCGAAACTCCGTCGGCGAAGTACTCTCCGCCGGCGTCACCAATCTTGCCGTAAACCTTGCGGGCGTGTCTTTTCTCGATAGCTCCGGCGTCGGCGCACTGGTTCGCACCTTTTCGGCCCTGAAGGAAAAAGGGGGCGAATTCAGACTCTTTGGGGCCCCAAAACAGGCCGCTCAAACCCTCAGGATGGTTCGTCTGGACAAAGTCCTCGGACTGGCGGAAGATGAGACCGCTGCCCTCGCGAGTTTTTAGCGAGAGGCTGAAAAAAGTCAACCTCCTGTCATTACCTCGTCCCTACCTTCTTAGTCCTATCGCGTTGACTTAGCTGCAAACGCGGCCTAAGATGGTACGCAACCGTTGGTTCCTCGCATGATTGGCAAGACCGTTTCCCACTACCGCATCCTCTCCAAGCTGGGCGGCGGTGGCATGGGTGTCGTCTATGAGGCCGAGGACACCAAGCTCAAGCGCACCGTCGCCTTGAAGTTCCTGCCTGAAGAACTCTCCAAGGACCGGCAAGCCCTGGAACGATTCCAGCGCGAGGCCCAGGCTGCGTCCGCGCTCAACCATCCCAACATCTGCACCATCCACGCTATTGAGGAGCACGAGGGCCAGCCCTTCATTGACATGGAATATCTGGAGGGACAGACCCTGAAGGAGCGGCTAGAGGTAGCGGCGGGTTTACCCCGCCAGCCCGAACGTGGCGGCATAAAGCCGCCTCTACGAACGGACGAACTGCTGGACCTGGCGATTCAGATTGCCGACGCGCTGGACGCGGCGCACCAGAAAGGGATCATCCATCGTGACATCAAGCCGGCGAATATTTTCGTTACCACGCGTGGGCAGGCGAAGATTCTGGATTTCGGCTTGGCGAAGCTTGTGCCGAGGGCAAAGCGCGTGGAGGGAGCGGTGGGCGCTTCGGCTCTGCCCACGGCCGCCGTCGAGTCTGAGCATCTCACCAGCACGGGCGCGGTGATGGGGACGGTCGCTTATATGTCCCCCGAGCAGGTACGCGGGGAAGAACTGGACGCGCGCACGGACTTGTTCAGCTTTGGCGCAGTGCTGTACGAGATGGCGACGGGCAGGCAGCCCTTCACGGGGAACACTTCCGCGATGATTTTCACGGCCATCCTTACCCAGGCCCCCACCCCACCGGTGCGGCTGAATCCCGACTGTCCTGCCGAGTTGGAACGCATCATCAACAGGGCGCTGGAGAAAAACCGGGAGCTGCGTTATCAGCACGCCTCTGACATGCGCGCCGAGTTGCAGCGCCTGAAGCGCGACACGGAATCCGGGCGGAGCGCGGGCGTCTCGCCCGCCGTAGGGGCGGTTCGCGAACCGCCCCTACGAAAGCGCTGGAAGGTTCTTGTTCCCACTGGCCTGATCCTTGTCGCGGCTGCCATCGGGGGAACGCTCTACTTCCGCTCGCGCCAAGCCATGGCCCGCCTGACCGACAAGGACACCATCGTCCTTTCCGATTTCGACAACAAGACCGGTGACAGCGTATTCGACGACACGCTCAAGCAGGGGCTCTCGGTGCAGCTCGAGCAATCGCCCTTTCTCGCCCTGGTTTCCGAGCGCAAGGTAAATGAGACATTGAAGCTGATGGGCCGTCCCGCCGGTGACCGGCTGACGCCGCTGGTCACACAGGAGGTCTGCCTGCGTACGGGCAGCAAGGCCATCCTGACGGGCTCGATTGCGGGGCTGGGCAGCCAGTACGTGATTGGCCTGAAGGCAGAGAACTGCAACACGGGGGACGTGCTGGCCGAGGCGCAGGAGCAGGCGGCAGGCAAGGAAGCGGTGCTCAAGGCCCTGGACGCCGCTGCGGTCAGCTTGCGCGGCAAGCTGGGCGAGTCGCTCAGCTCGGTGCAGAAATACGCCACGCCGCTGGAGGAAGCGACCACACCATCCCTGGAGGCGCTGAAAGCCTACAGCCTGGGACTAAAGACCTACTATGCGAAAGAAGAAACAGCCGCGCTGCCCTTCCTCAAACGGGCGGTGGACCTTGATCCGAATTTTGCCATGGCCTACGCCTGGATGTCGTCGGACTACAGGGACCTAAACGAAGTGGGGCGGGCGGCCGAAAATGCACGCAAGGCTTACGGCCTGCGGGAGAAAGTGAGCGAACGGGAGCGGTTCTGGATCGACGGGGAGTACTACCTTAACGCGACGGGAGAGCTGGAGAAGGCGGCGCAGACCTACGAGCTGTGGACGCAGACCTACCCAAGAGACGACATGGCTTACGCAGTGCTGGGATTTATTTGCACCCTCCTGGGAAACTATGAAAAGGCATTGGAGCAATTTCGAGAGGCGCTGCGCCTAAATCCAAATGGCGTGATCGGATATGTCACCGTTGCCTTCGCCTACACGGCTCTCAACCGGCTGGACGAGGCGGAGGCGGTGTACAAGCAGGCGGAGGAGCGCAAGCTGGAGGACGAGGTTCTGCTCGAGTGCCGCTACTGGTTGGCCTTTTTGAAGGGCGATGCGGCGCAGATGGCGCAGTTGCTTTCAGCCGCCATGGGCAAGCCGGGCGCGGAAGACCTTTTGCTGGCCACGCAAGCGGACACGGAAGGTTGGTACGGCAAGCTGAAGAACGCGCAGGAGCTGACCGGGCGGGCGATGGATTCAGCCCAGCACAACGACGCCAAAGAGAGTGCCGCAGGATATCAGGCAGAGGCAGCGCTGCGCGAGGTGGAATCGGGAAACCGGGAGCAGGCGCGTGCCGAGGCCAAGGCGGCGTTGAAGCTGGCCCCGAACCGCGATGTGCGGGCGATGGCGGCGCTGGCTCTGGCGCGGGCAGGCGATACGGCAGGGGCGGAGAAGCTGGCCGCCGAACTCGACAAGACCTTCCCGCTGGACACGCTAGTCCAGAGGTATTGGCTGCCCACCATCCGGGCGGCGCTCGCCCTGGAACGCAAAGACCCGAACCGGGCAATCGAGCTATTGAAGGTGGCGAGCACGATCGAACTTGGCTCGATTACGGCCGACCTGACTATATTCCTGTGCCCCGCTTATTTGCGTGGAGAAGCCTATCTCATGTTGCACGACGGCAACCGAGCGGCAGCGGAATTTCAGAAATTCATTGACCACCGAGGGCTGGTGGTGAACTTCCCCTGGGGTGCGCTGGCCCGCCTCGGACTGGCTCGCGCTTACGCCCTCGAAGCCGGTGTAGGGGCACCCCTTGTGGGTACCCTCGTGCCTGCCCCGATACAATCGGTGCCCGGCCGAGAAGGGCACCCACAAGGGGTGCCCCTACAGGACGCCCTCGCCAAAGCCCGCGCCGCCTATCAGGATTTCCTCGCACTCTGGAAAGACGCCGACCCCGACATCCCCATCTTCAAGGAAGCCAAGGCGGAGTACGCCGTGATATCATCCCACCGGTAATGAATTCTCCCCCTGGAGAACAACCTATGCTCAAAAGAGCTGTGTTGCTAATACCTGTACTCTGCGTGGTCGCACTGCTTGCGGCAAAAGAACCGACTCACAGACGGCAATACCAATCCCCTTTCATGCGCGTCGAATTAGCGCAGGACCAGCCTGCCTTTGTGGCACTGGCCGTGGATTCACTGGGCAAGAACAAACTGAGCGTGAGTCCGCTCCAGCCGCTTGCCAAGCCAGGAAAAGAGTATGAATTAAGCCGCAGCGGCTCGAGGTTTGAATACCGGCCCGTGGGTGCGCCTTCGGGCGCGCTGCCCGCATGGACTTTCGAATTCTCAGCGCGGCACATCGTTCTCCACTCTTCCTATTCCGGAGAAAATCCTCCGCCCTCGCTGGTGCTCAATTTCAATCCCCACGTCAACCATGCAACACTCCTGGGCCTTATGAATGATGACGGAAGCGTGCGCCTGCCGGCGCTTCTGCACCTGCCTGACCAGGGGACCTTCCGAGTTACTTCCAGTGCGGGCCAAGGGCTGGCGCTTGGCTACGACGCTCTGCGCTATCCTGAGGCCCAGCAGGCGGACGACTACGTGAAGGTGACCTTCCCCGCGGCCTCCGCTGCCTTGCCTCAGATCGACTACACTTTGGAAGTCGTAGCCATTCATCCTGGCTCGAGGGAACTCGAGCGCGACCCGCGTTTTGACGGCTTTCGCCGCAACTGGCTCAACATCTTTCAACTGAACCCCCGGTTACGCGTGCTGGCCAACCACGCCGCCAGCGACCCATGCGCCTTCACGGTTTTTGAATACTCCTCCGTGGCCGAGCGCACTCCTCCCCTCGCACCGGGCCTGACTGCGCTCGACATGATACGGCAGACCTTGGACCGCTACCTCAGCGGGATGAAGGCATACGGTATGGCGGGATACACCCCCAATGATCCAACTACTCGCTATGACTACCTGGATACCTATCCCTCGCTGCTGATCGCCGCCTGGGATTATGTCCGCGGCAGCAATAATGAGGCCTGGCTGGAAAAGAACTATGCAGGGCTGAAAGACTGGGCCACCAGGATGCTTGCCATGGATCCGGATGGAAACGGGTTGCTCGAATACCCTGCGAGCGGCAATTCCGGCTCCTGGACCGAACAAATCACCCTGCGCCCGGCGAACTGGTGGGACACCATCGGCTTTGCTCATGAGGACGCATACTCCAATGCCCTTGCCTACCATGCCTTGCTGGGAATGGCCGAAATGGCCCGGCGGGCAAACAGGCCGGAAGATGCACAGCTTTATGCGTCGCGCGCCGAGAAGCTCCGCTCCGTCTATTTCGACACCTTTTACAATCCCACAACGGGAGTGCTGGCGGGCTGGAGGAGCACGGACGGGAAGCTGCACGATTACTACTTCACCTTTGTGAATGGCGCGGCCATCACCTATGGTTTAGTTCCAAGGGACAAAGCGAATCAGATCATGGACCGCCTGCTCGCCAAGATGAAAGAGGTGGGCTATACCCACTTCGATTACGGCCTGCCTGGTAACCTGATCCCCGTTCGTCGGGAGGATTACGTAGATCACGACAAGCGCTTCGGCGGACCTGAAAAAGAGGACGGCTCCGATGGCTTCCAGATCTACGAGAATGGCGGCGCCACCGCATGCTATGCCTACTTCACCATCCAAGCCTTGTACCAGTTGGGCTGGCACGAGGAGGCTGACGCGATTCTATTTCCGATGCTCCGTGCATTTGAGCAGGGCGGCTTTCAGGGTAGGGCAAGCAACGGCATGACACATGATTGGAAGGCCTGGGACGGGACCGCGCATGGCTACGAGGGCCTGCTGGTGGACGGGTACCAGGCACTGCTGGCAGTGTTGTCGCGCTGATATGACGCACGGGCATATTCCGTTCTCAAATATGGTTTGCAGAAATCAGTGAAATCGTGGTATCAGATAATGCGGCTGGGTGTCATACGCAATGTCCGTCATTCGCAGAGGATGACCCCATTGTCTGTCATTCTGATCCCGCCCTGCGGGAGAAGAATCCCGGCAGTTTTTCGCACTGATTGAGCTTTCAAATGCGGGGATTCTCCGCGCAGTTTATCCTGAGCGGGCAGAGCGAGATCCTTCGCTGCGCTCAGGATGACAGCGAAGGACTCAGAATGACAGGCGGCGGCCTTTTCTTCTACAAACGACGGACAACCCCTACCAAACGAGGTCTAGGTAACAATCAACAGTTGAGCTAATCCCTTGGAAGGGTGGAACAAACGATGGGCTACGTACTTGTAATCGCCGCCGGCATTCTGCAAGGCGCCTTCATACTGCCGATGAAGTCTACCAAAAAGTGGGGTTGGGAGAACACCTGGTTCATTTATGCCGCGACAGGCTTTCTGATCTGGCCCTGGCTATTCGTGCTCTTGACAATTCCTCATCCCGTCACCGTCTTGGCAACCACCAGCATGCGCTCTCTGGTTCTGGTCGAGGTGTTTGGGCTTGGATGGGGGATAGGGGCTACTACCTTTGGATTAGGTGTGAAGAGGTTGGGGATGGCCCTCGGATATACGATCATCATCGGGCTGGCGGCAACTGCCGGGGCGCTCATTCCCATGATCGTGATGGCTCCGGAGAAGTTGGGCCAGCCACAAGGCTTACTGACGCTCGCCTCCCTCGCCTTGGTTCTGATCGGTCTTGCCCTCGGCGCCTGGGGCGGAAAGCTCCGGGAACCCGAACCGAACTCCACAGGCCATGACCCACGGAGTTCCTTCGCCGTCGGGCTTGCGATCTGTGTCACGTCCGGACTTCTCTCTTCATGCGCGAACCTGGGCTTCACCTTCGGCGGAGAATACGCACGCAGGGCTATGGAGCAGGGCGCACCAGAGTCAATGGCGGGCAACTCAATCTGGGCTCCACTCACCCTGCCGCTCTTTATTTGCAATGCTGGTTATTGCGTATGGCTAATGAGAAAAAATAAGACCGGTGGGTTGTTACTTTTGAAAGGAACACACTACTACTGGGCTCTGGCGGCTTTGATGGGCTTGATGTGGATTGGCGGATTTTTCCTCTACGCGCCAGGTACGCGGCGCTTGGGTTCTTTGGGGATCTCGGTGGGATGGGCCGTCATGATGACCACGATGGTCATTGCCGCAAACATCCTGGGGTTCATATCCGGCGAGTGGAAGGGCGCGAGCCGCAAGGCATACCGCTTGGCCGTGGCGGGCGTAGCATTTCTGATCCTGGCCATTTGTGTTGTGGGCTACGCAAATCACTTGTGATCGGGACCTTCAGGATACATTAGACCTTGCAAGGGTCGAATGCTCCCGCGGTCAGTCTCTTCTCTTTGCGCGGGGCGAGGAGACTCGCTCTTCAGCGCAATAATGTGGCTTTTCCAATTCACTGATTGATTGGAAATTGAAGCACCTACTACGAAGCCGGAGGCTCGGGCATGGTCTTGAGCAGGGAGGGAATTGTGAGACGTTTACCCAGTTTGCTCGCATTACTCTTTTTAGCCGGGGCCGCAGTTGACGCGCAAGAGGCGAAGAAGCCTCTGACCATCGAGTTGGTCACCCACCCGCAAGGGCTAATCACGATGGGCCTCTCCCGCTTGGAATGGCGTCCGGGGGGCAAGGAGATCAGCTACCTCAAGCGCCAGGGCTCCGGCAAGGCTGCTGCCCTCACCGTTTATCTCTATGACATTGCGGGCGGCAAGGAGCGAGTTCTAGTCGGACCTCCCAACGACACCCTTGAAGGCGAGAGGCTCAACCTCTCTTCATACCAGTGGTCCCCGGGCGGCGATGCGCTGCTAATCCAGGGTGAAAAGGATATCTGGCTTTACAACCTGGCGACGGGCCAGATGAAATCCCTTGTTAAGGACGCTGTGCCGGTGGAGGACGTGACATTTTCTCCTACGGGCGAGCGTGTGGCATTTGTGGAGCAGAACAACCTCTTCGCCCTCGATCTCAAAACGGGACTTCGTGAAAAGCTCACGGACGACGGCAACGAAAACGTGATGAACGGCAAACTCGATTGGGTTTATGAAGAGGAACTTGCCAATCGTGCCACCGGTCGGGCGTACGAGTGGTCGCCGGATGGGAAGAAGATTGCCTACCTTCGCCTCGACGACGCCCCCGTGCCTCGATACCCGCTGACGCATTACTTGTCCAACCACGTGGAACTTAGCGAGGAGCGATTCCCTCAGTCGGGTGACCCGAATCCCATTCCTTCTCTCCATGTCGTTTCCGTGGAAGGCAGCGAGCACCAGAGCTGGACGTCGACCGTGGCGAAATCCGTCGAATACTTCGGTCCCTGGTTTTCCTGGACGCCTGACTCCAAGGCGGTCGCGTTCCTCACGCTCGACCGCGCTCAGGACGAGTTGAACGTCCGTCTCTGGGATGCTGCCGCAGGCGCCAATCGCCTGCTGCTCACAGAAAAGGATGCGCACTGGATCAATTCGCTCGAGCCACCGCGCTTCCTCGGCGACAACCAGCGCTTCCTCTGGCTCTCGGAGCGAGACGGCTGGTTGCACCTCTATCTCTATGGCCGCGATGGAAAGTTGCAGAAACAGCTTACCCACGGCAACTGGATGATCGATCATCCCGTTTTCCAAGACCTCCCCATCATCGGCTTGGACGAAAAGGGCGGCTGGGCCTACTTCGCGGCCACGAACCCGGACCCACGCGAGCGCCAGCTCTACCGCGTGAGGCTGGATGGCAGCGCTTTGGAGCGCCTCTCGCAGCAGCCCGGGGTGCACGAGCTGAACCTCTCGCCGGATGGCCAGTTCCTGCTCGACAACTTTTCCTCACTCCATGACCCGCCGGAAACCCGGCTACTCAAGGCGGATGGGTCGCTCCTCACCACGCTGAGCAAGCAGACACCCCATCTCGATGATTACGCGCTGGGCAGCACGGAATTAGTAGAAGTGAAAGCCGCGGACGGCGCCACGCTGTACGCGCGCTTGGTGAAGCCTCCGGACTTTGACCCGGCGCGGAAATATCCGGTCATCATCGAAGTGTACGGCGGCCCTGGTATCCAACTGGTCCAGAACCGCTGGGGCCTGACTTCCCTCAGTGACCATCTCTTCGCGGAACAAGGCTTCATCTTGTGGTCGCTCGATAATCGCGGCTCGTGGGGGCGAGGACACGCTTGGGAATCAAGGGTGTTTAAGGACTTGGGGCACTACGAGCTTGAAGACCAGCTTGCCGGTGTCGCCTACCTGAAGTCTCTCCCTTATGTCGACCCCATGCGGATCGGCATTACTGGGTGGTCCTACGGCGGCTATATGACGCTCTATGCACTAACTCACGCACCTGACGTGTTCAAGTGCGGCGCGGCGGGTGGTCCCGTCACCGACTTCAAATTCTACGATAGCATATACACCGAGCGCTACATGCGCACGCCACAGGAAAATCCGGACGGGTACAAAACTTCCTCCCCACTCGAGGCCGCCGATAAGCTGAAAGCCAAAGTGCTGCTGATGCAGGGTACCGACGACGACAATGTCCACATGCAGAACACCCTGAACTTCGTGGAAGCTCTAGTCAAGGCGCGAACACCCTTCGATCTCTACCTCCAGCCGGGAGAAAAGCACGGATTCGCTAGCGAGGCAGCGAGGTTCTACCTGACCCAGCGCTTGCTGGAATTCTTCAAGCAGAACCTCTAGGATCTTCAACTACCAAGACATTCTGCGGGCCTGAAGCGAAGGTCGTTAGACAACAAAGAATAAGGAAATACCGCACGCCATCGGCGCATAGTTGTACACTATCAGCCGCAGAGAAGGAACGTCAATTTGTCAGAGACGATCGGCGCCGAGAATACCCAATCCGTCACCCTCTATAGCACTTAGGACCTAGTACTGGAGTGCCATATAAAAATAGTTGACATTACTCGTCTCGTTATGTGGTAGGATTAAGGGTCAAATATATATTTGGTACACCTTGCTGGTCGGCGAGCGAAGCCCGGGGGGGGATGTTTCTTCGTTTGCCGGTACGGTGGAACAGATCAGGAGGTTATCACATTGTTCACCGATTTGCCAGGATGGCTGATTGAATCCGCAGTTCTAACCCCGAAAGAAGTCAAAGACTACGTACGTCGTGCGGCCAGGAAGAAAGAACCGCTCTGGGCAACAGTGCTGGAGGCGGGGAAGATCACGGAGGCGTGGCTTGCGGACACGTACGCGCAACACCTGAAGATTCCGCTGATTTCGCTCGCATCACAATCCATTAGTGACGAAGCTGTCCACGACATCCCTGAAAGACTGGCCCGACGCTACTCTTGCATCCCTTTTGCTCGTGATGAGCGCGTCCTGCGGGTGGCAATGGTGGACCCCATAAATCTAGCGGCAATCCAGGATATCGAATTCTCCACCGGGTTGAAGATTCAGCTCTTTGTCAGTCCCCGCTCAGAAATCTTGGCGGCGATTGATGAATACTTCGCCCGTCCGGAGGTGGATGATCTTATTGCAGAGGAAGAATTACCCCCCGATTTCCAGCTTCAGCCGCTCGACGTCGCGATTGAACTCGAGGAAGAAGATGATCGCCAAGATTCACAAGCTCCCGAAATCGTAACACTCGCCAATAGGGTTCTGCTCGCAGCCATCAAGGCGCAGGCAAGTGACATCCATATCGAGCCTGCGGAGCAGGATTTCCTGGTCCGCTTTCGCGTGGACGGGGTCCTTCGGGATTCCTACAAAGGGCCCATCTCCAAGCACGCGGGACTCACGACGCGTCTCAAGGTCTTAGGGAAGCTCGATATCGCTGAGAAGCGCGTCCCCCAGGATGGCCGGTTCAACGTCCGCTTTAAGCTTCAGAACCGGGTCGTGGACGTACGTCTTTCCACGCTGCCAACCCAGTTCGGTGAGAAGGTAGTGATGCGGCTTCTTGGCTCGAGCGGCGCTCCGTATGATCTAAAGGCTTTAGGCCTGCCTGAGGAGGCCCTGCAAACACTCGTCGACGCAGCCGATCAGCCTCAGGGCATGATCATCGTTACCGGCCCCACCGGGAGCGGCAAAACCACCACGCTTTACTCGCTTTTGAGTCGAAAACTATCGAGTAAACTGAGCGTGGTCACCGTCGAGGATCCCATCGAATACAAGCTCGAGGGGGCTAGTCAGGTTCAGGTCAACGTGAAAGCGGGACTGACCTTTGCCTCGTGCTTACGTTCGATACTCCGACAAGACCCCGATGTGATCCTGGTGGGTGAGATCCGGGACCGCGAGACCGCTGAGATCGCTTTCCGCGCTTCGATGACAGGGCAATTGGTACTGACCACACTTCACACCAACAACTCTGTGGCATCAGTCCTACGCCTCCTCGACCTTGGGGTCGATCCCTCTGTTATCACTTCCTCGGTCACTACCATTGTCGCCCAACGACTGGCCAGGCGCACTTGCAACCGGTGCCGTGGGCCCTATACTCCTGCTGACCTCTCCCTGGAGAAGCTGAAGTGGGATGACAAGGACTTCGTATTTCAGAAGGGCCATGGCTGCAAAGATTGCTTGCAAACCGGATTTAGGGGGCGTATAGGCATCTATGAAATCCTTAAAATGACGGCGCCTGTCCGCGCGGCGATCAACAGGAAGGCTACCGAGGCAGAGATCGTCAAAGCCGCCGCAATGGCAGGCTACATGTCGCTTTTCAAGGATGCAGGAAGCAAAATAAGGGCTGGCGTTACAACCCCCGAAGAAGTTCTCCGAGTGATCCAATTGAGGGATGTGGACGAGAACTATTGCCCGCATTGTTCCCGCCCGATGTCCGGGGTGGACGGGGCCTGCCCCTCCTGCAATGAACACACCCGCTCTGCCTGCCTGGGTTGTGGCAGTGAGGTCTCCCCGCGTTGGCAATTTTGCCCGCGATGTGGCGAGCCTGTTCACTGGGGACTGCCCAAGAGCGACCGGGCTACGAATCCAGTTCAGAGAGCGAATTGGGGGAGGTATCCCCGCAAGGGAATCCAGTAAGGTTCCAGCGCTCTGGCGTCGGCTGCCTTCACTTGGAAAAGAGACTCTTGTCTAACGACGCTAATCGTGGATCTGGCAGGGATAAGAAAAAACATGTCCGAGGGCCACGCGCCACTCAACAAATCATGGGCCCAGAACAAAGTCCTGAACCAACTCCATCTTCGCCGCGCCCGTTCCAGGCATCCGGCTTACCGCAGGCCCTTGCAGCCGCTCACCCAACGAACCAACGACCAGCAGGACGGAAGCCGGTTGCGAACGATTATCAAATACCGCCGCGATGCGCAACTGGAAGGAAGCGTCAGCAAAAGGCTTGCCTTTCTCGAGCAAGGAACGCGTCTCGAAGCGTCCTGCCTCGATCGTTACCGGGTAATCGACGGCCAGAAGATCCCCGCCAGCATAAACACGCACATCGAGAACGGTTTGGTCAGGGAGATTGCTTTCCCCCTCCACCTGCAATGTCCCCTCAGCATCACGCTGGTAGTGAACCTGAAGCTGAGGAGTAATCCGACCCTCAGGGTTCCGGAGGTAAGCAGCAGTCTCCACTCGCTCCAGGCGGACGCCCTGGACGCGCATCGCTCGACTCCACAGGACCAGAACTATCCCAGGCAGCACCAGCAGGGCCACGATCATCGCAAGTCTCCGCCAGTTAACGCGACGACGAAGGCGGGGGGCCTTGGGTGCACTGGAGGTATGGCCTATCGTCTTGAGCGCGGTCCAGGAACCGTCGGCTTCACGACCGTAAACCTGCGTAGGGGCGTGCAGGGGACGGCCGCATTGCCAGCAATCAACGCGACTCGAGGCTTGCTTTTGACCACATTGCGGGCAAGCAATTCGGCGCGCAGCTTGACGCTCAGTGTCATCCATCGGCATAGCCAGCAAGATTCGACCCGGAGTGCGTCCACATGCCGGGAGTAATTTTACGCGCTCGCGGCTGTTCCTACAAGACTGAGAATGAGACCGATACGCAATGTCCGTCATTCGTAGAGGATAACCCCATTGTCTGTCATTCTGAGCGAGGATAGCCGAAGACCGTTATCCGTGATGTCAGAAACGCAGCGCATGGCAAAGTGGGTCCGCCCTCTCCCAAGGGGAGAGGGTGGACCGCGACGCTGCTTTCTTCAGGCGTCGCGGGCCGGGTGAGGGGTTAGTTGCGGGGCGAGGACGGCTCAGACAGGCTCGGCCCAAGCTGCTCAATGGAAACGAGTAATGCGTCGAGTTTCTGGAGAGCCCGTTCGCTGTCATGCTGAGCGAAGCGAATGGGCTCAGAATGACAGGCGGTGGCCTTTTCTTCTGCGAATGACGCACAACCCGCATGACAATGAGTGACCGAAGTCGCATTTCAGCACGCTTATCCCGGGGGTGTCCCCTGAGAGCAGGAACGGGGTTTCCTAAAGCCTGCGTGCCCGGCCCCATCATACTCCGGGAAAGGCAATCGGGGTTCACTCTGGTGGAGACGCTGGTGGCGCTGTTATTGCTATCCATGTCTCTGCTGGCACTCGCGATGCTTTTCCCGCTGGCAGTTCGTCTGAGCGCGCAGAGCAGCGTGGCGAGCGTAGCCATTCAAATTGCCCAGTGCGAGCTCGAACAAATTCGCAATAACATATTCTCCCCATCGGGCTCTTACACTGACGCCAACGGGAATGCTCTTGACGCCTCCTGCCAGGGGGCGCCGGGTACGAGTTGTGGCAATCCTCTCACCTCGAGCTGGATGATCGACTATTCGCGCCCGCCGGCCGTAGGGTATTCTGTGACGTTACAAGATGACCTGGGAAGCCGCTATGACATTCGCTGGAATGTTACCATCACGGCCAACAATGGCAGAGAGATCATACTGGCCAGTAAGCCCATAAACCCACCGGCGGCAGGATTGCCACTCCCGGTGCAACTTGAGACTCTCGTGGGACGATAGTGTTATTGGAATGGCCACCCGTGAAAATAACCGCAGAGCACATAGCGCCAACTGATGGCCCTCCTTCGAGGACGGCGGAAGGCGGCTTCACCCTTATCGAACTCATGTTGGTCCTGGTTATTTTCACGGTGCTTACGGCGGTGGCATTGAGCCTGACTATTGGCGCGCAGAATAGCCTTTGGAACGTGCAGGGTTCCACGAGTCTGCTCGACTCCGGCCTGCGCACACTGACCCTGATGAAGCAGGAAATAAGGTTGGCGGGGCACCCCGACGCGGGGTCCTTCTCAGCGTCCGCCGTAGCGAATCATCCCGGAATCGCCGCAAAAACTTTTACCACTGCTACCGGTTATGACTTGGTTTTCCAGGGTGATGTGAATGGAAACGGGCAAGTGGAAGAGGTCGAGTACACGCTTCCCACCGGTTCCCAGACGCTCGTGCGCAACGTCACGCCCAAGAATCTTAATGGAACATTCACGGCGGGCAGCACAGTTTCCGGAACTCTCTTAAGCAATGTCCAGAACCAATTGACAGGCCAGCCGGTATTCAGTTGGAGTACGGACCCTCTCAGCCAGAGTCCATTTCCACAGAATATCCAGACGGTCTACGTAAACCTGGTCCTGAAGACTAGTATTGGAGGCTCAAGCTCCGCCTCGAACCTGGCATTGGCGACAGCGTGCGAACGCATGAACCCCTGAGCGAAATTATGACTGGCCGAAGAAAACGAGGGACGGCTCAACCTGCCCATCGCATCGACAGCGAATCCGGCATCGCGCTCCTGCTTGCCTTGCTGGTAATCCTTAGCCTTACAGCCTTTTCCTTATCGTTGGTGCTCTTCACCCAAAGTGAAAGCCGACTGAGCAACACGATTGCAGCTCAAAGCCAAGCTTACTATGCGGCCGTGGCCGGACTGGAGGAGGCGCGCGGCCGCCTCAATCCTTCCGCTCTGGGCGCGATTGGGACGCTCGCCCTACCCCAACAAATCAACCAGGTTCTTTACCTGGTCAACAGCACTTCCCAGGATCCGGTGAACCCCACGAATGCGTCCTCTCCTTATTATGACTACGAGTACGCGCAGGAGTTTAGTGGCGGTTTTGCCGCCGCCCAAGTGCTCCCCTCGGTGGCCAGCGACCAGCCTGGCGCAGGAACGTCCTACGTAATCCCGTACAAGTGGGTCCGCATTACTCTAAAGACTGAATACGCTTCTCAGACAGACGTTAACCAGGATGGCATTCTCAATTCGACGACACCCATCAATTGGAATGGCACGAACCAGGATCTGGCCACGAACATGCCTAGCGGCATCCCAGTGTATATGCTGACCGCCTTGGCAGTGGAACCGAACCTCATCAGGAAAATGGTACAGGCAGAAGTTGCCGGCACGCCTCCCCTCGTCCCTGCGGGCGGAGTGGGAACCCCAGGGTCTGCAACCCTGACCGGACTCTCGACAGGCTCACCTAATCTTACGCTCAATGGCAACGACTACTGCGGAGGTCAAAACCTGCCCGCCATTGCCGCGGGGCCCTCCCCCCCTCCCTCAGGTCTGATCAGTATCCAAGGCAGCCTCCCTGAGCCCCCTTATGCCTCCTTTGCCTTGCCGCAGACGGCCCTCAACATCATTCAAAGGCTGCCCGGGCAGGCAGTGCCTATACTGTATGCTGACCCTGCCCAGGTGACTCTCGCCCCCGGTGGCGGAAGCTTGGTCGGTACGAACGTCGTGCTCGGCCAACTGCCCGGGTCTGGCCCCGGTCAACCGGCTGTCGTCTACGCGGATCGACCTCTGGCGATTTCCGGTTCCGCATCGACGGGTTACGGCATTCTATTGGTCAATGGCAATCTTTCAATTACTGGCGGATTCAACTATCAGGGCGTGATTGTCTCGAACGGAACAGTCACATTGACCCTCAACTCGACGGGTAGCATTCGGATTCTCGGTTCACTCACCAGCTCTGGAAATCTTTCCATCAACTCGTCGGCCAGCCCTCACACCTCCTTGAGCCTCACCTACGATTCCTGTGTCGTTGCCGACACTTTCGAGAGCCTCCCCCTGGGAGTAAGATCGTTCAAAGAACTTAGCTTCTGAGCCCAGATCCTGATTTAGGGTGACACATGCCCCTTGCGCTACCCGCCAGTCCGTCATTCCCGCGAAGGCGGGAATCCACCCAGCGTGCGCTACCCGCCAATTCGTCATTCCCGCGAAGGCGGGAATCCACCAAGGGTGCGCTACCCGCCAATCCGTCATTCCCGCGAAAGCGGGAATCCACTTGATCGTAAGCGCCCGCGAGGCAAAAGCTAGAGTGAAAGGAGGACCGGTGGATTCCCGCTTTCGCGGGAATGACATTGTAAGCTTGTTAGCGTTGCAATGGGCTAGGCGAAGTGCTGGATTCCTCCCCCTTGCGGCGGGTGGCGCGTGGCGCATACATTGTTTTGCATGTATGCGCCGCCAGGGTCGCCGACATAAACAGCGATGTCGGCGCCACCCGCGACCCAATGATTCAATGACCCGATGACCCAATGATTCAATGACCCAATGACCCAATGACCCGATGACCCAATGACCCAATGACCCGATGAC
>Ga0208191_1000454_pt1 | contig 29464 bp, 32 predicted proteins | sample June2015DPH_13_5_FD_184709 | JGI IMG/M metagenome (GOLD analysis project Ga0208191, IMG submission 184709) | Peatland microbial communities from SPRUCE experiment site at the Marcell Experimental Forest, Minnesota, USA - June2015DPH_13_40... | ecosystem: Environmental > Terrestrial > Soil >... | reverse complement strand
TGAGTTCCCGGTAGATCTCGCCGGGATCGCGGTCCATCCGTGCCGTGATCTCCGCCGCCAGCAAAGCTGGGATAATGCCGTCTTTGTCCGTCGTCCAAACCGTGCCATCCAGACGAGTAAAGGAGGCCCCTGCGCTCTCTTCGCCACCGAAGCCCAGCGAACCGTCCAGCAAGCCATCCACGAACCACTTGAAGCCCACCGGTACCTCGTAGAGTTTCCGGCCAAGCTTCGCGGTGACGCGATCAATCATCTGACTGCTCACCACCGTTTTGCCGATCGCCGTTTCCTTGCGCCACTTCGGCCGGTGTTGGAAGAGGTAGAAGATGGCGACAGAAAGGTAGTGATTGGGCGGCAGCAATCCTACGCTTTGGGTGACGATACCGTGCCGGTCGTGGTCGGTATCGCAGGCGAAGGCGATCTCGAAACGATCCTTCAGGCCGATTAACCTCTGCATCGCATAGGGTGAGGAGGGATCCATGCGAATCTGACCGTCCCAATCCACAGTCATAAAGCGGAACGTCGGGTCGACGGCGTCGTTTACGACCGTGAGGTTCAACCCGTAGCGCTCGGCAATCGGCCCCCAGTAGTGGACCCCGGCGCCGCCAAGCGGATCGACTCCCATGCTGATCTTCGCGCCGCGAATGGCGTCCATGTCGAGCACATTGGCGAGATCAGTAATGTAAGCGTTGAGGTAGTCGTGCCGGTGCGTCGTGGGGGCGCGAAGAGCTTTCTCGAAAGGAATCCTTTTCAAACCCAGAAGGCCATTCTCGAGAAACTCGTTTGCCTTCGCCTCGATCCAGGCGGTGACGGCCGACTCCGCCGGCCCGCCGTTGGGGGGATTGTATTTGAAGCCGCCGTCATGCGGCGGATTGTGTGACGGCGTGATGACGATGCCGTCGGCGAGTCCTGTCTTGCGCCCGCGGTTGTATGTGAGAATCGCGTGAGAAATAGCAGGGGTCGGAGTGTATTCATCGCCCTCCGCCAACATGACTTCCACTCCGTTGGCCGCCAGCACCTCAAGTGCGCTCGCAAGAGCCGGCACGGAAAGGGCATGCGTGTCCATGCCGAGAAACAGCGGGCCATCGATTTTCTTCCGCTCCCGGTAGAGGCAAATGGCCTGACTGATGGCGAGGATATGCCCTTCATTGAAAGCCTTTTGGAATGCGGAACCACGATGTCCTGAGGTGCCGAACGCAACCCTTTGTTCCGGCACTGAAGGGTCAGGCACCTCCGTATAGTAGGCCGTGACGAGTCGGGGTACGTTCACCAGCATCGATACTTCGGCTGGCTTTCCTGCAGAAGGACCTACTTTCATGACCCTCTCGTCAAGCGCCGTGGTGACCTTTGCGTCAAGGTCTTCATCAGCTTGTCAAACGGATTGTTGCGCGCTTACTGTCTGAAAAGACTCGCTTACCGTGAGCGCGGCAATACGACCTGCAACGTTCCGCTCTGGAGTGTTGCCCTAGCCAATACCGGATCGACATCAAAGGGGATCTCGACAATCCGCATGACTTTTGTGCGCTTACGACAAATGTCTGCTGGATGATTCGGATCTAAGTGGACACCGCAAATTACGGCCCGTCGATGCCCAATGGCCACTTCCAAGTCTTTCGCAGCAAAGCCCGGCACTTGCGCAGTCAATCGCAAGGCGCTGTCGGTCACATAGCGTTCGATCGCAAGCGGGTGCAGAACCTCTTGTTCCGCTGTGAACCAATCGTCCTGGTCGGAGCCGTGCCCGCTGCCGCGAGACTCATAGATTTCATAGGCACGCTGAGCGATCGACGCATCGGTTTCATTCATTCTGTCGAGTATGTCGGCCTCGACGACTGGTACGGATTGTGGTTTTCCGGGTTGCGATGTGGCCGCCATATACTTCTCCTGGGCCAACTGGCCGCGAATTCTGCCCCCTGCCGCGACTTTCATCACGCTTGTCTTTCGTGAAAGAGCTACCACACGAACAGGCGGGCGCCGGCGCCCGCAGAGCGGACCCTCCCGGCTTGGACAGAGCTATTGCGCCCGGGAGCCACGTCATTGCCGACCGTGCTGGGGAGGTTCGGTACCGAGGTGCTGAGTTCTTCGATCTCCACAGCGCAATGGTGGTTCATGATCTGAGCAGCCGTGTCCGCCTTATCGCCCGAACCCGTTGCGAAAACCATGACTCCTCCACGCCGCACTCCCCGGACGTAAGCTTCCGCGTCCGCTTCGGCAGCCCCTATCGCTCTAAGGTCCCGAATCAAGTCGACTTCAAAATCAGTGTGTGGGGTACTCATGACTCCACTACCCGCCATCTCTCGTGGCTCGCCCAAGACACGGACGTCCTGTCGAGGGAAACCGCTGGCCTCGAGATCGCGAACGACCTCGTCGACCAAGACTGGATTCTCAAACAAACCAACTGCCGTTTTTGCCATATTGACCTCCACCAATTTAATCTGCGGCACTGGTAGTGCTCACAGGTCTGAAGTTGCCCGGCTTCATCTCATCAATCAGCCCTATCCCATCAACGAGGCCCGCGATTCGTGAGAGCCGCGTTGAGTACACCTCAAGCGCACCATCTATTAGCACGTTTCCGGGCGCCGATTGGAGGGCGCTCACTCTTCCGACCACTTGAAGCCGAAAGCTGGTCGGTGGCTCTCTTTGAGACCCTGCAATCATGCCTCGTAGGTCTCCCTTTACTATGCTGCTACTGCTTCGGCTGCATGCAGTGTGTAGAAGGCAGGATGGGTGGTTTCGATGATGTCCTTCGCCTTCGCCACCTCTGCAGCTGTCCCATGGGCGATCAGCACGAATTGATCCGTCTTGAGCGCTGTTTCGTACTTCACAATGCTGTCCTTAGGAATTCCCATGCTGTAGAGGCCAGCTCCCAGAGCACTCAAACCTCCTACCGCCACTGCACCTTCCAACGCTCCTACGATCCACGCAACTACCGGTCCCGCCGCTAAGATCGGGCCGAGACCTGGGATCATGAAAAAAGCAGAACCGAATAGAAGCCCCCAAAAGCCTCCCCAGAATGCGCCGATCTTGCCCCAATACTTCATGCGGTCGCCGGTATTGTAGTAGCCCACAACCTGCTCATCTGTGTGGTAGCCCTTCCCAACGATCGATAGCTTGTGCATGTCGACTCCGCCACGCTGAAGCTCCTTCACTGCTTGATCCGCTTCCGTATGCGTGTGATATATCGCGACAACTGAATTTACTTTGGACATTTCTTCGTTTCCTCGGGGACTTGTCGTCGTTCTCAGACCATCAGGCGAAGTCCCAACCCGAACTATGACAGCGCATGAACACGAAGACTGTTCTCTATTGAACAGTGTCGGTTGAAAATGCACGTGGTCGACCACACGTATTTCACATGATGTCGAACGAGCTGCATGCTGCTTACCGACTTGAGGTCTGACCGCCATGTACCTCAAAACGTGTCTTTTCGCGGACCACAATCAAGTCAGGAGACAGCTTCGGATCTGGCTCGGAGGAGAAGCTCGCCGCGTGGAAGTAACGGTCAAGGAAAGCGTTTCTGCGCTTCGCCAGGTCGGTGTCTGCAGTGCCGGAATACGTCAGCACATAGTTGATGTCAGGTCCATTTGAAGTGCGGATAAACGTTCGTAGTTCCTTGTCTTGAAGTTCTGTCAGTCGAATTGAATATCTGTTGCAATTGCCCAGTGAAGCTTTGTAACCTTGAACGCGTGCGGCACGGGCGCAAGGGCGACGGCAGCCACGCCATACCACCTCGAACAAAAGACGATTCTCGTCATGCCCTTCTGCCGACTAACACGCTTGTTCCAGGGTGTGCCAGCACTATCCAACTCTCGCGATCCTGAACGCTGTATTGGCTGCTCCCCGCTAATTGCTTGGTGCCGGCTTCGGCTTGTCCAACACGAGGTCGTGTTTGGCTTGGCACTCCTCGTCTGGATCGTACGTCACCATGCCCACCAACTGGTCTTTGGAAGCCTGAAACTCCAGCGGTGGTCGATGCACGCGAGAAGGAAGCCCAATGAACTTCACTTTGCCGTCGGCATTCGTGCCTGCTTCCAGGTCGAGCCTGCGAAATCCGGCGTAGCCATAGGCGATGTGAACTTTGATGGTAGCGGCGTAGACAGGCTTGCCGTCGGCTGTGGTTGCCCTAAGCTCGAGCGAGCAGGGTCCGGCGCCGCCATCCATCACGGGCATCTTTTGTACCGCTGCCGGGCTTAGCTGCGAGACTGCCGTTTGCTGGTTCGATTGCGCTTGAGTTGCGCACAGGAAACCTACCGGACCGGCGAGCAGGAAGAGCCAGCAGAGCACGTGGCGTGTTCTGTTCATAAAGTCACCCGCACAAGTATATCGAAATGCGGCAGAAGCACCGTATCGGAGACAGCGTGCCGGAACAGCCAGTCGAGATGGATCAAGAAGAGGGTCTTTGCCAACAACCGGCTCCAGATGCCGCGCTTCATTTCTCGAATTGAGGTCCGCCCCGTTCGACCAACACGGGGCAGCCCGCATGAAAAACCACGAAGTACCGGCCGAGCGCAGGATGGCGCAGTTTGTACCTTCCCGTCGACCAGCCCCGTGATTGACCAGAGTTTCTCCGCGCCGCCTGTGCCCAGGCAGTTGATCGGGCCTATCCCGTCTCGCTCGTCATGATGAAGAGTGGTTTCATCTCGAAACTCTTGTAGTGCGGCCGGAGACGTTCGGTGTTGTAGAGATCCTTCACATTGACTACTTTCTTTGAAGCGGTCACTACGTCGATCGCCATGTTGTCGTAACGGCCGTTCTTCAGCACAACCAGCCTGCCGTGGACCTTGCGGAGGATCAAGTCGAGAGCAAGATTGCCATAAGCCATCGGTACGATGGAGTCAATCGCGTCAGGATCGCCGCACCGGACGAGGTAGCCCAGCTTCTGGGCGATGATGTCTACGGTCTTGCCGTTGTTGTATTTGGGCGAAAGCTCCTTCAGTTTTTCAGAGACCAGATCGCCGACTCCGCCCAGTTTCTTATGGCCGAACGCATCCGTGGTGTCGCGTTCGAACACCATTTCTCCGCCTTCGAACATCGCTCCTTCTGAAACCAACACCACCGAATACCGGCTTGGGTTCTTGCGGCGATCGGCCACCAGTAATTCCGCGAGCCGCTCAATGTCGAATTTATGTTCAGGGATGACGCAGCGGTTCGCCGCTCCCGCCATCGTTGGCAGCATTGCGGTGAACCCAGCATAGCGTCCGAATACCTCGATCACCAGGAAACGTTCGTGCGAGCCAGCCGAGGTCCGCAAGCTGTTGGTCATCTGGATCGTACGGGTAACACAAGTGCTAAACCCGATGCAGTAATCGGTCCCTGGAACATCGTTGTCCATGGTTTTGGGAATTGCGACTGCGCGCACGCCTTCCTGGTCCAGGCGCACCGCGTAGCTGAGCGTGTCGTCACCCCCTATCGGAATCAGGAAGTCGATGCCGAGCCATTCGAGATTTTTCAGCACTTCTGGAGTCAGGTCGTTTTTCTCGGCGTTATACGTTGCTTGCAGATGCACGGGGACCGCGGACTTCTTCACCTTACTGGGGTTAGTACGCGAACTGTGCAGGAAGGTTCCACCGGTGCGGCCGGTCCGGTCAACGACTTCCTCCGACAGTATTTGAAAGTTGTCGCTGTTGTCATAATCCTTATCGCGCACCATGTCGACGAGTCCTGCCCATCCACGACGCAGGCCGATCACTTGGTATCCTTCTCGAAGCGCCCTGATAGTCACCGCACGGATTGCGGGGTTCAAGCCGGGTACATCCCCACCTCCGGTCAGAATTCCGATCACACCTTTTTTTGAGCTGAGATTAACCATCGGGTTCGTCCATTCTGGGCGGATAAGGCGCGTTGCGGTCCATTCCTCGGCGATCTGCCGGATCGCTCCTCGGAAGGAACCACGTACGCCGAGCAGATGTGGGATCGAAAATGCCGAGCGATGCCCGCGGCGTAGGGCAGCGCTGCTGTAGAGGCTGGTGAAAAATCGGTCGGAAGAACCATACAGTCAAAGAGGATTTCGCGTCACAGGTTAGCCGCGCCCGTCTTTATGTTACACTCCGGCGAAATACGAGAGCCGAAAATTGATTTCCCGTTCAGCGAGGCACATCATCGCTTCTGTTTTGTGTTTCGTCGCGCTGTGCTTAGGGGCGCAAGCCACTGAACATCCTGTGCCCTTGGGAGAAAAACCGGATCAGGCCAAATGCATGGAGTGTCACGAAGACAAAGGCAAGGGAAAGTATGTGCACTCCGCAATCGCGATGGGGTGTACAACCTGCCACACCGTGACGAACCAGAAAAATGCCACATTCATCAATCTCGTTTCTCCGGCAAGCGAACTGTGCTTCACTTGCCATGAGAAGTCTAGCGAGAAAGTCCTGCATGGTCCGTATGCGCAAGGCAACTGCATCGTTTGTCATTCCCCGCATGTCAGCGACTGGCCGAAACAACTGCTGGCGCCACCGGAGGACCTGTGCATGGGATGCCACGTGCGCGCTCGGCTGAAAGTCAATAAACGAAAGCGGACTGCGACGGTTCCTTGGGGAGTGACACTGACTTTCGACCAGTTGAAGGGTTGGCAGTACATCGGCTTGAACAAGGCTCTCACCGCCAATCACCCGGTCGAAGGACATCCGGTGACGGGTCCGAACACGGCGTTGGGCAAAGGTGCGACCGGCATCACTTGCCTCTCCTGCCACCAGCCGCATCATTCCGAACGCGCAAACCTGATGCCGCCGAACGTGCTCAACCAGACGGCACTGTGCGAGAGGTGCCACAAGTTCGGTTGAGAGCACAATTTTGAGGCCAACGTCGAAGGCCTACGTTCTCAGTATTCCTCGATAGAGAGGTCGCGGCACGGGCGTAGCGGCGAGCAATGCCCATGGGACATAATTGGGGTGTTCAATTTTGAACAGACAGACGCCCTTTGGCTGCTTAATTTTGTGACGGTCGAAGTGTATTTCCACTCGCTCAGTTCATCTGGGTTTGTTGTCTCTCGCGTCTTATTCCCGTCGGCAACGTCGAGCCAAATTCAGATGTAACTAACCAGAGGGGATGCGGCCATGAACTCCCCCACGATATTGTGTATCGACGACCGTCCACAAACGCTGGAGTTTCGCAAAGGGACTCTGGAACCTCATGGCTATTGCGTCAAGACCGCGTCGAGCGGCTACGCCGCGATGAAGATGCTAGAGGAGACGGCCGTCTCCGCGGTTCTACTGGAGTACAAAAAGGAAGGCATTGACGCGGAGGCCGTAGCCTGCCATATCAAGCAACGGTTTCCCAGCCTGCCCATCATCTTGCTTTCAGCGTACTGCGAGATGCCAGAGCGGATCCTGTGGCTGGTGGATGAATACATGATGAAGAGCGAACCGCCGGAAGGGTTGGTGCGCGTCATCGAACGAGTGACGCAGTCGTACCGGCTCGTACCCCCTTCTAGCGAACGATGCCAGCGTGCCGTGAAAGCAGCGTAAGGACTCTATCCCCCGCTGGTCATGGCACCGGTTCCGTGCAGTTTTTCAGCGCGGCTCACGGGTTGGGCTCGAGCAGTTCCGCGATTACAGATCGGACCTTCCAGGAAGCAGGTCTAATGGCCCACGCTCAAAGAATTCCAGCACAGAAGGACCTCGGCGGCGATCTGCTGACTATGCCGCTCGAATCGGTGAAATCCCAATTGGGAGTCTCCGGCGATGGCCTCAGTCAAGTCGAAGCGAAGGCTCGACTGGGCCAGTATGGTTTCAATGAACTGCCCGAAGAAAAAGTCAACCCGATCCTGAAATTCCTTTCTTATTTCTGGGGCCCGATTCCCTGGATGATTGAGATAGCCGCAATCCTGTCCGCAGTGGTACACCACTGGGAGGATTTCGGCATCATTCTGGCATTGCTCCTGATGAACGCCGGCGTGGGTTTCTGGGAAGAGTTTCAGGCGGGTAACGCCATCGCCGACCTCAAGGCGACGCTCGCGTTGCAGGCGCGGGTCAAGCGGGATGGAACATGGACTACAGTCCCTGCGCGCGAGATGGTGCCGGGCGACTTGATGCGCATTCGGATCGGCGACATCATCCCCGCGGATGCCCGTTTGCTGGAAGGCGACCCGATACAGGTAGACCAATCCGCCCTGACCGGAGAATCCTTGCCGGTCACGCGCAATTCGGGCGAGGCCGTGTACTCCGGCTCGATTCTCAAGCAGGGAGAGATCGATGCCCTGGTCTACGCTACCGGGCAGAGCACCTATTTTGGCAAGACGGCGCACCTGGTGGAGACGGCGCACACCGTCAGCCACTTCCAAAAAGCCGTGCTAAAAATTGGCGACTACCTCATCGTCATTGCGGTCGCTCTGGTAACTCTCATTCTCGCTGTGGCCTTGTTCCGCGGCGACAGAATGATTACGACCCTGCAGTTCGCGCTGGTCTTGACAATCGCTGCGGTTCCCGTGGCCATGCCTGCTGTGCTCTCGGTCACGATGGCTGTCGGGGCGCGAACCCTGGCGCATAAGAAAGCCATCGTCACCCGTTTGGCTGCGATGGAAGAGTTAGCCGGAATTGATGTCCTTTGTTCGGATAAAACCGGCACGTTGACGCAGAACAAGTTGACACTGGGCGATCCGTTCTGCGTGAGAGGTGTTCGGTCCGAAGAACTGGTTCTCGCCGCGGCGCTTGCTTCTCGTGCCGAAAACCAGGATCCCATAGACCTGGCTGTCCTGAGCGGTCTCAAAGACACACACGCTCTAGATAACTACCAGATAGCGCACTTCCAGCCTTTCGATCCAGTACACAAGCGCACAGAGTCTACGGTCAAAGGGCCGGATATAGTCCAGTTTCGAGTCACAAAGGGCGCACCTCAAGTGATTCTCGACATGGCGACCGATGCCGAGGATGTGCGAATCGAAGTGGAGAAGGCCGTCAATGAGTTTGCGACTCGGGGCTTTCGTTCCTTGGGCGTGGCGCGCACCGACGAGAAGGACCATTGGCGGTTTCTGGGTGTTCTGCCATTGTTCGATCCGCCACGGGAAGATTCGAAGAGTACGATTGCGACCGCTTTGCAAATGGGCGTGAAGGTGAAGATGGTGACTGGCGACCAGATCGCCATCGCCAAGGAGATGGCACGCCAGCTTGGCTTGGGCCCGAACATCGTGGACGCCTCCATTCTTGAGGAGAGCAAGCATTACGAGGCTGGCCAGCTAGAGCAAGCGATCGAGCAGGCCGACGGATTTGCGCAAGTTTTTCCGGAACACAAGTTTCACATTGTCGGTGTGCTTCAGAAAGAAAAGCACATCGTAGGCATGACCGGCGACGGAGTAAACGACGCTCCGGCACTCAAGCTGGCCGATGCCGGAATTGCTGTCTCTGGAGCTACCGATGCCGCTCGGGCCGCCGCCGACATTGCCCTCCTGAACCCGGGCCTGTCCGTGATTATTGATGCCATCAAAGAAAGCCGGAAGATGTTCCAGCGCATGAACAGCTATGCCATCTATCGCATTACCGAGACCATCCGGGTGCTGCTGTTCATGACGCTGTCGATTCTCGTATTCAACTTCTACCCGGTTACCGCAGTGATGATCGTTTTGCTGGCGATTCTCAATGATGGAGCTATTCTTTCCATAGCCTATGATCGGGTGCGGTACGCCAATCGTCCCGAGGCGTGGAATATGCCGGTGGTGCTCGGCGTTGCCACAACATTGGGCATCGCCGGAGTCGTTGCTTCCTTTGGTCTCTTCTATTTGGGGGAACGGGCCTTCCATCTCAACCGTGAGGTGATCCAGTCGTTCATGTATCTCAAGCTGTCTGTCGCCGGTCATCTCACGATCTTCGTCACGCGAACTCGGCGGCCTTTCTGGTCAATTCGGCCGGCGCCGATCCTCCTGGCAGCAGTGGTCGGCACTCAGTTGATCGCGACACTCTTTGCCGTCTATGGGATTTTCATGGCCCCGATCGGATGGGGTTGGGCACTCTTCATTTGGGGATATGCTCTAGCCTGGTTCCTCGTGAACGATCGAGTCAAGCTGGCGGCCTACCGTGTGTTTGATCCTCAGGAAAAGGGCTTGCTCGGAAGAATCGGCATGCTAGCGAAACATGAGGCTATTTCGTAAGGAGAAGCTAGGGCCAACCCGAAAACATCCGGGGACGCCTTGCATCAAGGAGGAAAGACAATGCAACTCTCTGCGAAGTCAATGGCTGTTGCTGGCGGGTTGTTATGGGGTGGTGCGCTTCTGTTGGTCGGACTCATCCATCTCGCGAAGCCAACCTATGGTGTCGGTTTCCTTGAGGTGATGAGTTCTGTTTATCCTTGGTTTCACGCCTCCCGCACGTTCGGGGATGTCGTGATCGGAACGGTTGATGGAATAGTAGACGGAGCAGTTGCCGGTTTCCTGTTCGCCTGGCTGTATAACCTGGTGGGCCAGCAGCACAACCCAAGCTAGCGGACTTGGAAAGGTAAATCCAGTCTCGGCCCACCAACCAACATTGCGTGATATTTGCGTCCGCAGTGCCGGCGTGGACAGCACCGGTGTCGTCGTTGAAAGATGCCTCGTATGCGGGAAGACAGATTTCTGTCGAACAATATGGGATTGCAATCATGATGATCAACGAAATAGCTGAGAACGAATGCCGTGCAGTTCTGGCGCGCGCCTCGATGGGAAGGCTAGGCTGCTCGCTGGACAACCAGCCCTATGTAGTGCCGATTTACTTTGCGTACGAGCCTAATTACGTTTACATCCTCTCGACGTTTGGCCAAAAGATTGAGTGGATGCGTGTTAATCCCAGAGTTTGTATAGAAATTGACGAAATCACGAGCCAGTCTCAGTGGGTGAGCGTGATCGCGAACGGTTGCTACCAGGAATTGCCCGAGCCGCAATATGCGGCCGAGCGTGAGCACGCGCGGAAGCTGCTAGAGAAGCGATACCAGTGGTGGCTGAATGCGCTGGCGGAGCGCGAGCTGAAATCAAGCGACGGCCTGACTGCACCGCTTTTCTTTTGCATCCACATTGATTCGATGACTGGCCTTTGCGCCCGCGCCGAGAGCGAGGAAGCTGCTGCTGCACCGCAGCTCCAGTGAACATCTCCACCCGAGACGGAGACGCAGTGACAGCCTGCCGGGTGCTTGATCCTCAGGGAAGGGGGCCTTCTCGTGAAGATCGGGCTAGCGACCATCAGGTTAGGGCGATTTCGTAAGGGTAGAAGATGCGACTTTTGAAACTGCCGAGATCATTCGAGGTACATTCATCGTATGCCACAAATTGAATCTATTCTTTGCCCGGTCGATTTTTCAGAGTTCTCAGTGAACGCGTACGAGTACGCGCAGTCGCTCGCATGGCACTACAAGGCGGCGCTGTTCTTGCAGCACGTTTTGTACCCTCTGCATAGCAGTTTTGCAGCTTATGGCAGTGATACAGATTCTTATGAAAAGGGCTGTCGGCAACTCCGCGCCGATGCTGAGGAGAAGCTTCAGGAATTTGTGAGACGCCACGCGCGGACCGAGATTCGGCCCCAATGCGTCGTGCAGGATGGCTGGGTCACGGATCTGATTCTTTCTCTGGCCGAAGCGCGGGCAGTGAATCTGATCGTGATGGGAACTCACGGGTTGCGGGGAATTGATCGGCTGATGGTGGGATCCGTGACCGAGAGGGTACTGCGACGGGCGCGTTGCCCGGTCCTGGCGGTACGAAAGCCCGCACATCATGTCATAAGCTCCGTGCAAGATCCCGAGCCAGTCCACCTAAGAAAGATGCTTCTTTGTGCGGATTTTTCAGACCATGCTCATCGCGCCTCAGAGTACGCGGTCTCGATGGCCAAGGAGTACGGCGCGGAACTCACGCTGCTGCACGTGCTGGAAGATGTCCCGAGGTCGACAGACCTTGAAAGCGCAACTGAGAAGGTGGCAAAACAGCTGAAGGAATCCATTGCGCCCAAAACGCGCGAGGGGTGCATCGTCAAGGTGCTGGTACGAATCGGCAAGCCCTACCAGCAGATCATTCAACTCGCCCTTGAAGCACAAACCGACCTGGTGATCATGGGAGTGCGTGGTCGTGGTGCGTTGGACACGGCAATCTTTGGTTCCACAACTTACCGGGTAATACAGCTGGGGTCTTGTCCTGTGCTCGCGGTTCATATTTGAGTGGCTTCGCTTGAATAGGTCATCACGAGCCAGCCACCGAGCGGAGGGCTGACGTGGTGGTCAGCGATGCGGCACTGCTCCCTAAAGTGGCTGTAGGGTGGCATACTTGCCACACCGTACTGGCGCAACTGGAGAGTGGAACACCCTTGATCCGTCACGAAGAAGGAATTCCATTCAAGCACCCCGTGGACCTCGGAGATCTAACCCAGGTGACCTGCAGCGATTGCCACACCGGGGGGGGTGGGGCCATAAACTTTCAACGTGGCCCAGCATCATTCGGGCCAGAGGAGGAACAACAATGCGAGTGCTCGTTATGTGTCTTGTGTTAGTCAGCCAATTAACACTCGTAGCCTTCAGCCAGCAGGCGGCCTCGACCGCCAAACGCGCCGAAGTCGTTTGCACGTTTGCCGATGGCAAGCAAATAAAGGTCGAATACAACAGCCCACCTGCGAAGCGCGAGGAAGATTTTCACGAAGGGAAACTTTGGGAGCCGGGTGGTTCGCCCATGTTTCTATTTACACCGACTCCGCTTACCCTGGGCAGCTCCGTGATTCCGGACGGAGCATACAGTCTGTACGTCATCCCCGAAAAACAGAACTGGACTCTGGTGGTGAACAGGAACGTTACCGCCGGTAGTAAATACGACGAGAAGCAGGATTTGGTGCGTGTACCGATGCAAATTGGGGAAGCCGAAGACACTTCTAAACAGCCCAAGGTCGCGTTTGCCCAAGTAGGTCCGAAGCAGTGCAACATGCGATTGTATTACGAGAAAGTCGGGACGTGGGCGGAATTACGGGAGAAATAAAGCTGAGCGTTTTCGATTTTCCGTCATTGGTCCCTCGCAAGCAGACGATGGGCGCAATATCCGTGTCTCACGGGACAGGATTGCTATGAAAAAACTCTGCAAATTCGCGTCGACTGCCCACTGAACCGGGGCCGCCTAAACCAAAAGCATGATGAAGCAGGTCATTCTCGTTGTAGCGCTGGCTGCCGCTTCCTCCGCCCAGCGTGACGTCGACACCATCATCCAACGTTCAGTCGAGGCCAACGCGGCGGATTGGGAAGCCGCTCCTGACTATGACTACTTCGAGCGTGACCTGCAACAAAGTGGGGGAACCAAGACCTACCAAGAACTCATGATCTTCGGCTCTCCCTATGAGCGTCTGGTGGCCGTGAATGGCAAGCCGCTGTCGCCGGAACGGCAGACACAGGAACAGCAACAATTGGAAACGGCCGTCGTTGAACGCCAGAAAGAATCTGAGCGGGAACGGGCGCAGCGTATCGCGCAGTATGAAAAAGAGCGCAAGCGCGATCACTTGCTGATGGAACAATTGACAAAAGCCCTTGACTTCAAGCTGATGGGCGAACAAAAACTGGGGCCGTACGACGTTTTTGTGCTCAAGGCGACGCCCCATCCCGGCTATGAGCCTCCCAATAACGAGGCCAAGGTATTGACGGGCATGGAAGGCAAGCTCTGGAACGACAAAAAGACATTCCAGTGGGTGAAGGTCGAAGCCACGGTCATACGCCCCGTTTCCATTGAGGGTTTTCTCGCGCGGGTGGAGCCGGGTACACGCTTCGAACTGGAGAAGATGCCGGTGGCAGACAACATCTGGCTTCCGAAGCATTTTGCCATGAAATCGCAGGCCAAGGTTCTCTTTTTTTTCACGCTGAAGTCGCAAGCGAACGAGACTTATTACGGGTATCACAAGGCCGATCCAATTCAACCCGCCACTGCTGAAAAGTGAGTGCCCGATTTTGAACGGTTGCGGCGGTTGGTAAGGAAGATATTTCGAACTCTCACTTCCGATTCGCAGGCTTGAGCGGAAAGAACGAAGAAGGCCGTCTAGCAGCGAAGCTTCGGTCCGGCAAGGTACACACTGCGGAGCAGTTATACGAAGTGCTTCTGCCAGATCGCAGTTAACTACCTATTTCTTCCCTGAGGTCGTTGAGCGTTCGCTAAGAACGTAGTGGATATGCGACAGAGGAATAAAATACACGCCATTCTCAAGGGCAGACACTCTTGCCTTGACGGCCTCGGGCAGTTCTTCCGAAAATTCAGAAGGCGATACTCCGACTTCCATTGTGAGCCAAAGCCCTTCGTCCTCCACCGCTATGATCGTGCCTATTGTCGGCCGAACATACCATGATGGCTTGATAACCACCTTCTTGCCTTTGAGCTCTGTGTATCTCGACATTGGGTCCCTCTGTAGATTGCAGAAATTATCGCACCACGCGGCATATAATGTCGGGAAATCACTCCATGTCCTGTCGCGATGCGGGCGATCGGGCTATCCTCCTGGTGACCGGAGTGCAAGCGTTTCAGAATTCCAGAATTGGAGAGGTTATGGCAGAGTCCCAGAAATCGAAGGCAGAAGCACAACCACGTCCCGACCCCAATGAAAAACTGGTGAAAGTGTTTGAATCCGAGGAGGAGACGGGAGCACTGGTGGTGAAGGGCTTGCTCGAATCGGCGAGCATCGAAACCGACGTCGCCCCGCTCTCCCTGACCCAGTATGCCTTCCCCAATATCGGTGGCACCATCATCCTGGTGCGCGAGGAAGACGCGGAGACGGCGCGCCGCATGATTGCCGAGTACCGCCAAAAACAGCCGGACGCTGACGAAGAAGCAGAAGAGAACTCTACCGAAGAACCGCCAGCGACAGTGTGACGGAGTGCCCGTCGAGAAGAAACGTCACCGCTCCATCGCTCAATCCCATATCCATCCGGTAGACGAGCGCTCCCAGCTTGACAGGCGATCGAGGACGTCATTGCCTTCCACCCATCTACCTGCTCCTTGCGATCAGGAGTAAAATCGTTACCAGAGAGTGAGCTGTGAGCCGTTAGGGCTTCCCCGAGCTCCCTATGCCATCGCCTCGCACGTTGCCGACACGAAAGAGCCTTACCCAGAAAGAAACCAAGCTTTTTGACCCCAAAGCCTTTTTCGCGAATGTTGGCGTCGGGAGGACTTTTCGTCGCTATCGCCCGAAACAAGCCATCTTTTCGCAAGGAGACCTTGCCGACGCTGTGTTCTACATTCAGGAGGGGAAGGTGAAGTTCACCGTGGTCTCCAAACAAGGCAAGGAAGCAACCATAGCCCTGCTCGGCCCCGGCGATTTCCTGGGCGAGGCCTGCCTCGCCTCGGATCAACCCCTCCGCCTGGCAACCGCTACTGCAATTACGGACTGCTCTATTCTAAAGATCGAAAAGGAACGGATGCTGCGCACGCTCCACGAGGAACACGGGTTCTCCGGTATGTTTGTTGATTACATGGTCAAACGTCACAATCGCACGCAAGCGAATCTGGTCGATCAACTGTTCAATTCGAGCGAAAAGCGGCTGGCACGAGCGCTCTTAATGCTCTCCCGCGTCGGGAAAGAAGCCAAATCCGAAACCGTGATCCCAAAAGTGAGTCAGGAGACTCTGGCGGAGATGGTTGGTACCACTCGCCCGCGGGTGAATTTCTTCATGAACAAATTCAGAAAGCTCGGCCTTATTGACTACAAGGGGGACCACAGCTGTGAATTGCAGGTCCATAGTTCGCTTCTTAGCGTTGTCCTGCACGAGTAGCTGCGAGTCAGCCTCCCCCTAGCCACCATCGTCGTTCTCCCATCTCAAGACAACCAGGGCAACCGCACCCGTGGGACATCCTTGGGAGTGTCCAATTCTGGACAGACAGACGTTCTTCGGTTGCTTAAAGTTTGGCACGAGGGCAGAAGTGTGCTTCAACTCTTCAACTCGCACTGGTCCTCAGGGTGGGGTTGAATCTTTGAATGACGCCAACGATGTATTCGCCACGACTGGAATGGGTATCACATTGTTGGACATATCTCTTTGGAAAGGAGAGAAGACAATGACCACTGAACTCACGTCGAGATCTCAAAGCGCAAAACATCCTGCAGTCCTTAAGTTGATGGGCGGTGCCCCATTTTCTCAGCGGATGCAACAGGTTTACGACAGCCTTGCCCGCCGTGCCTACGAATTGTTCGAAAGCCGCGGATGTCAGCACGGCCACGATTTAGAAGATTGGTTCCGTGCCGAGTCCGAGTTACTGAACCCGACGCCAGTTGAGATCAGCGATGCTGACGATCAAGTGATCGTCCGCGCTGTGGTGCCGGGTCTTAGCGACAAGGACATTGAAGTGCGAGTTGCGCCTCATCGTCTCATCATCACCGGAAGGCGGGAACAGATTCGTGATCAGGAAAAGCGGAAGACTCACAGCGAGACAAGTTCCTATGAAGTTGTCCGGATGCTTGATCTCTCGCAGGAGATCGATCCGGATGAAGTAACCGCCACGGTGCAAAACGGGACACTTGAAGTACTGCTGCCGAAAGCGCACCCGGCCAAGAACATTCCGGTCGAAGTCAAAGCTGCGTAGTGCCCAATGGAGACAGAGGGTATCGCTGTTGCCCTCCAGAGAACTTGAGAACTTGAATCCGAAGAGTAGGAGCTTGCAAAAACATGAAAATAATTGGAAGCGTAGTCCTTGCACTATTGCTTGTTTCAGCTGCATTCGCTGCGGAAGATGTTGTCAGTGCGGTCCACGGCACAATCAAGAAGGTCGATGCGGCCTCTAAGACTATCGTGGTGAAGACGGTCGATGGGACGGAGCACTCGCTGCATTTTCTCGACAAAACAGCGGTCCACGGCGTAGACACTTCAGAGGAAGCCGCGAAAGATTCTTGGCATGGCTTGAAAGAAGGAACCGAGGTCGTGGCCCACTACACGACGAAAGGAACTGAAGACACGGCTCTGGAGTTTGACAAGGTGGGCAAGGACGGTCTGAAAACGACGGACGGTACGATCAAAGACATTGATCGAGACGGGAAGAAACTTATCGTCAAGTCCAGCGATGGTGTCGAGTCAAGCTTTCGGTTGACAGACCACGCTGCCAAGGACGGGGGGAAAGATATCGCAAAGGGGATGGAGAAGGGCGCAAAGGTCACCGTTTACTACACTGAGGATGCAGGCAAGAAAGTCGCCCACTTTTTCGAGAAATGAAGGTGGGCGGTAAATCGATGAGCGCGTGGAAACGCTGTTGGTACAGGCACCCGAAGGCTGAGCTGCCAACTGGACGAAGTTCGCTAAGAGCGGAACTGCAAGCGACAAATTGCTCTCGAGAAGAAGGAACAACACCATGAACCAACGCAAGTTGAAGTGGGTCACTCTTGTGGTAGCTCTCACGGCCGTTCTGATGCTGAGTGCCTGCAAGAAGAAAGTGGTTCCCGCACCGCCACCGCCGCCGCCGGCCGCGCCCACCGCATCACTCAACGCTAGCCCGGAGACGGTCCAAAAAGGCCAGTCCACCACGCTGACCTGGCAGACCGCCAACGCGACGGATGTCAGCATTGACGGAATTGGAGCCGTGCAGGCAAGCGGCTCACGGCAAGCGACTCCGGCAGATTCCACGACCTACACACTGATGGCTAAAGGACCGGGAGGAACACAGACGGCCTCGGCACGGGTGACCGTGGCCATGCCTCCTCCTCCGCCACCACCGCCGCCACAGCCAGGACCGACCGAAAAAGAGTTGTTCTCGCAGAACGTGAAGGACGTCTACTTCGATTATGACAAAGCGGCTATTCGCGCCGACCAGCAGAATTCGCTGCAGGTCGACGCCCGGTTCCTAGCGCAGCATCCCAGCATCAAGTTCACGATCTCGGGACACTGCGACGAGCGCGGCTCCATCGAATACAACCTGGCCCTCGGGGAGAACCGCGCCAGTTCAGCTAAGCAAGCCTTATTAGCAGCTGGAGTGGGAGCCGATCGTATCCAAACCGTCAGTTACGGCAAAGAAAGGCCGTTCTGCACCGAGCACAGCGAAGAGTGCTGGCAGCAGAACCGGAGGGCACATTTCGTTTATCAGAAGTGACTGGAACGATGAACGATGCACCGGGGCGAGCTCTTCATGTGTGACACCGAGAGTTAAGTGGAGAGTCAAGCCGACCGGAGCGGCGTTGGAAATACCGGCCGCAGCGCACTCCTCATCCTCGTGAGTGGACTGTCGGCAATTCCCAACGCGTCGCCGAGAACAGCTCCGGGTTCAGAATGTGATATTGCATCTACTGTGATGGTTTCTCGGAATGAGGTCTACGCGGAAAGGATCGAAAAAACATGACGTCGCAGATCAAGCTGGGCACAGTCTTCGGAGTCGAGCTGGGACTGCACTATAGCTGGCTAGTAATAGCGCTGCTGATCACGTTTTCCCTGGTCGCGCAATTCCACGCTGTGAACCGCGATTGGAGTGAAGCGCTCGTGTGGACCACAGCCATCATCACAGGTGTGCTCTTCTTTGCATGCTTGTTTGCGCACGAGTTATCTCACGCGGTTGTTGCCAAGGCCCACGGCATCCCAGTTCACAAGATCACTCTGTTCTTGCTTGGGGGCGTCGCCCAAATCGAGAAGGAAGCCTCGGACCCCAAGACCGAATTCTGGATGGCCATTGTTGGGCCCATCACCAGTGGGGTCCTTGGGCTAGTCATGTTCGCTCTAGCCAGGCTTTCCGGATGGACTCTGTGGACTTCGCCGACAACACCCGGGACAGCACTCCTGGTGTGGCTGGGCTATATCAATCTCGCCTTGGGTGCATTCAACATGATTCCGGGCTTTCCGCTCGATGGCGGGCGCGTACTTCGCGCCATTTTGTGGTGGCAGATGGATGACGCTGAGCGCGCAACGCGGGCAGCGGCATTCGTGGGCCAGGTCATCGCCGTTTTATTTATTGGCTTTGGAATTCTCCGGTTCTTTCAGGGAGCAGGTCTCGGGGGACTCTGGATCGCCTTTATCGGTTGGTTTCTGTTGCAAGCGTCTGGCGCCACGCTTATACAGGTCCAAACGGGCACACTTCTCCGCGGTCTGCGCGTGAATGATGTGATGTCGACAGACAGTTATACGGTAGGTCCCGAGCTTTCAGTACAGGAGTTCGTTCACGAGCACTTGCTTCGTACCGGCCGGCGCTGTTTTCTAGTGGTCCAGGAAGGGCACCTGCTCGGTCTGATCACACCCAACGAAGTGCGCACGATCGAGCCGCGATCATGGCCGTTCACTGCTGTGCGCAGCGTAATGCGTTCGGCAGATAAGATTCACTTCGTTTCGCGCGACATGCCTGCAATGGAAGCGTTGGAGATTATGGGACGCGAAGACGTCAATCAGTTGCCTGTGATGTCGGACGGACAGGTTGAAGGTATTGTGTCTCGTGCGCACGTGCTGCAGGTTCTGCGGTCACGTGCGGAGCTAAAGGTGCCACCAAGTGTGCCCCGAGCCGCATGAGAATGCCATCTTCTTTGATGGTGCAATTGCATTATCACGAGCCTGGCGGAGAGGCGACTCTAATGACAACTCATGTGGATACGACGGCTCCCGAAAGACGAAAGTCACCTTGGTTCGGAATTGGAAGGTTCCTGTTTATAGTCATCTTGGCAGTCATCTTTTTTATGCTTGCGCAAAGCATGGTGCGTCACCGCTTCTTTAGAGGCGGCCGGGTCCAACGGAACGGCTCCATAGGGCCATGAAAGGATTCTTGAGGCGCCTCCGAAAATGCCAATCTTGCCCGGGGCCGCATGAGGAGAAGCTGATCGTCGGCGAAGTTCAACGCTGACGTAGGCCGCCTAAAAACACAGACCAATCGGAAGGATCGCAGTCCTTCCAAGCTGTTTTGCTTATTCGTGTCCGCGGTGCTGTGACACAATGTAAGCGTTCAGCAGGTTATTCGGAAACCCCATGATCGACGACTGTAGTCCCGCCGGCCGCGCCAGAGTCCAGCTACCCGCCAAGGCGCTCCAGAGAAGAATCCTCTCGGAGGTGCAACGCTAGTGGAACTCTACCAGCGGTTGCCCCCCGAGGCTCCAAAGATTGTTCTGGTCCTGTTTTTGTCTTTCCTGATAGGACTAGAGCGAGAAGAGCACAAGGCAGCAGGGGGCTCGTACTCCTTCGGAGGAGTGCGCACATTCCCGCTCATCGGCCTGATTGGTTATTCCATTGCTCTCATCTCGGGCGCACAACTGCTGCCGCTGACGGTCGGCTTTCTGGTAGTCGCCGGATTCCTGCTTTTGTCTTACTGGCACAAGCTTTCCTCTGCGGAAGCTGCCGGTGTCACCTCAGAAATGTCCGGTCTCACGACATTCCTGGTGGGTGCGCTCGTCTGTTACGGACATTTCTGGATTGCTACCACGCTGAGCGTTGCCAGCCTGCTGTTACTCGATCTCAAAGCGGCTCTTGAAAAGCTTGCCGTTCGCATCGCTCCGCACGAGATTCTTACGTTCGCAAAGTTTCTGCTTTTGACTGGCGTCATCCTGCCCGTATTGCCGAATCAGGAATTTAGCCGGTTTCACATCAATCCTTTCAAGACCTGGCTGGTCGTGGTTGCGGTCAGCACGATCTCGTACGGCAGTTACGTTCTGCAGAAGTTGACGAAGGAACAGGGCGGGGTCGTGCTGGCAGCGTTGCTGGGCGGGGCGTATTCATCGACCGTCACAACGGTCGTGATGGCGCGCCGAGCCGCTCGTGAACCGCACCCCCACCTCTTCGCCGGGGGCATCTTGATCGCCTCCGGCGTGATGTACTTGCGCTTGGTCGCGCTTTTGGCCCTTTTCAACCGACAACTGATGTCTTTGTTGGCGATCCCTTTTCTGGTACTGGCCGGTGTGGCGACCGGCATCGGTTGGCTCTGGACGCGCCGTGCGGATGCCAGTGCTCAGGCAATACAGCGGGAGTTCGAACCCAACAATCCACTCGAACTGCTCGCAGCGTTTCTCTTCGCCGGGTTGTTTCTGGCAATGCTCGTAGCTACCCAGTTGGCCGTTACTTATCTTGGAAGAACGGGAGTGAATACTCTGGCTGCCGTCATGGGTGTTACGGACGTAGATCCGTTCATCATGGGGATGACTCAAGCAGCGGGCGCACTCACACCTTTGAAAGTTGCGGCGGCGGCGGTTCTAATCGCCGCTGCCAGCAACAACCTCGTGAAAGGCATTTACGCCTACAGCCTGGCCGACCGGAAGACTGGTGTGCAGAGCCTCGCGCTTCTGGCAGCTCTTGCCGCGTTGGGTCTCGTCCCTTTGCTTTGGCTCGGATCGTGAACATCATCCTGAACCCTCAATTAAGCAGAGCATTTGAGAGAGAGTTTGGGCATTCGCAAGCCCCCCGGAGTGACTACTCAACCTTTGCCTTTTTGGACGAGTTCCACGGGCATGTGGCTCAGCTTGGCATAAATCCGGCTCCGTCGCAGCAGGGGCCACCATTCGTAAAGATAGATCTGCATCGGTCGCCACATGGCGACCCAGCCGGCAATCGTAAGGCTCTCCCGCACGACGGCAGCCCAAGTGCCCGCCTGATGACCTAACAACATCTTGCTGAGGAATAGACACGCAACCAAGAACAGCAGCCCGATGAAAAGAGTGGTGCGGCCTTGCCTTAGGAGGCGCTTGAACTCCAGGTCAGTGATTTTGGCACGGTGAGCAAAGTGGTTGTGCACGGCCGTCCTGATCAGTTCTTTGGGGTCTTCGGTCGGCCACTGGTCCAAGTAGATGCGCAATTTGATCGGAGCCTTAGGGGAGAATTCTTGGGCCCAGCTTACGATGAATTCTTCCGCGTCGTCGTCGAGATCCTTTTCGATGAAGGGAGAAGGGTCCATCGAATTGAAGAGCTGGTTCATGTCGCGCAGTTTCAGACTTATGGTGTGCGGATGCCCCCGGTCCGTGGCCGTAGTGTCTGACAATGAAAAAGGCATACGACAATCCCTGCTATCTTCGGTTCTACCAATATCGGCTTTGTGCACCAAGGGGTGGTTCCGGTTTCCTTTCTGGGCGAACTTTCCCCCCAGACTCGATGTTTCGTTTCGCCATCGGATTGTGAGGCCCTCACAATCCCCACGGGCATTCTAGCAAGCCATTCGGAAAGGGCATCTTAGATTCCCCCGACCGTGGGGGATCGGGAATTCAGCTTCTTCTCCTGAATCACCTTACTGAACCACCTCATGCCCTAAGCTAAGGCAGGGCCGAGGATTTTCACTGAACGACGTAGGGAATCACAACAGGCAAAGCTGCTCACCAATCACCCTGAGGTTTGGGCAAGGCAAGCAAGAAATCGATTCGAATTCATCAATATTCGCTCCGCCATCGTTTACAGCGCCAGCTTTGAGTGCTAAACAGTACCGTCATGCACCTCCCAGCATGGTCAAAAAGGCTGTAGCAGCCTACGAAACAGGAGAAACGGACGGGCATATCGGAATACGCGGCGTAACCCTCCCAGTGGGCTTAATCTATCGCATCCGAAGGATTGGCGTGGAGGCGAACCTAACAACAGCCACATACCTTTCCGCGCATGGCTTCTCGACCCTCCCAAACGATGAGAGGGATAATGGCTAAAGCCGCAAGCGGGTCTGCCCACTTTACGTGCCAGATCACGTTGATCGCCAGTCCCGCCAATGCGATCAGCGACAGGTAAGCCACAGCGTCGACTGTGCGGCGTCAGCCCTCAACGCAGCACTGCCTGTAGCTCCTGACAGCCGCCGCTTTTCTTTCGCAAGCCACGGCATGACGGCTGCGGCTGCGACCAAAATGGCTATCCCTAGAAGGGTAGGCTTGGGTTCGCTATAGCCCAGCAGACTCGCGACCGAAGTGACTGCGACATAAGCAGCCAGCGCGAACAACAAGGCTCCCGCGACACGGGCAGCCCGCCTCTCCGCGTGCTCCTGTCCTGCACTTGCGCGAAATCTCCACAGCACTACTATCGCCGAGAAAAGTTCGATGGCGCTGTCTCCACCGAAGGCGAGCAGCGCGGGGCTACGCGCCCGCCAAGCCGCGAAGAGGGACACTACAGCCTCCACACTCATCCAAGCGATTATGACGGTCTGCACTCGTTGGATTCGCCGGATAGCCTCTGGAGTGGCTATTTGGATCGCGGAAGCCATTCGGGGGACTATTATCGCTTGACTCCGTAGTTTTCCCGAAACCTCCCGACAGTCCTATTTTTCTGCATGCAACTGCTGCGCGAGGTAAGTGCCGATGCCCATTTCCTTGATGGAATGAAGCTGTGCGTCCAAGAAGTCCGCGTGCCCTTCTTCGTCCTTGAGCATCGTCTGAAATAAGTCGCCTGATCCGTTATCCCCAGCTTTGGCACAGACATTGATAGCGGAGTTGTACTGACGCACGGCATCTTCCTCGTCCTTGAGGTCGCCTTCGAGTTGCTGTTGCACGTTAGCGCCGATCTTGGGAGTCAGCGCGACATCCACCTTTGGCGCGGCATCCAAGAACACGATGCGTTCGATCAGACCCTCGGCATGACCCATTTCCTCGATTGCACGCCGCTTAAGATAGCCGCCTATCCGCACGTATCGCCAGTTTTGGCAGGTCTCTGACTGAACCATGTACTGAACGATTGCGGTCAATTCAGAAGCGAGAGCCGCGTTCAGTTGCTCAATCACCTTTTCGTTGCCATGCATAGTATTGCCCTCCGTCTTCCCCATTTTGCGATCTTGGAGAGCAGTAACGATGTGATCCAGAGCACAAGGACGTGGCAGGCGGGCATCAGCAAGACGGTGGTGAATTCCATGTTTCGTTAGAGCCGTTTTCTTGCGAGAACCTCAAGCACTTCCGGCAGGGAGCCATACGCGTATCGAGAACCCGCGCCGACATTTCGGCAGGCGTGCCGACAGGCCGGCAGGTATTGCGGAAACTGGGGCACTGGTCCCGTGGGTTTCCTCGCTATGCGTCTAGCTCGGTTTCGTGAGCACGCATGTGCCGGTGGTAGACTGCGCGTATGGCCAAGAACAAAACTAATAGGAAGCGCACGAAGCCGAAGGGATCTGCCGGGAAGAAAGGGAAGCCGCTGAAGAAGACGGTTAAAAAGAAGCTGGCTAAGAAGAGGGGAACTCCGAAGAAGAAATTGGCGAAGAAGAAGCCCGTTTTGAAAAAGGCGGTTGTGAAAACGAAGGCCCTCGGCCAGAAGACAACCGGTGCGAGGACGCCGACCGCACTCAGGACACGGGTTCGGGGAGAAAGCCAGAGCGTGGATACGGAGGCATTTGCACCCGAAGCACTGAGAGAGAGGTCGGGCGGGCAATCGGGAGATTTACAGGGATTGTCCAACATCGAAGGTGCGGATTCGGAGAGTGTGGCCGAGTTGATCGAGGAAGGAAACGCGTTCGAGGCCGACGCTGTGGCGGGCGTGGAACACGCTGGTGACACTGACCAGAAGGAGGTTCGCACGCATGGGGTGCCGCAGGATGATGTTCCCGGCGAGTATCTGGATGAAGAGTAATGAGCGAGCGGCTCCTCGTAGTCGGGCGGGAACTTCCGGTCCGGTTTCACTCTGAAAAGTCGCCGTCTGAAAAGTCATGTTAGTTACCGTGGCATGTGGGACAGAGCTTACCCGCGTGGATGTCCTCAATCGGGCCGTTACGGAAAGCCAACGCTACGAGCGCCTTTGCCTCTCTCGCAACTCCTGACAGATTCTTGGGGGTAATGGTGGACTTTTTCATACGGCAGCATTGCAGAGCGGAGGCAAGAATACTTCGATTCGCAAGCTGCACCTGAGGAGATTATGGCAGATCGGATGGGCGTTTCACATTGGACAGCAGCCAGCTTCAGCGGTGCCAACTCCAGATGGGATTGCCTTTCTCGTCGCGGAGGACGAGGGTGTCGGTGCCCTTTACGACTTCGCGGGCGAGGATGAGGTCGGCTTCGCCCTGCTTGACTTTTGAGCCGGTGAGGGCGATTTCGTCCCCTTTGCTGAAACTAACGCCCATGTCGTCGAGAAAGGACTTGGGGCAGAGATACACGTCGACCGTGTCAGCCCCGGTCTTCACCAGCAAGTGGGCAACCTCTTTCTCACTGCCTTTTGGAGGCAGCTTCACTTCCTCCACGGTTCCTTTCATTTTTGTCTCGGTGTGGGCGTCGTATTTGGGAGGGTTTGGCTCTTGGTTCTTTTGCGCGAGTGCCGGCCCAAGGCACAGGAATACAAGAATCAGGGCGAGGAAAAGTATTCTGTGGAACTCGGCTGGATCACGCATGGCTCCCCCTTCTAAGGAATGCGCCAGAAGCCCGGTGCGGGCTACGAAAGATTAACCGGTTCCTGTCTCTTTATTCGCTACTTTAGGATGAAGCCAGCTTCCTGGGCAACTATGGTACTCCACTTCCAATGTCCGAGATCCGGCAGGTCGCGCAGGACCGAGTAGCTTTTCAGATCCGCGCTGTCTTGAAAATTGATTGGATCGTTCGGGGAAAGCGGTAGGCTTCGAATCCTGCCTGGTTGGGTCACGGATCGTGCATGAGGTGTGGGTCACGGATTCTGCGTGGGATTTGAGGGGGAAAGGCGCGCAGAGAAGCGCGCCTTTTTGTGATGAGGGTTGTGGTGGCTTCCGGCGTCATTCGTGCACGTCGTCGAGAAATGACCTGAGCTTGCAGGAGCGCGACGGGTGCCGCAGCTTGCGCAGGGCTTTGGCTTCGATCTGGCGAATGCGCTCGCGGGTGACAGCGAACTCTAGGCCAACCTCCTCCAGCGTGTGCTCCGAGCCGTCCTCCAGACCAAAGCGCATCTTCATGATCTTCTCCTCGCGCCGCGTCAGGGTGTGCAGCACGTGCGCGGTCTGCTCCTTCAGGCTCACGTTGATGACGGCCTCGGCCGGCGAGACTGAGGCGCGGTCTGCGATGAAGTCGCCGAGGTGGGAATCCCCCTCCTCGCCGATCGGCGTCTCCAGCGAGATCGGTGCCTGCATGATCTTGAGCACCTTGCGCACTTTGGCCGCCGGAATGTCCATCTGCTTGCCAATCTCTGCCGACGTGGGTTCGCGGCCCAACGCTTGGACCAGTTGCCGCGAAGTGCGAACCAGCTTGTTGACGATCTCGACCATGTGCACCGGGAGGCGGATGGTGCGCGCCTGGTCGGCAATGGCGCGGCTGACGGCCTGGCGAATCCACCAGGTGGCGTAGGTGGAAAACTTGTAGCCGCGGCGGTACTCGAACTTGTCCACCGCCTTCATGAGGCCGACGTTGCCCTCCTGAATCAGGTCGAGGAACTGCAGTCCGCGATTGGCATACTTTTTGGCGATGGAAACCACGAGGCGCAGGTTGGCCTCGATGAGCTCATGCTTGGCCTGCTCCCTGTCCATCTCACCTTGGATCATTTCGCGCTGGGTGCGGTGCAGCTCTTTAAAGGCCACCCCGGTATCGCACTCCAACCTTTCCAGGTCTGCGCGATGCTGCTGCTGGGTCTTGCGGCAATCCTTCTTGAGTTCTTCGCTGCGCGTGCTCTCAATCTTCCTTTCCAGGTTGCTGACCTGCCGGTCGAGCGAGCTCATGATGTCCACGGTCTTATTCACCCGATCGATCAGGCGTTCGCGCTCGAAGTTGGTGAGACCTAGGTTGCGGATGATGAGCGAAATCTTTACGATCTCGCGGCCCAGGCCACATCGGCAGCGGCGGTATTCGCGTGTTTTCTTTTTTGCCTGGATGGTCGGTAGTCGTACGGCGAGCTGGCTGGCTCTCTTGTAATGCTTCTGTAGCTCGTCGATGCGGCACGTAGTGTCCTTGACACCGTTCAGTAGGACCTTTTCAGTGATCTCTTCCTCATCGAAGGTGACAATTTCCTTGATCGAGCGTGTGCCGCGCTTCAAATCCTCGCCAATGGCCAGAACCTGGCGGATCACAATAGGCGAGCGTGAAAGCGCCTTCACCACTCGCCGCTGTCCGCGCTCGATACGCTTCGCAATGTCCACCTCCCCTTCGCGGGTGAGCAGAGGGACTACGCCCATCTCGCGCAGGTAGATGCGGATCGGATCGTCGGTCTGTTCAACGGCGCCGGGGACCAAGTCTAGTTCGAGGCCCCCGCCGGGCTCCACTTCCTCCTCAAATGTTCTTTTCAGTACCGAGGAAGATAGCTTGGGCTGGCGTTCAAGCACGTCAATGCCCAGCGTGCCGATGGTGGCAAGCACGTCGTCCAGGTCCTCCGGGGAACGCACATCATTGGGAATCAGGTCATTCACCTGTTCCCTCGTTGGAGGCGAGATACCCATTTTCCTTTCCGGCATCAATGAGTTTCTTAACGTCGTCAAGAGCCAAGCCGAATCCCTTTCAGCGCCTTCCCGCATGGAGCAAAAGGTGCTTTGACAATGACTGAAGCTTCCGCCCGAGGGCTGTCGCGTTAAACGCCGGTTGAGGCCCGATGGGGTTCACTTCTCATTTTCGCCGATACAGCTATGCGGCGGGGAGTTTCGTTTCAAGGTCCGCAAGAATTCTCAATTGCTGCGTCGCGAATTCTGTATCGGCGAACCGCCCAATTACATCATTGATGACGTCTTGAACCCGCATATCAGGGCCAAGGAATTTCCGTGTTGCCACTGAGACGAGTCGGCACAACACGAAGCGATTCGGGATATTGGCCAAAGCCTTGTGTATACGATCAGAACGCATGATCGGTCCTTATTGTAGGGCGTTGGGTTGAGCGCATGAGTTTCTTTAAGCTTAAGCGTAGAGATGCAAGATACAAACGCCCCTTCCTTGCCCGGTTCGCCGGAAGGCAGCTTAATCGCGAAGGCGCAAGGTTGTGGTCTAGCCGCAACGATGGGTCTTCGTGATCAAGAAACCTCTTACTTCGCTAGCCTGTCACGCTCCTGCCGGACGGCGTAAGAAACCAGGCGCTTGTCGCGGTCACCCCATGCGTCAATATGCTTTTGTGCGAGAGCATCGTAGAGGACATGTTCAGCCTTGCTGTCGGTCTCAGATGAATTGAAATCGGCATACGATTGAGTGCGTGCGGAGTTAAGGATTGGATACTCGTGAGCGCGCAAATCAGCGAGCGTTTGTTCATCGAGGAGAATGCTCTTCAATTCACCGCCGTCGGTCAACAAGAACTGAGCCGCGAACGACTCCAGTTCTCTCACAGTAGCAATCTCCACATCCGCCTTCAGATCCTTTGCTCGCTGCCGTGCGGCTGCGTCGTCTCCCGCAGTAACCACAACGCAATTACCGTTTCGTAGCCGTAGGACGAATAGCGTCATATATTCCCCGACTGAGTGCTACGCCAATGGCACCGAAGCAATGTCTGTTGTGAATACCTCGCCCAGCATCGCTGTCAACGTTCGGGAAGCGTATCTTGCGACCAAAAAAAGGGGTGACGCAGGTAGCCACCCCGGGCGATTGACGAGGCACCGTCTCAGGCGGCCACGACGACGGGTTTGTGAATAGTCGAGCTAATCACATCCGAGACCCGCACTTTGGGAGGTCCGTCCAGCACCTTGTTCAGGCTTTTGAGAACTTCCGGGTAACTGGCGGTGTTATAGGCTTCGGCATTCTCTTTCGTATCCCACAGACTGATCGCGATCACGTCGGTCCCACCGGGGATCGCAAATGTGATTTCGTCCTGGAATCCCTTTTGCTTCCGCAGGATGGGAAGCACATTGGTGTCGAAAGTCTTCGTGAAATCGCTGAGCGTGTTGGGCTTCAGGTGGAGAGCTACATGGCGAGCGTACATAGTCAACCTCCAGGGATTGATAGGTAATCTAAGAGGGGGAACTTCAGATGGGCTGACTTAGATCAGGAGACCTGAACGAGCGGAACATGGACATCGCTCAAGCCTCACGCTAGGCTCAGGCGGTCAGGTTGTCAAGTCCGTGTAGCCTGGGAACTGCATACGGGAGACGCTGTCGAAGTATTCCTCGACGACCTGCTTCCGCCGCGACAGCCGGTAGCGCCCGCACATCGGGAGATTATGGCAGATCGGAAGGCAGGGCTAAGAATGTCCTCCTGTTGCCGGATACTTCTCTCCAACGTAATCCTCAACCGCATCAAGCAGCATTTTGAATTGCCGAATGCGGAACTCAAGATAACGTTTGATGGCTTCAGGTTTGCGGTTCTCCATGTGAGGCAAGTCTAGCTTCGCGGTCTCAGTATCGAAGTCCGCAAATGCGTTATCCAGCGAGTCAAGCACCCGCGTGAGATAACGCTCGCCCTCGGGTATGGCTGCAATCCGCCTTTCAGCGTCCTTCGTGCTCCTTCCTGAACAAGCGGCAGTAAAGTATTCGACATACGCGGCGTCCAGAGAAGCGGTGAACGCATCCGCCAGTCCGGGTGTCAATTCGACATCTTTAACATCCTTCGCGCGCACACTCGCAACTTCGTGTCTCGGCGTTCCACAACAGTCCTTGTGCTTCTTCCCCGAGCCGCACTCGCAAGGGTCATTACGTCCCGTATGGCTACTCATCTTTCCCTCCGGCTCGGAAATTGTATCCCTGTCAAGAATCCTTGCGCCTATTGAGCATTGCATAATATAGTTACAATGGAAACAGATCGGCCTGCTGCCAGAAGGCGATCACCAGGGTAGGCCGCTTGCGCATACGACGAAGCGCCTGGCGCGCGTGATGGCTCAGCTGCCCGAA
>Ga0208191_1000453_pt1 | contig 29472 bp, 26 predicted proteins | sample June2015DPH_13_5_FD_184709 | JGI IMG/M metagenome (GOLD analysis project Ga0208191, IMG submission 184709) | Peatland microbial communities from SPRUCE experiment site at the Marcell Experimental Forest, Minnesota, USA - June2015DPH_13_40... | ecosystem: Environmental > Terrestrial > Soil >... | reverse complement strand
CATCCATCAGGCGAAACATTCTATGGAAGACCTCGATCATCTTATAAACCAAATCGCCCAGATGTTCTCCGACGTCCACGCCGGCCGAAAATGCCTTCCCCACGGCCTGAATGACCAGGAGTTTCAGGCCTTTTTCCTTCAAGAGTCCCTCAAAGTAGGTATTGATCTCCTCCATCATCTCGATATCGAGGACATTGAGGGGAGGCCGGTTCAGCGTAAGCGTAGCTACCCCCTCTTTGAGCTCTGTCTGAATATGTTTATATGCCATTGGAATCACCTCCCTTTACCATGACTCGTGAACGTGAATGGTGATGCCCCAACAGTAGATTTGCCAAAGACAAATCCCTAAAAAGGTACCCTTTGGGCCAGAGATTATTTTTTGCCCAAAGGGTACCTGCGTCATCAACCCTCCTTGCTACTTTTGAGGTTTTCCCAACACTTCCTCAAAGAATTTTTCATCCAGGATCTTGCTTTCCGCAATATTCTGACGGTACTTGATGAAGTTGATGACATCCTGGCCGGTGATCTTTTTGGTATTGAAGGCCCCGAAGCCGAGGAACGCCTCGCCCATCATATTGGCCGCCAGCCAGTGCCTGTTGTAGTTTTTCGAGTAGTCCCAGAAAAATTTCTTTTTGGCCCGGACCGAATCAATCGACTTAATCAGGCAGCCTGGAAACAGATTGGTGAACGTCCAAACGATCTTATCCACCTCGGCGTCGAGCAGCGAGAAGTCATAATCGTTGTTTTTCAGTTTGTTGTTCACCCACTCTCTTGCCTTTTTGAATTCTTCACCCGTCTTAAATTCTCCGTAGACAATCTCACCATTCTCAACATACTTATCGGTGATGACCTGCGGGTTGCGCACCCAATTCCCCTTCTCATCCTTAAGGACGGGAACGCACTTGGAGATGAGGGTCTTCATCTTCATCTTGTAAGCGCTCCACATCTCGCAGCTCACGCAGTTCCACATGGCGTCTTCCATCCCCAGGAACCACGGCAGAAAGTCGGAAGAGCCGCCATCCGGAGCAGAGCCATGCCGGGGACCCGCCTGTCCGTAGATGGCCAGGTCCGAAGAGATCGCCAGGTCGCAGGCCATTCCAATCTCCTGGCCGCCTGCCACCCTCATCCCATTTACACGGCAGATGACGGGCTTCTTACACATCAGGATCGCATCCACCATATTGTTAAACAGCTCCATGTAGGCTCCGTACTCCTCCGGACGCCTGCTGTAATATTCGGAGTACTCTTTCGTGTTGCCGCCGGTGCAGAACGCATTGGCACCGACTCCGGTAAAAATGGTACAAACAACGGAGCGGTCTGTTGAAGAATTCTCCATGCCGGCGATGACACCCTTCACCATTTCCGTGGTATAGGAGTTGTACTGTCCGGGATTATTCAGCGTAACCCATGCGACGTGTAGGCCTGGGATCACGTTCCCCTTCGGGTCTTTCAAGGGCCTCTTTTCGTAGATCGTGGAAGGAGCCTTTGTCCCCCAGTGCTCCGAGCCATATCGATCATGATTTTTCTCCTCGCTCTCTCGTGGAACCCAATCTATTGACATACACAAACCCCCTTTCTTTTTTTGTATCGCTTCTATTCAGATCGTGATCTCTTCGACATCTTTAGAAAAAGCGCCAACGGATCCTAAAAATCGGGTGTCAGAACAATTCGCTTCTCCGGAGAACCCGCTTTGTGAACCTCCTCGAACACGGACTGGATCTGGCTCATCGGTCTTGTCTCGACAAAGGGTCCGATGTCGATCTTTTTCGAGAGGACCATATCCAGCACGATCGGATAGTATTCCGGCAGACATCCCCAAGTCCCGATAATCTCCGCATCAAACGCCATCAACCGGGAGATACTGTATTCATTCTTGGCCATCCCAAACCCGACCACGATCAGCTTTCCCGTGAAAGAAAGGAGTTCCAGAGCGATCTCTTGCCCTCCCTTCGTGCCGCTCACCTCGAAGATCTTCCAGCCATGCCCCGCCTCCAAACCATTCTTCTTGCAGATCTCCCGAAATTCGTTCCGGATATCCTTGATGGCCTTGTCCTGTGAGCTGACGACAAAGTCCGCTCCGTATTTCAGAGCCCTCTGCAACTTCTGAGGATTCCTCGCAATGCCGATGACCGTCTTTGCTCCCAGGGCTTTCGCCGTCTGGGCCATATACACACCGACCCCGCCTGTGACACCGATGATCAGGGCATTGTCTCCCGGCTGGAGGCCGGCCCTCTTGGATGCTTGATACGGAGTGGTGGCCGCATCAGCAACAACCGCCAATTGCTCCAAGGGAATACTCCCGCGGTTTCTCACCTCACAGAGATCAATAGAGGGAGCAGGGATATAACTCGAAAATCCCCCATAAACTCCCAGACTGTTTCCGGGCATCTTCTGGGCCAGACAACGATTCCCCCTGCCAGTTTTGCAAAGGATGCACTGACGGCAGGGCATGACAGCGGGTATGATTACTTCTTTCCCAATCCATTTCTCAACTCCTGCGACAACGGTTCCGCTGATCTCATGGCCAAGGGTCAAAGGCGGTTTCTGGACGTTTGGCACGCCATCATAAAAGAAGCCCAGATCCGTATGACAAACACCGCATCCCGCTACTTTAACCAGTACTTCTCCGGCTGCCAAGGTTGGGACCGGAATGGAAACCTTAGCTAACTTGCCAAGAATGACCTCTCCTGTGTCCTTATTTTTAGCTGTAGGCTGAACCATCTGCCACGTGTCAATCTTATCAGGTACTGTAGCCATTCATTTCACCCCTTTCTTTAAATTAATAGATTTTAAACCTTGTCCGCATTCCTCCTTTCCCGATTTATTATTGAAGATTTTAGGTATTAAATTTCCGTCCCGCACTCTTCGCTCTAAACTCCGAAGGAAGGCCCTTACGGAATCAAGTCATTCCGAGGCCCCCGTCCACGCAGAAAAGCTGGCCGGTGATATAGTTCGATTCGTCCGAAGCCAAGAAGACAAAGGTTGGAGCGACCTCTTCCGGTTCTGCAAATCGGCCCAAGAGGATCCTGCCCGTATAAATCCCCATCAACTTGGGGTCGGATTTAACCTTCTCAAACATCTCTGTGCTGACATATCCCGGCTGGACCACGTTTACCGTAATCCCATAACCAGCCAGCTCTCGTGCCGCGGACTTGGTTAAAGCGACGATCCCTCCTTTTGCTGAGCTGTAGTTGATCTGTCCCTTCGTTCCCCACAACCCGGCGGAAGAAGTGATATTGATAATTTTCCCATATTTTTTCTCCATCATATACTTAGAAGCTGCCTGGATGCATAAGAAAGGTCCTTTGAGATGAATTCCAACAACCTCATCCCACTGTTCCTCCGTCATTTTATAGAGCATGTTCGGTTTCGATACGCCTGCATTGTTCACCAGGATGTCAAGCTTCCCGAAGTTGTCAATGGCCGTTTGGATAATTCTTTCTACGTCGGCCTTCACTGCCACATTCGCCTTTACGGCGAAAGCTCTCCTCCCGATCTTGTTGATCATTTCAACAACTTCTTGAGCCGGCTGATCCTTACTGGCATAATTGACAACGACGTCGGCTCCTTCCTTTGCATAGGCAATACAGATCGCCCTGCCGATCCCGCGCCCTCCTCCTGTGACCACGGCCGCTTTACCTTCGAGCCTGCCCATCCGAATCCCCTCCTTCCCTACGAATGCTTTCCCTTCCTTCTCGTTTTCCCTTCGCCTTTATACCCTTTCAATCCCCTGCATAGAATGCCAATAATAATACGCGACAGCTCCTTCGGAATCACGGATCCTTTTGGATCATACCAGAAATAGATTCCGTTGCACGTTCCAAACAGGATAAAGGTGAGCACTTTTAGCTCTTCCTCCGAGATCTTCCCGCCGAAGTAGTCTGAAAGGACGTCGCTGACAATGCGATAGTACCGCATCTGTTGTTCGCCGATGTCCCTGAAATATTCTGACGGAAGCAGGTGCCCTTCGTGAATGGTTGTTTTGGCTTCGGCAATGTATTTCGTGTAGAATTCGATGTGCCGGGAGATGATGTATTCAATCTTCGCATAATTCTCACGAATTTTCTCCAGTTCCTGCTCCAAGTTGTTCAGGAGGAGACCCATGAAATTCGTACAAATGAAATAGAGCATCTCATTCTTGCTCGAAAAATAGTGATAGATACCCCCCTTGCTCAACCGGGCCGCTGCCGAAATATCGTCCATGCTCGTTTCCAGAAACCCTCTTTCATTAAAGAGCCTGGCGGCGGCTTTCGCGATGCCGGTCATCTTCCCCAACTCTTTTGGGGTTAATTGTTTCAGGTATTTTCCCATAAAAGCGTTCTGAAAAGCGTCCTAAAATAAAAAACCGACCGTCTGATTTAAATCCGACTGGTCGGTCGAAAATTATCACAGCCAACCCCCCTTGTCAAGAAAAATCTTCCGTCAGATCTGTTTCCGGAATGGGTACGGCTACGTTTCCCTTGGACCGAACGACTTCTGCCGATCGGAAAACCACGGCGCTCCATTTGATTGGATTCAATATACGACTGCTCAGAGGAAGATGTGGAGGCAAATTTTTGTGAAGCATTCAAGAGCGGACGGGTATCTGGCGATGAGCTATTCAAGCTTCAGTTCTAAGTTGATCATGTCCCCTCCCCTTGCAAACCCCATCGCACGGTAGAATTTGAGCAGATCCCAATCGCTCCAATTCACCAAGGTATAAACGACTTTCACTCCGATCGCTTTAAAATTTTGAATAAATGCTTGACTCAATTTTCTGGCCACACCTTTATGCTGGTAATCCGGGTCAACGCCAATCGTGCTGATCCATCCCACGGTCTCCGGAACGCCAAACTCCCAACCGCTCACTTCACCTAAAATAAACCCGATGACCCTCCCCTCGATTTCAGCAGCCAAGCCCGACCTCGGATAGGGGGGGGTGGGAAACTTCATCTCCTTCCTCCAGTAATCCCGCCTGGCTTGACCCAAGACCTTACGATCAATCTCAACAATCGCATCCAGATCCTCGGTGGTTAGGGGTCGTATGTTCAATTTCGCTAAGAGATCCTCTTCCATCGGCTCCCCTTCCCTTTCATGCGGTGACTATTCAATCACAGCGATCACTGCCTCTGCCTCGACCTCTTGACCCGGAGCCACACGAATCTCCTTCACCGTCCCGGTGACCGGGGCCACGATCGGCATCTCCATTTTCATCGCCTCCAATACGGCGACCTGGTCATCCTCTTTTATCTTATCCCCCACTTTTACTGAAACCGAAATGATCTTGCCTACCATCGGCACAGTCACTGGTGTCGCCATGACCTTCTCCTCCTTCCGAAAAGCAAATTTTTACTTAAGGCCTAACGCATTTCTTGCAATGATCATCTTTTGAATGTTGGATGTCCCTTCTACGATCTGATAAGATTTTGCGTCCCGATAAAACCTCTCTACAGGATACTCCGTCGAAAAGCCGTAGGATCCGAAAATCTTCACGGCTTGATTCGCCGCTTTAACAGCCACCTCTGCCGCATAATATTTTGCGCAGGAAACCTCAACGGTGTTCCGCTGCCCCAGGTCTCTATTACAGGCCGCTCGATAAACCAATAGTCGGGCCGCCTGCTCTTCCACATACATCTCGGCGATCTGCTCCTGGATCATTTGAAAATTGGCAACGGGTTGTCCGAACTGCTCCCGTTCGTTGGCGTACCGAACCGACTGCTCAAGACACGCCCTGGCCACGCCGACCGCCCTTGCCGCGGAGGAGAGCCGGGTGTTGTCCAACATGGCCATGCAGATTTTAAAACCATCTCCTTTTTGGCCCACCAGGCTGTCCTTCGGCACCTTCACCTCTTCGAAGACGATTTCGCCCGTAGGGGCGCAGAAAAGACCCAATTTTGTGTTGATCGCCTTTTGTGTGACCCCCGGGGCATGCATGTCCACGATCAAGGCTGATATGCCGCGATGCTTCGCGGCCTTGTCCGTATAGACGTAAACGATACCGAGGTCGGCCACGGGCACCCCTGAGATCCACATCTTTGTCCCGTTAAGAACAAATCCTCCTTCCGCCTCTACTGCGGTTGACTTCATCGATGCCACATCCGAGCCGGTGTTGGGCTCCGTGATGGCAAAACAGCCGAGCAAGTCGGCATTGATCAGTTTGGGAATCCAGCGTTCTCGTTGTTCCTCGGTCCCGAAATTGAGAAGAACAGATTGAATTGCATTCATCTGAAGGTTGAAGGGAAGTCCCCACGACGGCGAAATTCTTGCAATCTCTTCAGTCATCACGGAGGCGGCAAGATAACCACTTTCGTTTCCCCCATATTTTTCAGGAGCGATGCACCCAAAAAAACCCAGCCTGGCCATTTCTTTCACAATCTCCGGACGAAACCGGTGCTCTTTTTCGTCCTCTTCCATGCTGGGGGCAATTTTTTTCTCAGCAAAATTTTTAGCCATCTCCCGCATGGCTTCTTGTTCCTCGTTCAACTTAAAATCCATAAGAACTCCTCCTTCAGGTTCGATTGTGCAATCTATAACAAAGCACCACTCTTTTGTCAAGATATTTTTGCGGCATCGGATAATTACAACCCATTGAATTTACTAATATTATGTTTGAAATTATTTGGATTCTGAACACCCATCAAAGGCCAAAGACATGGGAATCTTGACAATACTGGGCAAATGGGCAATAAGATGTGAGTGAGAACAATGGGTTTGGATATTGGTACTCATACCATTGGCGTAGCGATCAGCGACGAGTTGGGAATAACAGCGCAGGGTCTCAAAACCCTTAGAAGAAAATCGATGGAAGACGATTTGAAAGAAATCGCCACGATCATCGGCCAATTTGAAATTGAGAAAATTGTGCTCGGGCTTCCTAAGAACATGAATGGGACCTTGGGGAAACAGGCAGAGATGGTCCTTGAGTGGGCGAAGGTCCTCATGGATAAAATTCAAGTTCCGGTGGTCACCTGGGATGAACGGCTTTCAACCGTCGGAGCCTCCAAGGTTTTATTGGAAGCCGATGTCTCGAGAAGAAAAAGGAAGAAGGTCATCGACAAACTGGCCGCCGTTATCATTCTCCAAGGATATTTAGACCGAAGCAGGAGAGCAAACCATGGACCCTTCTTCCAGGAATAAAAGGTTCCTCCTCTCGGCAGGGCTTCTCTTTCTCTTTTTTGTTTTCGTTCTCTACTGGCTTCTCGGTGTTCCCCCCTCCAAAACGGCATCGACGAAGGTAATCTTCCTAAAAAAGGGAACGCCTCTCAAAAAGGTTTCGGAAATACTCGAACAAGAAGGGATCATCAAGAATAGACATTTTTTCGTTTTTCTTACCACGGTTCTCCGGGAAAAAACCAAGGTCAAGGCAGGAGAATATGAATTTCATACGCAAATGCTCCCCCTCCAGGTATTGGACGCTTTGGTCAAGGGGCAGGTAAAGCGTCACCTGGTGACCATTCCTGAGGGTTATACCCTTTCTCAAATCGCCCAGTTGCTGGAAGATTCGAATATCATGGAGGGAAAAGAATTCCTCCAAAAGGCATCTTCCCCTGCATTCGTCAACGCTCTTGGCCTCTCTCAACTCGCAGGGTCTACCCTGGAGGGCTACCTCTTCCCCGACAGCTATCACCTGGTCAGGGAAATGGACCCGGAGGAAGCGATCCAGATGATGGTCCGTCAATTCAAGAAAGTCTTCGGCCCCAACCTCTCTCAACGCGCATCTGAATTGGGAATCTCGGAGAGGGAAGCAGTGATCTTGGCCTCCATCATCGAAAAAGAAACGCCGCTCCCCGAGGAGAAACCTCTTATCTCTGCCGTTTTTCACAATCGCCTAAAAAAGAAGATTCCCCTTCAAAGTGATCCCACCGTGATCTATGGAATCAAAAACTTCAACGGGAATCTGACAAGAGAAGATCTGGCGAGGCCCACTCCGTATAACACGTATCGTATTGCAGGACTTCCCCCCACCCCCATCTGCAATCCTGGCAAAGATTCCCTTCTGGCTGCCGTCAACCCTGCCCCTGTTTCTTACCTTTATTTCGTTTCCAGGAATGATGGGTCTCACTATTTTTCTTTCGACCTCGAAGAACATAATCGAGCCGTCTGGAAATACCAAAAATATCCGACAAAAAATAACTTGACAAGAAAATGAAAGCTCATTTATCTTTATTCGTTGACCATCAAAGAGAAAATTTCCTCGCCCCTCCCCCATCCCCTTAGGTCTGGCTGCCAACGGAAGAGAAGTGAGTGGGTGAGAGTAAAAGGGAGGTTTGTAATGAAGAAAGACGTAGCGGTCATTGGCGTGGGCCAAAGCAGCTTCGTGAGAGGCTACGAAGGGTCGATCCGGGAGTTGGCCTTTGAGGCCTTCAGAGAAGCCATGCAAGATGCGGGCATTACGCAGAAAGACGTGGATGCTTCTGTCTTCTGTTCGGCCCCTGAATATGACAAACAACGCTCCCCCGCGGGCGTCCTGGCAGAATACCTGGGTCTCATTCCTCAGCCCACTTTTTACGTAGAATCCGTCTGCTCTTCGAGCAGCACCGGTGTCAAGGTAGGCTACAGCATGATTAAGTCAGGCCTCCATGACGTTGTCGTGGTCCTCGGGTTCCAGAAGATGTCCGAGATCACGTCTGCAGAATCCCAGGAGAGAATGGGTCGGGGCGCCGACATCCAGTGGGAGGCACCCTTCGGAACCATGATGCCTGCGTATTACGCCCTCTATGCGCAGGCCTATATGGCCAAGCACGGTTTAACCCACGACGACCTGATGGGTGTTCGTCTCAAGTCATCCACCTACGGCGTGATCAACGAGAGGGCCGTCTACAGAAAAGCGGTGAAACCGGGAGACTTTAAACAGGGTGACCCGGAGGCAAAATTAGCAGGGCCCGTGGCATGGCCGCTCCGGGTGGGTGACTGCTGCGCCAATGCGGACGGAAGCTCCTGTATCATTCTGGCCGATGCAAAAAAAGCAAAGTCCCTTTCCAAAAAGCCCGTCTGGATTTTAGGGATCGGGGCGGCGTCGGAGGCGGTCAATATGGCAGCGAGGCCCGATTTTACTAAAGGCCTGAGCGTTGGCTATGGAGCAGCCGCCGAGGCGTACAGGATGGCCGGAATTACTTCGAAGGATATCAAAGTCGCCGAGGTACACGATTGTTTCACCATTGCGGAGATTATGGCGTACGAGGGCCTCGGGTTTGCGCCGGCAGGGGAAGGAAAACAGCTCATCCGTGAGAAGGCGACGTATAAAGACGGAAAAATGCCCGTGAACGTCGATGGCGGCCTCCTCTCCAAAGGCCACCCCATCGGTGCGACGGGTGGCTCCCAGATCCGCACGATCGTTTTACAGCTTCGCGGGGAGGCAGGTCCCATGCAGGTACCCGGAGGACCGGACATCGGCCTCGTCCACAACATTGGCGGCGTGGGACTTTACGGTAATGTGACCATCTTCGGCAGAGGCTAAGAAAAAAACCATTGCAAAATTAGCAATGCCCAATTAGCAATTTTTGATAAAAGCAAAAAGGGAATCATTTTCCCATTGATAATTGATAATTGGTAATTGGTAATCGCTAACTGCTCATTTTGAACTGATGCTTAGACGGAGGTAGCTATGGGTTTTGAGAAATTCGGAAGAAAAAGTTTTACGGCCGTCACCAAGACGGCAAAGTTTGTTGATTTCCTGGCCGAGGGGAAGGTAGAAGGGACCGTTTGCAAGGATTGCGGCGCAAGATTTTTCCCTCCGAGGGCCGACTGCGCCAAATGTTTCTCAAAGAGCATGGACTGGTTTGAGATGCCCAAGAAAGGCAAACTGGAGACATTTACCACCGCCTATTACGCGCCGTTTGGGTTCGAAGCAGACCCTCCCTACACCATGGGTGTGGTGGACTTTGGCGGCGGCCTGAAGTTGTTCGCCCGGTTGGCAAAGGAGATAAAGCCCGACGAGATAAAGGTGGGCATGGATGTGATCATCAGGCCCTTCAAGTACGACGACAATCAACTTTCGTTCGAGATTGCCAAAGGCTAATTCAAAAAACGTTACTGCCGATACATCTCCTTTGCAGCCAGATTTTCAGGACTCACTTCTGTTGTCGAGAGATCGACAACCCACGTCCTGGTCAACGGAGGCCCCGCCCCTTCCCTTGAATATTGCGTGACCCGATAGGTATTCTTTCCAATTTCCTTCGCTTCGTACCTCCATTTTAGATTCGGGAAAGATCGTGCTTTCTCTTCGACCATCCTCATTTCGACAGACTTCTTCTTGCCGGTCGTGGGATCCGTCAGCGTAGCATGATTCTTCACCAGCTCCACGGCCTGAGAGACGCGGGCCTTCGATTGACTCGAACCTCTCGTGCCCCTGCTCGTCTTCTTCGGGGCGGAAATGAGGCTCCCTTCCTTGATCCTTATCTCCAAATTATTTCCATCCGCGGCTAAATAGCCTGTTTCTCCCGAATCGAATTTTACCCGATAGAAGTTCATCGTCCCCATGCGATTTTGAACGACTTTTTCAATGATGAAGCCTTCTTTCTCTCTCTTCACTTTCACCTTCTTATCCAGACCCTCCGGGGACTCGTAGAACTCTGCGGGATTGATGGTTGGAGCGGTCAGCAGCCGTCTCCCGACGTTTTGCTCCATCTTGGCAAGCTTCTCCTTCTCATATTGCTCGATCACCTTGGGAGGAATCACTTTCGAATCCTCCTTAGTGGAAGCCCCTTCCTCATTCTTCGCCAGCAGGAGTAGGGAATCTTTAGGAGAATGTTGACCGAGGCATGGGTGGGTTTGAATGAAGAAAAAATGGAAGAAAACCAAAAATACTATCGAGAAAGGCAAGCGAGCATTCATGGGCCGACCCTCCTGTTAGCTGATCGCATGCAAATACGATGCCCTTTTCCAGGACTCGCAACCCATCGAATTTGCTAAACTCACGGGAAGAAATACCCAAGGGAGCCTGATCCGAAACATATCTTTTGTCCAATTTTGTCAAAATCGTATCTTTTATAGGTGGAGCGCACAAAAAAACGCGGGATACTCTTGTCCAATTGGAAGGGATTCAAACGCAACGCGATGGCGGACCGTTTCTGAAGTGGTAACTTCCGACCCAAAACCAACGCTGTTAGGGTTTTCTTGATTCGCTTTTACTAATGTTCATAATCTAAACAGCGCCACTCACACGCCTTATACCACCTCTGACAGAATGGATCCTTGGATCTATAATCGAAGTCATCCGACTCCGGGGTATTTAGTTTTATCCAACCGTCTTGAGGTTCAAATTGACCGTTATTATATTGACCTATCGTTTCAAAGCCCGGAGGCGCGGTGGCACAACTAATCAATAGAGCCAACGACATTATTAGCAAGAATGTTCTCATATAACGGTCTTCCTCCCTTACTTTCTATGCTGCGATGTCATTGTCCTCTGGGTACAGCCCGACCTAAATCCCAGTCGATGTCAATAATCCCGACACGCCGATTCAAATCCTTTTCCATGTCAGGCGGAAGAGGCTTCATCGGTTCAGACGACTGATCAAATTCTAATGGAAAGTGAAGTGTCTTCCGTACATTCCCATCACGGTCTAAGATGTTCAATGCAAGAACGAAATCATTCAACTCATAAAAGCTATGTGTGTGGACGGCAAAATGCCCGGTGAATTGTCTCTCCATTCCCTTTTTCAGGAAGATCAAACTTGGCTTGTGATAACTTTCGCCTTGCTGCTCAACGCGGCAAGCGACCTGTTGCATACGGCCCTCCGGATCAGTGACGGAGAGATAAACCTTCCAGATGTCTCCTTGTCGGATTTTTTCCGGTGCATAGACGAAATGGACGATAAGTTCCCCTTCTGCTCGGGCACGGCTAATCGTCACTAAGCCATTGAAAATGAAAAAGAGGTTTAGAACAATAAAAAATTTCATAAACAACTTCATCACCTAACCCTCCTTCACCGCCATTGCTTTTTGATGCTGACCTCTTGCCATTCTAAGATGCGACAGCCGACACTCCATCCAAGCGCCTAACAATTTTAATAGTATTGCGGCTGCTGCAAAAAGTCAATGACTTGGTAGGACAAAGAAGTCTTCATTTTCCCAGGACTTCGCCGGCACCTCTTTTTGACAAAATATAGTGTCTTTAGTTTGAGAGAAGGTTAGGAATTATTAGTAGAACCGCACATGATTAGAATGTGCGTCATAAGCTTGGGGGCTTTTCAGTGGCTGCCCGGGCCACGGCTTCAATGGCAATTGCCACGACCGCAGCCCCATAATCAAGGTCAATGTTCGCTATCGTATCGTGGCTGTCATGATATCCCTTACGGTTGATGTCGTAATTTTCCATAAAGAGTACTGCAGGGATGCCCGCGTCTGAGAAGATCTGACCGTCGGTATTATAGAGTGTACTCAGGGGATCGCGGGGCAAACGAACCTGACCATCGAGCTTCGGTTGGAGCGCGATTTCAGGAATGACTTTTTTATCAGGACTCCGCTTCCCACGGTTCCGACCCCGACGGGAAAGGCGCTGGTTCCAAACATCGGTATTGGCGTTCCAAATTTCATTGGCGATATGGGCCTGATAGGCTAACCACATCGCCTCAGCCCCCGTTCCCGGCGATATCTGAAATTTATCTCGGTTGCTGTCGTTGTTGTGCGCAACCATGTCCAGCACATAGACACCCTGAATTTGAACCTTCGAGAGATCGCGCGCTTCACCGTTTGCCAGGCGTAATTTCAATCTTCCCTCTACAAGCTGTTGGCAGAGATGGCGTGATCCGAGGCAATCAGAGGGAAATTCCTCTCCAGTCAAATGAATAAGCCAGATATCACAACCAAGTTTCTCATCTAGGCTCAGGTCACAAAAAATAGGTGCTGCCCTCATCAAGGCAGCGGTTGCCGAGTGGTTATCATCAGCTCCGGATGAGGCAAGGCGGGCGCCTGAACCTCCTTGATCCTTGTAATAGATGTCCTCCATGTAAGCCGTGTCATAATGATCTGCCATTATGACGGCTCTTTGTCGGTTACGTCCTGGAATCATCACCATGAGGTTACGCTCCTCAGTCTTCCCGTCCTGGTTTTTCACCCAGCCTCCCCACCAGTCAAAGTCAAAATCGGTTTTCCATTGAAACGGGAGGTCACCGACAAGGGCCCTGCCTCGCATTCCGCGGCTCGCTACGACCCGTCTGTAGTAGCCAAGCAGATAATCACCGAGGGCTTCCAAGTCTCGATGATGATGCTTAAGTCTCTTTTGAGTCACAGCATCAAGAATGCAGTCAGAATTGGTTTTGTTTATGTATTTTCCGGTCGAGAGGTAGACAATATCCTTCCAGTATTGAACTTCAAAAGAACGAAGTGCACTGCGGCGAAAGGTCAATGAAGCCGGCAAGCGTTTCCCCTTAGAGGACGGGAGTGCTCGCTCTTTTACCTCAATCATATCTTTCATCTGACTGACGAACCACTTACCCCGTTCGTTATCACTTGCAAACTCAGGCAAGGATTCCAGCCATTCATCGAGAGTCTTGTTCTCTGGTAACATCAGGATCTGTCGTGTAAAAGAACGAGGAAGCTTCTCCTCGCCGAGAAGTTCTTGGGCGGAAAGGAGATTCAGGGCCCTCGTAATCGTCTTGTGCTGGTGTGGTTTATCTTTGAAAAGTTCTATAGCTGCCAGATGCATGCTTCTCTCGTAAAGCCGGGGCCACAGTTCGATAGGGCGATTGAGGTCAGGCTGTTTCGCATCGTAGGCTGTAAGATATCCATGGAGGACATCTGGTAAGACAACAGGCTTCCCCGTATCTGCTGAAGGGTATGCGATGAGGGGACGGTGCCAGTAAGTCTGGTATGACCCTACAAAGATCGGGGGGTATTGGAAGCGGTATCCGAATAAACCTCCTTGCTTGATCGACTCAAAGGCTGCCTGAATCTCCTTTTGAGTGGCGTTCGGACCATCGAGCAATAGGCGGTGATCCTGAGTCCAGATCTGGCTGTTTCGGGCCATGGGTTTTCCATACAAGTCCAGGTCGTTTGGAGCCGTGCTGAAAAGCACGTGGACGATGTGATCCAGCGGACCGGGAATCGAAAGTTCATCTTCGTAACGATGGACTCTCGTCCAGCGATGCGTTCGCTTGAAGGTGTTTCTTATCGGACCGAAATCTTCATGAGGCGAAGGATGGTCGGGCCGTGGTACGTGTATCCAGCCGGATTGAGGCACGCGGATGCCATAAGGAGCCTCATGGCGCTCCGCAAGATGTAATAGAGGAATCTGGTTGGCCATCGATAATTCACGCTGCAGTTGCAGATAACCTGGGACACCCCAAAAAAGGAGGCTGCCCGGGAATGGCACCAAGTGGAGTTCTCCAGCGAAGTAGGCTTTTTTCACCGCCCCGGGAAGGCTTTCGAAAGGCTCGAAGTTCAGGAGGTACTTTACCCCTTGAAGAGACATCCCCCGAGTCCAAATGAACGGCGATGTCCAGACCGGCCGGAGAGTTTTGTGTGGATCTCCATCCTCGGCAAAAATGCGAAAGCCAACCCGCTGGAGATCAACCAGTTTCTCAGAAGGTTCACCATAGGCTGAGCTCAGAAGGGTCCGTATGAAACCCATGGCTCTTTCCGGAGAAATCTCTTTGCCAGGAGATGTGAAGAAACTCTTCCAAAACGGGCGAAGAGGCCCTTGTTCACTTCCGCCGAAAAAAGTCCAGCGCTTCCGCCCTTTGTCGTCCTGGGTGAGTGATAAGGCAAGAGGCAGGATAATGACGAAACGTTCGTGCCTCAACGCTCCCACCTGTCTGGCCAGTTCAGGAGACCAGTATGGATTGTTGACCAGTTTGTTTTTGGAAAGGCGTTCAGCAAGTTCCCCACAGACCATATGCTGCAATGCGCCCAGTACCTGGTGAGCAATATTTTCCAACCCGGGACGCAGTTCAAAGACCTCTTCAAACTCCGTCACCGCAAACCCCAGCGGATCCTCTTCGCAGAAAAAACCATCCATCTTTCCACAATAGGGTCCGCATCCTAAACGGACTGGCGGCATGAATTCGGAATAAGCCGCAATCGGATATTGTCTTTCTCCTCTAAACGTGCAGGTATCCGCCAGAACCTTCCAACCTCTAAGAGGCATATAATACCTACCTTCCCTATACGGCGCAGGGGGCGGAGCGCCCGGGCAGAAGTTCCATACGGTATTTTCTCACGGGGAGGTTCTCAGACAGCAGGAGTTCTCTGATTTTCGAGAGAGACAGAATCTCCAAATCCATGCCACGAACCGCTTCACAGATTTCCACGAAATATTTGCTCCAGATTCCGCCTTCCACCTCAGCATGGACGGGGAGGACGTGAATCCCTCCGTCCTTCAGATTTTGAAGAATCCTTGAAACACCCTGGGGCACACCGATTTCTTCCAAACAAGGAAGGTTCGACGGAATTTCCATCAGACCCGATATTTCATGAATAAAAGGTTCCTTGGCGCGTGTACAGCTTAGGTAACGGAAATCATATCTCCCTAAAATCTTCAACACCCTGCCGTCGATTAGCCAAGCAGGAGCTCCGAAAGAAGAAGGCTCCTGATGCACCATTTTCCGATAAGCGCTGACCCCCTTCTCGAACCAGTCCTCGATCCATTCATCGGAGCGTTTATGAAGTTCGTCTTGCCACCGCCTGTGATCCCAAGCATGAAACTCCACTTCGTGCCCCGCTTCAACAATTTGCTCAACGAGGTCCGGAAAAGAAAGCGCAATCATGGGTGAGGGGAGCAGCGTGCCGTACAAGGCTGTCTTCATCCCATAGAGGCGGCCTGCGTTCGTCTTTAACATTTTTTTGAGAAAGCGCGGGTTTTTTAGCAGTTGAAGGATGGCCCTTCCTGAGGCATCCGGTCCCATGCTGAGATAAAACGTGGCTTGAATACCGAAACGGCTTAAAACGGAAAGGATCCGAGGAACACCTCGCTTCATGCCGATATAGGTATCGACATCAATCTTAAGGCCCAAAACGTTTTTTCTATTCGTTGCCTCCGACCGCGTCTTCATTTTCTTCTAAGAAAGCATCGAGCGTATTTTTAAGCGACTCTTCAAGGCCGATCTTGGGTGTCCATCCAAGAAGCTTTCTGGCCTTTTCGATATCAGGTTTTCGGGTGTAAATGTCCTGGTAGCCTTTCCCATAATATGAGTCTGAAGACGCTTCAACGATTTCGGAAAAAACTTTGTCGCCTTTGTGTTTAGGATGGGACATAAAGATTCGTTTCAAAAGAGAGGCAAGTTCTTTTATGGAGCATTCGTTATCGGGGTTGCCGACATTGATGATCTGGTTCTGACAGCAACCGTTCTTGTTTTCCAGGATCTTCATCAGGGCGTCGATTCCGTCGTCCACATGCGTAAAACATCGCTTTTGATGGCCGCCATCCACCAGGGACAGCGGCCTCTTCATTAGCAGCTCCGCGATGAACTGTGTCACTACCCTGGAGCTCCCCTCCTTCGCGGCATCCAAAGAATCCAATCTCGGGCCGATCCAGTTGAAGGGTCTGAACAACGTAAACTCCAAACATCCCCGGGTCCCGTAAGCATAAATCACTCGGTCGAGAAGCTGCTTGCAGCATGCATAAATCCATCGTTCTTTATGGATGGGCCCGAGGACGAGAAAAGATTCATCTTCTTTGAATTCAGGATCCGGGCAGGCCCCATAGACTTCCGAGGTGGAAGGGAAAACAACCCTTTTTCCATACTTCACACACTGTTTCACGATGTTGAGGTTCATCTCGAAATCCAACTGGAAGACCTCCAGCGGATGGGTCAGATAGAGCTTCGGCGTGGCGATCGCTACCAAGGGGATGACGATGTCACATTTCTTGACGTGATACTCGATCCATTCCCAATTGATCGAAATATCCCCCTCGATGAAGTGGAACTGAGGGTTGTTGAGGACTCTGCCCAGCCTGTCGGAGCCGAGGTCCATACCATACACACTCCAATCCGTCCTATCGAGTATACGCTGGGTCAAATGATGCCCGATAAAGCCATTGACGCCCAGTACCAATATCTTCATTTTAAGATGGCTCCCTCCCGTTTCTTAAAAAATTCGAAAATCTCCCGGCCCCTCATTCTCCCCTTTACTTCGATGTCCACCAGTTTCAATCTTCCATCTGATGCCCTTACATAGACATCATCCTTTTCAAACTCCAAGGCCCCTGCAGGGCCGTTCGCAATGCTGCCCTTTTCGGGAAGACCCCACCAGACGAACAACTTTTGACCTTCGGGAAGATGGGTGAAGGCTCCGGGATAAGGCTCGGTGACGGCTCTTATCAAATTGTAAATTCGCATGACCGGCCAGCTCCAGTCTATCTTTCCGTCCTCAGGCTTCCGTCCTCCATAATAGCTCCCCTGCTTTAAGTTTTGCGCCACCCGTGGCGCTGTTCCCTTCTGGATGAGGGGAAGAATCTCCCCAAGAAGTTCCCCTGCCTTGACACAAAGTTTTTGATAAAGCGTATAGGCCGTATCTTCAAATGCGATGGGCACTTCTTTCTGTCCCACAATATCTCCCGCATCGGGCGCTTCGATGATGTGATGCAGGGTGACGCCCGTTCGCTGTTCCCCGTTCACGAGAACCCAATTGACCGGAGACCGGCCCCGATAGGCCGGGAGCAAGGATCCGTGGAGATTAAAGGAGCCTACGGAGGGAATCATCAAGATATCTTTGCTCAAAAGATTTCGGTAATAGAATGAAAAAATAACTTCGGGCGAGAGGTTACGGATCCTTTCGATCCATTCAGGTGTATTGACATTCTCAGGACAAAACACGGGAATCCTTTTTTTCTTTCCCCAATCGGCCACCGAGCCAAACCAAACATTCTCGTTAGGATCATCGCGATGGGAAAAAATCGCCCGAATGTTGAATTTTTCCCGCACCAAGGCCTCCAGGCCAACGATCCCAACATTATGATACGCAAATACGACGGCCTTCATCCGTGGGATAAATCCTCTCAATCGTGTACTCCGGCCTTTTCCTGACCTCCCTGTATATTCGGCCGATATATTCGCCCATCACCCCCAGGGCGAAAAACTGAAAGCCCACGAAAGCAAACAGGATAGAAAAAAGTGTGAAAACACCTTCAGCAGCCCATTCTGCGCCGTAGACAATCCGGGCAATCCCCAAAACGACACCCAAGGAGATTCCCAAGAACGCCATAGCGATACCCGCATACATGATAAACTTCAACGGAAAATCGGAGAACGACGAGACCAGGTCAAACTGGAGATTGATGAGCTTTCGTAGAGAGTAATGAGATTCTCCGCCATGCCTCGCTTCGTGAACCACCTCGATCTCTGTCACCTTTTTTGCGAAATAGGTCGCCAGTGCCGGAATGAAGGTGGAGTGTTCATGACAATTCACCATCCGTTCCACAATACTTCTCCGGTAGGCCCGCAGCATACAACCCCAGTCTGACATATTCACCTTGGTGATCTTCCGTGTGATCACGTTGATCATGCGGGAGGGGATCGTCCTGAGGAAGGAATCCTTTCGCTCCCTTCGGATCGTACCCACGACATCGTAGTCCCCCTCTTCCATCACCCTCATAAGGTTTGGAATTTCCTCTGGAGGATTTTGAAGGTCGGCGTCCAAAGTGATGACGATGTCGCCGCGAACCACAGAAAACCCCGAAAAAATGGCTGCATGCTGTCCATAGTTCCTCGTCAGTTCTACCACCTTGACTCCAGGGTTGGTCAAGAAACTTTTCAAGATCGAAAGGGTGTTATCCCTGCTCCCGTCATCCACGAAAATAATTTCATAACGCTTTCCCGTCTTTTCCATGGCAGACCTGAGTCGTTCAAACAGGTGGGGCAGGTTTGCCTCCTCGTTATAGACTGGAATAACCACAGAAACCATCGTCTCGCTATCCATTCTTTAAAATCTCCCGAACGGCCCCGCACACATAAGAAACATCCCCTTCCTTCATGTCAGGAAACAAAGGCAGGGATACCAATCTGTTGTTAGCCCGCTCTGTTTCTTTTAACTCTCCCTTTTTGATCTTATACCGTTTCTGGATATAATTTAGGCGATGCGCTGCAGGAAAATGAATTCCGTATCCAATATTGTACCTGGACAATTCCTGCATGAAGCGTTCCCGCTCCATGGAGGCAACTTTTATGATAAAGAGGTGCCAGGCATGCGTGTGCGGATAGTGAGGGACCCCCGGTAAATCCAAACCGCTCACCCCTTCCAAACCCTTTCTGTACAGATCAGCCAGTCGGGTTCTATGGCTATTGAGTTCCTCCAGCCTTGAAAGTTGAGCAAGACCCAGTGCTGCCTGGATATCGGTTAGATTATACTTGAATCCCGGTGTCTTAATATCGTATTCCGGGTTGCCTCCCTTGCCGTATCGTTTCCATGCGTCCCGTTCTATACCATGAAATCGGAGAAGTTTCAATCGACTCTCAAGGCGATCATCACTATGGGTGATCATGCCTCCTTCGCCCGTCGTTATGTTCTTAATCGGATGGAAGGAGAAGATCGCCGTCTGACCCCATCCTCCTGCATGGACGCCTTTATAATAAGCACCAAGGCCGTGCGCTGCGTCTTCCATGACGGGGAGGTCATTCTTTTTGGCAAGCCCCAGAATCCTATCCATGTCCACCGGGGCCCCTGCGAAATGGACAGGGACGATGGCCTTTGTCTTCTTTGTAATCTTTCCCTCGATGAGATCAACATTGATATTCAATGTGTCGTAATGGACATCGACAAAAACCGGCTTCGCTCCCAAGAGGGTGATCATATTCAGCGTGGAAGCAAACGTCATGGACGGGGTAATAACCTCATCCCCTCGCTTTATGCCCAGGCTCAGCAACATCAGGTGCATACCCGCTGTGCCGGAGGAAAGGGAAAGCGCATACGACGCGCCTGTGAGTTTACAGAATTTGTCCTCAAATGCCTTGCAGAGGGGGCCTGTGGTGATCCAGCCGGACTTCAAACAAGAAACAACTCCCTCGATTTCCCTTGCACCGATCGATGGTCGGCTCAAAGGCAGAAAATCTTTCCTGATCTCCATAAGACATCATCCCCATCCCGAGGCGGGTTCAACATTGCAAGCGTAGAAGAAAAAATTCTCCATTGTCCCAAAGGATCTCCAGAGTAGGGACCCTCCTTTTCAACGCCTCCAGATTTTTTTGATATCGCGTGACACAATACATGACCCTGTCTTCCTGACAACGTCTAAAAAACGCTTCTGGGGACAGCTGATACCGGGATCTCTCCTCAGGAAGCAGTTTATCCAAACCAAATTGCAGCTCTCCACCGGCATGGATCAGAGGCGTTCTGATCTTATTATAGAAATCAATTCCATAAAGGGAAGTCCCGAATTGAAACAGCTCCTGATTCGGAGGAAGCAGCGCACGGATAGCCTGCGAAACAGGGTAGGCAGATTTGAAGGGAGTAAGAAAATGAGCAACAGGAAAAACCAAGGATCCCAAGAAAAGCGCGGAAAGGAGGCTGGCCGTAAAAAACCAGCCCTTTCTGCATTTCCGTTTAACCAAACCGGGGAGGAACATCATCATCACCTGGAATAGAATGGGCAATACGATCAACCACCACCAATTTTCGAAAGGGATGCTGGCCCAATTTATACCAAGTTCTGTGCCAAGTTTCAACCCCTTTGCGAAGGGCGGCAAAATGAGTATGGTAATGAACAGGAGGGACTGCAAAATAATCGGCAGATCATACAAAAACCTTCTGCCGCCGCCTTTCCCCAGGGGGGTACTCCGATCTTCATACGATCTGAAAAGATGACCCCAAAAAACGGCGATAGGTAAAAAGATGGGGGCAATGTAGGGAATCATTTTAGATGAAGAAAAAGTGAAGAAGATGAAAATAAAGAAGATCCATATCAGCAGGAACTGTTTTTCTGCGGCCTGGAAGAGAGGGGTTCTCTTTTCTAACCCCTCCCTTGCCGCTTTCAATAAAAACGCAGACCACGGCAAGGTTCCAATGATGACGACTGGAACATAGAACAAAATGGTTTGCTCCCGAGCATGAAGCGTTGTGGTATATCTCAGAAAATGCTCTCGAACGAAGAAAAACCATAAGAAGTCTTTATTGGCCTGTTGAACCAGAATGATCCAGGGACATGAAACGAGAAGAAAGATGATGATTCCAACCGGCGAAAAGAGCTTGAACACATCACGCCATCTCTTCGAAACGAAAAGCCATAGGATCGTGATGGCAAACGGGAAGACAATGCCGATCAATCCCTTCGCCAGAAAGGCAAGTGCGCTGCTTAAGTAAAGAAGATAGAGCCAGCCTTTCCTCTGGTGGTCTTCAGCAAAGAAGCGATATCCCGCCCAGATGGCGAGGCACACAAAGAAGGCCAGAGGTGTATCCAGGATATTGATTCTCCCGAGGAAAGAAGAAAAGAGAAACGTGCTCAAGACCCCTGCTGAATAGAGACCGGTCTTCGGGTCATGAAAAAAAGTCCCGATACGATAAACGAGGAAGATAGATCCCCAGGCGCAAAGGGCGACAAACAATCGTGAGGAGAACTCATTCTCTCCGAAGATCTTAAATAACAGTGCCGTTGCCCAGTAGCAGAGCGGGGGTTTCTCAAGGTAAACCACATGATTTAAACGGGGAGTCACATAATCTCCTGTGCGGTTCATGAGACTGGCGATATCACTATAGCGGGCTTCATCTGGCTCCATCAAGGGCATCACAGGTAACAGGGAGATGTAGAGAAATAGGGGGAGGAGGAGGAGGAAAAAAATTTTCCCCTTTGTCCAGGTCCGTTTTTGAACCTCAGTCAAATTTGCCACTTCCTGAGACGGAGTGCTTTTTGACGGGGAAAATTGTAATTTTAGGCCATGCTTCATTTCAGGTAGAGATCTCCTTGTCTTTAAGTCCCAGTCCCGCTTACGGATGTGAAAAAAATCTATAAAACAAAGATTAAACGGGTATTAAATTCAGTTTAAGATTTCTTAACCTATAGGAAATAGAAATTGGATTTCCTAAAGAGAATCATTACGCGGTGAATGCTGAACTCGCCCCGACTTGCCGTAAATCTCGCTGATCGGATGCAGAGCTCAATCGAAGGGAAAAATAAGCATCCCCTTTCCTAAATATAAGAGGTATATAATACGTAGCCACTTATCCGTCAAACGGTAAACATGACGTTTTAATCATTGATGTCCAGGAGACTGTGATCAGCTTGACGATCTCATTAAAAGTGGGTTAAGAATCAGGTCGTAGATCGGATTCTTCGAGCTGTCATAAGTCACCATAAAAAAAGGAGAAACAAATGAAGCCAGTCTGGTTGCTCTTGATCTCCGTATGTTCAGCCACCATAGGGCAGATATGCTTCAAGAAGGGCGTTTTTGCGACGGGAGAAATAACCCTGAAGGAGTCTGTGATAGGTGACCTATTTCGACTGGTATTGAATCCCTTCGTTTTTTCCGGATTGGTCTTCTATGTCATCAGCACAATCCTTTGGCTCGTCGCCCTCTCCAAGACGAGTTTAAGTTTTGTCTACCCCTTTGCCTCTCTCGTATTTGTTCTGGTCATGCTCTCGGCCCGTTTTGTCTTCCTTGAACCTGTTCCACTCTTACGCTACATGGGCATCGCCATGATCTGCCTCGGATTCCTATTATCGTCGCTGGCGTAGGGGAAAACCCGCAGGCTAAAAACCTGTGCCTACCATTTTGATTATGGTTTCTCGAAAGGCTCCCGTGCGTTGACAGTCCTTCCTCTCTTATCCTATACTGACCCTGTACAAATGAAATTTAGCACGTGCATTTAAAGAACCAAATGAACGCAGCGATAACTCCCGAAACAAGCCATCCAGATTTTGATATCCTGGAGTCGCCTCCAGAAAGAGGAAAAAAACACAAGTGGCCTGCTTGGCTGTTTCTTCTCATTTTCTCGCTGTCTCTCGGAACCATCTCTATTTTAAACTGTGAGCCTTCGATTCATGACACAGCAAGAGTGGCCGGGATCGCCCGGGAGATGGCCTTCACCGGCAACTACTTCATCCCGAAGCTCAACGGCCAGAATTTTCTCGAATACCCTTCACTCGGATATGTGCCGATTGCCCTGTTCCTGTCAACGAGCAATAATCCACCTGACTTCCTTGCCGTCCTTCCCATAGCACTCTTAGGAGCGGCAACCGTTCTTCTCACTTTTTTGATCGGAAAGGTATTGGCGAATGAGCGCGCGGGTCTTATTGCCGGATTTATCCTCGCCACGATGTCCGGGTTTTCCATACTCCATCGGCGGTGTCTGGTCGATCCGATGCTTCTTTTCTTCACGGTCCTCAGCCTGTACGGCTTTGCTGCCGGTTACCAAGCCTCTTCCAGGCGGTTCCGTTTTTTGGCGATCTTCTACCTGGCCATGGCTGGAGGCTTTCTCTCCAAGGGATTGATCGGCATCGCCATTCCCGCGGCCACGGCACTTCTCTTTTTGGTCGTGAGAAGGGATTTTGGAGCCATCCGAAGGCTCTATCTTGGCCGGGGGATATTTCTCTTTCTTCTGCCGATCGCCCTGTGGATAGGAGGGGTATGGTGGCTCGAAGGACCTGATTTAATCAAAGAGGTGGTCCGGCAAAGCGTGTGGCGATTTCTCTCCCCCTCGGCTGAGCATTCAGAGCCGTTCTACTTCTATTTTATTCCTGTTCTCCTCAACACGTTGCCCTGGACCCCCTTGCCGCTGGTTTGGCTCTGGTATCGGCGAAGGAATTCAAGACCCGAGAAATCTTCGTCGCCCGATCTTCTCGCTCTTTTTGCACTGGTCTGGTTCTTGACCGTTTTTGTCGGACTTTCGATAGCCTCAGCCAAACGGACCCTCTACATCGCGCCCCTTTATCCTCCTGCCGCTTTATTGGCGGCCTTTGCCTGGACGCGCCTTTGCGGGAAATTCCCGAAGGTAAAGCGCCTTGAGATCTATGGAATGGCCATCCTTTTCTTCGCGTACATCGCCGTCAATTTTGCTATCCTTCCTTCATCTGAAAAAAACGATAGCTTCCGTCCGGTCTTTGATGTCGTCAGGAATCAACAGGCTCATGGTCCTATCTATCTCTGCGGCGGTTCGGAATCTTTTCAGGGCGCAGCGGTCTTCTACCTCGGAAAGATTGTACCTCTGTGTAGCAGAACGGACCTGATGCAGAGAAAATTCGAGGCGTCCTCAGGGACGATCCTTGTCATTGCTTCCTTCCCGGGTGATGAACAGCTCCACGCCAATCTTCGGGCAAACGGATTTCGTCTTCTTGCTGAGAAGACCGTGAGAAAGATACCGCTACGGGTTTATTCGAACAGCCCCCTTTCTAACCCCCTTCTATCCCCCTAAGTTAAGGGAAAGTGAAAAAAATCAAGAAACCAATAAAGATAGGACCACGCCCGCAAGGATGGCTCTCCTGGAGAACTTTAGAGCGGAACCTCTTACAAATAACCTTAAAAGTCTAACCGTAATACCTTCATAGGGTTACTGCCATAAATGGTTGCGCACCTATGATGCCACGCATTCTAAAGTTCGGAGGGAGAGCCATTCTGAAAGGGCCGAGGACAAGGGAGAAACAATTTTTTCACATCTTCAGGAGAGAAGAAAAGGGGATTAGAAAAGGTTCACCCCGTTAGAAATTACCACCGGCTGCTCTGCACTCCTGCCTGCGGCGGGATTGCGTTCCAGAATAATTCCAGTGAGCTTTCATGTCCCGCGGGAATTTCTAACGGGGTTCACTTTATTTCATAATAAATTGAATCTCCAAATAGACGGGATTGGATCTTGCCCTCCTCCACCAAGGGTTTGATGTATCTGTCCAGTTCATCCTTTGAGATTCCCATCCCTTTGGAGAGGTCAGACGCAGAAAGTGGTCTTCTTTTCAGAATCTCCAATATCTCCTGATTGATATCCCTTTCCGAGACCATGGGTGGATGACGGTCAAATTCGGAGATGATCGAAGCGCTCTTGCCGAAGAATGCCTTAATCTCTTCCATTTCCTTTTGATTCAAAGGAACTGCCAATTTTTCAGAGGGAGGTCGAACCACTGTGTTCAGATGGATGAGATCAGGCTGAATTCGATCAATCACTTTCTTCATTCTAACAAGCTCTTCCTTGGAATCGTTGACACCTTTACAGAATAATATCTCCAACCAAATCTGACCTTTGAAGGCCTTTCTGAATTCAACCAATCCCTCGATCACCTTTTCTACGGATATCCCTGGATGAGGCCGATTGATCTTCATGAAAACTTCTGCCGATACGGCGTCTAACGAAGGGAGCACAATATCGGCACGAAGAAGATCCTGCCGGACCTCTTTGTCATAGAGTAGAGAGCCGTTTGTGATCACAGCAATTGGGATGGAGGTGAGGGCTTTAATCCCTTCGATGACCGAACGGATTTGAGAATGAAGGGTCGGCTCTCCGGAGCCGGAAAGGGAGAGATGATCAACGGAAGAACTCCCTTCCTTGAGAAAGCTCCTTACTTCTTCCAGAATTTCCTTCACAGGAGCATATTCTTTTCTCACCAGGGTTTTTTCTGTCGTGTTTCCGATCTGGCAGTAGATGCAGTCGTAGGTACAGATCTTATGGGGAACGAGGTCAATCCCGAGCGACCTTCCCAATCTTCTCGAAGGAACCGGACCGTAGAGATATTTGTGCGCTTTCACAAGATATTCGTCTCTGCAATCACTGGTTTATTAAAGATGTCCTGAATGAATTAAATCCCAATGATCAAATTCCAAGCTCCAAACAAATTTCAATGACCAAAATTCTAAATAAGGATAGCTCTTGTGTCAATTTCTGTTTTGGTCATTGGGAATTGGGATTTGTTTGACAATTGGGATTTGGAATTTGGTGCTTGGAATTTTAACGCTTAGGCTCCGAATTTCTTCATTTTCAGCCCGTTAGCCAACATCAAGGGAATGACTTCCGTGGCCGGAAACCTGCTCAGCTGTCCTCTCTGGCAATGTCTTTCCGTAAAGCGCCGGAGGCCGTCGGGCCGGACATATTTTGAAAAGAGAAGGATAGGGTTGGGATGCCAACTGTGGGACTTCAAGACAGCAGGCGTCGAATGATCTCCCGTGATGACGAGGACATCCGGTTTGAGCTTGAAAATGGAGGGAAGGACCCGGTCTATCTCTTCAACGGCCTTCACCTTCATCCTAAAATTTCCGTCTTCACCTGCCATATCCGGTTTTTTGAAATGGATATAAAAGAAGTCATAGCGATCAAAATCTTTCTTCAGGGTCTCTGCTTCCTCATGTAGGGTTTCTCCTGTTTTTAAAACCTCCATGCCGACCAGCCTCGCAAGCCCACGGTACATGGGGTAGGTTGCAATGGCAGCAGGCCGGAGCTTAAACTTTTCCGACATCGTCGGGATATGCGGAATCTTTGAAAACCCTCTGAGCAGGATCGTGTTGGCCGGATGAAATGACCGGAGCGCTTCAGTGGCCCGCTTCAAATAAAGGTTGACGATCTCAGCTGTCCTTCGCGCCTCCTGAGAAAGCCCTTCTGTTCCTTTCGCCTTGAGCCCGTCCTTCTGCGGATCGGCATCGGTCAAATCATCCCTCAGCCCCTCGCCCCGAAACACGAGGACGAACCGATGCTCCTTTCCAGGATAGATAGAAATACGAACTCCTTCGACCTCTTTGATTTCGTTCCCGAGGAACGCACAAACCTCTCTGTTCTTTTCAGTCGGAATCCTTCCCGCTCTACGATCGACAATGATTCCTTTTTCGTCAATGGTTGCAAAATTGCCTCTGGCTGCCAAATCGTCCTTCGTCAGGACAACATCGATCCCCAAAGCCTCCATCACCCCTCTTCCGATCTCGTATCGAAACGGGTCATAACCGAAGAGCGCCAGATGGGAGGGACCGCTCCCCGGGGTGATTCCATAGGAAATAGGATCGATCAGCCCGCCGACGGCTTTGGGAGTGAGTCGATCGAGGTTGGGAGTTCGCGCAGCTTCCAATTCTGTTTTCCCCCGGACGGGCAGTCCACCGATCCCGTCCATTACCACCATCACCAGTTTCGACTCCGTCTGGACCACAAGGGATTGAAGAACCTCTTCCTTTGTCATCCCCTCTTTTCCACCTCCATCAAATTGAAAAAAATACTTCTGCAGTTGACGAAAGCCGTAAACCTAAATGCCAAAAGTCTTCCTTTCTGGGTCATTTAGCCTTTGGGCTTCCTTTGAACTTTGTCCTTTGGTATTTGACATTGCCTCGTCTTTATCCACGATATTTTTCCTGAAAAACAAACTCGGAAATTTCTTTCCTCTTCGGCGTCATCCCTTCAGCCGCCGGGTACCCGAGGGGGGTCATGGCCACCACTTCGACGTTCTGAGGAACTCCCAAAATTTCCTGCGCCTTTTTATGATCGAACGATCCTATAATCACCGTGCCTAAACCCAGAGAATAGGCGGTCAAACAAAGATTCTGTATGGCAATTCCCGTATCGAACAACAACCAGTCACCTTCTACAGTGAACGTCCGACTTTTATGAAGACCTGAGACGCCCTTCTTTCCACACAGCGCAAGAACAACCGGTGCACCGGTCATTGAGGAGAGTGCCGGGTTCATCTTATTAAGTGTCGTTGCCAATTCAGATTTAACCTTCGCATCCTTTACGACAATGACTTCCCAGCATTGGGTATTGGCCCAGGAAGGAGCCCATCTCACTCCTTCAAATACCTTCTGGAGCACCTCATCAGGAACAGGATCCGGCCTGTATTTCCGTATGCTCCTTCTACCTTTTATCACTTCCATTAATTCCACACGCGTCCCCTCCTTTTTGTTATTGTTTATCCTATAATTCATTATTTGTAAAGCAAATCCACAACTCAAAGAGGAATCCATGTTGCGCAAGGATCATTTACGGACTCTCTGTAAAAATCATTTATAGGCACAGAAGGGTAATAAGGTAGATAGAATGGTAGAAGATGGTCAGAAACAGAGGAAGAAGGAGAAAACAACGCGCTTAGCCAGGCTCACACATTTTTATAATGACGTACGCCATCTCATTTTTGAAGCTTTTCCCTGATCTCCTCAATTAGGCCGGGTAGGATCTCCTTGAAGTCTCCCACTACCCCCAAATCGCACATCTTAAAGATGTCTGCTTCAGGATCACGATTCACTGCAATGATAAAATCCGCATTCTGAATACCTACCATGTGGTGCATCTCTCCGGAAATTCCAATTCCAATATAGAGCTTTGGATGAACCGTCCTCCCACTCTGGCCGATCATCTGGTTCTCTTTCGCCCAACCTTCATCCACTGGAGGCCGTGTTGCTCCAACCATCCCATGCAAAGCGCTTGCTAAGTCCTCCACCGATTGCCAATCCTCTCGACTCCCGATCCCCCAACCTCCGGCGATAATGACCTCTGCCTTCTCCAAGGCGTGTTCTTGCCCTGCCTCCCTTTTTACCTCCAAGATTTTATAAGTCACATCCTCTGGGTTAAGGTCAACATCCACCGGTACAATCCGTCCTGTGGCTTCCTTTTCTTGCGGCATGTTAAAGACCCCGGGCATGACCGTTGCCATCTGAGGTTGAGTATGGGGAGAATAAATCCTTGCTAGGACATTTCCGCCCCAGCCTGGGACAACAGCGAGGAGTTTCTTCTCTGGAGATAGCTCAAGCCCAATGCAATGAGCAGAGAGCCCGGTTCTTAACCTTACGGCCAATCGAGCCCCCAAATCCGAACCCATGGCTGTTGCGCCCAAGAGAAATACTTTGGGATCATATTCCCGAATCAATTTTCCGAGGATTTTGGCATAGGATTGACTGCAGTAGGAACGTAACAGGGGGTGATCCGCAACAATGACTTCGTCCGCACCGAAAGACAAGAGTTGTTCACACAATGCTTTTTCTGAAGCGTGACCGACAAGAACCGAGGCGACCTTCCAGCCTGCTGGATGAGCCAGTTCAAGGGCTTTTCCTAACAATTCTAGCCCAACGTCAACCAGCTCGCCCTGCCTTTGCTCGGCGAAAACCCAAATCTCGCTCTTCACCCTTTGGTTCACTGCCATTGCCTAACAATATCCCATGCGATGAAGGCGGTCTGCCAAGGTCTTTGTCATTTCAGAAGGGTCGCCCTGAAGAATCTCCCCTTTTCTCTTCGCCTCGCGGATGAATAGATCGGCCATTTGACTTGGAGAACCCTTTAACCCTACCCACGGCTCGCTCAAAGAGAGATCTTTAGAAGACCAGACTCGAATTTCTTTTTTTTCTCCCTCCAGGATGTTCATTAAGGTAATATACCTGGGTTCGTTAATCTCTTTGGCAACGGAAAGAACCAGTGGGGCCTTCATCTCAACAAGCATAGAACCATGCTCGATTCGTGACCGAACATGGAATACGCCACTCTTTTGGACTTCGATCGCACTCACATGCATCAGGTTGGGAATACCCAAGAACTCGGCAATTTGAGCGCTGACCAGGCTCGTGCTGCCGTCCAGCGTCTGATCCCCACAAAGAATCAAATCATAACGGGCCAATTTTCTTATGGCCGTCCCCATGATGTAAGAAGTAGCCAGGGCATCCGAACCGGCAAAGGCCAAAT